>Ga0070665_100006310_pt1 | contig 12103 bp, 11 predicted proteins | sample KBSS13metaG_FD_65862 | JGI IMG/M metagenome (GOLD analysis project Ga0070665, IMG submission 65862) | Switchgrass rhizosphere microbial communities from Kellogg Biological Station, Michigan, USA - KBS S1-3 metaG | ecosystem: Host-associated > Plants > Roots > Rhizosphere > Soil ...
TAAGCTCTAATCATCATTTTCTTAACATAAGTGCTGATAATAAATTAGCAGCTATTGACGGTCTCAGAAAAACCATTTCTTTAATTGATTCTAATCATACCAATACCGTCAAATTGATTAAAGCAGATGATAAAAAACTATTCACCAACATATGCTTTAATCCCACGGGGGGAGTCCTTGCAACATTATTGCTCGATCAAGGTTATAAATATACATTAAAATATTGGGATACAAAAACCCTCAATATAATTGAGGATCAATCGTTAGAAAATAGGCAGATTTTTGATATAAATTTTTCTCCTAACGGAAGAATGCTCACTATTACTTATGACAATAATTTGATCTGTTATCGCGTACCATTTAAGGTGCAATACAACTCTGACCTGACAAATAAATTTCCCTTCCTTTCATGGGTCATAAATCAATTCACGGCTCAAAACAATGAAATCGTTCCCAATGATATTAAGAACTTAATCAAATGGATATACTTGTCAAACTGTAAACGATAATTTCAGATGTATGATATATAAAATTATTAACAATATAATATTTTTACATTTAGACAATTATTTCTATAATAAATTAATGCGTTTTGGTATCTCTTTAAGCATAAGGCTCAATATAATGTCTCGTTTATCTTTTATGGCTTTGTTATATTTCTCTTTACTGTCACCATTATATGGTATGGAAAACAATTCAATCATTAAACAATATCCTCTGCCAAGTACATTTTTAGTCACCCTATTTCAGTTTATAAGTGATGAAAAAATACTCCTAAGACAGACTTTAACGCAAACAATACAAGGCAACAATGATTTTGGCGGTATTATTGATCTCAATAACCATAATACATTTGAATCTGCTCAAATAATACAACCCCAATTTTTACCAAAAAGCTCAATTGCCAAGGGGAACAAAATAGTTCATTTTAACCATACCAATATCCAATTATACTTATACGATGGAAAAATAATAACCAATAAAAAATTAATTGACTCTCATAATCATAAAGGGCTCACAAATAAATACCTCAGAGACTGCCAATTTGGCTCAGAAGACAACACTCTTATTTTACTCTTACAAGATAAAATAACTGAGGAGTTAACTCTACAAATATATAACTACAAAACAGAAAACTCTTTACAAAAACACACCTTTGACTATTGTCGTCTACAATATATCATTAACCCCCTACAAAAAACCCTCTGTACTTTAAATGAAAAAAAGATCAATATATATAATTCATCTGACTTACAAAAAAAGAACTCAATCACCCTAAGCTCTAATCATCATTTTCTTAACATAAGTGCTGATAATAAATTAGCAGCTATTGACGGTCTCAGAAAAACCATTTCTTTAATTGATTCTAATCATACCAATGAAGTCAAATCAATTAAAGCAGAAACAAAAGAAATGTTCTCCAAAATATGCTTTAATCCCACGGGGGGAGTCCTTGCAACTTTATCACTAGGTCAAGGTTTTAAATATACATTAAAATATTGGGATACCAAAACCCTCAATATACTTGAGAATCAATCGTTAGAAGATATGCATATTTTTGATATAAATTTTTCTCCTAACGGAAGAATGCTCACTATTGCTGATAAGAATAAGTTAACCTCTTATCACGTACCATTTAAGGTGCAATACAACCCTGACCTGACAAATAAATTTTCCTTCCTTTTATACGTCATAAATCAATTCACCGCTCAAAATGATGAAAGCATTCCCAATGATATTAAGAACTTAATCAAATGGATATACTTTTTAAACTGTAAACGATAATCGCATAGGAAATGCAAAGAATTATTTATACTCTCAGCAATTTTTTGTATTCCCTATAATAGACCATTTGCAGCTTTCACCTTTCAATTAAACAATTATTGACCTCTGATCCTCTCTATCTTAATATTAATAATAAAAAAATAAGAGGACCCAATGAAGTATCATCTCTATTTTTTAATTTTTTCTTATTTTTCTATCTTGCCATCACAATATCGTTGTATGGGAAACACATTTAACGAATTTTTAAACGATGAAAACGTAGCCCCTCTAGACATATTTAGCTCATACATCACCCAGGTTAAATTTATTAATAATGACGATATCATCTATCTTAAAAACAATAAACTTACTACTTTTAATATTAAAAACAGGAGATCTCAAAAAATTACCAACAATGAATATGATTTTTTAACTAAAAATAATAAGAATAATCAAATTCTTGCTATTCAGGGTTCAGGCAATATGTTGATCTATAATAAAAATATTATAACCCTAATTGCTGATTTCAAATATTCATTGTTCAACAGTTATCAATTCAGCCCACAAGACAATACTATTATATTTCATTCATCAGATAATAATTGTATACAAGAATATAATTACCAGAATAATACTTATTCTGATCAATTACCTGTTTCAAAGGATACCATTCTTCTCACTAATCCAATAAAGGGAACAATATGCCTTTTGGATAACGCATCCGTAAAAATATACAAATCCTCCTTGCAACAACCACCAAGGGTAATTCCTTTAGAGCAGGAACAGCATGCCCCTCATGATTTGGCTGCAATAAGCGTTCATCATTTGACTGCAATAAGCGTTCATGATTTATTGGCAATAACTCATAAGAATTCACCTATACTTTCTATCATCAATTGCAATAGTAAAAATAATAGTAATGCTATACAGATATTACGAAAACCAACAATTGAACAAAAAAAATGCACGTATTCACCTCAATTTGTACAAATATGCTTTAATGCAACCGGTTCAGTTCTTCTAACTATATCGGACCTCGAAGAGTCTTATGCCTTCGAATATTGGGATACTAAAACCCTCAAGGTATTATCCATGCAAACATTGGAAATATTCGACAAATCTATGTCAAATGAAATTTTTGATATCGATTTTTCTCCTGATAATACTAAACTGAGCATTGCATTTTCTAACAAATGCATTATCTATGAAATACCCTTTAAAAGGCAATACACAAATGATACTGCATGTATTATTACTTATATTAATTTTGTACTAAAACAATTATATACCGCAGAGAATGAAAAAATACCCTCAGATATTATACAATTAATCATGCAGAAAATGCTCCTCTGTCTCAAACTATAGTTTGGCAAAACCACTCTTTTAAAAACTTCTACTTACTTTATTTTTAATTTTTTATAATCATGACGTGAAAAAATAACAAAAAATGTGAAAAAAAAAATAACAAAAAACAAACTCTAGACATAGAAAAAAACTTTTTACTACTATACTATAACAGTTGTAGTCCGTAATATATTTTATTTTTTCTAAAAAGGAGTCGTGTCTTATGATTACTCAGGTAAAAACCAATCGTTTATTGGCATTCTCATTGCTTCTTGTAGCAACATTTGCACAAGCGCAAACAAGAGATACTGTTGCTAGCCTTATTAATGCAGGACTTAATCCTGCAGGAATAGGAATTTCTCCAAATGGTCGTTTTGCATATATCCCTAACCAAAATGTTAATGGCTTTGAAGGTCAAGATTCAATTAGTGTCATTAACCTTGATGATAATGGCGCTCTCGTCAAAACTATTACAGATTCAACCTTTAATGAGCCATCCTCGGTAGTTTTTAACAGCACGGGCACAAAAGCTTACGTAACAAATGAAAACGGTACCTCAATAACTGTTCTTAATCCAGCTACCAATCAAATTACTGCGAGCATTACTGGTTTTCAAGGCCCATCTAGAATGGTAATAGCACCAAACAACAGAATAGGATATGTAATCAACAGTGGAACTGATACTGCTCCAGGTAATACATTAGACGTAGTTGATCTAATTAACAACACAATTACTCAAAGCATCACATTACCTCAAACACCTACTAATTTAGCTATTTCACGCACTGGGGCTTTTGTGTATGTTGTAAATAGCGTTCCAAGCTCTAGCACTAGTCCATCTGATATGGATTCATTATCAATAATACGTACTAGCGATAATACTGTTGCTGGTACTGTTACTGGCTTTTCTGGACCAAGTGATATCGCATTAAGCGCAAATGGTCAATTTGCATATGTAACAAATATGGGCAGTGATGATCTTGATCCAATAGGCTCAACAGTGTCTGTTGTTAATTTAAACACTCGTATGATAGTTGATACAATCAATGTTGGCATACAACCATCAAGTATTGCAATCACTCCAAATGGTAGATATGCGTATGTAACTAATATGAATGATCTTTCTGGAAATCCTGATTTTCCTGGTGTAGTACCTGGACAATCCACAGTAAGCATCATTAGACTCAGCGACAATAAAGTAATTTCTCCGACTATACCAGTAGGACAAGGAGCGAGCGATATTACTATCACTCGTGACGGATATGCACTTGTTAGCAATGATTTATCTAACACGGTAAGTGTTATCAGAGTTAGAGGCTAAATTTAATTATTATTTCAAAAAAAAAGACTTGGGATTTACCCAAGTCTTTTTTTTTGAAAAATTAGATTAGTAAGGTTGATATTGCTGATTTAAAGCCGCATTACGTATAGTACGAGAAACATCAAGAGCTCTTTTTCTTGTAGACTGATTTTTATTCCACTCTATTCCTTCTGCCAACACTTGTTCTAACCCTGCTTTCAAGAAAGCACCAACAGATGTATCTTCTTGTAAAAGATCAATAGGAGTTTTTCCTTCATTATCTTTTTCTAATAGTAGCTGTTTTAAATCCGCTACCAATTCATTTGAGGTTTGCTCTCCAATATCATCTATAACATCATTCCTATAAACTTCCATTGCAACTAATTCTGGCCATAAATAATAGGGGGTTGTTTTTAATGCTTCATTCATTTCTTTATTTATAGCGCCCGGTTTACCAGAAATTACTATTGATATCTCAACATTTTCATCATTATAACCTTTTATTATCTTATGCAAAAAATTGCCCTTATACTTATCAGCATTACTAATTGAACATTCAAGAACTATATGCTTACCAACAGGCAATCGAACTTTAGATGAGTCCACAACATTCGAATACAACCCATTATTTACCACGCAAGCGATTAAGACAAAGAATAGTCTTAAATTTTTCATAAAAACCTTCCTACTAATAATAAAAAATATAATATCCTCATAAAGAATACATTATTTTAAAACAATTTAAATCTTTCAATTATTATAATCGCTGGTTTAATCTAAGAAAAACAAAGGAAAAAAATATGAACTACAATTACCGGTTATCTATTGTTGTTTATTTTTTAATTATCACCGTCAATTTTAACGCTATGCAAATAAACATCTTAAACAAAATTGAACCAATAAACTATATAGCTTATCCCCGCCAGGTACACTTTTTTTCTGATAATTACCTTATTATTAATAATAAATTCGGAAATACCTATAAGATAAACTTAACAACAAACACAATCGATGCTGTACATATAAAAAACAGTATTCATTGGAGTGACTATTCAACCATACAAAGCAATGATAAACATATCCTTACCTGCATTAATCAAAATATAAAAATAATTGATGCTCAAACCAACAAAGTACTTTGGAAAAAAATAGAAGATATTACAATTAAATCTATTGCATGGGATCCATTAAACACTACTCTTTTTGTGGCTTACCAATATCCTCTTGGTAGAATATCCGTATATAACTACAACACAAAAATAAACAAAAATATTAATTGCATAAGTGATATTATAATAAAACATCCCAAAAAAGAAATTCTCTGTTGCGTAAGTAATAGAAGCAATATTTACTTTAGGTCATTCCCTGATTTAAAATTAATTCCGGGGACAATTTGTTTAAATGAAAAACTTGAATCATGTAATTTTTGTCAATACAATCATGATGGATCTTACTTAGCCCTGGGAAATGAGGACAAAATCATAATCATCAATCAAAATATAAAAAACTCATCTAACAACAATCCATATCTATATGCTGATGCACAAAAAAAGGAATGCTTTAAGAATATATCATTTCATCCACATAGTCCTGTTTTGGCAGTATTATATCTCCATCCCCAAAAAACATCATTAGAAAATAATGTTACATCTCGAGAATCTATAGATTACTACAATCTTAAAACCTTAAAACTTATTGAAACAACACGTATATTAAAATCTAATCACAGTTATAATTTTGCTTTTTCTAAAAATGGATTTCGGACCGCCATTGCCTTAGAACACCAGTGCGTAACAATGCCCGTTATTTTTGCAATAAAAGAAAAATGTTTATTTTCTTTATGTATATTGAATGCATTTGCCCTACAACATAAAATACCAACGGATATTGCACGATTTATTGTAAGTAGTTTACTTAAAAATATTACGTAGTATTAAATCAATGGCAGGTCTAAAAATGCATATACCAAAGATTTGAAAACGCGGTCTATTTTCTTTATCTTTTGAACAATATATGTTATTGTTTCGCGAACAATTACGCAACAGGAAATTCAAATAGAAGGCTTAGCATGTTCTAATAACCACATATCTTCTTTTGTTTAGTTTCGCTACATATTAATTTTTTTACATTAACAGGATTTTCATGAAAAAAATTTTGGGGTTTTTATTTATCACATCTTCTGTTTTCTCAATGCAATTAGACAAAATCAAAAACAATTGCTTAAAAATAAAAACAATTCAACAAAAACTAATCAAACACTATTCTCCAAAATTGAATGATATAAAACAGGATCCTAAATTATCTTTAAATGATACTAAGCAATGCGTTAACTCAATCTATGTTCCACAAGGATTAGGAAAAGTTAAGCTTTTTCATGATAGCAAAGGATTTCATGTCCTTCACAATAATGAAATGAGTTACGCTCAACCGTGTTTTATGGATAAAGCAATTCGTAATATAACATTACAACAGGTAATGGCTTTACAAAAAATAGGATATTTTTCTATTAACCAAATGGGTAATAAGGAATTCTCACTTAAATTTATTGAACGCGTACGCGGTGGTGGGCCTATCTTTGGTACTTTCATGTATTGGGCAACTAAATCATTGTGCTATGGGACAGCACTTACTGCAGTTGGTGCTGCAACCATCGCAACCGGAGGAGTAGCTGTAGGAGCTATTACCGGTGTTGCATCTGGTGCAAGTGGACTTGCTGTTGGAGCTGCTGCTGTCTCAACAACCACCACAGCTGCTATAGGAACCACAGCAGGAGTCGTCGTAGGAGGTCCTGTTGCTGGTGCAGCTGTTGCGGGCACAGCTAGCCTCATAGCAACCACTGCGGGCAGTGTAAGTGCAGCGGGAGCAACTATTGCTGGCGTAACTGTAGTAGAAGCTGCAAAGCTCACCACAGCCGCTGCCGTAGTTGCAGCTTCTAGCACCAGCGCAACTGCATCAGTTGGAGTTTTTGGCGCTTGTGCAATAGGAATAGAGGGATTATCTGTAGCTATTGGAACATTTTTCGGAATGCTTCCTACTCCATAAAAGTGAAATATCCAATGAACTACTTTTTTTACTTAAAACAACAATTATTTTTTTATGGATTATTTGTTCTATCCTTAGTACTCACTGATGCTCTTATGTATTATTTTGGACATATAACCCACATTGTTTTAACTCCAGGTGCTATTGCTGCGATAGTATTAGGAACAATGGTCTTCCTGTTTATTGGCCCTCTCTATCTCATGTGGTCTGATTCATTAAAAAAGGACAAGCTATAAAAATTTATGCAGAAAATCAATAAAACAAAATGAAGCTGACTGATCATCATAAACAACAAATAAAAGGTTATTTGTTTTCCCTTTTGGATGGAGAGAACCAATGCTGTTAACCACCCGACCTTGTACTACAATTATATCAATGGTGTTTATCTATGTTTTCCTGGGTCCGGTAATTCAATCATGGCTCATTCCCAAAAAATAAACTCTTTAACAAAAAAATATCCCCCTGAAAATGGGGAATTTCAATAGCTATAAAAGGCGTACAATAAAATGAATTACATTTTTTACTTTAAACAACAATTATTTCTTTATGGATTATTTGTTCTATCCTCAGTAGTTACTAATGCTCTTATGTACTATTTTGGACATATAACCCACATTGCTTTAACTTCAGGCGCTATTGCTGCCATAGTATCAGGAACAATCGTCTTCCTGTTTATTGGCCCTCTCTATCTCGCGTGGTCTGATTCATTAAATGAGTAACCAGCCAGAGAAATTATACAAAAAAATGAATAAAGCAATAGTTTCACCAGCAATTACATAACAGTAATTTAAACAGGAGTCTAACCTATATGATCCCGTGGTACACACAAGTATTCTATGGATTGATAACATTTCTATTGATTCATGTCTTCAAATTTTATGTTCTTAGAAAATGAAGATTTTTTTCTGACATTCATCAAATGGCTTAGGAAAAAAAATGACTCAAAATGAGCATACTCTTATAGTAGGAATTATCATATTTATTGGGTGGCAACTAATTTGGCATCTAATTTTGAAACATCATCCTGTTACTAAAAAAAATATAAAAGAATATCCCGGCTGAAAATGGAGTGTTACATCACAAAATGCAGTACATTGCATTGCTATTAAAAATTACGCCGGATTGGTTGTACAATTTCATGGGTTATTTATCTTTCTTTGGGCACCCGGTCGCAGGCGTAGCCAAGACTGGGTAAAAAGCTTGGTGGAGGCGATGGGAATCGAACCCATGTCCGCACTGCAAATAACCCCAAGCGCTACATGCTTATTCTTTGATTATACTCATACAACACTGCAAAGACACAGATTAATTGCATAAGACAAAGCTTGTAATACTATCCAAGCTACTAAACTGTTCAATCTCACTTGGTAGTCCTATCTTGTATTATACGTATTGGTTCAACTGATAGACACGTCAATCCAATAAGGCATCACTTTAGCTTACGTACGCAGGCGTATTAAGCCACGTAGCGCCGCTAGGTGATTGCGCCAATTCATCAGAATTGTTATTTATTGTTTTGATTAATTGTTTTACGAGCACTTAATCAACGCTCGGCATGCTCTCAAAGCGACCAACAACACGTCGAAGCCAGTACGCCCCCAAACTTTTCAAAGATTTATATATTCAAATAGTAACCAATACTACCATCATTGTCAATAGATAAACCACTATAATACTTTTACAGCCTATCTTTCATCGCCCGAGACGTTTCTCTTTTAATATCACGCTCTTTAAGTTCCTTTTTTTTACTTGGAGCATTTTTATGCTTTGCAACACCAAGCTCAACTTTCACCAGATTTTTACTGGTCAAATAAAAACTTAACGGCACCACCGTGATACCTTTTTGAGAAATTTCACCCAAAAGTCGTAAAATTTGACGCTTATGAAGCAACAAAACACGTGTTCGCGTCGCTTCTTCTTCACTTTTTAGATACGCCTTTTCGTATGGGGCAATACGACAGTTAACTAACGTCAGTTCACCATTGCGAATAGCTGCAAAAGCTCCTATTAATGAAACATTACCCGCCCGCAATGACTTTACTTCATCACCCGTTAGAACTATACCAGCCTCAATTTTCTCTAAAATATGATAATCATGATATGCTTTTTTATTGTTAGCTATTATTTTCATACGTGTCTTACCATTAGTGTTGTTTAAAATATACCGTAAAAAACCGCTTCATTAAGGGATACAACATAACACTAATACCTACCGCAAGCAAATTGCCTCCCACAAGAAACGCTGAAAGAGAAAGACCAGAAATACCGGTATGGTGTTTTAAAAACAAATTACAAGATTCAACCCAAGAAGGATCCAATTGCGTACAATCTATCTCTAAACAATTAAAAAACCATGAACCGAACAAATGGTCTATTGAATAAACAGGAACCATGGTCCAGGGATTATTAACAAATACTGAAACTGCAAAAATAGCCGGGATACTCAATGCAAACATCCACCCAAAGAGTATAGTCATTATCGTATGAAAACCAATCAAAGGAGAAATACCAATAAAGACTCCCAAAGCACACGTTAATGCCAATTTATGAGGAGACTTTTCCTGATACATTAACCGCTTAATCAATGCTCGTATTTGTGCTAACACCATAATCAACCTTTCAATCACCAAAAAAAGAAGCCTATATCATTTGAAATTAAAAAAGCTTTCAGCTATCCTAATTGTTAATCGCAGGGGGATATTTTTTAATTATTAAAATGATAGGTACAAAAAAATGAAGAAAATAACAATAGCACCCTATAAAATATTATCGCTTATTTTTACCGTTTTTTCAATAATAAACAGCTCTTTTGCAGCTCCTTCATTAATTGGAGGTACCATTCAGTTTAGCAAAGACTCTACTGCCGTTGAATTAAACATCAATTATAGCGGAAGCCAAATTAATACCACCTTTCATGCAACATCCAGCCCAAAAATTACTTTTGAAATTCCTAAAAGTAATAACCAAACCCATTTTGAATTACTTATTACCTCTGCAAAAATAGACTACCAACTTAAAGAACGACCTGATCAAATGGATATTCAAAATACTATTGATTATATAAAAATAGATCCTAAATCCTCTTATAAATACTATATGCTTGATTTAATTGATGATGTTTGGCAAATAAAAGAGACAATATTGCCTGAAACAGGAAAAATCTCCGATAAAGCTATTTATATTTTATGCTATCCAGAATGGATTAGTGATTTTAAAGGTGGTTCTAGCGTTGAATTTCCTACTCTTTACCTTAATAACTCACTGATAAAAGAAAAAGATTCTGACGAAAAATTTGAAGATGATTTAAAAAAGTTAGAATTAGTTGCCTTTGACGCTCATATATTCCATACTCCGACTATACGCCAAGTTCAAGCTCATGAAAAACGTATTCTTCTTATGGAATCCATGGCTTAAAGACTATGAAACCTATCATTACCCTTGGTATTGAAACATCATGCGATGAAACAGCTGCGGCAGTGTATCATAGCGCAAAGGGGTTATTATCAAGCACATTGTACTCACAAATAGAACTTCATAAAAATTTTGGTGGCGTTGTACCAGAACTTGCTTCCCGATCGCAACTAGAAAAAATTAATCCCATTGTTGATGCAGCACTGCAACAAGCACATCTCACCTTAGATGATATCGATGTTCTTGCAGTTACCAATAAACCAGGACTACCCGGATCATTGCTGGTGGGAATTTGTTTTGCTAAAGCACTCGCGTGGTCAAAAAATAAAAAACTTATTGGGATCAACCACTTAGAGGGACATGCTTTTTCAGCATCCATTGAACATGATGTTCCCTTTCCTCATCTTTGTTTAACAGCCTCTGGTGGACATACATCCTTATATCTTATAACAAACTTTGGTGAATATCAGGTATTAGGTGAAACTCAAGATGATGCTGCAGGCGAAGCCTTTGATAAAATTGCAAAACTAATGAACTTACCCTACCCGGGCGGACCTATTATTCAGCAATTGGCCCAAGAAGTTAATTTTAAAGATTTTTATCATTATCCTCGCAGCAAACATAAAACATTAGATTTTAGTTTTTCAGGACTCAAAACTGCTGTTTTATATGATATGGTCAAACGAAACGGTTATGATCTTAAAACAAAAACTTTTTTGTATCACCATAATGAACAGTTCAAAAAGGAAGTTGCGAGTTCACTGCTTGTTTGCATAACTGATATTTTTGTACAAAAAATTACTCTAGCGCTAACACAATATCCTGAAGTTAAGGCAATTACTTTTGTTGGTGGCGTTGCATGTAATACGTATATTACTGCTCGCTTAAAAACATTAGCTGCTACCTATAATCTTCCTTTTTTTCATCCTTCACGCGCCTATTGCACTGATAATGCTGCCATGATAGCTTTTGTAGGCAACTATAAAGCGCAACAAGGCTTATTTTCCGATTTTAATTTAGATATCGGTACATAAATCCCTATGCTTATCCGATTATATGTTGTCTCTTTCCGCTCGCCCTGAGTTTTTTGTCTTCAAAAAGTATCGAAGGGTGCGAAATCAATCGTTAGTCAAATTTTTTCTTTGCCAATAATAATATTTTGTCCCAATTATTCTCAATTAAAGCTTCTTTTTTGTGGCGATTCCATTTTTTTATTTGGCGTTCAACAATAAAAGCTTCATC
>Ga0070665_100006312_pt1 | contig 12103 bp, 10 predicted proteins | sample KBSS13metaG_FD_65862 | JGI IMG/M metagenome (GOLD analysis project Ga0070665, IMG submission 65862) | Switchgrass rhizosphere microbial communities from Kellogg Biological Station, Michigan, USA - KBS S1-3 metaG | ecosystem: Host-associated > Plants > Roots > Rhizosphere > Soil ...
TTTACCAGCGCGATGCTGGGATAGCGGAGCGCCTGCCGTTTCTTACGCTGCAGCAGCCACAGGTACGCGCCGACCAGCACCGGCACGGCGAGCAACCACAACAGCATTTCGGGCCACAGGAACGTCATGACATCGCTTTGCGGCGCGGCATGCGGCTCGCGAATCTCTGCGGGACGCCCAGCGCCATCGATTTCGAGATTATCACAACGGGCCGAGTCAACGGCGCGTCATCCGCCAGTGGGCCGGTTGAACGCCCGTTCGCTAAGCGACCCGTGCAGGCAGATGCAGGAAGCCCCGAAAGCGGGCGCGACCGCCTCGCACGGGTTCGGCGCTTGGCTGGTAGCCGGGAAAACGGGCCAGGAAGCGTGCGAGCGCGACTCTCGCCTCGAGGCGCGCGAGGTTCATTCCCGCGCAGGTGTGAATGCCGGAGCCGAACGCGAGATGGCGGTTTGGATCGCGCGCGATGTCGAGGCGATCAGGGTCGGGAAACTGCGCCGGGTCACGGTTGGCGGCGCCAATGCAGAGCGTGATGCGGGTGTCCGCGGGCAGGGACTCGCCGCCGACCGTCACTTCACGCGTCGTGATCCGGTTGCCGAGCTGGTTCGAGCTTTCGAAGCGCAGGAACTCTTCGACCGCCTGGCGGACACGCTCGGTATCGGCGGCGGCCGCGACGAGCAGAGCCTTCTGTTCCGGCCACTCCTCCAGGATTTGGAGTGCGTTGCCAATCAGGTTGGTCGTGGTCTCGTGCCCGGCGTTGAGAAGGAAGATGCATTGATGCAGCAACTCGGTTTCGGTCAGCCGCTCGCCGTCCGCCTCGCCTTCGATCAGTCGCGTCAAAACATCGGTGTCCGGATTGCCGGGATGGCGGCGCCGGTCCGCGACGAGCCCCGCGAGGTAAGCCAGCATTTCGGTCACCGCGCGGTTGCCCGCGTTTGCACGTTCGGCGCTCAGCACCGGCTCGAGGGCTCCGAGGATCGCGAGCGACCATGCGCGAAGCGGTGCGCGCTCCGCATGAGGGACGGCCAGGAGGTTGCCGATGATCTCGATCGGGATCGACGCCGCGAAGTCCTCGATCAGGTCGACGTCGCGCCTGGCCGCCATCCGGTCGAGCAGGCCGTCGACCAGCGCGACAAGGCCCGGCTCCATCGCTGCGATATGCCGCTGCGACAGCGCGCCCAGGATCGCACGACGTACGCGCGTGTGCAGCGGCGGATCGTTGAACACCAGGCTCGTCGTGTGGTGCTCGAAGAGCGGTGTCGCTCCGTACTTGGGTCCGAACTCCTTATGCTTGTCCGAGCTGTAGGCCTTCGGATCGCGATAGACGGGAAGAATGTCGTCGTAACGGGAGAGAAAACACGAGCCGTCCGGCATCCGCTTCACCGGCGCGTGCTCGCGGAGCGCGCGATAGTAAGGGTAGGGATTGGCGTAGAAATCCGGCGGGAGCTGCGCAAGGTCGAAGCGCGCCGCCACTTCGCGCGCGATCGTCGGATCGAAACTCGTCGGGGTCATTGGGTCGAAACATCGCGTTCCGGGGAACCGCGATTATGCGCGGTACCGCTCGGCGATCCCCGCGCACGCGGAGCTCCGGCGTCGTCGCAGCACCGTTTCCGGATTGCGGCTTCAACGCGTGGAAAACAGCGCTGCGGCCCGAGCGAACAACCACTGATTGAGGCGGCTCGCGGGCTTCTGTGCGGCACGTTCGCGGGCAAGCGCGCGGGCGAGGCGATCGCGCTGGCTGCGAAGCGCGGCTTCCAGGAGTGTGAGATGGATGAGGTCACATTGGGCGAGGCTGCCCCCGCAGCGATCGGCATGCTCGCGAACCTGGTTCAGGCGATCAACCGCGTTTCCATACTCCCGGCGCGCGAATGCCACGAAGGCCGCGCAGAGCGACAACGCGAGCGCGGTGTTCTCGGGCGTATCGTTGCGTCGGGTCGATGCGTCGTTGCGCAGGAGCGCGACCGCGCGCTGCGCACGCGAGAACGCGCCGTGCGCGGCAAACGCCATCACGGCGTGCACGAGGTTGAACGCACGCACGCCTGCAAGCCGCTTCTGGCGCCAGTGCCGCACCAGCCGGCGCCAGCGCGGTCGAAGCGCCAGGCCCCGCAGCTCCAGTCGCCACAGCAGCGCGGACGCATCGACGAGCGCGGGAACCGGTGTGTCGCGCTGCGGCAGCAGCATCGCGTCGTAGATCTCGAGCGCCCGCTGCGTTTCGTCGATATCGATATGAAACAGCGCGAGATGCCATGCGAGGTGGCGCGAGAATCCCGCGTTGTTCGCCCATAGCGCGTGCGTTTGCCTGAGCCACGCAACCCCTTCGCGGGCGCGTCCCTGCATTTCCATGACATGCGCGATGGCGTGAATGGCACTCGCGTTGTCCGGCGCCAGCTCGAGCGAGCGCCGCGCCATGGCTTCGGCGGCGGCGTATTCCCCTGTTTCCTCGAGACCGAAGGCGTAGAGACCCAGGACATAGCCAAAGCCCGGCACGCCTTCGTCCCAATAGGGAAGAACGTGTGCGGGCCGGTCGCGCAGCATGCGTTGCATCCCCAGGCGAAAGTCGAGCGCATTGGCAACCTGCAATGCGAGGATGTCGCGCGGATAGTCCGCGACGAGGCCGCCGTATCGCGCCAGCGAGGTCGCTGCGTCGCCTTCGAGCCACGCCAATGCCGCCGCGGCGTGCCGGCGTTCGCGATCGTTGATCGCCGCGCCGCTGCGCTCGAGCGCCTGCAGCGACGCTGCAACGGCGCTCGCGCGCGTGCTGTCGCCCCGGAGCACCATCGCGCCGGCGCGAAGTGCATGCCCCATGGGGAAATCGGGCTCGTGCCGGAGCGCGTGATCCATCATCGAGCGGGCATCGTCTTCGCCTGAAAGCAGCCGGGCGAGGGCGTGCTCGAACGCGTTGCGGGAGGATTCGGATCCGCGGGACAGCTCGAGGCCGCGGGCATCGACGTGTGGCATGTCGGCTGAGAGTGGTTGACGTTCCCGAAGCGTACTCGTCAACCCGGTGCACGCCATGACCGAGCGTCCGGCCTTCCTGCTCCTGCGTACGCTGCGTACGCGAATAATCCGCAGAGCCGACATGCCGCCGCGGCTTGACGCCCGCGCCGCGTGCGTCCGCGATCGCGTTCAGCGATGCGTCAGCCGTTCGCCGTGCTCGCGCGTGGTGTGGAAGCCGACCTTCGGCCAGCGCTCCATGGCGGCCTGCAGGTTGAAGCGGTTGGTCGCGAGGTACACGGGATTGTCGTCGACATCGGTCGCGAGCGAGGCCGCACGCTCCTGCTCGAAGCTCCGCCGCGTCGCTTCGTCGGGATATGTGAGCCAGCGCGCCGTGGTGATGCCGGCGGCGTCATAGACGGCGTCCACCTTGTACTCGCGGGCGAGGCGATCGGCCACGACCTCGAACTGGAGCTGTCCCACCGCACCCAGCAACAGCGTATTGCCGACGGCGGATTCGAACACCTGGATCGCGCCCTCCTCGCCCAGCTCCTGCAATCCCTTTTGCAGCTGCTTGCCCTTGAACGGATCGCGTGGCCGCGCGATGGTGAAAAGCTCCGGCGCGAAATAGGGTATGCCCTTGAAGCCGAGCGATTCGCCTTCGGTCAGCGTGTCGCCGATCTGGAGCTGGCCGTGATTGTGAATGCCGATGATGTCGCCGGCGACCGCATCCTCGCTCGACACGCGTTCGTTGGCCATGAAGGTCAGCGCATTGCCGATCTTCATCTCGCGCCCGGCGCGCACGTGGCGTACCTTCATGCCCTGCGCGTAGCGGCCCGAGCAGACCCGAAAGAACGCGATGCGATCGCGATGCCGCGGATCCATGTTCGCCTGGATCTTGAAGACGAAGCCCGTGAAGGGCGCCTCGGCCGGCTCGACCATCCGCGCGCCGCCGTCGCGTGGCTGCGGCGGCGGCGCCCATTCGGTCAGCGCCTGCAGGATCTCCTGCACGCCGAAGTTGTTGATCCCCGAGCCGAAGAAGACCGGCGTCTGGCGCCCCGCAAGGAACTCCGCGAGCTCGAACGGATGACTTGCGCTTTGCACGAGATCGATGTCGTGGCGAAGCGCTGCGATTTCATCGGGGAAGAGCTGATCGAGGCGCGGATTGGCGAGTCCCTCGATCCTCTCGGTGTCCGCCGTGATGCGCTCCTCGCCGGGCGTGAAGCGCAGCAGACGCTCGTTCCCCAAGTGGAAGACGCCGCGAAACCGCTTGCCCATCCCTACCGGCCACGTGATCGGCGCACACGCGATATTCAGCACCGCCTCGACTTCCTCGATCAGCGCGACCGGCTCGCGCACCTCCCGGTCCATCTTGTTGATGAACGTGATGATCGGCGTGTTGCGGAGCCGGCACACTTCGAGCAGCTTGATCGTCTGCGCCTCGACGCCTTTCGCGGCATCGATCACCATCACCGCGGCGTCGACCGCCGTGAGCACGCGATAAGTGTCTTCCGAGAAGTCCTCGTGGCCCGGCGTGTCGAGCAGGTTGATCGTGTGGCCCGCGTATTCGAACTGCATCACCGAGCTGGTGACCGAGATGCCGCGCTGCTTCTCGATTTCCATCCAGTCGGACGTGGCGTGCCGCGAGCTCTTGCGGGCCTTGACGGTGCCGGCCATCTGGATCGCGCCGCCGTAAAGCAGGAGCTTCTCGGTGAGCGTCGTCTTCCCGGCGTCAGGGTGCGAGATGATTGCGAACGTGCGCCGCCTGGCGACGTCGCGGACGAGATCCGGAGGAAACGGGGTGCTGCTCATGGCGTCGGTTCCACGAAAAACAAACGCCGCCACCGAAAGACGCGGTGGGCGGCGAGGAGGTGCGAATTATAGCGTTGGGTGGCGGGCGCCTATCACCACGCCGACAGATCGGGCCGGCGACGATGCCAGTCGGTATGCGTCTGGAATGCGCGTCCGATGCGCAGCAGAGTCGCTTCGGTGAACGGCGCGCCGATGAGCTGCACCGCGACGGGCAAACCCTGCGCCGCGAAGCCCGCCGGCAGCGAGAGCGCGCACGCGCCGAGATAATTCGCGGCGCGCGTGAAGGCCGCGAGCGGGGCGGTCGACTCGTCGACGTCGGCGACTGCGGTGGCGGTGATCGGCAGCGTCGGCGTCAGCAGCGCGTCGCGCTCCTGCATCCAGCGCGTGAACCGTGCCGTGGCCTCGCGCGCCCGCGCGATCTCGTCGATGTAGTCGGCGGCGCCGATCGCCTTCCCGGCCACCATGCGCTTGCGCACCCACGGGTCGATGGGCAGCGAGGCGTCCTCGATATAGGCGCGATGCACACCGTAGGCTTCCGCTGCAATGATGCGGCCGTTGCGTGCCGCGATGTCGTCGAAGTCGAAGGGGACCTGCGCCTCGTCGACCTTGGCGCCGAGATCCCGCAGCGCCGCGATGGCGTCGTCACGCGCGCGCAGGACCTCCGCGGCGACGTCGACGCCGAATTGCCCGGGCGGCATCACCGTGATGCGTTGGCCGGCCAGATTCGCGTCGTTCGCGAGTGCGCTGTCGAGATCGAACCGCGGCGCAGACAGCGTCGAGCGGTCGAGGGGGTCGGGACCGGCCATGACTGCCGTCAGGCGGGCCGCGTCTTCGGCGGTACGCGCGATCGGGCCGACGCTGTCGAGCGTGAACGACAGCGGAACGACGTTGGCGAGGCTGACGAGGCCATACGTGGTCTTGAGCCCGGTCAGGCTGCACAGGCCCGCCGGAATGCGAATCGAGCCACCCGTGTCCGAGCCGATCGCGGCGGGCGCGAGGCCGGCCGCCACGGCCACGGCGGAGCCGCTGCTCGAGCCGCCGGCAACGCGGTGCGTGGCCGTGTCCCACGGATTCCACGGCGCGCCCATCGGCGCGTTGCGGCCCCAGCCGCCGAACGCGAATTCAACCATGTGCGTCTTGCCAAGCGGAATCATGCCGGCCGCGAGCAGCCGAACGACGACGGTGGCGGTGCAGGTCGACACGCGTCCGAGCCAGCTCCTGGATCCGGCGGTGGTTTGCCGTCCGGTCAGATGCAGCAGGTCCTTGAGCGCGATCGGCAGGCCGTGCAGCGGGCTTCGCACGACACCCTGCGCGCGCTCCAGGTCCGCGGCCTGTGCAAGCGCGCGGGCGGTGTCGGCGTAGACATCGACGAACGCGTGCAGATGCGAGTCCAGCGCTGCGATGCGCGCAAGGCAGGCATCGACGATCTCGCGCGAGGACGTGCGGCGGGACGACAGCAGTGCGGAAAGCTCGGACAGCGAATGGAAAGCCAGATCTTCGTGCATTCGGCGGGCGTGGCAGGGGCGATCGCGACAGTGTAGACGCATGCCGCACAAATCGCGCCGCCGCGTGCGGCGTGGGCGGGTGCGCGGCCGCCCGCGCCACGCCTTTCGCCTTCGTCAGCCGCCGAGATGGACCTGGTATTGCGCTCCGGTGGAGAGGTCGCACGTGCCGGTCCCCTGGTACGGCGATGTCATGCGATAGGTGCAGTTCATGTACGTGCCACGCTCGCCGTACGCGTTGGCGATTCCGCTGCGGTCGTCGCCGCGAACGCGCGTCGCCTCGCCGACGAGCAGCTCGCCGCGGTAGTCGAGCTGGAATCGTCCCTTGCCGGTCATGAGATTGGTCACGGTGCCGGACAACATGCCGGCTTGCGTCGCCGCGTCGTTGGATGGATAGAGGCGCGCGCGAAGCACGCTGGGCGCGGGCGCGAGGCTTGCGGCGTAAGGTGCGGGCGTGGCCGCGACAGGTGCAACGGCGACGGGAACCGCCGGATACAGCGGCGAGCCGTCCGGTGCAACGGGGACGACATAGCATCCCGACAGCGCGAGGGCCGCGAACGCTCCGGCCGCTGCGGCACGTGTTGAGATACGCATCATGGATCGACTCCGGCACGCGGGCACATGCCCGCGACGCCAGCATCCGCGCTGCATGACACCCCGGTAAAGCGCCGCCGGCGAAGTGGCGGTCTACGCTACCTCGGGTGCCGGGGAACGCTACTGCGCGCGACCCGGCTTGCGCGCAAGCCTCGCCGGCGGCAACGGCACGTAGGGCGGGTTGAGGCCGCCCGCGGGTGCCGGCGGCCGATTCTTCCGCCGCAGCGTGCGAAATGCATGCGGCTCCCAGCCGCGTGTCGCGAGGAGAAGGCTCGTGCCGTGGCGCTCCGATAGCGGCCGCGCAACGTCGTCGCGGTGGAGCGCCGCGAATTCGCGCGCGACGTCGCGCAAACGGGCGATCAGCTGGGTGGTCGAGTGCCGCGACAGCATGCCGCTCACGAACAGGAAGAGCTCGTCGTCGCGATGGAACTTGCAGCCCAGGTATTCCGCCTCGACGCTCGCGCGGAAGTACCGCTGGATCGGCCCGTCCGGGAGCCAGGTGAACGTGCGGCTGATCAGGGGCCGGATGCGATTGCCCGGTCCGAGCTCGATGATGCGGTGCCGGTCGAGCCTTGCCAGGTGGCGCACGCATTCCGCCTGCGGAATCGCGTAGGTGTCGACGATCTGCTCGAACGTCCAGTTGCCGACCGCGCACAGCGCCACCAGCAGCAACCGTGGATCGGAAACGAGTTCGCGCTCCTGCGCGACCGTCAGCGCAGCGATGCCTGCCGGATCGTTGGCGATGCTCCTGGCGAGGTCGTCGAACTCGATCTTCGCGACTCGACAAACGTCGAGGAGCCGCTGCAGCGAGAAGTCGCGGCGGGAGAACATCCGCTTCACGCCCGCCTCGCTCAAGCCGAGACCGGATGCGACCTGGGCATAAGTGATGCCCTGTCCCTTGAGGAGTCGCTTCAGCGCATCGACGAGGCGGTCGGCATGCATCGGGGTCCTTTGCGATAGCGCCGAAAAGCCAGGCGCCGGATAATCCTACTGCAACCTTTTATTCGGTCGCCGGTCGAATCCGCCTGTTGCCGGCCGCCGCTTTCCTTTCGCCGCGTGCCTGGCTTACTCAATCACCCCTGATGACTCGACTCCGGCGGCCTGCGGCAGCATGGCGAACGATTGCGGTCTGCCTGGCGCTGGTCGCGCTCGCGGCGGGCTGCGTCAGCCTGGAATTCAAGGAGCGCGAGCTCACGTTCCGGCCGTCGAGGGACACCGCGGGCTGGTTCGCCGGAATGCCGCGCGGCGTGCAGGAGGTCTACCTGCCCGTGGGCCCGGTGACCGAGATCCAAAAGATGCACGCGTGGTGGTGGCCGGCGGACGCCCCCGATGCGCCTGCCATCCTTTACCTGCACGGCGCACGCTGGAACCTGACGGGCCAGCTGCGGCGGATCGAGCAGCTTCACAAGTTCGGCTTCTCGGTGTTCGCCATCGACTATCGCGGCTTCGGCAAGAGCGAAGGCGACGTGCCTTCGGAAACGTCGGTGTACGAGGACGCCGCTGCCGGCTGGCAATGGCTCTCGCGCGAGCAGCCGGATGCGACCCGTCGATACGTCTACGGTCATTCGCTCGGCGGTGCCGTCGCGATCGATCTCGCCGCGCGGGTTTCCGATCAGGGCGAGCACGCTGGCGGATTGATCATCGAGTCCACGTTCACGACGCTCGCCGACGTGGCCGCGGCCCTGTCGTTCGACTGGTTGCCGACGGGTCTCCTGCTGTCGATGAAATTCGATTCCATCGACAAGATCAGGCGCGTGCGGATGCCGGTGCTGATCGCTCATGGTGGAAGCGACCGCATGGTGCCTTCGCGATTCTCGACGGCGCTGTACGACGCTGCACCGGAACCGAAGAAGCTGCTCCTGGTCGAGGGCGCGTCGCACAACAACGCGATGATCCTGGGCGAGCACGACTACCTCGCGTTGATTGCGCAGCTCTTTCATCTGCCCCTCGCGGAAGCGGGTGCGAAAACGCCGGGGAACGGATCGCGGCAGGGCTCCTGAATCGATCGGATGCAGGTCCGCGGAAGTCTCACGCGGCACGTCGTTGTTTCCCCGCTGTAGCCTACCAATTCATCGTTGACATTCGCGCGGTCGTGTCCCGAGAATGCGCCGGGTTCTCGTAGTCAAAAACAAGCAGCACACCTCGGGGGATTTCACATGAAGAAGCTTCTGCTCGCCGTGCTCGCGGTCAGCACGATGTCGTCCGTCGTCGACATCGCCTGTGCCAAGGACAGCAAGGACATGCTGGTGGTCGATCGCAACGCACCCAACGAATTCGCGACGTTGCCCGATGGCGTTCGATTTCCCGAAGGGATCACTGCCAATCCCGCTACCGGCGACATCTTCGTCGGGACGTTCGACTTCGGTCCCAACGCGAACAAGCTGATGCGCTTCGGGAAGAACGGCAAGCTCGCTGCGATCAAGGACTTCGGCGGCACGCCGCTCCTCGGCCTCGACTTCGATGCGGCGCGCGGAAAGGTCTACATCCTGAACTTCGGCGCCTCGAAAGTGCAGCGCATCGCGGCGAATTTCGATGCCTCCACGCCGGTCGAGGATGTCGCCACGCTTCCCAGCATCGGCGCTCCGGGATCGCGAAGCGTCGGCAATCCCGATGGCAGCAGCGACACGATCATCTTCGGATCCAACGGGTTTCCTGCGCCGAACGGCATGACGTTCGATCGCAGCGGCGGACTCTATGTGTCGGATTCGTTCCAGGGCGCGATCTTCCGCATCGCCAACGTGGCGACATGCTCGCCCTGCACGCCGGTGCTGCAGTCGCACGATCCGTTGCTCGCCACCGCCGGATTTCCACCGTTCGGCGCGAACGGCCTCGCGTTGTCGGACGACGGGACCACGCTGTACATCGCCAATACCGGCGACAGCCGCGTGCTGACCATGAACGTCGCGACGAAGGCCGTCGCGGTCTTCACCGAGAGCATTGCCGGGGCGGACGGATTGACGCGCGACGACGATGGCCGGCTGTGGGTCGCGGCCAATCAGGCGGATGAGATCGTCGCGTTGAACGAGCGCGGTCGCGTCACGATGCGTTTGGGCGAGTTCCAGGGCATCGGCAAGGACGGCACCCCCAAAGGGTTGCTCTTCCCCGCCAGCATGGTCATCGTCGGCGACTGGATGTACGTCACCAACCTCTCGCTGCCGCTTACCGCTGCGGTCGGCGACGAACCCGAGGAAGACGTGACGCGGTGGACGATCGCGCGGATGAAGCTACCCAAACCCTGATCGCCCAAGAGGTCGGCGCGTGAAAGCGGCACCTTGGTTTCCGCGCAAGCGGTAGTTCAGTGTCTTGGATGCGTCCGTCGCCGGGCCCCCGCGTGCGCGGGGACGACGGAATGTTGCGTGCGCTGCAGGCGTTTCGGTAGACGATCTCTAATACCGCGACCCGCGGCCGGCGGCGGGCGCGCGCCGGACCTTCATTTCCGGCCGAAGGTCCACCTGCCACGCGACGTCGGCACGCGCGGACCGCGACGTGTCGACGTTGCGTCGCGTTCCTTCCTCAGGGCCCTCGAGTTCGGGATGCCAGACTCGCACCACATAGGCGCGCGACGGAAGCTCGTTGATCGTCGCGCGCCCGTCCGGTCCGGTTTTCGCGTAATACGGTGATTCGGAAACGTAGACATAGCTGATCATCCAATCGTGGATGTTGCATCCCAGCACCACGACGCCGGGCTGGTCGAAGACCACCGCTTGCGCCGGCATGCCCGAGTAGAGCGGCAACTCGAAGCGCTTCGCCGGCGAGAACGAGTAGACATGGTGGCGAACGCGGTCATGATTCGGGAACGTGACCGGCGTGCCAACGCTTATCGCCAACACGCGCGGCACGAACTCGAGATCGATCTGGTCGATCGTCGCTTCGCGCGATTTGGCCGCGGGCTTCGAAGCGCCGTCTGCGGGTATCGCAACGACGACGGCGTCGGCCACGGGCTTACCCTTCATGTCGGTGACCGTCGCGGCGATCGTCGTGCCCTCGGCCCTCGCGCACGACGATGCGAGCGCAAGCCCGACGGCCAGCGCGCGAACGGCGAATGAGCGAATGCAGGTCACGGACGGTACGCCAGCAGGAGGCCCGCGACCCGGCTCGAGTACTGCAGACCGTACGCGGCATTCGTGCGCTCGCCGGCGAACGAGAAATTGAGCGACGTGCGGTCGTCGAGCGCGAGGCTTGCGCTCAGCGCCGCGGTCCACGTCGTGCCGCGCAGGCGGTAAGCGTAGAGGTCATCGCCGCCGAACACATGATCTTCGGCGATCGCGCTCGATGCGAGAAAAATAGGCAGGCTGGGCTGCGCGGTCGACTCGACGTCGCCGCGGCGTACCGCCGCGCGCGCGCCAAGGAGCCAGGCATCGGTAATGGCGTAGCCGAGGCGCACATCGCCGGAGACGCCGCGGAGATTGAATACGTCCCCCGGGATGTCGGGCACCACCGGCGTCCCGTTGTTGTCGTAGCGGCGGTCCAGGGCGACGCCGAAAGCGCCGTCGAGAACCGGTGTGAAACGCCGCCCCAGTTCAGCCTTCAATTCGAGCCGGCGGCTGTCCCGCAGCGTGTCCCGATAGTCATCGCGCGAGCCGTCGAGTGCGACCGCGAGCCATGGCGCGTCGTAGCCGACGGCGAACTTGTGGCGCCAGTGCGCGCGCACGCCAAGCGCGACTACGTCGAGTCCCGTGTAGCGCTGATACCAGTCCGCGCGCGCGAACGCCGTCACCGCAAGGAGGTCGTTCGAAGTCGGCGCGAACAGCCTTCCCAGGGCAGCGGAGACATCCAGCGCGGTATCGGCACGCTCGTCCGGCGGCGTCGGTGCGCGAGAGAGGTTGCTGTCGTAAAAGATGCCGGCGTCGACGTCCTGCAGCCACTCGGCACACGCGTTCCCCGAATGCGACAGGACGAGCGTCGTCGCCGTAAAAACGGCGCAAAAGAGGAAGCGGAATCGCATCGAAGTCGGGGGTCGGTGGAGGAAAGCTTCGGCGCGTCGGGAGGCGCGGGCAGAGAACTTGCTTAAACCGTGCCATGAGCGCCGTTGCCGTCAAGAATTTTTTCGGAAGCGCGGGATCGAGCGCGCGCAAATCGCTGTGGAGAAGGCACAAGCAATTGACGAAAAAGGACTATTCGGTAGGATCGTCGTCCGGCCCGACCGTCGCGGCATCCGCACTGGCGACGCCCGGCGCGCGCCATCGCGACTGGCTGCGCCGGGTTGTGCGCCGCGCAAAATGATCCTTGTGGACGACAGTCGGCATCGGAGCATCCTCACGTGA
>Ga0070665_100006313_pt1 | contig 12099 bp, 8 predicted proteins | sample KBSS13metaG_FD_65862 | JGI IMG/M metagenome (GOLD analysis project Ga0070665, IMG submission 65862) | Switchgrass rhizosphere microbial communities from Kellogg Biological Station, Michigan, USA - KBS S1-3 metaG | ecosystem: Host-associated > Plants > Roots > Rhizosphere > Soil ...
CAGTGCACGTGCGGCATTGCATCAAAGACGACCAGTTGCGCTGCCACGCCCGCCCGCAATAACTGGCGGTGGAAGTTGGAAGTGCCGCTCAGAAAGAAATCGCGGCTGCCGCACATCAGCAATACCGGCGGAAAGCCTTTCACGTCGGCGTAAGCCGGAGACATCACCGGATCTTTCCGGTCATGATTGCCGAGGTACGCATGCGCCTGCACCGCTACCGGCGTAACCAGCGGCGCGAGCCCACCGATACTGAAAAACGCTTCGCTGTCTCCGGGCCGGGCAAAATCCACGGTGCCTGAAAAGAAACCCAGGGCCGCCGGCAAAGGCAGGCCCAGTTGGCGGGCTCGCACCGCGGTCTGCGCTGACAACACCGCACCGGCCGAGGAACCATACAGGGCCATGTGTTGCGGCTCGTAGGTTTTGAGCAACTCCCGGTACACGGCAATCGTGTCGTCGACCGCGGCGGGAAAGGGTGCTTCGGGGGCGAGACGATAGTCGATGGCGAGCACGGCTATGCCCGTCCTGGCCGCGATCGGAATCGCTTCCTGAATGGACCCGGCACCCAGAAAGAAGGCGCCGCCGTGCACGTTGATCAGGAGGCGGTCGTGCATTTGTGAACGAACTTCGTTCGGTGTAACCAATGCCACGGGCACGCCGCCCAGCGTCTTTTTCTCGACGTGGACGGCGTACATTCGGAGCAGTTGCTCGGTCACCCGTGCCTGCCGTTCACCGGAGGAGCGGCGCAAGTCGGCGAGCGACGCCGTGAGACCGTGGGAGGGGTCGCCCGCGGCCGCATTGGCTTTGAGAAGGTCGCGTGCCTGAGGCGAAAGGGTCGCAGGAATGGGCACTGTCAGGTCGGTGATGTGGGCGGTGCCATCCGGCGCGAAGGTCACGGACGGTGCCGCCTGGAGGACGGTCGCCCCCAGGAGCAGCATTCTGACGGCCTGGCCGGCCAGACGCGGGAAGCGGTCGCTCATGTCGGACACCTGTCGGAAAGGCGCGGGTGGTGCAACCAACTCTAGGCGCAAAGGTGTTGGTGGTAAAGAAAAATAATTGAGGTATAAAGAATATCGGGGTGGCCGGGCGGGCAGTGCACGCACGGGATACTCCGCCGCAGCGACTGGATTGTGCACGAGCGCCCGCCGGAGCGAGACTCGAAGGTATCGTGAGAGAGGCAAATCCATGAGTGTGACCAAATCGGCCGTCCGCACGGGTGTTATGTTGATTGCCGGCTGGGCCCTGGCCGGCGCGCTGGCCCTGGCACAGGCGCCCACGAAGGAGCCGGCCAAGAAGGACCCGAACGCCGCCGCCCTGGCTGCCGAGAAGACCCGTTTGACCGCCCTCGGCCTGAAATACAAGACCGCCTGGGGGCTGTTTTCGGCGCTGAAGGAACAGGCCCATGGCGGCAAACCCATTACCAATCAGACCATTCCCGACTGGGAAGGCATCTACACGCGCACCAAGGGGGGCACGGCTTTCGATCCGGACGGTCCGGAGCAGGGGGAGACGCCGCTCGGACACTTCACCCCCGAGTACAAGGCCAAACTCGACAAGTCCGTGGCCGATCGCAAGAAGGGCATCGAGTACGATCCTCTCAGCCAATGCAATTCACCCACTTATCCGCGCTGGCTCGACCTGCCGTTCATGCGAGAGTTCATTGTTACTCCGCACCAGACGACCATGATTGCCGAAGCCTTCAACAGCATCCGCCGCATCTACACCGACGGCCGTGGACATCTGCCGGCCGAAGATCAGTTTCCCACCGAAACCGGCGATGCCATCGGTTTCTGGGACGGCGACAAGCTGGTCGTGCACGTCAACTCCAACATGGCGCACATGTATGAGCGGGCGCAGGGTTTCTATTCCGACCAGGTGGAAGGTGTGGAAATCTGGCACAAGGTCGATGCCAACACGCTGGTGGCGAACGTCTGGATCTACGATCCGCCGGCGCTGGTCGAGCCGTGGTATGTGCGTCAGAGTTACACCAGGATCGACGACAAAGGCAAGACGCTCCGCATCAACAACTGGTCGTGCAAGGGCAATTCAAACAACGACGTGTATGAGACCAGCGACGGCGGCTCACAGCACGGCAAGTTTACCTTCGAGAAGCAAGGCTCCGCGGAGAAGTCGAAATGAGAAGATTGGCACTGACCTGGGCCGCTGCGGCCTTGGCGTTGGCACCGCTGGCAGTGGCACACCATTCAGCCAGCATGTTCGAGGCGGTCAAGACCGTGACACTGACGGGCGTGGTGAAGGAATTTCAGTACACCAACCCGCATTCCTGGCTCATTGTGGATGTGAAGGGCGCGGATGGCACCATCACCTCCTGGGGTTTCGAGGCGGAGGGGCCCAGCACCCTGATGCGGGCGGGCATTCGTAAAAGCGATCTCGCTCCCGGAACGAAGCTGACCATCACCGGGCATCCCATGCGGGACGGGCGCCCGGCGGCCACCTGGATCAAGGCAACGCGGGCCGACGGCCGGGTCATGGACCCGCATCCGCCGAAGGAATGAGCGCCGCCCTGAGGGAGTTAGGGGAAAACCTGAATCTGCGCCCACGCAGGTAGAAAATGCGCTAAGTTACTCAGGTCACGGGGGGCCGTGCATACGGCAGACGAAAGGCCAACGTCTCATCAGAAGGCTGTGCCATGAACGTTGCACATTGGCATCCGCTGGCGGCATTGGATGGCAAGAACGCCTACCGCACCAATGATCTGCAGGCGGCGCGATCCCACATCGGCTCGCTGTTTGTACCGCATCTGCTCGATGTGGTGGGTGGCGGGCAAACTCTCGATGTGTGCGTGAGCCGCGCGCGCTTAAACGGAGTGTCGTTCGTTTACCACCGGCACGGCGCGAGCGTGCGCGTTCGGCCGGAACCGTTTCGCAATTTCTTCCTGCTGCAGATCCCGATCTCCGGCCAGGCCGTGATTCGGCTCGGGAGCGATGAGTTGATTTGCGACACCACCCAGGCGGTCATGATCTCGCCGCACATGGGCGTGGACATGCGCTTCGGCGGCGGCTGTGAGCATCTCATTCTGCGCATCGAAAAATGCGACATTGAACGGCATCTGCAGTCACAGCTCGGCTACGACCTGGATAATCCGCTGGAGTTTGCACCCCTTGTGCCGCTGTTGAGCCCCGGCGGCCAGGAGTTGCGGGCGCTATTGCAGCTCATGACCGCGTCGCTGTTGGACGGAAACGGCATGTGCAGCTCGCCGATCACGCGCAGCCACATGGTTTCGCTCTTGATGTCGGGACTTCTGACCTGCCTCAACAATAACTACCGGGAAGAGTTGCAGCGCAGCGTTGAAATACCCAAGCCCGCCTATCTGCGCAAGGCGCAGGAGTACATCGCTGCCAACCTGAGCGAGCCGATCACGCCTGAGGATATCGCGGCGGCGGCGCAGGTCAGTACACGCGCGCTGTATGCGGGATTCAGCGATCTTCTGAACACCACTCCCATGCGCTATCTGCGGCAGTTACGACTCGACAAAGTCCACGAGACTCTCGCCAAGGCCGATCCGAGCCGCGTGTCGGTGACCGACATTGCCCTGCAGGCCGGCTTTCAACACCTCGGGCATTTCTGCAGCGCCTACAAGGAGCGCTTCGGCGAGCTGCCGCGCGAGACGCTCGGCAAGCGTTGTTGATGAGGCATGAGGCGAGCCCTGCCGGTGCTCCTGGTCCTGTTGGTATCGTCGTGGCTGGCATGGGACTGCATTCGGGATCGCTCGCTGCAGGGCCGGTTGCTGCAAGCCGCACCTGACAGCTTGCCGAACGAACCGCAGTTGATGGCCTACGCTCTGCCGCGAGGTCAGGTGGGCTATCGCGATCACTGCCGGCAGTGTCATGGCGAGCAGTTGCAGGGCAATCCGGCATCGGGAGTTCCCAACCTGGCCGATTCGGACTGGCTGTATGGCACCGGGCGCGTGGTCGAGATCGAGCGCGTCGTTCTCTACGGCATCCGCTCCGGGCTACCGCGAAGTTGGAATCTCGCCGATATGCCGGCATTCGCCCGCCCTGAACCGTACGCCCGCTACAAAATCAGCCCTTTGAACGCACGGCAGGTATCCGATGTAACCACCTACCTGTTGTCGTTACGGGACAAGAGCCAGGATCCGGCCGCTGCTGCGCGCGGCTCGGCCGTGTATCAGAGTCCGGAGCAGGGACAGTGCGTTGATTGTCATACCAACGATGCGCGCGGCGACAATGGGATCGGGGCTCCCGATCTGACCGATGCGGTCTGGCTCTATGGCGATGGTTCGCGCGCCGCTATCGAGCGTTCGATAGAAGCAGGCCGGGCCGGCACCTGTCCGGGATGGCGAGCGCGCCTGCCCCCCGCACAGATCCGTGAGATTGCATTGTTTGTGTATTCGCGCCGGATTCATCAGTGATACACGGCCCCCTGTTTGGCGATCCCGCCGCAATCAATCCCCGGCGCGCCATGTTTCTGTACGCGTTGGGAGCGCTGTTGGGATTGGGACTGGCCGGCTATGGCCTGTTCACCGCCGAGGGGACCGTGGTACGCAAAGTCCCACCAGAGAGTGTGGCACTGGTCAACAATCGCCCGATCCTGCGAAGCGACTTCAGCACACAGTTGGAAAACGAGACCGGCGCACCGTTTTCGCAGGCGACTCGCGCGCAGCAGCTGAAAGTGCTCGGAGACATGGTCCGCGAGGAGTTGCTGGTGCAGCGTGGCCTGGAGCTCGATTTCGCGGAGACGGACCAGGATACCCGCAACGCGCTGGTTTCGGCCATGACGCAGTTGGCCGTCGCCCAGGTCACTCTGGCCGGCGTGCCGGACGAGGCCACCTTGCGCCGGTATTTCGCCGAGCATCGCGAGAAGTATGCAACTCCCGGATCGCTCACGGTGGAGGATTGGTTTCTGCCCGGCACCTTGCATGCGGACTCCGGCGTGTCTGATGCCATTGTCAGCGCGTTGCGGGACCAGCCTGCAACGGATGTCGCGGTCCGCTACGGCCTGAAACGAGCCACAGGCGCGGATCAGGACTGGTACTGGGTCGCGGAGCTGCATCTGGGGCGCGCGCTGTTCCAACATGTAAAGTCATTGAGAGCCGGTGAAGTGGCCGGTCCGCTGGTGCAAGCCGATGGCGTTCATTTCGCGGTCGTTCGCGAGAACGAGGCTCCGGTGCTGCTCAGCTTCGAAAAATCCCAGCCCCAGGTCGCCGGTGACTATGCCCGGAGCGCTCAGAATCGCCTGACACAGGACACACTCACGTTTCTACGCAACCGATCCCGCATCCTGATTGCCGACGAGTATTCGGACTACAAACCTTGAAGGCAATCCTCGCTGCGCTCGTTTGCTTTTGGGCTGTGCCGGTGTGCGCGCATACGCTGTCCGAAAGTCATTCGGCGTGGCAGATCAGCGGCAACACGGTAACAGTGCAGATGATCGTGCCGGACCTCGAGGCGCGACGCCTGTCACCCGACGGGCGTGAGCTGCCTGCGGCGGCTGTGTTGGGCAAGTATCTGGCGGTCAAAATGGGGGTCAGCGCGGAGGGGCATCCATGCAAGCTGACGTCCGGTCCGCGTGCGCTGGCTGCCAGCTCCGGGGTTTCGCGTCAGGAAATGTCATTTACGTGCCCGAGCGACCGCGATCTGCGCATCCGTTCGGATGCCTTCTACGATGTCGTGCCTTCTCACACCAACTTCGCGCGAATCCAGGACCGCTCGGGGCGGTTCTTTGAGCAGTTGTTGAAGGATGACCATCGGGAAATCGAGGTCTCGGGAACAACAGCGCAGAGCGAACTGGAGAACGCGGGCTTCTTCGAATACGTACGCATGGGCATCATGCACATTTTCACGGGCGTCGATCACATGTCCTTCATGCTCGGACTGGTGCTGATCTCCCGGCGGGTGCGCGATCTTCTGTTTGTGGTGACCGGATTCACCCTGGGCCACAGTCTGACGCTCGGGTTGGCGGTGACGGGTCTGTTGCGGCCGGACCGCCACTACATTGACGCGCTCGTGGCACTTACGATTGCATTGATTGGTGCGGAGAACCTGGGCGACAGCACGCACCGGCCGCTGCCGTTTGCGTTGGGACTGGGTGGCCTGCTGCTGCTGATGGCATTCGGCAAGCAGATGGGCCTGCCGATCACATTGCCGACCCTCCTGTTGACCGGAGGAGGGCTGTTCGCAATGGGATATCTGATGGTCACCGGTCATCTGGGAGATGCGGGCCGGGTGCGATTGCTGGTGACGCTGGTGTTCGGTTTGATTCATGGATTCGGCTTTGCTTCCGATCTGCTCGACATGCAATTGCCCGTAGATCGTCTTGCCACCCTGCTGGTGGGGTTCAACCTCGGCGTGGAGGTTGGCCAGGTCACCGTTGTGTTGGGAGCCATCCTGCTGGCGGCTGCGCTGGTGCGTGTGCGCTTGTCTGTGCCCAAACCACTGTTCACCGATGTGGCGGCCTCCTTCCTGGTTGGCGAAGGTTTGTACTGGTTCGTGGGCCGCACGGTGTTGCCCGGTTGAAAGAGCTCGGTGTGCGTTGGCGGCACCTATCTCGGTTGGCGTCGCCCGCGCCACAAATCGGTGCCATTCAACGCAGAAGCGCTCAGCAATCGGCCGCGCAGGTTGACGCGATCCAATCCTGAGACTTCATACAGACCTTCGAACGCGTCCGATGAGCCGCTGCGGGTCAGCAGCTCGTCGATTCGCGCCAGGTTGGTGACCGCTTCGGCGGTTTGCATCAGCGCAACATCGCGCGTACCGCAAATGATCAGGATCCGGTTGTGCGCCGGCCCCGGGAAGCTCGATACGTAGCCATAGTCCGCATACTCCGGTGTGGCTTTCAGGGGCATTCCGGCCTGAGAGATGTAATGCGTCTGTGTTTGGCGGTCGACCAACTCGTCATCCGATTCCGAAGGCGCGAAGCGCGAGTCACGAAACACGATCTCCCGCAACATGCCCAGGCCGCTGATGTAACCCACATAGACGATGTTGGCGGACTTGATCATATCGGCCGTCAGCTCGGACGCGGGTACGACGCGAATACGTTCCGCCGGAAACGCGGGTGAGGAAAGTACGGGTAAAACATCCCGCAAGGCGAACGCGGCGCCGCGCGGAAGGTATGTCAGATCGAGATCGATGTATCGCTCCGATTCGCGCGGGTGTGCTTTGACGAAGTTGTCGAACTCTCCCCGCGAGTTGATGTCGAATTCCCGCACCAGGCGCCTGACATTCATGGCGTCATCGGTCTCACCGAAAATGAAGTAGTCGCCGACCACGACAATGATGGGATGCGGGTCGGCAAATGGCTTCCATAAACCGCTCGATCTGACCGGGTCCAGGCTGTCGGCCGGTTTCGCTATGTGCGGCTGGGCGCGCATGAGCAGCGCAAGCAGCACGACGTTGAGCGCCATGGCTGCGAGCAAACTCCAGGGCAGCCAGCGCCGGTTGCGCTGTACCAGGGGCGTGCTCGCGGGCGCAGTTTCGTGCGGCACGGCTTGCGCAGGCTCTTCCAGGGAAAGCCGATATTCGCCCTTCGGGATGATGAGACGCGGACCTTCGATCGGCCCGCTTCTGGAATAATAGTCATCGAGCCTGCGGCGCAGTTTGTGCACATAAACCCGCACTGAGGAGTCCTGCGACAGGTCTGAGCCGCTGCTCTTGCCGAATACGCTGACGGCGACCTCGATTTCCTTCGCAGCCATCCCCGCGAGGGTCCGTTCCAGCAGGAAGTCGAATAACCGCAACAGGGATCCGGATCGCCCCAGCAGCATCGAGGCGCGCACGCGCTCGGCTTCCTCTCGCAGTGCTCGAGCATCCATTGTGGGAGTCACGGTTTCGTTCATTGCATGCGGCCTACAGGTCCAGATCAAACACGCGGCGCTGCTGTCGACTACAAACCACAGACAGGCAGGATAGCAGGCCGAAGTCGCGAATGGTTCGTCCTGCAGATGAATCATGCTCAAACGTCCCGTCCTTGCCGGTTTCTTCGGAAGATTCTTGCAACAGCTCTTGTATAAGCTCTTCGTACGAAATCCTGGTACGGAGTAGTGCGCGGGGGGCCGTAGTGCCGGTGTCGTCGTGTTAGTCACGGCGAGCGCGTAACCAGTACAGACTTTTTCCTGGAAAATCGGTTGAGGAGGGGGGGAATGATGACGAGGAACGACCGCTGCATGGTTCGTGGACAGCAGCCGACCGTGAGTGCCTATATTCACCGTGTGCTGACGCGAACGGGTATATCGCTCGTCACTGCGGCAACTTTCGCATCTACGTTGGCGTACGCCCAGGATGCTGACACGAATGCTCATCCCGACGCATCCAAACTGACGAGGCTCGCTGCAGCGGAGCCCGCGAAGCAGCCGGCGGGCGAGGCCGCCGCCTCGGGGCCACGGCTGGCACAGGCCGGAAGCCCACGCCTGGCGCAGGCTGCGGGGGCACCCCCGTCGCCACAGGGAGAGCCGAACGGCGAATCGGGCGGCACACTTCAGGAAGTCACAGTGACCGGTTCACGCATTGCGCGTACCGATGTCTTTCAGGCGCCGACACCTGTTGCGGTGATGGACAGCGACATTTTGAAGCAGATGGCGACCACGACCATCGCCCAGTCCCTGACCCGCATGCCGCAGTTCTCCAGCAACCTTTCCTCGAGCAGCCTGTCTTCGAACGTGGGTACCGGTACGGCCGGTTCGAATCTGGTGAATCTGCGCGGTCTGGGTGCGAATCGTACCCTGGTGCTGTTCGACGGCAAGCGCATGATTCCTGCAAGCTTGGGCACGGGCGGCAACGCCGGTGCCGTGGACACCAACGTCATCCCGAGCGACCTCATCGAGCGCGTGGAAGTGGTGACAGGGGGTGCTTCTGCCGCTTACGGTTCGGACGCTCTGGCAGGCGTGGTGAACTTTATCATCAACAAGAAGTTCACTGGCGTTAAGGCCGATATCGAGGGCGGATCGAGCTTCCGCGGCGATGATGTCAATTACAAGGCGACTTTGACCGCCGGAACCGATTTCGCCGGCGGCCGTGGCCACATGTTATTCGCCGGTGAGTTGACGGAAAACCGAGGCGTGACCAGCAGCGATCGTGACTGGGCGGATCCCAACTGGCAGTTCATGACCAATCCGGCCTACGTCAAGGGCAACGGACTGCCACAGTTCATTGTCACTCCGAATGCGAGCCTCGCGAATGGCACGCTGGGTGGGCTGATCACAACCTGCGTCGTGAACGGCAAGTCTTACTCGGTAGCACAGGCTATCTCGACGGGCGGCTGCCCGGTGCGGGGTGTGCAGTTTGTCAAGGGCGGCATGCCGATTCCGTTCAACTTTGGTGCCATCAGCCCCACATCGCCGGGGCCGGTGATGGTGGGTGGGACAGTCTCGCGTGTTGATCAGACCACGCAGATCGATCTGCCGCTGTCGCGCCGGAACGTGTACGGGCGTTTGAGTTTCGATGTCTCTGACAACACCAACGTCTATACGGAGTTGGCCTACTCACACACTTACTCCCACAACACTTCCGTGGTGCCGAATCTGAACAATGGTGGGCAGACCATTCTCAGCGGCAACCCGTTCATTCCTGCGTCCTTGCAATCGACAATGACGGCGGATGGCATCTCGGCGTTCACTCTCGGCAGCTTCAATGGTGACATGAGCTACCTCCAGGGCATCAACGAGCGCTCCATGAAGCGCGCGATCCTGGGCGCTGAAGGCAAGTTCAATCTGTTCAGCACCGACTACAAGTGGGAGGCGTTCGGCGGCTACGACGAGATGGATATCACGTCCAAGACTCCCGGGGATGAGATCAGTGCAAACTGGGATGTTGCCACCCATGCCATCGCCGGACCCAATGGCTCAATTATCTGCGACCCGGTTTACTTCGCGAGTGCAACGGCAGCCGCCAAGGCGAAAGGAAGCTTCGCGCCTCAGTCCGGTTGCGTTCCGTACAACCCGATGGGTCTGGGTGTAAACGGTCAGGACGCGCTTGGCTATGTCACGGGCTATGGCTGGTCCTACACGTCGTTGCGTCAGGTTCAGGCCGCCGCGAATTTGAACGGTGAACCGTTCGACGTCTGGGCAGGTCCGGTGTCCGTAGCTGCAGGCGCTGAATGGCGTAAACAATATGTGAACGGTGATGTCAGCGACCTGGACGCCCAGAGCGCCTTCTTTGCCGGCAACTACAAGGCCACGAAAGGTGCGTATAACGTAGCGGAAGGCTTCTTTGAGACGACGATTCCCTTGCTCAAGGATCTGCCGTTTGCCCAGAACGCGGATCTCAATGCCGGAGTTCGCGAAACTCATTACAGCACGTCCGGCTCGGTCACCACGTGGAAGGTGGGCGCCACCTGGTCGCCGGTCAAGGACCTGCGCTTCCGTGCCACGCGCTCGCTCGACATCCGCGCTCCCAACCTCGGGGAGTTGTTCAACACGGGTGTGGTGGGTACGGGTAACACCTTCGACCCGGGTGCACCCGGAGGCGGACAAACATACTTCCTGAAATCCACCAGCTCCGGCAGCACGGCGCTGCAGCCGGAGCGGGCGTATACCACGGGCTTCGGTTTCGTGTTTGAGCCGCGCTTCATCCCGGGCTACACCATGTCGGTGGACTACTACAACATTCAGGTGCGCAATGCCGTGTCGTCACTTGCCACGACGACGATTCTGAATCAGTGCTTCACCAACGGCAGGTTCTGTGAATACGTGGTCCGCGACCCCAGCACCGGGCTGGTCAGCATGATCTACAACGTGCCGCAGAACATCACCGGTCAGCAGGAAGAGGGCATCGACATCAATGCCAACTACTTGCTGCCGCTGCCCAAAGGCGACTTGAAATTGTATGGCATGGCCAACTTTGTGCAGAAGCTAAAAGTCCAGGATCCGGTCAATGGCGTGCTCGACGGCCGCGGCGTCATCAATTCAGGTATCACCAATCTCGCCTCCCTCGGCAACCTGAATGCCCCCCGGTTCAGCTACCTGGCCTCGGTGACCTACAGCCTGGAGCCGGTGTCGGTGTCGCTGATCATGACGGGCATGAGCGCCGGGGTGTACTACAACGGCTTGACCGTATGCGACACAGGTTGCCCCGTCGGGAATGGCGTGACTACCGGTACCAGCAATTACAACCACATCGACTCTTACAAGAGCTTCTCTTTGTCGGCGAACTACTCGCTGGGCAAGGCAGGCGAAGTCTACGGTGTGATTGATAATCTGTTCGACAAGGATCCCCCGATGATTCCCGGCAGCTTCGGTGCCGGCTTCTACCAGGGGCAGTCGAACATCAATTACGACCGTATCGGCCGGGCCTTCCACGTGGGCTATCGCATCCAGTTCTAAAGAAAGCTCGAGCGGGTGGATGTGAAGTGGGGAGGGAGCGGTCGATCCGCTCCCCTTTTGCGCTACAGTTTGGAGTCGCAAAGGCATCGAGTGTGTTGCGTGGGGAATACGAAATGAGCTCGACTATCGGGACGGCTGCACGAGTGCGGGGATTGATCCGGGGGGCGCTGTGCGCCACTTTGCTGACGGCAGCCGCAGCGGCGTCCGCGATACCCACGGACCTGTACTGGCAGTCGCCGAGCTCCAGGGACAAAGAGGCTTATGTTGCCGCGCCCATGCCGCCGGGGGTGCAGGTTGTGGCCACCGAAAACGAAGGACCGGTATTTGCCAATGCGGACGGCAAGACACTGTATTCCTGGCCCCTGAGTGCCCTGCGCAGCGGTCAGGCGGGCGACCGCCGCAAGAGCGGCCAGGCCACCTGTGACGGCACGATTTACAAGGAGACCACGGGCTTCATGAGTCCGTATCCGGGCGGGTTCCTGCTGCCGGAGCTCGAGAGTCGCAAGAGCTGCGAGGCGCTGTGGCCGCCCTTCCTGGCGCCGGCCGACGCCAAACCCATCGGTAAATGGACCATTGTGAAGCGCACCAACGGTGAATCGCAGTGGGCGTATGACGACTATCCGGTCTATATGTCCTCCAAGGATCACAAGAAGGGCGATGTGCTGGGCGGATCAGTGTCCTTGATTGGTGGTGAGATGGGCGCCGTGCGCTGGCCGATTGGTCCCACTGCCGATATCCCATCCGAGCTCGCACTGGCGGTATTCCGCACCGGCCGGATGTTGACTAACCACAAGGGTTTTTCG
>Ga0070665_100006318_pt1 | contig 12092 bp, 11 predicted proteins | sample KBSS13metaG_FD_65862 | JGI IMG/M metagenome (GOLD analysis project Ga0070665, IMG submission 65862) | Switchgrass rhizosphere microbial communities from Kellogg Biological Station, Michigan, USA - KBS S1-3 metaG | ecosystem: Host-associated > Plants > Roots > Rhizosphere > Soil ...
GCCGAGACATGCGGGGTGGCCATACTGGTGCCGTCCAATCGGATATAACCGGGAGCTACCTGCGGACCTAATTGGGTGCCAGCGGCTTGCAGCGATAAAATATCTACGCCAGGCGCCGCGACATCAATTTTAGAGCCAAAGTTGCTGAAGTAAGCGGGATGGTCTAACGCATCCGTCGCTGCTACGGTGATGACATAGGGTGAGGCGGCCGGATAAAACCCCGACGCATCGGATGACGAATTTCCCGCGGCGGCAACCAAAACAACACCTTGGTTATAGGCGTAGGCCAGGGCTGTATCGATCGTGGGATCAAACGACGCTGTTTCTCCCCAGCTCATGTTGATGATGTCGGCGCCGTTATCGGTCGCCCATTGAATTGCTGACGCCAACGCGCTGCTGTAGCCCGAGCCGCCCGCATCCAACCCTTTAACCGCCATGACTTTGGCTTGCCATGCTAAACCGATAACGCCCATATTATTGTTACCGACGGCGGCAATGGTTCCGGCGACATGGGTGCCATGACCATTGTCATCCAATGGATTATTGGTATTGGCGACAAAATTGTAACCGTGCGAATTATCCTTATCCGCCGGATTATTCCAGACATTGGCTGCGACGTCGGGATGGGTGTAATCAATCCCTGTATCAACAATCGCAACTACGACGCCGGTCCCCGTGCTCAAATCCCACGCCCTGGTCGAAGAACTTAATTTCAGACCGTAAAGATCGTCATAAGATTGGCCCCACGTGCCGTAGCTTGTCGGACCGGTATAGTAAGGATCATTGGGAACCATTTGCACATGATAAAGCTGATCAGGATTCACCGAGACCACGTCGGGATCGGCTTTTAACGATTGTTCGGCGACGTTGAGTTCCGCGGCGGAATCAAATTGCAGCACATAAAATTGGGAAAGCGCCGAGGCGGCGACCCCGCCTCGATGCCGTGCCGCGCGCCGCGCAAATTTCGCCCGAACGTTATTCACGATCGCCGTTTCGTTTTGGCCCGTTTGAATTTTCTCTTGAACCAGCTGGCGATAGAGCGGTCGCATACGATGGATCCGGTGCTTGCCCATAAAAGCCGGCGCTTTCAGCGTTTCCGTCGTAATTTCTAAGCTGGCGCGTGGCAGCGAGGATTCAACCGAATGGGCCAGGGTTGGTTTTAGTTTAACGATCAAGCGCAACGAGGGCTGCGCTTGGCCTGCTTTTTTAAGCCCCTGCATCGCCGATGCCTGAAAGGGAAGCATCAACATCAAGAACCCGATTAAAAGTAACAGCGAATTTTTCATTTTCATGGCCGGCGTTCTCCAACGGCATAGGCGGTTTTTTGTTCTGCATGATCGGTCAGCAGCTGCAACAATTGCTCATAATCCCCTTCACCCGTCAGCGTTGCGCCGGCCACATGAGGTGACTTGATGGTTTGAAATTGAATGAGGTTGCGGCGTTCGTTCGCCGTAGCGCCAAAATGTAAAAGCAACGAGAAATATTGGGTATCGCCTAAATCTCCGTAGGGAAGCCACGCATAAGCAAATTCTTGACCCCATAAATGAATACCCACGCCCGTGCTAAATCCAGCCAATGCTGAAAGTTCTTTAGTGGTATCGCTTCGATAGCCGGTGCGTAATGCTACGGCTTCAACCGGCCGCCATTGCAAACCGACGCGGCCGCTCTCTCGTCCCTCGGCATAAACGCCCTCGGCGGTAGCGTCCCATTGCGGATTCAGTGCATAGGCCCCGGCCACATGCCAGGCTAAGGGAAGCGTATCGCCTTGATCGGTAAATGTCAGACGGGAGCCAAAATTGGTGACTGTGGTAGCCAAGGACAGATGCGGCGTTACCTTATATAAGGCGCCTACGTCGCCGCCATAGGCGGTCGCGGACACCTCGCTAATTTTTTCATTGATGATTTTGCCGGAAGCTCCGATAGAAAAAGAATCGCCCCATTTTAATCCGTAAGAAGCGGTATAAGCGGCGAAATGACTGGAAAAAGTGCCGATCGAAGATCCATCGGGAAGCGTGCCGTCGATATCGCCAGATCCTAAATATTGGACGGAGAAGCCTAAAGCCCCTTTTTTCACCGGTGTGACCACGCTGGCAAATTCATAATTCATCGATTCTAAATAAGAGACATGTTGCGCCGCCACTTGCACGCCATCCAGCCACCCTAGACCTGCCGGATTCCAAATCGGGGCATAGGCATCGGCCGCTAGGGCCGTATAGGCCGATCCCATGGCAGCGGGACCCGCGCCGACGGGAATGTCGAGAAAAGAAGCGCCTGCCGTGCCCGTGGAAGCGAAAGAATGCTGGGGAAGGAGAAAGCCGGCCGTCATCCAAAAAAGCATGCGCCAACAAAGGGTTGCTCGCGACATCGGAAGAGTATGCAAAATTTTGATTACAGGAGTGTTAACTTTTAGGTCAATTTTGTAGGGGTATCGGGCGCAGCTTCACCTCGGAAAGGTTTCGCGATGTTTAGGGAGAGCGGGATCCATGCGATCACAGACCGAGGCTGGCCATCAACTTTTTGGAAATGCCGCGAGTTCTGTAAAAGCACTGACGGAAGAATTAAAAAACTGGTGGCGCACTTTAACGTATTCCGGATCGGCAAAAAATTGGTCACTTTGACGTTGGTTCGGAAAAGCAATCACAAATAGGCGGTTGATGGGATGCGCGGCGGCTGAAATCAGCGTCTCAGAAATCCGGAAATCGTAGCGAAACGCCCCGCCATACTTCTTTAGAATGGGCACCATTCCCGCGCGATAAGCCTGATATCCAACCTCATCTCGAACATCGAGTCCAACCAGTCTTTCAAAAGTCATGATGGTCTCCCTACGAAAATCATAAAAGACTACTCTAGCACGTCTTTCTTGTTATAAGGGCATGCTGTTATACAATTCAGCAGTGCGCATACATAAATGGGTCACCCGAGTTATCGGCGCTATGTTGTTTTGCATGGCCTCTTGGGGTCTGGCCTCAACATTAGGAGACAAGGGATTGGGGATGGCGGATTTTACAGCATGGAATGCTGCGGATCGGGTGGCATATCACGGTTCATATACCTATAAATTAAATAACGTCCGCTGCGTTATCAATCTTCAAATAGATCAGAACCCTATCGCGGCGACATATCAAGTCACGCCGCAAGGGCAGCCGCAGGATAAATATTCCGTTCCGCTCTCCGGCATCGTTATTGATGGCAATCGATTTCATTGCGCTCCCGTAGTGATCAAATCCGCTTTTCCCTATTTTTTACCGCCCGCCTTTGAGGGGCAATTTGTGCAACGGAACAAGGACGAAAAGGGGTTGTTGATCGGCGACATTTTTTTCAAGCACATGTCAGATTTGGATTTTTGGAAGTCGTGGCTTGGGAGCGTGTTTATTCTGAAACGCGACAGCTGGCTTGGGGCTCCTTCAGAACCGGAGGTCGTACGTCCGCGTGCCCGAACACCGCTATGGGTCTTTTCCGACAGGCGTGACGGCCCGCTTGGCTCAAACTTCGGTGAGCCCTTGCCTAGCGACGCCAAGAGCGGCATGATCCTCATGCCCGCAGGCACACGCGTGCAGCTCATTCACTTCCCCACATTGCCCGACACCAGCTTATTGCGCGTGTCTGCCGTTTTTCTTTGCCAACCCAAGGGAAGAAAGTCTCCGCTCATTTTTTCCGCCGACCTAGAACGGTCCGATGACGGCCAAGTCTTGGTGCCCACCGCAGGCACATTGGCGGCGTCCGCTCAACAAGAATTAACTCCGGCCAAGAAATGGAATCGTGAATGGTCCCAGGCCTTCGAAAAGTATCGGGCGTCTGTACCGAGCAACCCCACAGGCCACTTCTTTGTCCCCGATCAGCCAGTATAAGTGGAGAGCGAATTTAAACATAACTGGGGACATAGGCGTTCCCCTCACGATTTGCCTTTCGATCCAACTTCAGTACAACAACATCACGACGGCGACGGCGAGCATTAGGCCGGTGGTGAGCCAGCCTACGGTTCTCAAATAAGGAGAGATGACGAAATCGCCCATGATCGTTCGATCACAGGCGATCCACATCATGATGGCTAAGACCGGCACAGAAACAGCGCCGTTGATCACCGCGCTCCAAAACAACGCTTTGATCGTATTTATTTTCAAGAGATTGAGCATGAACCCGATGCCGGTCGAAAGAAAGATGACGCCATAAAAAGCTTTGGCACGGAAAAGTTTACGTTCAAGACCGATGCGCCAACGGAAGGCCTCGCCCAGGGCATAGGCCGAAGATCCGGCGAGCACCGGCACCGCTAATAACCCGGTTCCGATAATTCCGAGGGAAAATAATAGAAATGCCAGATGGCCGGCCACGGGTTCGAGTGCCTGCGCCGCTTGCTGCGCTGTCGCGATTTCCGTTATTCCGTGGGCGTTTAAAGTCGCTGCCGTAGCCAGAATAATAAAAAACGCGACGAGATTTGAAAAAGCCATTCCAACATAGGTATCAATACGAATCCGTTTTAGCTGCCCAGGGGCTTCTTCAGGAGAACGTTTTAGCGGGTGTTCACCGCGATGATCAACAACTTCTTCCGCTTCCTCCGAGGCTTGCCAAAAAACAAGGTAAGGACTAATCGTCGTTCCTAATACAGCAATCAAAGAAGTTAAATATTTTTTATTCATCAGAATATGGGGAAGAAAAGTGGATTGAAGCGTTTGCTTGAAGGGAACATGGGCGATCATCGCCGTTGCGACATAGGAAAAGAGAACGAGAGTTAACCACTTGAGGTAACGGACATACAGCGTGTAAGGAATAAAAATCTCCAGCGTGACACAGCACATGGCCAATGCGCCGGTATAAAAAAGGGCGTTTCCTCCGACGAAAAGCGCTAAGCAGGACCCCATAGCTCCGAGGTCAGCGCCTAAATTCAATGTATTTGCGATGAACAATAACCAGACGATGAGTTGCAATAGCCACGCCGGATAATGCCGGCGAATATTAGCGGCAATGCCGTGCCCCGTGACACGGCCGATGCGACCGCTAATTTCTTGTACAGCCGTCATCAACGGATAAGAAAAGAGCATCGTCCAGAGCATCCCCAATCCAAAATGCGCCCCGACTTGCGAGTAAGTGGCAATTCCGCTCGGATCATCATCAGACGCTCCGGTAATAAGCCCCGGACCCAAAACAGACAAAAAATTTTTTTTCAGGGCGGGGTTTTTCAGCATGGCACGATTTTAGACACGGGCCCCACCCGTTAGGAAACTGTGAATGTCACGCAGGAGATGAACGTAGGGTTGAGAAATCATGATTTCCGTCCCGCAGTAGAATATGCTCTGATAAGAGCCCATGGTCAAGAATCGCCGTACGCCTAAAAAACTGCCGACGACACATCCGATCGAACGGATGTCATCGATTTTTCCATTAATGGTCGAACGTGCGCCCATCGGCATTCTCCTGGTTGATGACAAAGGCATGATCGTGCATATGAATCCGAAGGGACAAAATATTTTTGGATATTCTCTGGAAGAATTAGTTGGTAAGCCAATGGAAATGCTGCTCCCCGATCGCGTTCGCAAAATCCACGTGCAACACCGTTCGGGATTCATGGACGCTCCGAAGGCCCGCTCGATGGGCGAAGGGCGTTACCTGTTTGGCCTCCATAAGGAAGGGCACGAAGTGCCTGTGGAAATTGGATTGGTTCCATTGATGACCCCGCAAGGGATGATGGTCCTGGCCACTGTGCTCGACATTACGGCTGTCGCCGAAAAAAAGCAGTTAGAACAGGACCTCCTCCATGCGATTGAAATCGAGCAAAAACGCATTGGACAAGATCTTCATGACAGTCTGGGCCAACAGCTCTTGGCGGTTTCGTTTCTCGTCAATGTCCTAAAAAAGAAATTGGCCGCCGGAACGCCCCCTGAAGCTTCCGAAGCAGCGCATATCGAAGACCTCCTGGGCGAAGCCAAATTAAACGTCCGGAGATTGTCGCGTGGGCTCTACGCCGGCGATCTGGAATCACGCGGCTTAGGAGCCTGTCTGAAGGAAATGACCATTCATATGCAGGAGTTGGGCTCCATTGCTTGCGCCTTCGAAGGCGACGCCGCATTAATTTTAACGAACCGTTCTCAATCAGAAAATCTTTTCCGCATGGCGCAGGAAGCCTTAAACAATGCCGTGAGGCATAGCCTCGCTAAGAAGGTGACGATCTCGCTTCAAAAAGAAGGCACTAAGCTGACGCTTACGATACGCGACAACGGAGTCGGCTTCGCGCCCTCGGCCATGAATAAAGGTCTTGGCTTGCGTAGCATGCGTTATCGTGCCAATGCTATCGGTGGGACGTTTGATGTTGGTCCGCATCCGGAAGGTGGAACGCTCGTGCGTTGCTCAGTAGCCATTGCATGAAAAAGTTGAAAGTATTTCTGGTTGACGACCACAGCGTCCTGCGGCAAGGCATGCGAAAACTAATCGATCTCGAAAAGGACTTTGAAGTGTGCGGCGAAGCGACAGATTCCATTGAAGCGATGGCCGCCATTCCTAGCTCAAAGGCTGATATCGCCTTGCTGGATCTCGGTCTCAAAGGAACCGGCGGCCTAGAATTGATCAAAGCGCTCAAGCAAAAAAGGCCGAAACTCCTTATGCTCGTCATGTCGATGTTTGAGGAATCCCTGTATGCTGAACGCGCCTTGCGGGCGGGGGCTAAAGGCTACATTATGAAAAGTGAACCCGCCGATAAAGTCATCGCCGCCTTGCGCCGCGTGGCTTCCGGAAAAACCTACTTAAGCCAGATCATGTCCGACCGAATGATCGACCGGATGACAACGCCGGAAACGTCTTCCACTCCTACCGATGTACTCAGTGACCGCGAATTAGAAGTATTTCAAGCGCTGGGCAAAGGATTAAAACCCACTGAAATCGCAGAGGAACTGCATATTAGTGTCAAAACGGTAGAAACCTATCGGGAACAGATCAAGACCAAACTCAAGCTCGACAACGCCTCCGAACTTGCCCAATACGCCATTGCCTGGGCCCGCAGCGAACCGGCCTAAACCCATTTCTCGACGATAAATAGCCATCAGGGAATTCCCTGATGCAGTCTCCGCTGTCCCTCTGGTAAAAATTTCAGACGCTTCGCCGATTATTAAAAAGAGCACTTCCAGTTACCCTTGGGCATGGAAACAAAGAAAATCAAAGTTTTTCTTATTGACGACTATCCACGAATGCGCCAAAGCCTTCGGAAGCTGCTCGATCTAGAAAAAGACCTGGAAGTATGTGGCGAAGCTGGCGATGTGGACACCGCCTACCAGGGAATCCAGACGACCCACCCGGATGTCGTGATCGCCGATTTAGTTCTCGGCCGCGAAACCGGTCTCGACCTTTTAAAACGGTTGGAAGGCAGCCTCAGCCAGCTTCCTGTCTTGGTCCTCAGCATGCTGCCGGAAATCCTCAATGCCGAGATGGTCCTGGATGCTGGCGCTCTTGGGTACATCATGAAATCCGAATCACCAGACCAAATTCTCATCGCTATGCGCCATGTTCTTAAAGGTGAGATTTATCTTAGTCCTGCGATGGCGCTCAAATTACCTCAGTACATAAACAATAAAAGGAGACTCACATGAAATTCATCACAAAAACACTCGCCCTTCTAACGGCTTGTGTCACCTTCGCGGGTCCAAGTTATGCCATGGGTATCGAAGTCTATAAGAATGACAAACTCAATCTCATCGTTGGCGGTCGGATCCAGCTGGTGGGCTATGGGCAGCATGTCGAAGATCCCGCGCGCAACCCCAACCGCGTTTATTTGTTTATGAAACAGGCGCGCTTGAACATGCATGGCCATGTGGATGGCATCCAATACAACACCGAATGGGTCGGAGCGGCGGAAGACATGAACGGCTCGAATAATGGATTGACGCTATTGGATTTCTCGTTCGACGCCCCCCTCTATAAGACCGAAGCCACGTGGTTTAAAGTCGGTCAATTCAAGGTTCCCTATGGACGGGAAAACATCACGGATGAAGCACAGTTTCAATTCGTGGATAACTCCCTCGGTTTTAAAGGGTTCAACCTCGGACGCGATTACGGTGCCGCTGTGCATACCTATCGCAACAATCTTGCGGCGGTCGGCGGAGTCTTTACGGGTGGAGCGCGCGACGTGCCGTTACGCTTCCTTCCGGAACAATTGGGTGTTCCAATGCTGGTGGTTCGTGCTGGCTACAACGACGGTCTGGATAAAGATATTTTCACCATCGCTCAGAACGATCTCAAACCGCAACGCACCACCAAAGCTGCTTATGTCAACGCGATGTATATGAAGGATACCGAGATTGGCCATTCTACCGTGCTCGGCTCTCGCACCACGGAGAAATCAATGATCCTTAATTCCAACTGGAATCCCTTTATTACCCGAGGCGCTCCCGTTGCGGGAACCCCAGCCACAGCCAGCCGGATCAGCCGCGGGAATTTCTGGCAGGCCGGATGGGATGCCGCCACTCGCGGTCCTTTAGGAAATGGGTTGGTATGGTCATCGGAAGTCGAGATGAACTACGCCCAATTCTCCAATACGTATGGACAGATCGACCTCAAAGGAGCGCGTATTCAAGGGGCTCTTCTCAAAGACAAAGTCGAAGTCGCCCTGCGCTACTCGATGCTTCTTCCGGATAAAGACATGAACTTCTCTGGGAACTCGCTCACCGGAATTAAGCCGATCCACGAAATCGTTCCGGCCGTGACGTACTACGTGCGTGGCCATGATTTTAAGATCGTCGCCGATGCTCCGGTGTTGGTCAATGTGCCCGTGTTCATTGAGAATAATGTCGGCAGCTATGTATCCACAGAACAACCCGATCAGGCGACGGTCGTCACTGGGCGCAAAGGTTTCGTTGAACGGCAGATCGTTCCTGAAGTGCGTGTGATGTTTCAATTGGCGTTCTGAGTCGCCGACGCTTGAGCTATGGCGGGTTATCCCGCCATAGCTGTGCGGTTGGGCGCGGATGGAAGGCGGACAAGGAGAAGGATCATGAAATTAGGACGACGCATGAAGGGATCGAGGAGTTTCTGGCCCACGACGATCGTTTGCGCCATCCTCTTCATGGGTGGATGGGCAAGAGCCGAAGCCATCTCGATGCAGCTGGAAGATCAAGGCCATGGAGCCTATCGTTTGGAAGGTCATATCAACGTAAAGGCGACCGCATACCAAACCTGGAAAGTGCTTACGGACTATGAAAATATTTCTAACTTCGTCTCCTCCTTGCGCAAAAGTGAGATCAAAGACAGTTCGACGGAACGCGTGCTTTTGGAACAAGAAGCCCTGGGTAAAAAATTCTTTATCTCTAAGAAAATTAGCGTATTGCTCCAAGTGACGGAAGTCCCGTATAAGCGGATCGATTTTGAAGATACCTTAAATAAAGATTTCGCCTATTACAAAGGATCATGGGAAATCCGAAATACGGACATAGGTTTAGATGTGGTGTATCACTTAGATTGCCAACGGTTGTTTATCGTGCCCAATTTTATCGCCAAAGATGCCTTGAAAAAGAGCGCCGAAGATTTGCTCGCGGATGTTCAGAAAGAGATTTTGCGACGCCTTAAGGAAGGTTATACCCATGAATAAAAAAATAATGAGTCCATGGCCCGTTTTTTTTCTGCTAGGGGGAAATTTGTTATGGAGTGCTTCTCCTTCCGTGTCCTCCGCGCGCGACCTCACTCAACTGAGCCTCCAGGAATTAGGTCAATTAGAAGTGAGCTCGATTCCTGACACCATTCCAGCGTCAGCGAGTGCCGTGCGTGATCCTCTTTCAATTGCCAAAATCGAAGGCTCGGTCTGGCTCATTGGCGATTCAACGCTGCATCCGTTTTCGAGTCGAACCTCCACACTGCAATTTTCCACCGCGCTGGACTTTCCTAAGACGGAAGAGGCGACTACGGTATGGGACGCGATCCTTCGCAAGGACGCGTTGAAGAAATGGGAATTAACCATTCCCGTCAAAACCCTGAAATCAAAAGAATCATCCTTGGATAAGAATATGTACAAGGCGCTAAAAGCAGAGGACTATTCGGAGATCCGTTTTCGTCTTTCCGCATATGAGGTGGTGGCCAGTACAGGGGTCACGCCGGTGACGAAAATAAAGGCCACAGGAACTCTTACGATCGCCGGTCAAGATCGACACATTGTCCTCTGGGTCGATGCCACGAGCGAAGAGACCGGTCTGCATTTGCAAGGGCAGTACACGTTGAAAATGAGCGACTATGGCATCAAACCGCCAACCCTGCTGATGGGGACAATCAAAGTCCGGGATCCGATCGAGGTGCACTTTGATTTACGACTCCAGTGACTTATGCGGCCCACTCTTCATTGCGTTGGTCACAGATCCCTTTCTTTTCATTCGAAGAACTGGTAATTTTTAACAAGTGAACCTTTATAACACGAAGTCTTAATTTGTTCATTCCTAAATTGATTGTCTGTCTCCGGGAAGGATATTCTTGGAAACAGTGTTCGAACGATGTCCAAGCGGGAATTGTTGTGGGCTTAGTGGCCCTGCCGCTGGCCATGGCCTTTGCTATTGCCTCTGGTTTGCCTCCCGAACGAGGTCTCTTTACAGCCGTTGTCGCGGGATTTCTTATTTCCGCGACGGGTGGAAGCCGCGTTCAAATTGGCGGCCCCACGGGTGCTTTTGTCGTGATTGTGGCCGGAATTGTTGCGCACTATGGCTATTCGGGTTTGGCGGTAGCCACGCTCATGGCGGGTGTCATTCTCATTTTGATGGGGCTCGGCCGTCTAGGATCGCTTGTAAAGTTCATTCCCTATCCCGTGACAACGGGATTTACCTCCGGTATTGCTGTCGTGATTTTTAGTACCCAAGTAAGGGATTTCTTAGGTCTTACCATGCCGGCGGCTCCGGCGGATTTTGTCGACAAATGGCGTGCTTACGCAGCGGCGATTGGAAGTGTAAATCCAGAAGCTATTGGGCTTGCCTCCGCAACGGTCCTTTGTATCGCGCTCTGGCCAAAGGCATGGCGCAAGGTTCCTGGACCCATTGCAGCGTTGGTTCTCTTGACGGGTGTGGCCACTTTGTTCAACCTTCACGTCGAAACCATCGGATCCCGTTTCGGGGGAATTCCTCACGCCCTTCCCAAACCGACCTGGCCTACTTTTTCATGGCACGAAGTCAAACTGCTTTTCCCATCTGCTATTACAGTAGCGCTTTTAGGGGCGATTGAATCTTTATTGTCTGCCGTGGTAGCAGACGGAATGATCGGCGGAAAACATAAATCGAATATGGAGTTGGTGGCACAAGGAATCGCTAATATCGCTTCGCCATTGTTTGGCGGAATTCCTGCGACGGGCGCCATCGCTCGAACGGCGACCAATGTAAATAATGGAGGACGAACGCCCGTGGCTGGAATTGTGCATGCCGCGACGCTTCTGGTCATTCTCTGGGTAGCCAGTCCCTTGGCGGCGCATATTCCATTAACGGTTTTGAGTGGAATTTTGATGATGGTGTGTTACCACATGGCGGAATGGCGTTCGTTTCGGTTTCATCTGTTGGGACCGGCCAGTGACCGGATAGTGCTTCTGAGCACCTTTCTTCTCACAATTTTTGTGGACTTGACCGTGGCGGTAGAGGTGGGAATAGTCATGGCTGCATTTCTATTTATGAAGAACATGGCGGAGTTGACACAGGTAAAGGAAATTCAGCAGGAGACGGACCAAGAAAACGGAGACGACTTACGGAAGGTGGCGGTCCCGACGGACGTTGTGATTTTTTCAATCCACGGGGCTTTTTTCTTCGCCGCCATACACAAGCTTATGGAAATCGAAAGAACCATTGCCAAAGCGCCGCGTGCCCTGATCCTTGATATGACGGACGTGCTGCACATAGACTCAAGTGGTCTGCAGGTATTGCTACGGATGCACAAAGACTGTCAGGCCCGGCATATCCGGCTTATTTTGGCGGGAATCCAAGCACAACCTTTGAAGGTATTAGAACAGGCCGGACAAAAGGACGCTTTTGGACAGAACAACATTCAAACCCATTTGCGCGGAGCATTACATCAAGTAAAAGTGTGAATGCGCGTACTAGGTATGGGGGGTAGAAAATTCGGGAGCAATTTTTTTTAAAATTTCTGACAGCAGAAGT
>Ga0070665_100006320_pt1 | contig 12090 bp, 12 predicted proteins | sample KBSS13metaG_FD_65862 | JGI IMG/M metagenome (GOLD analysis project Ga0070665, IMG submission 65862) | Switchgrass rhizosphere microbial communities from Kellogg Biological Station, Michigan, USA - KBS S1-3 metaG | ecosystem: Host-associated > Plants > Roots > Rhizosphere > Soil ...
CGTGCCGATCGCCGTGTTTGTCAACCGCAGGTCCGGCGAGCTGCTCGTGGACCGCGAGGTCAACTCCCGCATCGTCGAAGCCTTCAAACGCGACGGCGTCGACGCGTGGGATGCCGCCAATGCCGTCGCCTTCCTCGGCAACCGTAACCCCCACGACTATGAGATGATCACCGACATTCTCGACGTCTGGTTCGACAGCGGCTGCACCCACGTGTTCACGCTGGAAAGCGGCCATTGGCCCGAGGAGCGCTGGCCCGCCGACCTTTATCTCGAAGGCTCCGACCAGCACCGGGGCTGGTTCCAGTCGTCACTGCTCGAAAGCTGCGGGACGCGCGGCCGAGCGCCCTACAATGCCGTCCTGACCCACGGCTTCACCATGGACTCCAAGGGCATGAAAATGTCCAAGAGCCTCGGCAACACCGTCAATCCGCTCGACCTCATGAAGGAATATGGCGCGGACATCCTGCGCCTGTGGGCGCTGAGCGTCGACTTCACCGAGGACCACCGGATCGGCAAGGAGATCCTTGCAGGGGTCGCCGACCAATATCGCAAGCTCCGCAACACTTTCCGCTACCTGCTCGGCGCCCTCGATGGATTCAGCGACGAGGAGAGGCTCGACGATGTCGCCGCTTATCCCGAGCTCGACCGCTACATGCTGCATCTGACGGCGGTGCTCGACCAGAAGCTCCGCAACGCGGTCGATGACTTCGACTTCAACACCTACGTCCGCGCGCTCACGGACTTCTGCAACGACGATTTGTCGGCCTTCTACTTCGATATCCGCAAGGACAGCCTTTATTGCGACGCGCCCTCGTCGCTGAAGCGCCGCGCCTACCGGACAATGCTCGACACCTTGTTCCACGCGCTGGTGCGCTGGCTGGCTCCTGTGCTCGTGTTCACCAGCGAGGAAGTGTGGGTCACCCGCTACCCCGACGCGGGCTCGGTACACCTCCTCGAATGGCCGGTGATCCCGCCAGTCGATGCGGATGAGGATCGCTGGAACTCGTTGCGCGCTCTCCGCACGCAAGTCACCGAGGCGATCGAGCCGCTCCGCCGCGAAAAGATCGTCGGCTCGAGCCTCGAAGCCGAGGTCACCGTACCCAGCGATGAGGACCCCGAGCTGCTCGAGGAATTGTTCATCAGCTCGACAGTTCGCAACGGCGATTGGAACGTCGTGAAGACCGACAACCGCAAATGCGCGCGCTGCTGGCGGCACCGGCCCGACGTCGCTGCGGAAACCGAGCTCGACTCGCGTTGCGCGGAGGTCGTCAATGGCTGAAGAAATGCTGTCCTACAGTCGGCCCTTTGTGCAACCTAGCCAGATGATCATTTCCACTTCCGGGCAGCCCGAACATCGTTGCGCGTATAGGGCGCCAACGGGCGCTTCAGAGCCGGAAGCTCCTCGATATAAGGCGTCAACTTTGTCAACTTTGTTGGATTTCCTCCCGCAGCGACTGCCAGTGGCAGTCGTGAGGAAGGAAACGCGATGAAAGCGCCCTCGATCGGCTATTTCGTCGCGCTCTGCGTGTTCGGGCTCGACCAGCTGGTGAAGTGGATCGTCACCGGTTCGCTCGGCATCAACCAGGTCGGCGACCAGCTCTACATTCTGCCGTTCTTCCAGTTCACCTACACGCAGAACATCGGCATTTCGCTCGGCCTATTGAACGCGACGACCCCGGTCGGACGCTGGATGCTGGTCGCGCTGACCAGTGCGATTGCCATCGGTGTCGGCTTCTGGCTCAGCCGAGAGAAGAACCGCACCGACCAGCTTGCGCTCGGGATGGTGCTCGGCGGCGCACTCGGCAATATCCTCGACCGCACGCTGCACGGCTATGTCGTCGACTTTGCTGATCTGCATTTTGGCGCATGGCGCCCTTTCCTGATATTTAACGTCGGGGACGCGGCGATTAGCATTGGTGTCGTGATCCTGTTGCTGCGCGCGTTCGTGAGCCGTAAGGATCAGGCAAAGGGCAATGGCCCTGAGGAGAGAACCGAACATGCGTAAAGCTTTTTCCGCTCTGGCGCTCGCGGGTGCGGCCCTGGCCGTCAGCGCCTGCGGCGTGTCGCGGCCGAAGACCCCCGACGAATTCGCGGTCGCGCGCAACGCACCGCTGATCATCCCGCCCGATTTCAGCCTGGCGCCTCCGGTTGCAGGCACTGGTGGCCTGACACCCGCCGACGCGCAGCAGCAGGCGATTGACGCTCTCTTCGGCAGCCCGGCTCCGCGCAGTCCCGGCGAGACCAGCCTGCTCGACGCCGCCGGGCGCAACTTCGCGCAGACCGGCATCCGCAGCCAGGTGGGGGATCCGAATACGCGTCTCGTCGACAAGGGCCCGACGACGATCCAGATACTGACCGCCCCCACCACCCAGACCAACGTGGCCTCGGCCCAGCCCGGCCAGTAAGGAGCTTGAGCCCAAGAATGGCCGAATCCACCGTTCCCGCCCGTCTCGTCGAGATCGAATCGATGCTCGACCGCTCGCGCCGCCGTTTCGAGGAAGGCACGAAGCTGGTCGAGGAAGCGCACAAGCTGCTTGCCGATGTCCAGCAGGCAATCCTTGGCTCACCCCGCAGCGTTTCGCCGGAGGATAGCGAGGAAGCCGCGTCGAAGCTGCTCGCCAGCCTCAAGGCGACCGGCAGCGAGATGCCCGACAGCCTGTGCGGCGGCCGCCTCTCGGTCGATCAGGTCCAGCGCCTCATCCGCATCGACGGCCACCCGATCGGCATCACCGAGATGGAATATCGGGTGCTCGAGTTGCTCGCTTTTGCGCGCAACAATGTCGTTACCCGCGCGATGCTGCTGAAGCACCTCTATCGCCGGGCCGACGACCAGCCGCAGCCGAAAATCATCGACGTCTTCATTTCGAAGCTCCGCAAGAAGCTCCGCAATGCGAGCGGCGGTGCCGAGTTCATCGAGACGATTCCGCAGCGCGGCTGGATCCTCCGCGACGTCGACGAAAAGTCGGGGGCTTAAAACTTTATTAGCTTTGTCGGGCTTAGCCCCGTCACATGCTCAATCTCATTCCGCAGCATGAGCCAGAAGCGCAGCCGGCCTATGCCGAGGCAGTGTCTCGGCTGGCCAGCGTTCGTCACGCGCTGCGCCTGGTCGACGGCTTTGCCGGCGGCCCTGCCGACGACCTCGACACTGACGAGCAGATCGCCGCTGCCTGGCCCGAGGCAGGTGCGGCGCGCCGCCGCAGCTTCGATCGCCGCTCGGCGCGGCTGGTCGGCATGGCCGCGAGCGGGATCGAGGCGATGCTCAGCGAGCGCCAGAAGAATCGCGAGCCGCACCGCGCCGCAAGCGAGGCGCTGATGAACGAGATCCGCCGCGAGCTTTGCGAGGTCGCCGGGATCGTCCTCGCCTAAGCGGACCCAAGCACCTTCGGGGTCGCCGGGTCGGCGCCCCATTCGCTCCAGCTTCCGTCGTACAGCTTCGTCCGATCGTTGCCGATGAGGTGCGCAGCGAAGATCAGGCTGTTGGCCGTCACGCCAGAGCCGCAACTGGCGACGAACGGCTTGGCCGGATCGATCCCGGCTTCGGTGAACAACCGCCTCAATTCCTCCACCGGCTTGAAGGTCCCGTCCTCGCGGTAGAGCGACGCGAACGGCAGATTGCGGGCCCCCGGCGCATGGCCCGGCGCAACGCCAGGACGCGGGTCGGGCTCGCTGCCCTCGAACCTCGGCTTGCCCCGGGCATCGACCCACGGGAGTTCGTGACCGGCGAGTAGTTCTTGCTTGGTGACGACCTCGTCGCGCTCGACCGTGTTGAATTTCGCTGCGCGCGGCGACGGCTCACCGCTTTCGGTCGGCCGGCCTTCAGCCAGCCATTTCTGGAACCCGCCGTCGAGGATCGCAACTTGATCGGCGCCATAATGGCGGAGCATGAACCATCCGCGCGCCGCGGTTCGGATCGGCGAATTGTCGTAGACGACGATGCGGTCGCCGGTGCCGATGCCGAGCCCTTCCATCGCCGAGGCGAAGTCGTTGGCCGCTGGGAGCGCGTGGGGCGCTGGATTGGATCGGTCGCTCAGTTCCTCGATGTCGAGAAAGCGCGCGCCGGGGAGATGCGCCTGCAGGAATTCAGCCCGCCCGCTCCGCCCTGAAGACGGCATGAAGGTCGTGGCATCGACCGCGACCAGATCGGGCTCACCCAGGTGCTGCGCCAGCCAGTCGGTCGAAACGAGCGAGTCCATGTGGCGGAGGATAGGCGGCTCGGCTTACTGCTGCTAGGTGGCGCGGCATGGAAACCCGCCACCTCGGCCAGTCCAGCGCCCTGCCCGCGTCACCGGACAAGGCGGTGCTCGACTATGTGCCGAACCCGCGCGGCGACGCCCTCTACCTCGTGCGGTTCACGGCGCCCGAATTCACGTCGCTGTGCCCCGTCACTGGCCAGCCCGATTTCGCCCATCTCGTCATCGACTATGCGCCCGCCAAAACGATCGTCGAGAGCAAGAGCCTCAAGCTTTTCCTCGGCTCGTTTCGCAACCATTGCGGATTCCACGAGGATGTAACCGTCGGCATCGGCCAAAGACTGATGACCGAAATGAAACCGAAATGGCTGCGCATTGGCGGATATTGGTATCCGCGCGGCGGCATGCCGATCGATGTCTTCTGGCAGAGCGGCGGGCCGCCCGAAGGCCTGTGGCTTCCCGACCAGGACGTGCAGATGTATCGCGGAAGGGGGTAGGAATGCCGGGGGGCCCGAAAGTCGCAATATTGGGGGCCGGTTCGGTCGGCTGCTTCATCGGCGGCGCATGGGCCGCCGCGGGGCTCGACGTCACCTTCATCGGCCGCCCGAAGCTGTCGAGCGATATCGATGCCCACGGCCTGACTCTGACCGATTACAGCGGCTGGCAGGCTCACTTGCCGCCGGGCGACGTCGACTACCGCTGCGGACCTGAAGGGCTTGGCGAGGCGAAGGTCATCGCGCTTGCCGTGAAGAGCGGCAGCACGGCCGAAGCTGCTGCCGACATAGCCAGGCACGCGACTCCCGGTGCGCTCGTGATTAGCTTCCAGAACGGCATCAGCAATGTCGATGTGCTCGAACAAGGGCTCGGCGGCCGCTTCGAGATCGCCCGGGGAATGGTTGAGTATAATGTCGCATATCTGGGCGAAGGCCGCTTCCACAAAGGGGTCGCGGGCGACCTCTATGCGGCCCGCCGCGCGGGGACTCGGGCGCTATCCGATGCGATCGGCGACGGCCCCGCTTCCCTGACGCTGTCAGACCAGATGCTCGGTCTCGCCTGGGGCAAATTACTCATCAACCTCAACAACGCCGTCAATGCTCTGTCGGGCAAGACGTTGATCGAGGAGCTCAAGAGCCGCGATTACCGCCGCGTCTTCGCCGCTTCCATGGATGAAGGCCTGAAGCTGTTGAAGCGCGCCGACATCGAACCCGTGGCCGCCGGGTCGGTACCGCCTTCCCGCCTGCCCGGAATCATCAACTCGCCCGACTGGCTATTCAACAGCTTCTTTCTCAAGCGCTGGAAGATCGACGAAAAGGCCCGCTCTTCGATGGCCGACGACCTGGCCGAGGGCCGCCGGACCGAGGTCGATTATATCAATGGTGAGCTGGTGCGGCTGGCCGAGCGGTTGCAGCGCTCGGCCCCGATCAACCAGGCGATCGTCGACCTCGTCCGTAAGGCAGAGGCAGGCGCGCCGCCGCTCGAGCCGATGGCGCTGCGCACGGCGGCGCTCGGCGCCTAGCGGTACGTCGCTTCCTGGACGAACGCGTCGTCGCCCGGAACCGGCGCGACCGATGCCCGGCCCTTGGTCCAGACGTAAAGCCCGGCGATTGCCGCCGCGAACACGACTAGGCTAACGATCATCACCGACGAATAGGGCTCGACCAGCGCAAGCACGTTCGCGCTGTCGGCTGAGCCGGCCTTTTCCGCGCCGGCCACCGCAAAGGCGTAGACGACGCCCATCAGGCTCTCGCCGACGATCAGGCCGGTGGCCATCAAGACGCCCATGCGTTCGGCGAACGCAGGGCTGCGGGCGGTCATGGCCCAGCGGTTGTAGAACCAGCCGAGCACGGCGCCGACCGGGATCAGCAGATCCGCTTCGAGGGGGAGATAAATGCCCATGCCGATGGCAAGCGGCGGCAAATGAAGCCGCTTGCCCGAGAACGCTTTCAACCCTTCATCGACCGCCACTGCCACGACGCCGATCATCGCGCCTTCGCGGATCAGCCCCCAATCGAGATTGCCGCCGAGCACGCCCTGCGCGATTGTGGAGATGATTGCAGCCTGCGGCGCCGCGAGCGCGGTTGCCTTGGCATTTGGCGCACCCTGGAAGGTGAAGGCGGCGTTCAACAGGTCGAGGATCGGCGGGATCACAAGCGCACCGAACACGACGCCGAGGACCAGCGCGACCTGCTGCCGCCACGGCGTGGCCTCGACCAGCTGGCCGGTCTTCAGGTCCTGGAGGTTGTTGTTCGAGATGGTCGCGACGCCGAAGATGATCGCCGTGACGAACAAGGCGAAGGCGACCAGCGCCTTGGTCTCGTCCGGGCCGACGCCATGGAACAGTGCCGCGAGGATCAGCGAAATGCCGAGCACCGAGAGGATTCCGACGCCGGAGATCGGGCTGTTCGACGCGCCGATCAGGCCCGCCATGTAGCCACAGACCGCGGCGATCACGACGCCGGCGATCAACGTGTAGATGATGCTGAGCACGATAGTCGCGCCCGGATTGGCGGCGATCGGAGCCGTGTTGCCGAAGGCGTAAAGCAACAGCCCGATGGGGATCATCGACACGAGAATCGTGCCGGTGACGATTCCGATCGGAATGTCGCGCTCGGTCAGCGGCAGTTCGGCGCCGCGGCCAGCCTTGCGCTCGCGGTTGGCAGCCAGCGCTCCGCGAATGCCCGACACGATCGGGCCGATGATCCGGAGCAAAGTCCAGATGGCCGCAACGCCGATGGTGCCGGCACCGACCATCCGCGCCTTTTGCCGGAAGGCGCTGCTCACAAGCTTTTCGATGTCGCCCGCGGCTGCGGCGATGAGGCCCGCGTCCTGCGTCCAGTGCGGAACGATGAACACCCAGGTGATGACCATGCCGACGACCATCGCCAGGCCGACCGCGACGCCGACAAGGTGGCCGACGCCGATCAGCGCCATCGACAGGCTCGCCGAGATTCCAGAGGCGCCCGCGCCGACGCGGAACGTCTTGGCGGCGGCATCGGTCAGCAGCCGCGTCTTGGCGATGAGGAAGTAAAGCGCGGCGACGATTGTCGAGCCGCCGATGAGTACCAGGCCTCTTTTGTTTTCCTCGGCTCCGCCCACGCCGGCGCCGACCTTGAGCACTTCGGCCGCGGCGACACCTTCCGGATAGGGGAGGTCGGTGCCGGTAACCAGCGCGCGCCTCAATGGCACCGAATACATAACGCCGAGGATTCCGCCGATGCCGATCACGGCAACCGAGAGCCAATAGGGGAAGTTGGTCCACCAGCCGACCATGATCAGGCCAGGCAGGACGAAGATGATCGCCGACAGCGTACCCGCCGCCGAGGCGATCGTCTGGACGATATTGTTTTCCTGGATGGTCGAATCACGGAAGGCCTTGAGCACCGCCATCGAGATCACCGCCGCGGGGATCGACGTCGCGAAGGTGATTCCGATCTTGAGGCCGAGGTAGACGTTGGCGGCAGTGAAGATAACCGTGATCAGCGCACCGAGGATGATCCCCCGAAGGGTCAGTTCCTTGATCATTCCTCGCGTCTCCCCTCGGCTGGCCATCCTATGCTCCCTTAAAATCCAGGCACGTCCCCGGAGGCGCCGGCGTCGAGTGCCGGCGGATCGCCTGCCAGCGGTCGCCGTCCCTCACCCACACGTCGGTAAGGACGACGCAATCCTCGATCATCCGGCCGAGATATTTGAGCCGCCAGCGCGCCTGCACGGTCCCGATCATCACGTCGGCCAAAATGGTTGCATCCTGCACCTCGACGTCGATCTCGAACACATCGCGGCGCTGGATGGCGTCGAGCCATTCCTGCCGGGTCATCATGAACGGCCCGGTCGAGCGGGTCCCGATCAGAAGGAAATCCTTGTGCACGAGCGATTGCAGCCGGGGCATGTCCTTGCTGCACAGGGCGTCGCGCCATTCGCGCTCGAGGCCTTCAATTACGGTGGACTTCGTTTCGGCTACCAACGTCATCTCTCTCCCAGCCGCCTTCTTAATGTTGCACGCGGAGAAAGCGAATCTGCGTTTCGTACCGATTCAGAACAAGCGATCCCTCGCTGAAAGGCAGCGGCTCATTGTCGAATGCGGCACGGCCCAGATCGTTGGCGTGGAAGCGAAGCAGCAGGCGGTGGCCGCGGTCCTGGCCGAGCGCAAATCGTCCGCCCGGTATTCCGTAGACGGGCACCATCGGCTCGATCGCTGATAGGCGATGCCCACCGCTGTCGACCCGCCCGGCGCGATCAGTCCTGACCAGCCCCTGCTCGCCCGATGCGGCGTCGGTCCCGATCGCATCTATCCGGTAGCCATCCGCGCCGAAGCCCGGCGGCTCGACTGACAACGTGACCTCGCCCGTTGGCGCAGGGTCGTCGCGCACCAGCTCAAATGATGGGGCTTTCGGCTTGGGCCGCGTCGTCAGGCGGACGGTCTTGCCGTCGAACGTCCAGTCTCCCTCGGCCTGCTCGGACACCGCGCCGTAGTCGAGTTGGTAGCGGAAGTGCCCGTTTGGCTGCAGCTCAAGCGCGGCGCCGACTTCCATTTGATGCGCCTGATAGAGGCCGGCAATGGCCGCGGGCGCGAGGAGAAGGACCGCGGCTCCGGGCATCAACGTCCGCGCAACAACCCGCCGAGGATGCCGCGCAGCAGCTGGTTGCCGAGCTGCCGCCCGACCGAGCTCGCTGCTGCCCGCGTGGCCGACTGGATGACCTTGTCCGCCATGGTCGGGCGCGCAGCCTCGCGTGCGGCCCGCGCTTCTTCACGCTGGCGCTGCGCTTCTTGGCGATCCGCCTCGCGCTGCTGCTGGGCCTGGAGGCGCGCCTCCGCCGCTCGGGCCTGGGCTTCCGCCTTGGCGGTCTGCGCGTCGAGCCTGGCCTGCTCGGCCGCGGCCTTCTCGGCATCGGTTTTGGCTTGCGCCGCCGCTGAGGCTGCCGATGCTTCGGCCGCCTTGGCATTCAAAAGCTCTTCAGCGGAATCGCGGTCGATCAGGCTGTCGTATTTGGATCCAACCGCGTCGGTCGTGACGATCACCTGCCGCTCCTGCGGTGTGACCGGCCCAACCCGCGTCGATGGCGGGCGGATCAGCACCCGCTGTACCGGCTCGGGCGACCCGTCGGGCTGGAGCAGCGAGACCAAAGCCTCGCCGATCTTCAGCTCGGTGATTGCGCTTGCGACATCGATCGCCGGGTTCACGCGGAAAGTGTCGGCGGCCGCCTTCACCGCCTGCTGGTCGCGCGGCGTGAAGGCGTTGAGCTTGTGCTGGATGCGGTTGTTGAGCTGCGCCGCGACCTTGTCGGGAATGTCGATCGGGTTCTGGGTGATGAAATAGACGCCGACCCCCTTGGAACGGATCAGCCGCACCACCTGCTCGACCTTCTCGAGCAGGCCCGGCGGCGCATCGTCGAACAGCAAATGCGCCTCGTCGAAGAAGAAGCAAAGGATCGGCTTGTCGGGATCGCCGATCTCCGGGAGCACCTCGAACAGCTCGCTGAGCAGCCACAACAGGAAGGTCGCGTACAGCCTCGGGCTCGCCATCAGCTTGTCGGCAGCGAGGATGTTGACGATCCCGCGGCCCTGGTCGTCGGTCGTCATGAAATCATGAAGGTCCAGCGCCGGCTCACCGAAGAAATGGTCGCCGCCCTGGCTTCGAAGCTGAAGCAGCGACCGCTGGATCGACCCGACCGACTGCTTTGACACATTGCCGTATTGCAGAGTGAGCTGATCAGCCTCCTCTCCGCAATGAACCAGCATCGACTGCAGGTCGTCGAGGTCGAGCAGCAGCAGTTGTTCCTTGTCGGCGACGTTGAAGGCAATGTTGAGGACGCCTTCCTGCACCTCGTTGAGGTTCATTAGCCGGGAGAGGAGCAGCGGCCCCATCTCGCTGACGGTCGTGCGGATCGGGTGGCCCTGCTCGCCGAACAGGTCCCAGAACTGCACCGGCGAGTCATGATAGGTCCAGTCGGCAAGGCCGATTTCCTTTGCCCGGCCTGCAAAGATTTCGTGCGTTTTGGAGGTCGGCGAACCCGCCATCGCCAGGCCACCAAGGTCGCCCTTCACATCGGCGACGAAGGTCGGAACGCCCGCGGCCGACAGCCCCTCGACGATGCCCTGCAGCGTGACCGTCTTACCGGTTCCGGTCGCTCCGGCGATGAGGCCATGGCGATTGGCGCGCGATAGCTCGAGATTCTGCGGATTGGTTCCGCCCGACTCCGCCCCGATGAAGATGCTGTTGCCCACAAGTCCACCTTTCTCGATCGACCGAATCGGCAGTAGCGCCGGGGCGGTAGTCGGGAAAGGCGGCTTTTGGGCCGGGCCTATTTGCCGGAAATGTTGATCCCGACGAAAACGCCCGGGGTCGAGCCCCGCTGGACCAGCAGCAACACGCTCGAGCGGCCGGCCTTCCGGGCAGCGTCCACCATCGCGACAACCTGGGCCGGCGACGTCACCGGCTGATTGTTGACCGACACGATCAGGTCGCCGCGCTGCAGGCCCTGCTCCGCCGCATTGGCATTGGGGTCGACCGCGGTGACGATCACGCCGCGCGCCGTCGCTGGCAGGTTCGCCGCACGAGCGAGGTCCGGCGTCAGCGGTGCCAGCGACAGGCCAAGCGCGCGCTGGGGCACGTTGGGAGCAGTCGCATTGTCGTTGCCCCCCGCCGAGCCGCCGCCACTGAGCTTCGCCAGCGCCTCTTCGGTCGGCCGCTGCGCAACAGTGACATTGACCGTCGCACGGCGCCCGCCGCGGATAATCTCCAGCGGGATCTTGGTGCCGACGGCGCTATTCGCGATCAGGTAGGACACGGTTGCGTCCGGGGTCACCTGCTGGCCGTTGACCTTGACGATGACGTCTCCGACCTGGAGCCCGGCAAGCGAGCCCGGCGCCCCCGGGACCAGCGAGCGGATGATCTCGCCGCTGTCCTTCGGGATTCCAAGGGACGGAGCGAGATCCTCATCGACCGGCTGCAGGTTCGCGCCGAGGTAGCCGCGGGACGGCCGCTGGCCGCGCATCAGCGCGTCGATCACCGGCTTGGCCGCCTCGGCCGGGATCGCCAGGCCGATGCCGACCGATGCGCCGGTCGGCGAGATCAAAGCTGAGTTGATGCCGATGACGTTGCCGTTGAGGTCGAACATCGGGCCGCCGCTGTTGCCCATGTTGATGGCCGCGTCGGTCTGGATGTAGCGGTCGTAGGCGCCAACGCCAGTAATCCCGCGGTGAAGTGCCGAAATGATGCCGGCAGTGACGGTGCCGCCAAGGCCGTAGGGATTACCGATGGCGATAACCCAGTCGCCGACGCGCGCCTTGGTGCTGTCGCCCCATTTCACGAACGGCAGGTTGCGCCCTTCGATCTTGAGCACGGCGAGGTCCGACGTCTCGTCGCGGCCGATGATGCGCGCCGGATATTCGTGGCGATCGGTCGTCGTCACGGTGACGCTGTCGACCGTGCCGGTGCCGGTGAGACCCTGGATCAGGTGGTTGTTGGTGACGACATAGCCGTCGGGCGAGATGATGAAGCCGGAGCCCAGCGATCCCGCCTCGCGGGTTCTTGGCTGGCTGCCGCTGCCGCCGCTATTGTCGTTGGTGCCGCCCTGCGGCTGTGTCGGATCGAAGCGGCGGAAAAATTCCTCGAACGGATCGGCCTGCGCCTTCACCGGCACGCGCTGCTTGGTCGAGATGTAAACCACCGCCGGGGCGAGCTTGGCGGTTAGGTCGGCGAACGACATCGGCGCCCCGGGGCGCGGTGCCAATGCCGACGTGCCAGGCTCGTTCTGCGCGATCTGTGCGCCAGCCTTGCCGGTGGCGAGCGAGAAGGTCGTCCCTCCGAGCAGCAGGGCCATTGCAACCCCGTAGGCGTAGCGCACTTTTCCGGACTCCTTCGACCTCATCGATACTCCATCAATTCGGGTAAGACGCAAG
>Ga0070665_100006321_pt1 | contig 12089 bp, 11 predicted proteins | sample KBSS13metaG_FD_65862 | JGI IMG/M metagenome (GOLD analysis project Ga0070665, IMG submission 65862) | Switchgrass rhizosphere microbial communities from Kellogg Biological Station, Michigan, USA - KBS S1-3 metaG | ecosystem: Host-associated > Plants > Roots > Rhizosphere > Soil ...
GGCTGCGGCAGATGCTGGTGTGGACGTCGGGCGTGACGCTCGCCATCGGGACGGCGCTGCAGCTTGCAGCGGCGGGTCGGGGTCCGGCTGAAGCCGGACACTACCTGTTTGGCGAAGCCGGACGCTACCTGTCTGGCGAAACCGGACACGTCCTCACGCTTGGCCTGTTCGTGATCTCGCTGGCGGCCGGCGTCGGCGCGACCGGACGCAAGGCGTGGAACGCGGCGCGCGTCGGCTCGCTCGACATCAACGTGCTGATGATCATCGCGGCGCTGGGTGCGGCGCTGCTCGGCGACTGGGCCGAGGCGGCCACTGTGGTCTTCCTGTTCGGGCTGGCGCAGGCGCTCGAGGCGCGCACGCTGGATCGCGCCCGCCACGCGATCCGCGCGCTGATGGATCTGACGCCGGCCGACGCGCTTCTCCGCGACCCGGACGGGGAGCGCCGCGTCCCGGTCGACCAGGTCGCCATCGGCGCGGTCATCGTCGTGCGCCCCGGCGAGAAGATCCCGCTCGACGGAGACGTGATCGCGGGCCAGAGCGCGGTCAACCAGGCGCCGGTCACCGGCGAGTCGCTGCCGGCCGACAAGGCGCCGGGAGACGGCGTGTTCGCGGGCACGATCAACGGCCGCGGCGCGCTCGACGTCCGCGTGACGCGGCTGCGCCGCGACACGACGCTGGCGCGCATCATCCATCTCGTCGAGCGGGCCCAGTCGCAGCGCGCGCCGGCGCAGACGCTGATCGAGCGATTCGCGCGCATCTATACCCCGGCGGTCATCGTGCTGGCCGCCGCGATCGCGGTGGTGCCGCCGTTGTTGTTCCAGGCGGCCTGGGACACGTGGCTGTACCGCGCGCTCGTGCTGCTCGTCGTCTCCTGTCCGTGCGCGCTCGTGATCTCGACGCCTGTCTCGATCGTCGCGGCGCTGGCGGGAGCGGCGCGCAAAGGCGTGCTGATCAAAGGCGGCGTGCACCTCGAGAACACCAGCAAGGTGCGCTGCGTCGCGTTCGACAAGACCGGCACGCTGACCCGGGGCGCCCCGGAGGTCGTCGAGGTGGTGGCGCTGAACGGCGCGGATGCCGCCTCGATCGTCTCGCTTGCGGCGTCGCTCGAGCAGCGCTCCACGCATCCCATCGCCCAGGCGATCCTCGATCACGCCATATCGGCAGGGGTTCCGGCGCCACCGGCGGTCGAAGTCCTGGCGCTGGCCGGGCGAGGCGCGGAAGGGCAGGTCGGCATCCACCGTGTGCTCATCGGCAACCATCGCCTCTTCGAGGAGCGGGGCCTGTGCTCGCCCGGCACGCATGAACGGGTGAGCGCGATCGACGCCGCGGGACGGACGGCGGTGCTCGTGGCCCGCGACGGCCACCCCGTCGGGATCATCGCCATCGCCGATCGGCCACGCGAGAGCAGCAGGGACGCCATCGATCTGCTTCGCGCGCACGGCGTGGCGCACATCGTGATGCTCACCGGCGACAGCCGCGGCACGGCGACGGCAATTGCCGCGGAGCTCGGCGTCGATGAATTTCGCGCGGAGCTGCTTCCGGAAGACAAGGTCGCCGCGGTCGAGGAGCTGCGGCGCGCCCACGGATCGGTGGCGATGGTCGGCGACGGGGTCAACGACGCGCCGGCGCTGGCGTCGGCCGACGTCGGGATCGCCATGGGCGTCGCCGGCAGCGACGCCGCGCTCGAGACCGCAGACATCGCGCTGATGGCCGACGAGCTACTGCGGATCCCGTACCTGTTCCGCCTCAGCCGCGCCACCGTCAGGAACATCAAGATGAACCTGGCGATCTCGGTCGTGCTGAAGGCCGCGTTCGTCGTCGCCGCGGTGGCCGGCGTCGCAACGCTCTGGATGGCGGTCCTTGCGGACACCGGCGCGTCGATCATCGTGATCGCCAACGCGCTGCGGTTGCTGCGGGCAGACTGAGAAGAAAAGATCCTCCGCGGATTACGCGGATGACGTGGATTAAGAGACGTCCGGCGCCGGCCGCGAAGCGGCCGGGCCTCCGCGCGGCTGCGCCGCGCCGCCGGACGTCGCTACCGCAGATCCGCTGTTCGGAGTTCCTGTCCTCGCCTTAATCCGCGCAATCCGCGCAATCCGCGGATAAAAACTCTTTCACTCTGCAGTCGGCTCCGGCGGAGGCTCCTGCTTCGCCTTGGACAGCCACACTTTGGCGACCCTCAGGCCGTCGATCGCCTCGACGCGCATCTTCCGCCCCTCGACCTCGATCAGGTCTCCGACACGTGCGCGGCGGCCCAGTCGGCCCAGGACGTAGCCGCCGATCGTCGTGTAGGTGCTCTCGTCGATGTGCAGCCCGAACTGCTGATTGGTGTCGCTCACCAGCGCCAGCCCGTCGATGTCGGCTGAGCCGTCCTTTCGCACGACGGTGCGCGTCTGCGCCCCCATCTCTCCGGGAATCTCGCCGATGATGCGCTCCATCAGCGACTCGAACGTGACCAGTCCCGCGGTGCCGCCGTGTTCGTCGATGACGAGCGCCTCGCGCGCGCGGCGCCGACGCATCTCGCTGAGCAGATCGTTGGCCCCGAGCGTGATCGGCACCGTGAACACCTCTCGGGCCAGTGCGCCGGCGTTGACGTCCGCCGCGCCGCCGCCCAGCGCCTTCACCAGGTCGACGACGTGCAGCATCCCAATCACGTCGTCGAGGTCCTCGCGGTAGACCGGCAGCCGGGTGGGCTCTCCCTGGCCGATCTTGCGGAGCAGCTCCCGCAGGGGCGTGTCGGCGCTGACCGCGACCAGCTCGGTGCGGGGAATCATCACCTGCCCGGCCGTCAGATCGGCGAAGCCGAACACGCGGTGGAGCATCTGCTCCTCCTGCTCCTCGAGCACGCCGGCTTCCTGGCTCGCGGTCACGAGCATCTTGAGCTCTTCCTCCGAGTGCACGCCGGCACGGTGGTCGGCGCCGCGCAGGCCCAGCATCTTGATGACGCCCTGAGCGGTGCCATGCACGAGCCGGATGAACGGCCAGAACACGCGCATGAAGAGCTCGAGCGGCCTGACCAGCCAGATCGCCGTCGCCTCGGGCCGCTCGAGCGCGATCCATTTCGGCGCCAGCTCGCCGAACACGATCTCGGCGGCGGTGATGATCGCGAAGGCGATCGTGACCGCAATGCTATGCGCCGTCGCGGCGGCGAGGTGTGCGGGCAGGAACGTGAGCGCCGGCTCGAAGATGGAGGCGAGCGCCGGTTCGGCCATCCAGCCCAGGCCGAGGCTGGCCATGGTGATGCCGAGCTGGGTGGCGGCGATGTAGCGATCGGGAGCGGAGACGGCACGCCGCACCGCCCGCGCGCCGCGGTGCCCCTCGGCGATCATCTGATCGATCCGTGTCTTGCGCACGGTAACGATCGAGAACTCGGCGGCGACGAAGAACCCGTTGGCGCAGACGAGCGCAAACAGCCCCACGAGCCGCCACAGCGTGGCCGCGAGCGAGTGCTCCATGGGCGAAAGTTTACGCTTTTCTGTTGCTGAAGAAGTGCGCGTCGACGAAGTGGTCGATGATCGTCTGGTTGGCGGGATCGACGATCTCGAACTGGATACCCATGCCCACGCGGCGGTCGCTCCACGCCACGTGCCCCTCGGCGTCGACGTCCTTCTTCGACCCCGGCATGCGGAAGCGCACCTTGATCTTGGCGCCGCTGTCCAGCGGGCTGGTCGTCCGGATCGCGATGCCGCCGTGGCTGAGGTTGAGGGTCAGCGCCGCGGCGATGGTGTTGCCGAACCGGTACTGGATCGGGATGCCGAGCACGACCCGCGGGCTGCTCCGCCGGTTGAAGTTGTCGGGAAACAGGTGCGGCGCCAGCGACGGCAGGATGTGCTGCACCGCGCTGTACTCGTTGACGTAGCCGGCGACGCCGAGCGCCGCGAGCTCGCGCACTTCGTCGGCGTTCGCGATCGTGCCGCTGAAGATCAGCACCGGAAGGCGTCCGTCGTCCAGCTTCCGGATCGAGCGGATCAGCTCCACGCCCGGCGCGTGGGGCAGCCGCAGGTCGACGATGATCAGGTCGATCTGATCGAGGTCGGCGCGCACGCGTGCCAGCAGCTCGGCGGCGCTCTTCACGACAATCGCCTTGTGACCCGCCTGTTCAATCGCGGTGCGGAAGCGATCGCGCACGAATGCGGTGTCGTCGGCAACGACGACGGTCTTGGTGCTGACCGAGGTACTGGCCATCGTAAATAACTATCGGAACGGTCCGTCGCGGGCCTTACCCCGCGTTGCAGACTTGCTCAGGTTCTCGCTATACTCGCGATCATCCCGCCGCTGCGGGATTCTAAGTGATCGGAGACCCCAATGGCCACCTGCCCCGAATGCGATGCCGAAATCGAAGTCGACGAGTTCGATGTCGACAAGGGCGATCAGCTCAGTTGCCCTGAGTGTGGCTCCAACCTCGAAGTCATCGCCATGTCCCCCCTCGAGCTCGACCTGGCGCCCGAGGACGACGAGGATGACGATCTCGACGACGACGAAGAGAAGGACGAGGACGACGCCGACGAGGACGACGACGAGGACGAAGAAGACGAGGACGAAGTCGAAGAATGAGTGAGCCGGCCGCGAAAGAACAGGCCCTCTGCCACGCCCTGGCATCCCTCGATTCGGTGGTCGTCGCCTACAGCGGCGGCGTTGACAGCGCGTATCTCGCGTACATCGCCAGCCGGACGCTCGGCGACCGGGCCATCGCCGTCACCGCCGACAGCCCCAGCTACCCGGAGCGCCATCGGGCGCTCGCGATCCGGATTGCACAGGATTTCGGCCTGCGCCACGAAATCATCAAGACCAGCGAGCTCGAGAACCCAGAGTACCGCGCCAACCCGGCCAACCGCTGCTATTTCTGCAAGCACGAGCTCTACACCCATCTGTCGCGCATCGCGATCGAGCGGCACGCGGTTGTCGTCGACGGCAACAACGCCGACGACCGGGGCGACTACCGCCCGGGACGCCAGGCCGCCCGCGAGTTCGGCGTCCGGAGTCCGCTTGACGAAGTCGACCTGACGAAAGATGAGATCCGCGAGCTGTCGCATCGCGCCGGGCTCCCGACCTGGGACGAGCCGGCGTCCGCGTGCCTGTCCTCGCGCATTCCGTATCACACCGAAGTCACCGACGAGAAGCTGCGGACCATCGAACGCGCCGAGCAGGTGGTGCGAGCGCTCGGCTTCCGCGTGTTCCGGGTGCGCCATCACGACGATCTCGCCCGCGTCGAGATCGCCCGCGACGAGATGCCCCGCGCCCTCGAACCGGAGATCGCCGCGGCGATCGTCCGCGAGCTCAAGGCGGCCGGCTACCGCTACGTCACGCTCGATCTGCAGGGCTACAGGCTCGGTAGTCTGAACGAAGGACTCCTCCTGCGGCCAATGTGATAGACGACGTACAACGCGGAACCCGCGGAACACGCAGAGAAGGTTGGTTTTCTGCGAGTTCAGCGAGCCCTGCGTTGATCGTTGTCTTGGCGATCGTCTTTCTCGCGCTGCACCTGCCGTATCTCCCCAAGTCGCTCGAAGATCTCGACTCGATCAACTTCGCGCTCGGCGTGCGCCACTTCGATGTCGCCCACCATCAGCCCCATCCGCCCGGCTATCCCGTCTTCATCCTGATCGCGAAGGCGCTGCACGCCGTGGTGCCGGCGGAAGCGACGGCGTTGGCGCTGCTCAGCGCGACCGCGGCCGCGCTCGGCGTGCTCGGGCTCGCAGCGTTGTACCGCCGGCTCGACGGAGACGACGGACCGGCGCGTTGGTCGGTGGCGGCCGTCGCCGTCGCGATGACCACGCCGCTTTACTGGTTTACCGCCGTCAGGCCGATCAGCGACAGCAGTGGTCTGGCCGCCGCGATCGGCGTCCAGGCGATGACGCTCGCCGCGTCGACCGCTCGCGGTCTGTACCTGGCCGGATTCTGCGCCGGCCTCGCCGCGGGCCTGCGGTCGCAAGTCGCGTGGCTGACGGTCCCTCTCCTCGCGCTTCGCGCGTTTCAGGGACTGGAGGCTGGGGACTGGGGGCCAGGAGCGGGCTCGGCGGTCATCGGCTCCGAGCCCTTACCTCCCAGTCCCCAGCTCCCAGCGCCTAGCGCCCAGCTCCTAGCTCCTAGTACCAAGCGCCTGGCCCCAGTTCTCTGCGCGTTTGTGGCCGGCATCCTCGTGTGGCTCGTGCCGCTCGTCATCATCAGCGGCGGACCGGCAGCGTATACGCATGCAGTGTTCGACCAGGGCGCCGAGGATCTGGGGAACATTCAGATGCTCTGGACCAGGCATGGGGCGCGGGACGTCCTGGACGCGCTGTACTACGCGCTCGCAGCGCCGTGGGCCGCGTGGCCGGTCGCGGCTGTGGCACTGACCTGCGCGTTCGCAGGCCTGTTGCGGCTGGCCGCCACCCGGCGACGGACGTTGATCCTCCTCGGCGCTGCCTTCCTCCCGTACTTCGTGTTCGATCTGCTCTTCCAGGAGACGTTCACGAGCCGCTATGCGCTGCCGCTGGTGGTGCCGATGGCCTATCTCGCGGTGGCGGGCCTGCGTCTCGTGCCTTGGGATCTCGGGCTGGCGGTCGCCGTCGCGCTCGCCATGTTCTGCGCGCATGCCGGCGGAACCTCGATCGCCGCGTATTCCCGTGTCGCCGCGCCGGCCTTCCGCCTGCTGGACACCATGGGCGTGGCCGCGCGGCTCGATCGCGTCACGCCCGTTCTGGCGATGGATCGCCGCCAGTCGCTCGACTTCCGCCGGCCGATCGCGTGGATTGGCGACGCCATGCCCGCCGTCGCCCGGACGCTGCCGTCGCCGCCCCAGCACGAGTGGATGGAGGCGGTGAAGTACTGGAACGGCGGCGGCGTTGCGCCCGTCTGGTTCGTCGTCGATCCGCTGCGCGCAAGCACCGACCTCGTCCAGCACGGGGCGCCGTTGACGTTTCGCTGGGCCGTTCCGTATCCGGTGCTGCTCGGGGGAACGCGCCCGAACGAGATGGATTGGTACCGCGTGGACCGGCCCGATTGGTACGTCGGCGAAGGCTGGGCGCTGACGCCGGAAGCGGCGGGTGTCGCCGACGCTGACCGGCGCGATCCCTCCCATGGTCCGATCACCGGCTGGGTTCGCGGCTCGGCGTCGTCTGGCGGCACGTTGATGATCGGCGGCCGAAGCTTCGATCCGACGCTGCGGCCCCGCCTGACGGTCACCCTCGGTGGGCTTGCCCTCCTCGACGACACCCTGACGCCCGGAGCGTTCCTCAAGTTCGTGTCGCTGCCGTTCTCGCAGCGCGATAACCGCGCGCCCGCCTACGACGCGGTGACGGTGACGACGACAGCGGGCGCCAGGATCGCGGTTGAACAGTTCGATGCCTCGACGACGCGTCCTCTGATGGGCTTTGGCGAGGGCTGGCACGAGCAGGAATTCAATCCGATGACGGGGCGCCGCTGGCGATGGCTCAGCCGCCGAGGCGAGCTGCGGATCGTCGTGGAACCGGTCGCACTCCCGCCGAACGCGATCCCGCTGCATCCGGCCGGATCCCTGGTGCTGCACCTCGAGGGTGAATCGCCGCGCACGTATTTTCCACGCGGCTCCAGGCTCGTCGTCCGTTCGCGCGAACAGGTCGCGTTCGATCGCGTGTTGAGCAGCGATTTCTCGCTGGACGTACCGATCGAGAACGCCGCCGACACCATCGTGCTCGAGACCGATCAGAGCTATGTGCCGGCGGAGCGCAGCCGGCGCAGCCAGGATCGGCGTCAGCTGGGCTTGCGCATCTTCAAGGCGGAGATCAGGAAGACGGACCGGCCGGCTTCATAGCGAGGCAGAGGAGGGAGCTGCCGAACGGCGCGTCGAACGCCCGCAGCCACAGCGCCTCGAGATGCATGACCGCGGTCATGATGGCGTTGACCGGCGCCGGGGGCACGGAAATCTCCGCGTCGGCCTCGCTCTCGCGCCGCAGGCCCCGGCGCCGCTGAATCAGCCGCGCAATCGCGAGCGCCGGAAACAGGGTGGCGTTCGTATAGGTCAACCGCTTGACGAGGAAGCCTGCGTGCTCCAGCCGCGTCCGCAAGTCGTTGCGGCTGTAGCGCCGGACCTCCCGGCTGAGCACGGAATGATCGCCCCGCAGCACGCCCATGGCCGCCACGTTGATGACGGCGAAGCCGCCCGGCTTGAGCAGCCGGAACATCTCGGCGATCGCCGCCTGCTCGTCGGCGTCGGCCAGCGAATACAGGACATCGAAGGAAGTGACGATATCAAAGGCAGCACTGGGAAACGGCACCGCCGTCACGCTGGCGCGTGCGAGCCGGGTGCGGCCCGACTCGCGACCGATGCGGAGACCGACTTCGGTCAGGTCGAAGCCGTAGGCGCGGCCGAATCCGTCGAGCAGAACGAGGTTGGCACCGGTTCCGCATCCGCAGTCGAGCAGGCGCGCATCCGGCCGGCCCGCGGCCGCCTCTCGGAGCAACGGCGTGATGAAAGCGCGGAAGCCGCGGAACCAGAAATGGCGCGCTTCCGCTCGTGCGGTCGCGCGCAGCAGATGTTCCACCCGGCGCATTGTATCGTTTTCGTCACTTAGCTCATGTTTGACAGCATGAAACCAACTTTGTAAGCTGCCACCACCGAGGAGCACTGAATGATTGGCGTTCGCCGACTGGTTTCCACAATTGCACTCTGTACCGCCCTGTCCGTCGTGGTTGCGGGCTGCCACAAGAAAGTCACGCCGCAGGCGCCGGCGCCTGCGCCGCCCCCACCGCCCGTGACACCGGCGCCGCCGCCGCCGCCTCCACCGCCGCCACCGCCGCCGCCGGCGGCGCCGCCGCGCGCGCTGACCGAAGAGGAAGTCTTCGCGCGCAAGACGGTCGATCAGCTCAACGCGGAGAAGCCACTGGACGACGTGTTCTTCGAACTCGACAAGTCAGTGGTTCGCGATGAGGCGAAGCCGGCGCTGCAGAAGGATGCGGACTGGATGAAGAAGTGGAGCAGCGTGCAGGTCACGCTCGAAGGCCACTGCGACTCGCGCGGCAGCGCCGAGTACAACCTGGGTCTCGGCAACCGCCGCGCCACCGCGGTGAAGGACTACCTGGTGAGCCTCGGCGTGCCTGCCGGCCGCGTCACGGTCGTCAGCAAGGGCAAGGAGCAGCCGTTCTGCAACGACGAAAACGAGTCGTGCTGGCAGCAGAACCGGCGCGGGCATTTCGTCGTCACGGGGAAATAGGGCAGGCAGGGCGGGATAGGCAGGATCTCCTGCCTTTCCCGCCCGTCCAGCCCTCCTAGCCGGCCCCTGCCGCGCGGTCCCGCAGCATCCGCGTCAGCTCTCCTTCAGTCACGCGGTATTTCGCCGCTTTCTTCCCATCCAGCAGCAGCACCGGAATCTCGAGACCGTAGCGCGCCTCGAGCTCGGGGTCCGTCGAGATGTCGATCTCCTCGACCGTGATCGACGCAGCCACCGCGCCCGACGCTCGCTGGATCACCGCTTTCATCTCGTCGCACAAGTGACAGCCGGGCCGCGAATACAGGGTCAGGACCACTGCGTGCCCCTCGCTAGCCGCGGCACTCAGCGACGATGCGTTCGGCGGCGGCGCGGGGATCGGATGCGGCGATGATCGGCCGCCCCACCACCAGGTAGCTCGCGCCGGCGGCGAGCGCGTCGGCAGCGCTCAACGTCCGGCTTTGATCGCCTTTGCTGTCGCCGGCGCCGCGAATGCCCGGCGTCACGATCGTGAAGTCCGCGCCGCAGCGTCGCCTGATGATCGCAATCTCCTGCGGCGACGCCACCACGCCGGCGAGGCCCGCCGCTTCGGTCAGTGCCGCCAGCCGCTCCACCTGCCCGGCGACCGACGCGCTGAGGCCGATGTCGGTCAGCGCCTCCTGATCCAGGCTGGTGAGCATCGTCACGGCGATGACGAGCGGCGCGGGCCGCGATCGACGCGCAGCTTCCTCGTGGGCGGCATCGCGTGCGGCCCGCATCATCGCGCGGCCGCCCGACGCGTGGACGTTGACCATCCAGACACCCAGCCGCGTCGCCGCGGTGATCGCGCCAGCGACGGTGTTCGGGATGTCGTGGAACTTCAGATCCAGGAACACGCGGTCACCGCGCGAGGCGAGCTCCTCGACCAACGCCGGTCCCTCGCTGGTGAAGAGGCGGCTGCCGATTTTGAAGCCGCCAACGACGCCGCGAAGCCGATCGGCCAGCGCGCGCGCCTCGGCGACCGTGTCCACGTCGAGAGCCACGAGAAGCTGTTCCATCACCCCTCAACCGTGCCGACGATGTCGCTCAGGCGTTCGACGTTGTGCCGCCGCCCGTAATCGCACATGCCGTCGAGCAGCTTGGTCCAGATGAACGGGTCGACGAAGTTGGCGGTGCCGACCTGGACGGCATTGGCCCCGGCGATCATGAATTCGAGCGCGTCTCGCGCGTCGGCGATGCCGCCCATGCCGATCACCGGAATCTTCACCGTCTGCCGGCACTCGTGGACCATGCGGATCGCGATGGGCCGGATGGCGGGGCCGCTGAGGCCGCCGACACCGTTCGACAGCCTGGGCCTGCGCGTTTCGACGTCGATGACCATCGCGAGGAACGTATTCACCAGCGACACGGCGTCGGCGCCCGCCTCTTCCGCCGCCCGTGCGAACGACGCGACGTCGGTGACGTTCGGAGTGAGCTTCGGGATGATTGGCATCGCGGTCACCTTGCGTACCGCGTTGACGACGTCGAAGGTGCCGTTGAGGCTGCAGCCGAACTGAATCCCGCCCTCCTTGATGTTCGGGCACGAGATGTTCAGCTCGATGGCGCCGACCCCTTCGGTGTCCGCCATCATGCGCGACACCTCGACGTATTCGTCGATGGTCGTGCCGCAGACGTTGACGATCACCGTCGCGCCGCGGGCGCGCAGCTCCGGCATCTTTTCGTCGATGAACCGCTGCGCCCCGATCCCCTGGAGCCCGATCGCGTTCAGCATGCCGGACGGCGTCTCGACGATTCGCGGAGCCGGATGTCCCTCGCGCGCAGCGAGAAACAGACCCTTCGACACGATCGCGCCGAGGGCCGACAGATCGACGACGTCGGCGTACTCGACGCCGTAGCCGAAGCAGCCGCTCGCGGCAATCAGCGGGTTCTTGAGCCGGAGCGAGCCTATCTCGAGGGAGAGATCCATGTCAGTCCCACGATATCTGATCCGCTTTCAGCACGGGCCCCGCGATACAGGATCGCACGTGGTGCACGGCGCCATCGTCGCCGCGCATCGGTACGACACAGCTGTAGCAGCCGCCGAGGCCGCAGCCCATGATCCGCTCCACCGAGACTTCGCAGGGGCGGCCGTACTTCATCGCCGTCCGTGCCGCCGCGGCGAGCATGCCCTCCGGCCCGCACGCCGACAGCACCACCGAGGCCGCCGGCGGCAAGGCGGCCAGCCGCCGGTCGAGCGGCGCCACCACGCGGCCGCGTTCGCCAAGACTGCCGTCTTCGGTCGTGAGCACGAGCTCGACGCCGAGCCGTCGAAAGAAGTCGAGGTAGAAGAGCTCGTCGCCGCGGCGGGCGCCGTAGAACAGCGTCGACTTCACGCCGCGGGCCGTCACCGCCTGCGCCAGCGTCGCGAACGGCGCGAGGCCGACGCCGCCGGCGATCATCCAGGCCTCCGATGGCGGCTCGACGATCGTGAACGGCCGGCCGAGCGGTCCCAGGCAGTCGATCCGCTGGCCCTCGTGCGCGTCGTAAAGCAGCGCGGTCGAGACTCCGATCCGTTTGCTCAGGATCGAAAGCCCCGTCGCGGCGCCGTCGGCATCGCGCAGGATCTCGAAGATCGAGAACGGACGGCGCAGCAGCGGGTCGCGGCCCGCTGCGGGTCTCAACATCACGAATTGACCGGGCGCCGCGATTGCGGCAATGGCGGGGGCGGCCAGCGCGAGCACGTTGTAGTCGCTCGAGAGCGGCCGGTTCGCGATCACGCGGGCCGCGACATCGATCGGCATCTGCGGCAGTATACTCCGTCGAAATGCGGTACCTGCGGATGCTGAGCAACTCGACGGCGGCCGCGGCGCTGGCGACGGCGTACGTGATCGCACTCGTGCTGCATCTGAATCCCAACCTGCCGCTGCATCCCTCGCGGTTCGCGCCGCTGCTTGCCACCGTCGGTCT
>Ga0070665_100006324_pt1 | contig 12086 bp, 8 predicted proteins | sample KBSS13metaG_FD_65862 | JGI IMG/M metagenome (GOLD analysis project Ga0070665, IMG submission 65862) | Switchgrass rhizosphere microbial communities from Kellogg Biological Station, Michigan, USA - KBS S1-3 metaG | ecosystem: Host-associated > Plants > Roots > Rhizosphere > Soil ...
TCAATGCGGTTGGCATTCGCCTCTTAGGCAACAGCCGAAGCGAATCTTCGAAGCATCCAACCCACCGAGCACATCATCAGCTTCTCGCGCTCATCGGCTGAGTTCGGATGTCGTTCGACCAGGAACTTCCGTACTCATTAGGCTAGGGTCAAATCGAGATCTGACCCCACCGGCAGCGACAGGCAGAACGTCGAGCCGGCAGGGCCGCTGTACTCGAGCACCAGCGTGCCGCGATGGGCTTCCGCGATCCAGCGCGCGATCGGCAGGCCGAGACCGGCGCCCTGCCCCCGGCGCGCCGCATCGAGCTGCACGAAGCGGTCGAAAATCCGGACCTGATCGTCGGCGGGGATGCCGGGCCCCTCGTCGGTCACGCGGATCCGCACCGCCTCCGTCTCCCGGCGGATGTCCACCCCGACCGAGCCGCCCGCCGGCGTGTGCTGCACGGCGTTCTGCAGCACGTTCAACACCAGGCGGCGCAGCAGATCCTCGTCGCCACGGAACGGGATGTCCGGCGAGGCACCCGATCGGATCGTGACGCCACGCTCGGTCGCCAGCACGTCGACCGCGCGGCGGCACTCGGCGACGACCTCGTCGAGATAGAGATCCACCGGCCGGAGCGGATACCCGCCGGCGTCGGCCCGCGCCAGCACCAGCATGTCATCGACGAGGCGGCTCAGACGGCGCGTCTGCCCTCCGACAATCGCCATCGCCTCGCGGTACTCGGCCTCGTCGCGGTGATCCCGGCTGAGCATGACGTCGGCGGTCGCCCGCACGACCGACACCGGCGTGCGCAGCTCGTGGGACGCATCGGCCATGAACTGGCGCTGGGTCTGCAGCGTGGCGCGGAGCCGCGCCACCAGCCCGTTGAACGCGTCCGCCAACTGGCCGAGCTCGTCGGTCCGCGCGGTTTGTCCGAGATCCTCGAGGCCGTTGGGCGCAATCCGCGCCGCGCGCTGCGCCATGTCGGTGATCGGCCGCAGGCCGATCGATGCCAGCCACATACCGCCGGCCGCGGCGAGCACCAACGCGATCGGGATGCCGACGAGCATCGCTTCCAGTCCCTCGCGCTGCTCCCGCCGCACGTCCGAGATCGGGCTGCCGACGATCAGGTCGAACGTGATCGCGCCGAACGTGCGGCGGCGGGCGGACAGCCGCCAGCCGCCGCTCTTCGTCTCGACGGTCCAGGCCCGGGGCAATGCGTCGCTGCGGCGCAACGCCTCGTGAACATCGAGCCCGTTCCAGCGAGCAGACAACACGGTGCCGCGCTCGTCGAGGATCGCGATCCCGCGGCCGGTGGCGTTGACCGTGCCGGTCGCCTCGGCCGCGGCGGTGGCCGGGTCGTCCTTCTCGTTCAACTCCTCCTGGACGACGTTCTCGAGCGTGGTCAGCAGCCCGGCCAGCTCGCGGTCCACCCGACGGACGCCGATCCGCTGCTGCTGCCACAGGACGGTGGCGGCGAATACGCACAACACGACCAGCAGCGCGAGCGTGTACCACAGCGTGAGCCGCGCCCGCAGCGGCAGCGTCCTCACGGCAGGTCGGTCCCAGACACCAGCTGATAGCCTTCCCCGCGCCGGGTGCGGATCAGCGAGTCCGTCCCCGTGCGATCGAGCTTGCGCCTCAGCCGCTGCACGTAGACGTCGACCACGTTCGACAACGGGTCGTGGTGCTCGTCCCACACGTGCTCGGAAATATCGGCGCGGCTGACGACGTCGCCGGCGCGGCGGACGAGGTACTCGAGCAGGGCGTATTCCTTGGCCGTGAGCAGGACGTCGGCGTTGCGGAGGCGGACCTGCCGGCTGCGTGTGTCGATCGCGATCGGTCCGGCGGTCAGCCGCTCGGGCAACAGCGGCTGGCGCCCGCGGCGGACCAGCGCGCGCAAGCGCGCGAGCAGCTCGCCGAAGTCGAACGGCTTCACCAGATAGTCGTCGGCGCCGCAATCCAGTCCCTCGATGCGTGCCTCCACCGCATCGCGCGCGGTCAGCATCAGGATCGGCACGGCGCAGCCAGACTCGCGGATGGCGCGGCAGACCGCGAAGCCGTCCCGCTTGGGCAGCATCACGTCGAGGATCACTGCGTCGTAATCGGTGGTCCCGGCCTGAAACACGGCGGCATCGCCGTCGCCCGCCACGTCCACGGCGTAGCTCTGCTCGCGCAGCCCCTTGGCCAGCATGTGAGCGGCGGAGGGTTCGTCTTCGACGAGGAGGACGCGCATAGCAAGACCTTCGCGAACGGCAGCGACGGCTGTGCCGATCATAGCGGCCGCCGCATGAATACGCCATGACGCCAGTTCATCCCCGGTTCATCATCGGCGCACTAGACTGGTGCGATCGTGAAGACACTGGTGTGCACGCTGATCGCGTTCTGTGCGGTGGCGGCGCTGGTTCACGCGCAGACACCGGTCGCGGTTGGCGGCGTGGTCCAGGATCAGACCGGCGCGGTCCTCCCGGCCGCGACCGTTGAGCTCGTCAACGCCGCCGGCGCGGTCGTCCAGACCGTCAACACCGACGCCGCCGGCGCCTTCCGGTTCGAGCGCGTGGCACCCGGCGCCTACGAGCTGCGCGCGGGCTACGAGGGGTTCAAGCCGGCCACCACCAAGGTTCGCGTCGGCACCCGGGCGCCTTCCTCGCAACGCCTCGTGCTCGACCTCGCGTCGCTGACGCAGGAAATCACCGTGAGCAACGCCGTGACCGAGGTCGGCGCGGCCGCCGGCAACAACGTCGACGCGATCACGATCGATCAGGACATGCTCGACAGCCTGCCGGTCTTCGACAACGACTTCGTCGCGACGATGTCGCAGTTCCTCGATGCCGGATCGATCGGCAACGGCGGCGTCACCATCGTCGTCAACGGCATGGAGGTGAGCGCGCTCAACGTCAGCGCGTCGGCGATGCAGCAGATCCGGATCAACCAGGATCCGTACTCGGCCGAGTACTCCCGGCCGGGCCGCGGTCGCGTCGAGATCCTGACCAAGCCCGGCACCCAGCAGTACCAGGGCGAGGGCTCGCTGATCTTCCGCAACGCACAGTTCAACGCGCGCAATCCGTTCGCCACCACCAAGCCACCCGAACAACGCCTCATCTACGAAGCGTTTCTCGGCGGCCCACTCGGCTCGAGCGGCAGGACGTCGTTCGTGCTGTCGGCCAACGACCAGATCCTGGATCAACAGTCGTTCATCTACGCCGCGGGGCCGTCAGGCATCATCCAGGATTCGCTGCCGCACAAGACCGGCGAGGCGCGGGTCAGCGGCAGCGTCACCCATCAGGTCAGCGACGCGAACACGTTCTCCATCCGGCCGAACTACCAGTACGAGACCAATCAGAATCAGGGCGTCGGCGGTACCACGCTCGCGAGCGCGGCGTCCACCTTCACCCACCACGAGCAGCAGATCACCTACACCCAGCAGACGATCGTCAGCCCGACGCTGCTCAACCAGTTCCAGTTGCTCGTCGGCCACGAGCGCGAGCCGACCGTCAGCGCGTCCCCGGCACAGGCGATCGTGGTCAACGGGGCGTTCACCGGCGGCGGCGCGCAGGTCGATCTGGTGCGCACCGAGACGCACATGAACCTGAACGAGAGCCTGGCGTGGACCAGGGGACATCACCTGATCCAGGCCGGTTTCCAGTTGCCCGACTGGAGCCGGCGCGGATTCTACGATCGCACCAACTTCGGGGGCACGTTCACATTTTCAGGCCTCGACGCCTACACGCTCGATCGGCCGCGCCCGTACGTGTTCACCCAGCAACAGGGCAACGGCGACCTCGCGTTCCTCGAGAAACTGCTGGGCACCTACATCAAGGACGACTGGCAGGCGTTGCCCGGCGTGTCGCTCTCGTTCGGCCTCCGCTACGACTGGCAGAACTACTTTCACGACCGCAACAACGTCGCTCCGAGGTTCTCGCTGGCGTATGCGCCCGGCAACAGGAAGACGAACGTGCTACGCCTCGGCGTCGGCGTCTTCAACGACCGCAGCGGCCCGGTGGTCATTGCCGACGTGCTGCACTCGCAGCCTGGCGGCCTGATCAAGTACGTGATTACCGACCCCGGCTATCCCGACCCGTTTGCGTCGACGAGCGTCGCCGCGTCGCAGCCGCCGAGCATCGTGCGGCTTGCGTCCGACGTCCAGCTTCCACAGACGGTGCAGTACAGCGCCGGGCTGGATCATCAACTGCAGAAGTCGCTGACGCTCTCGCTCACCTACACGGGCGCGCGCGGCTATCACATGTTCCGGTCGCGCGACGTCAACGCGCCACCGCCGCCGTTCTACCTCACCCGGCCCGATCCGGCGTACGGCGCCGTGCGCGAAGTGGAGTCCAACGGACGGCAGGAGACCGATTCGCTGCAGGTCACCGTCCGCGGCAAGGTGTCGCGCTGGTTCAACGGGCAGATGCAGTACTCACTGAGCCGCGCCTACAACGACACCAGCGGCATCGGTTCATTCCCCGCCAACGACTACGACCTGTCGGGTGAATGGGCGCGCGCCGACTTCGACCGCCGTCACCGGTTCAACCTGATCGGCCGGACCGGGCTCAAGGTCATCGACCTCGGCGTGGCGCTGTCGATGAACACCGGCGGTCCCTACAGTGAGACGCTCGGCTTCGATCCGTACAGCAACGGGCGCGGCCGGGCGCGACTGCCGGGAGTGCCGCGCAACAGTCTCGAAACCGCCGGCTTCGCGTCGCTCGACCTGCGCGGCTCGCGCACGCTCAAGCTCGGCGGCGGTAAGGACGGCCGTGCGCTCACGCTCGGGTTCGACGCCTTCAACGTCCTCAACCACGTCAACTACGCATCGTATGTCGGCACGGTGGGCTCGGAGCTATTCGGCCAGCCGGTCTCCGCCCGGGCGGCGCGCCAGCTGCAATTCTCGATGCGCATGAAGTTCTGACGTACATTCAGCAAAGGAGCGAGTATGCGACGCGCACTGGTGATGGCGGCGATTCTGTGTCTGACGGCGAGCGGACTGCACGGGCAGGAAGGGCCGTATCACGCCGGCCCGGTCATCCCGATCGGCGGCGAAGGCGGCTGGGACTACCTGTCGGTCGATTCGGCCGCGCATCGCCTCTACGTCAGCCACGCGACCCATGTCGTCGTGATCGACACGCAGGCGAACAAAGTGGTCGGCGACATCCCCGACACGCCCGGCGTCCACGGCTTCATCGCCGTCCCAGAGCTCGGCAAGGGCTTCTCGAGCAACGGCCGCGGCAACAACGTGAGCGTCGTCGATCTGAAGACGCTGAAGCTGCTGCAGAAGATCGACACCGGCGAGAACCCCGACACGATCGTCTACGACCCGGCGAAGAAAGAGGTCTACACGATGAACGGGCGCGGCAAGTCGGCGAGCGTGATCGACACCGCGACCGGCAAGGTTGTGGCAACCATCCCGCTCGACGGCAAGCCCGAGGCCGCGCAGGTGGATTCCAAGGCCGGCCGGATCTACGTCAACATGGAAGATCTCAACTCGGTGAAGGTGATCGACACCGCGACCCACAAGGTGCTCGAGACCTGGCCCGGCGCGCCATGTGAAGCCGCGACCGGCATGGCGTTCGACGTCGCGACGCACCGGCTCTTCCTCGGCTGCGACAACAAGCTGATGGTGATGATGGACAGCACCAACGGCAAGGTCGTCTACAGCGTGCCGGTCGGCGAAGGGGTCGACGCGACCTGGTTCGACCCCGGCACGAAGCTCGCCTTCACCTCGAACGGCGGCGCCGGCACGGTCACGGTTGCGCACGAAGACTCGCCATCGGTGCTGAAGGTCGTTCAGACGATCAAGACCGTTCGCGGCGCGCGCACCATGGCGCTCGATCCGGCCACGCACACGATTTACCTGGCGGCCACCGACTACGAGCCGCAGGCGCCCGGATCGAAGGATCGACCGAAGGCGGTCGCCGGCACCTTCCGAGTCCTCACGTATCAGATGAAGTGAACGGCGGTAGTGTCCGGCTTTTTGCCGATGCTGGTGTAGTGTGCGGCTTTAGCCGGACCCGTGAAGACCCGTGGAGGCAAGCATTTCATGACCGTTTCGATCACCCGACTGCTGCTCGCCGGCTTGGTAGCCGCGACGCTCGCAGTGCGTCCAGCTGCCGCGCAGCAACCGGCGAACACGGCACCGGACGCGCCGCTGACGCTGCAGGCCGTACTCGATCTGTCGCGCGCCAACAGCCAGGCGTTCCGCGCGGCGCAGCTGGCGTCAGGCCTCGCCGCCGAGGACCGCAAGCAGGCGAAGGCGGCGCTGCTGCCGTCGCTGAACGGCTTCAGCCAGTACATCTACACCCAGCCGAACGGCACGCCGTCCGGCATCTGGGTGCCGAACGACGGGCCGAACATCTACGCGATGTGGCTCAACGTCCACGGCGATGTCTTCTCGTACGCGAAATGGGCGGAGTACCGGAGCGCGGCGGCGGCCGGCGCCGTGGCGCGCGCGAAAGCCGACGTCGCGGTGCGCGGGCTGGTCGCCACAATCGTGCAGGACTACTACGGGCTGGTGGCGTCGCAGCGCAAGCTCGAGAGCGCGCAGCAGGCTCTCCTCGAAACGCAGCGGTTCCTCGACACCACGAAGCGACTCGAGAGCGGCGGCGAGGTCGCCCATTCCGATGTCGTGAAGGCGCAGATTCAAGTCGCGCAGCGGACGCGCGACGCGCAGGACGCCGAGCTGGCCGCCCTGAAGAGCCGGCTCGGCCTGTCGGTCCTCGTGTTCCCCGACTTTCGCGACACCTTCACCGTCGTCGACGACCTCCAGACGATCGCGCCGCTGCCGCCGCTCGCCGAGGTGAAAGTCTCGGCCGAGGCCAACAGCCCGGAGGTCCGCGCCGCCCAGGCGTCGGTCCAGCAGGAAGCGTCCGGGATCGAGATCGCGCGCGGCGGTGTTCTGCCGTCGGTGTCGTTCGACTATTTCTACGGCATCAACGCCAACCAGTTCGCGACCCACGACCCCGAAGGCAACCTGCTCCTGGGATCGGTCGCGCAAGTGCAGCTCAACGTGCCGCTGTGGGGCTGGGGGTCGGCGCAGAGCAAGCTGAAACAGGCGCACCTGCGGGAAGAGGCGGCGAAAGGCGACCTCACGCTGGCGCAGCGGCAGCTGCAGGCCAGCATCTCCACGTTTCACCGCGAAGCCGAGATCGCCCGCGGCCAGGTGGCGTCCCTTCGTGAATCGCTCGATCTCGCGACCGAAAGCCTGCGCCTGACCGTGCTCCGCTACGAAGCCGGCGAAGTCTCGGTGCTCGAGGTCGTCGACGCGCACAACACGCTCGTCGACGCGCGCAACGCCAACAACGATGGACTCGTGCGGTATCGCGTCGCGCTCGCCGCGCTGCAAACACTCACCGGGACCCTGCAACCATGAAAACGCACCAGACCCACCTGACCCACCCGGCCCACCTGGCCCACCTGACCAGTCTGGCCCTCTGCGTTGTCCTGGGCCTCGGGCTGAGCGCCTGCAAGAAGGCGGAGAAGAAGGAAGAAATCGTCGCGCCGGTCCGGGTCTCGCCGGCGATCAAGGGCAGCATCCGCCTGATCGTCAACGCCGACGCCGTGCTCTTCCCGCGCGACCAGGCCAACATCGTCCCGAAGATCAGCGCGCCGGTCCGGCGCTTCCTGGTCAACCGCGGCGATCACGTCAAGCAGGGACAGTTGCTGGCCGAACTCGAGGCGCGCGATCTCGCCGCCGCCGCGCAGGCCAGCCGCGGGCAGTACGAGCAGGCGCAGTCGAACTACCGTTCGACGACCGCGGTCGGCGTGCCGGAGCAGATGACCAAGGCGCAGACGGACGTGACGGCCGCGCGCGAGGCGATGGACGCCGCCAAGCGGCTGCTCGACAACCGCCAGCAGCTGTTCAAGGACGGCGCGCTCGCCAAGAAGCTGGTCGACGAGGCCGAGGTCACTTACACGCAGGCGAAGGCGACGTTCGACACTGCGCAGCAGCACCTGCAGGCGCTGCAGAGCGTCGGCGGCAAGGAGCAGGTCAACAGCGCCGCGGCGCAGGTTGAAGCGGCGAAGGGGCAGTACGAAGGCGCGCAGGCGCAGGCCAGCTACGCCGAAATCCGCAGCCCGATTACCGGCGTCGTCACCGACCGGCCGCTGTATCCGGGCGAGATGGCGGCGGCCGGCACGCCGCTGCTCACCGTGATGGATATGTCGAAGGTGGTGGCGCGCGTCAACATGGCGCAGGACCAGGCGAGGAACGTGAAGGTCGGCAACGAAGCGACCATCACCCCGGCCGACGGCGGCGAGCTCGTGACCGGCCGCGTCACCATCGTCAGCCCCGCGTCGGATGCGAACAGCACGACGGTGCAGGTCTGGGTGCAGGCCGACAACGCGGACGAGCGTCTGCACGCCGGACAGGCGGTCCACGTCTCGATCGTCGCGGCGACCCTCGAGGGCGCGACGCTGATTCCGGCTCCCGCGGTTCTGCCCAACGCCGAAGGCGAGACCATCGTCCTGGTCGTCGACGACAAGAACGTCGCGCACGAGAAAGTGGTGCAGATCGGCGTGCGGGAACCGGAGATGGTGCAGATTGTCGCCGGTGTCGAGGTCGGCGACCGGGTCGTCACGCAAGGCGGACTGGGGCTCGAGGACAAGACCAAAGTGCGCGTCATGAAGCCGGGCGAGAAGGCGGCCGGCGAGAAGGACGAAGCGGACGAGGATGGTAAGTGAGGAGCAAGCCGACCATCTTCGTCATCCTGTTTCTCGTCGTCTTCGGCGCCTACCTCGCGACGACGATCCCGGTGGCGGTCTTTCCCGAGGTCAACTTCCCACGCGTCCTGGTCGGCATCGACAACGGCGTGGCGCCGATCGATCAGATGCAGGTGACCGTCACCCGCCCGGTCGAAGAGGCGCTGAACTCGGTCGAGGGGCTCGAGCGGGTCCAGTCGATCACCAGCCGCGGCACGGTCGAAGTCGACATGTTCTTCTCGTGGAAGGTCGACATGTTCCAGACGCTGCAGCGGGTCAACGCCGCGCTCGCGCGGGTGCAGTCCGAGCTGCCGCCGACCGCCAAGGTCACCGCCAACCGGCTGACCTTCGCCGCGTTTCCGATCATGGGCTACAGCCTGACGTCCGACACCGTGCCGATGACGCGGCTGTGGGAGCTGGCCACCTACGAACTGAAGCCGCGGCTGAACCGGAAAATCGGCGTCTCCACCATCGTGGTGCAGGGCGGGCAGGAGCCGGAGTTCGAGGTCAGGCCCGATCCCGCAAAGCTGGTGCAGACGCAGATCACCGTGCCGAACCTGCTCGAGGCGATCGGCCGCAGCAACATGATCGACTCGCCCGGCCTGTTCGAGAACAACCACCAGCTGGTGCTGAGTCTGGTCAGCGGGCAGGCACGGTCGCTCGACGACATCTCCGACATCGTGGTGAAGACGACGGCGCTCGGCGCGCCGATCAAGGTCGGCGACGTCGCGGCGGTGTCGAAGTCGATCAAGCCGGTCTACGTCGGCGTCACCGCCAACGCGAAGACGGCGGTGCTGATGAACGTATTCCGCCAGCCGGACAGCAACACGGTGACGGTCGCGCAACAGATTCACGCCGAGATCGACACCATTCGCAAGGAGCTGCCGAAGGGCGTCGAGCTTCAGCCGTTCTACGATCAGTCGGACCTGGTCAACGACTCCATCGCCAGCGTGCGCGACGCGGTCGTCATCGGCATCGTGCTGGCGTCGCTGATCATGGTGTGGTTCCTGCGCGACTGGGGGACGTCGCTGGTCGCGGGCATGGTCATCCCGGCGACGCTCGCGATCACCTTCATCGTCCTGCGCCTGCTCGACGAGAGCTTCAACCTGATGACGCTCGGCGGCCTGGCCGCCGCGGTCGGCCTGGTGATCGACGATGCGATCGTCGTGGTCGAGAACATCGTGCTGCACCGCGACGCGGGACAGGATCGCGCTGATGCGATCAGGAGCGCGATCGCGGAGATTCGCGTGCCGCTGATCGGATCGACGATCACGCCGATCGTGGTCTTCCTGCCGCTGGTGGCGATCACCGGCGTGACCGGCGCGTTCTTCCGGGCGCTGGCGATCACGGTCGGCACCGCGCTGCTGACGTCGCTCGGCCTGGCGCTCACCTGGACGCCGGCCCTGAGCCACTACTTTCTCGGCAAGCGCCGCGAGAATCTTAAATCTGAAAACGTAAATCTTAAATCTCATGGCGAAGCCAGTGTCCCGCCGTGGCTGATGCAGCGCTACGAGCGCACGTTGCGGATGGCGATCGCCCGGCCGATGGCGCTCACGATCCTGAGCCTCCTCGTGATGGCCGCGGCCTACGGCAGCTACCGGCTGCTCGGGTCCGACCTGCTGCCGGAGATGGACGAGGGGGGCTTCATCCTCGACTACATCATGCCGGCGGGGTCGTCGCTGGCGGAGACGAACCAGGTGCTGACCGGCGTCGAGCGGATCCTCAGCGCGACGCCGGAGGTCGAGAGCACGTCGCGCCGCACCGGGCTGCAACTCGGCCTCGCGGCGGTGACCGAGGCGAACACCGGCGACATCTCGGTCAAGCTGAAACGCTCGCGCAGCAGGCCGTCCGACGAGGTGATCTCGGATGTGCGCGACAAGGTCACCAAGCGCTACCCGATGCTCGACGTCGAGTTCGTGCAGCTGACCCAGGACATGATCGGCGACCTGACCAGCGTGCCGGAGCCGATTGCGATCAAGCTGTTCTCCCAGGATCCGGCGCTGCTGAAGCAGTGGGCGCCGCAGGTCGGCGAGGCGATCAAGAAGCTGCCGGGCGTGGTCGACGTGCTCGACGGAATCGAGAACACGATCAGCGGACCGGCGACGCTGTTCAAGGTGGATCAGGCGATGGCCGCGCGGGCGGGGTTCACGCCGCAGGAGCTGGAAACCAACATTGCGGCCATCATGCAGGGCGAGCCGGCGCCCACGCCGGTCGTGCTCAACGATCGCGCCTACACCATCCGCGTCCGCTTTCCCGAATCGACGCGGGCGTCGGTGGATGCGATCAAGAGCACGCTGCTGGTGAGCTCGACCGGGCGCACCGGCACGCTCGGCACGCTGGCAACGGTGGAAGAACTGCCGGGCCAGACCGAGGTGCGCCGCGAGAACCTGCAGCGCAACGTGACCGTCACCGCGCGCCTCGAGGGCGTCGATCTCGGTGCCGGCGTCGCTTCGGCCCAGCGAGCCATTGCCGACCTGCACCTGCCCGCCGCCATCCGGGTGGAATACGGCGGCGCCTTCGAGGAGCAGCAGAAATCGTTCAAGGACCTGCTGCTGGTGCTGGTGCTGGCCGTGGTGCTGGTGTTCACCGTGCTGCTGTTCGAGTTCGGCGACTTCGCGGCGCCGACCGCGGTGATCGCCTCGGCGCTGCTCTCGACGATCGGCGTCTTCGTGGCGCTGCTGGTGACGCGCACCACCTTCAACCTGTCGTCGTTCATGGGCCTGATCATGGTGATCGGCATCGTCGCCAAGAACGGCATCCTGCTGCTGGACGCCGATCAGCGGTTCCGCGCGGAGGGGCTGTCGCCGGAAGAGAGCATGATCCAGGCGGGCGAGCGCCGGCTGCGGCCGATCATGATGACGGCGCTGGCCACGGTCGCCGGCATGATCCCGCTGTCGCTCGGCTGGGGCGCCGGCTCACAGATGCTGCAGCCGCTGGCGATCGCGGTGATTGGCGGGATTCTCGCGTCGATGGTGCTGTCGCTGGTGATTACGCCGGCGGTGCATTACTTCCTGGCCGGCAGGAAAGAAAGTTAGAAGTGAGAAGGGAAAAGTTAGAAGTAGAAGTTCGAAACTTTCACTTCCAACTTCAGTACTTTCACTTCTAACTTCAAACTTCTCACTTCTAACTTCTAACTTCCTACGCGTCAGCCTTCTTCTTCTTGACAGCCCGCTTCCGCGTAGGAGTCTTGTGGGGGGCCGGTTCGCTCGACGCCTGCAGCGCCACGAGCCTCGTCGCGAACGTCTTGCGACCGCCCTCGTCGAAGTCAATGACCGTGTGATGTTCGTTGACTTCGACGAGCGTACCCGCCCCGTAGGTGGGTTGACTCACGCGATCGCCCTTCGACCAGTTTTTCATCGTTCCTCTATGGTAACCGAAGGCGCGTTACCAACGCGGCTCGCGGCGTCCGCCGCCGC
>Ga0070665_100006326_pt1 | contig 12084 bp, 11 predicted proteins | sample KBSS13metaG_FD_65862 | JGI IMG/M metagenome (GOLD analysis project Ga0070665, IMG submission 65862) | Switchgrass rhizosphere microbial communities from Kellogg Biological Station, Michigan, USA - KBS S1-3 metaG | ecosystem: Host-associated > Plants > Roots > Rhizosphere > Soil ...
AGCCAGTAAAACATCTCGAGCAGTTGCTCGGGAGCGAGCTTGAACTTGGTGCGTTTGATCGGCGGCATCGGTCTGGTGACTCAGGAATCTGGTAATTGGGGATTTGGTAATCGGTTAATCGATTGAGGATTGTATCCAATCAATTACCAGATTACCCAATGGCCAGATTATCCGATCCTTCGGCCAAGCGCGTGTCGACACCCCTCCTGTCCGAGTGCTGTCCGGGCACACGGATCGCTACGGCCGGCGAGTGGAAACGGATTGGGGACTAGATGAAACCGATGCCGCCCTTGCGGAAGTTGCCGCCGAGCAGCTTCGTGGAATCGGTGCCGAGCCAGCTGTCGAGGACCTGCGCGTAGACCGACCGGAAGTCGGTTTCGAACGTGACGTCCCCGTTGCTGTTCTCGAGCGTGGGGTTCTTCGGATCCATGTTGAGGTTGGGCGCCGTGCCGTAAAGGCCACCCTTCACCTTTCCGCCCATCGCGATCATCACCGACGCGGACCCGTGGTCGGTGCCGCCGCTGCCGTTCTCCGAGATGCGGCGGCCGAACTCCGAGAAGCTCAGAACGAGCGTGTCGTCGAGCAGACCCTGGGCCTTGAGGTCGTTGTGAAAAGCGAGCAGGCCGTCGTTCAGCGTTCCCATCAGGTTGGAGTACGCCCCGTTGGGCGTGTTGACGTTCTGCGCCGAGTGCGTGTCGAAGCCGCCGGTGGTCACATAGAAGATGCGGGTGCCGATCGACTTGGTCATCGCGCCGGCGACGGCCTGAAGCGCCTGAGCAAAACCGGTGTTCGGATACGCCGGCGACGGACGATAGCTCGCGACCGTCGCCACGCGATCGAGCGTCGCCAGCGCAGCCTGCGTGCTGCCATAGACGAATGCGAGCTCGGGCCGATCGACCGGGACGTGCGACGCGATCCGCACGGCCGTCGCGCGCTCCGCGCTCGCTTCGGCGCCTGAGTTCGGGCTCGAGAACGCGTACGACGAAGGGCTCGCGATCGCGGGCACGGCGGTATGGGCCTGCAACACGTGAGGCAGGCTGCCGGTGGTATTCCATCCGACGAGCGGATCGACCGGAGACGGCAGCGAGTCGAGATATCGTCCCACCCAGCCGAGACCCTGCGCGTTGTTCGGATCGGCGGTGGACCAGATATCGGTGCCGGTGAAATGGGAGCGGCTCTGGTTCGCGTAGCCGGTCCGCTGGATGAACGCCAGACGCCCCTGATCGAAAATCTGCTTGAGGCCGGTGAGGCGCGGGTGCAGGCCGAGCGCGACGTTCGAGGAATCGGTCCCGATCTGGAGCACCTGACCGGCCGGAATCGCCAGCGTCGGCCGCCGGCTCGTGTAGAACGGATCGTTGTACGGCGCCAGCATGCTGAGCGAATCGTTGCCGCCGCTCAGATAGAGCACGACGAGGTTGCGCACGTGCGCACCCTGGGCGCGCGCCAGGTCGGAGAGAAATTCCGGCGCGGCGAACGTGACGGTGAACGCGGCAACGCCGCCCTTCACGAACTGGCGTCTGGTGACCTTCATACGAACTGGTACTCCGGCGATCCCGCAATCAGATGCACGACCCCTGGCGACTTCGCTTGAAGCTGCGCGTCGCTGCCGGTCCACGCCCCGTTGGCATGAAGGTAGTTGGACAGCTCCACGGTCACGCTCGGATCCATCGGCGCGGTGACGAGCGCGTCGACGAAGTACGCGAGCAGCGCTTCGGGCGTCGCGGATGCGTTCGCTTTCTTGACCGCCGTGGCGAGGTTGAATTTCTGGTTGCCGGCGAGCGACGAGGCGAAGTTCATGCGGGCGAGCATCGCGCTGGTGGAGAACCAGGTCTGGCCCGCGTCCCAGCCGCTGACGTCCGGCGGCTCATACAGGATCTGTCCCATGTTGGACATCGGCGTGAGCGCGTCGTTGACGGAAAATCCGCTCCAGCCGATGTCCTTCAGCGCGCGGACGACGAACTCCGCCGGCCACGAGTAGCGCGCGAAATACGCGCTTTGATCCCACAGCTCCGGCGACTGCAGCACTTCCCGCATGACGGCTTTCATGTCGCCCCCGCTCTGCAGGTAGACCTGGGCGACGCGGTTGACGAAGGTGACGTTGACGGCGCCGAACTCGTTGACGAAGAACCGGTACAGCTTCGTCGCGAGGTAGCGCGCGGTGTTCGGGTGCGCGGCCAGCCCGTTGATGAAATCGATCCCGTCCTGCATGCCGTCGGCGGCCGACCGCGCCGGAATCGTCTTGCCGCCGTCTGGATACACCGCGAAGCTGAACGTCTTGGCCGTGGTCTCGTGCTGACCGGCGTTGTAGACGAACTCGTAGTGCTGCGAGCCGTCGGCCATATTCCCCGGCCGCTGCAGGTTCCATCCGGTGAACACCCGCGCGGCGGCGTACACGTCGGACTCCGTGTAGTTGCCGACGCCGACGGTGAACAACTCCATCACCTCGCGGCCGAAATTCTCCTGCGGCTTGGCCTTGGTGTTCGTGCGGCCGTCGAGCCACACGAGCATGGCGGTGTCCTTCGCGATCGCGAGGAGGATGTCCTTGAACTTGCCGAGCGCGTTATCGCGGAGCATCTCGATCTGGCCGCGCACCTGCCCCGGATCCTCGGACGCTTTCGCCGCCATGTAGCGCGCGGCCTCGGCGGCGCTGAGCGCGCCCGCGATCTTGTTGTAGCCGGTCGCAAAGTGGTTGTGCCAGAAGAGCGTCATCTTTTCCTGGAGAGGACGATCGCTGTGCACCATGCGGAACAACCACCGCTGGCGCGCGTGGTTGATGTTGGACTGCGGCGAGAACGCGCCGCCCGTGACCGTCGTGCCGACGTAGCCCGGCGAACCGATCTTGCTGTCGACGGTGTCGGGAGTGCTGTCGTAGTCGACCAGCGCGTTCGCGGCCTGCGTCGTCGACATCGCCCCGTACAGCGACAGTTCGTCGGGACGGGCGCCGAAGCCCGCGCGCCGGAGGAGATGCTCGATTTGACGATCGGATCCGGCCATCGTGATGGTTCCGCTCAGAGCCCGGTAACGCCGGGCTGGCTCCGTAACGGTCTGGTGCTTAGACAGTCGCGCACGAACGAAAGTAAAAGATAAGGCGAGCGCGAGAGTATCCGACGCCGCAAGTCCCGGTACGAACGCGAACCTTTGACGAAGTCGACGACGAGGTCGACTGCCGCCCTTTCACGATGCGCGCCGTCGACGAGCCGTGCAATTCGCCGGCCGTCAGCGAATAAGTATCGCTGAATGCGCACCGAATCTCGGAGTTCCGCGCCAATTTCGTGATCGCAAGCCCGGCGGTAGATTCGAGCCAGCTTGGATACGGCCGTACTGCGTCGGACCGCGTGTGCCGCGAGCTCGCCGGTCACCATCGCGTAGTAGATTCCTTCCGCCGTGACGGCGTTGACAAAGCCGCCTGCGTCGCCGGCGAGCAGCACCCGTCCACGACCCGTGTGCCGGAGCGGTCCGCCAATTGGAATCAATGCGGGCGTGAAATGCTCGCGCACCGATTCACCGACGAGGACGCCGCGTTCGCGCAGCCGCTCGACAAAACGGCGCTGGACATCGTACGGCGCGGCGTCGATGGCCTCGCGGAAATGCGACAACACGTAGCCGATACCTACGTTGACGTGATCACGCTTCGGAAACACGTAGGCGTACCCTTCAGCCGATGCCCGTTGACGCGCGTCGCCGGCGGCGTGGCGCAGGGCTTCGACGCCGCGACTCCCATCGCGTTCCTCCGGGCTGTACCCGTACGCGACCCATAACGTTTCGGGATCCAGATCGCGCAGCAACGCGCGCGGCGTCTCCTCCATCATGTCCAGCGCGACAGCCGACGCCGGCCAGCCTTTGTTGATGCCCAGCCGCCGGGCCACGACGCTGTTCACACCGTCGGCAGCGATGACGGCGGACGCCGTGAACTGATTTCCTTTTCGGGTCGTGAGCGTTACACGCTCGTGATCCTCGCAAACCTGCACGATGTCCGCCCCGGTCGTCAGCTCGGCGCCGGCATCGACGGCCAGCGAGACGAGCAGCGCATCGAACTCGACGCGCCGAATCATCAGCGCCGCCGGGCCGCGTGCGTCGATTGTCGTGGCGCGGCCGCCGGGCCCTTCCAGATACAGCCGCGATACACGGTGCGCCGCAATCCGCGGCAGTGCACGGACGAGGTAAGGAAACCGTTTCAGCACCCGCGCGCTGATGCCGCCGCCGCAGGGTTTGTTCCGCGGAAAGGCCGATCGATCGAGGAGCCTGACGGCGATTCCTGCCGAGGCGAGCGCCCGGGCAGCCGTGGCTCCAGCCGGTCCCGCACCGACCACGACGACCGGATCGGCTGGCGAAGAAGTGGCGAACATTGTAAGAAACCGTAAAAACAGGCCTGATTTCGCGAAAGAGGGTCATTATACGGGGAACGATTGGTGTGCATCCGCGGTTGCGTCCCCAACCGCCCTGTGGGATAGTGAGTGCGCTCCCACGAGACTCTGCCGGGTTACATGCGATTTACCTCATCGTCCATACGCGCGTTGACCGTAGCCAGCGGCGTGATGCTGCTGTCGCTTTTGTCAGTAAGTGTCGCTGACGCGGCGCCGCGCCGCGGGACGTCTGGACCAATTTGCGATCCTCAGGCGCCGGCGGTCCGCAAGCTGCCGCGGCACCCCCGCTCATTCGGCGGCCCGCTCAAGCTGCCGTCCAATCATGTGCTGGCGGGCCTGCAGGACATCACGTCGCGCATGAGGCGCGGCACGCGGGCGTACCTCGGCGACGAAGTCGCGGCCATTCAAAACGATACGCCGGCCACCGGCAACGACGCTGACGATTGCCTGATTCCCTCGCTCCTCCCGCTCGAAATCGTCACGCCGCTCGACGTACACGCCCGCAGTCGCGCGTTCTCTCCACGGTCCCCCCGCGGCCCTCCGCTTTCGGCCTGAGGCTGTTTCCTCCTCCGGTCGTGGTGCGGTTTGCCAATTTGAGGTGACTGATGCGAGTGGTTCTCGCAGATCTGAAATCCCATCGTGGGTTCGTGAGCAAGGACACGGTCGTCGGCGGCTACGGATCGCGGCTCGATCCGTTCACGCGCGTGACGACCGTCATGGCGTATCTGAAGAAAAAATTTCACGACGTGCCGAGCGTCCACATGGCCTACATCGCGGCCATCCTGGCGCGCGCCGGACACGAGGTGAAGTGGACGCGCGGCGAAGAGGTGCAGGGCGACGTCGCGCTGGTCCTTTCCTCGCTCGTCGACCACAAGAACGAGACGGCGTGGGCCGACCGCATGCGCGCCAAAGGCGTCAAGGTCGGCTTCATCGGCATCACCGCGTCGAAGATGCCGGAACTGTTCAGGAATCACTGCGACTTCATCCTCAACGGCGAACCGGAAGCGGGCGTCATGCGGCTGGCGCAGGGCGTCATTCCCGAGGGCATCGTCGCCAGCGAGCAGATCGACGATCTGGATTCGCTGCCGTTTCCGCGCTGGGATCTCGTGACGGAAGATCGGTCGCGGATGGGTTTCAAGGTCTTCACGCGTCCGGTTGGCGGTGGTTATCCGCTGCTCGCGAGCCGCGGCTGCCCGGAGTTCTGCACGTATTGCCCGCACCGGATCCTCGCCGGGTACCGCATGCGCTCCATCATGAACATCGTCGACGAGATGGAACGGCTGTGCACGCGGGTGTCGCGCCCGTACGTGATCTTCCGCGATCCGCTCTTCACCGAGCAGCGCGAGCGCGTCGTCGAGCTGTGCGATGAGATCAAGCGCCGCGGGTTGAACCTGACGTTCGAAGCGGAGACGAGGCTCGATCGCCTCGATGTCGATCTGCTGGACCGCCTGTACAGCGCGGGATTCCGCGCGATGAGCTTTGGCGTCGAGTCGCTCGATCCGGCGACGCTCAAGAAGTCCGGACGGCGGCCGATTCCGCAGAGCCACCAGCGCGAGATCATCGAGCACTGCCGGAAGCTCGGGATCGTGACGGCGGCCTTCTACGTGCTCGGATTCCTGCAGGACGACTGGAACTCGGTCGCGGCGACGATCGACTACGCCACCGATCTGGGATCCACGTTCGCGCAGTTCAAGATGCTCACGCCGTATCCCGGCACGCCGATGTTCAAGCAGATCGAGCCGTTGCTCAGCGAGACCGACTGGGAGCAGTTCGACGGCTTCACACCGGTGTTCAAGCACCCGAACCTGACGAACCGCGAGCTGAAGTTCCTGCTGGGCGCGGCCTACAAGCGCTTCTACATGCGGCCGTCGTATCTGGCGAACTTCCTCAAGATCCAGAACGGCGCCATCCGTGAATGGGTCAGCCGCATGGACCGCCGGGTCAACGAGCGGCACTCGCGCGAGGAGATCGCCGATATCTCCCGCCCCGTCGCATGCTGACAGCGATTTCGCGCTATGGAGCGCGAGTCCTGCCAATCACCGAAGAGCTCGTCGCGGGCTGCAAGGCCCGCGGCGAGTTCATCCAGGGTCCCCAGATAGCAGAGTTCGAAACGGCGTTCGCAGCTCGTCACGGGCTCGGGCCGGCCCATGCGATCACGGCGGCCTACGGACGCATCGCCTTCTATTACATGTTGAAGGCGCTCGACCTGCCGGCCGGTTCCGAAATCATCTTCCCGTCGCTGACGTTCTGGGTCGTGCCGGAGCTCGCGCGCGTCGCGGGTCTGACGGTCGTCTTCGCGGACGTCGATCCAAAGACGTTCAACATCGATCCCGATTCGGTCGAGCGCCTGATCACGGACAAGACGCGGGTGATCGTGCCGACACACTTGTACGGTCTGCCGTGCGATATGGATCGGCTGCTGGACATCGCCGCTCGCCACAATCTGATCGTCATCGAGGATTGCGCGCACGCGCTCGGCGCGACGTACAAGGGCAAGGCCGTTGGGACGTTCGGATCCGGCGCGCTGTTCAGCTTTCAGACGCTCAAGCCGCTCAATTGCTACGGCGGCGGCCTGGCGCTCGTGCGTGATATCGGTCTGGCCGCGAAGGTGCGGACGCAGGTGGAAGCGCTGCCCTGGCCGAGCGAGAAGCGGGTGACCGATCGCCTGCTGATGGGCCGGCTTCAGCGCATCTTCATGAAGCCGTGGGTCTTCTCGATCTCTCTCTTTCCAGTGCTCTGGGTCTCGGCGCTCATCGACGCCAACCCCGACGTGTTCCTCTGGGAGAAGATTCGATCGCTGCACCCGCTGCCGCCGCAATATACGGAGCGTTTTCCAAACGTGCAGGCGGTCATCGGCCTCGAAGCGCTGAAGCATCTCGACGAGTGGACTCGGCAGGCGCAGTCCAATGCCGCGTTCGTCAACAACGCGCTGGCCGGAATCCCGGGCATCCAGCTGCCGCTGGCGCCGGCAGATCGCACGCACGTCTACTATCAGTACTGCGTGATCGGACCGGAAGGCCCGAAGCGCGACGAGCTCGTCGTGCGTTGCGTGCGGCGAGGCGTGGACATCGAGACGCTTCACGTGGACGTGCCGCCCGACATGGAACTGTTCGGTGCCGTCACGGCCGAAGCCGACGGCGCCCGCCGCGCGGCCCAGGCCATGCAGATTCCCGTGCACTCCGGCTTGCGGCGCGATCAGATCGAGCGGGTCGCCCGCGTGGTACGAGGCGTGCTGGAACACGCCTGAGTGCTTCCGTACCTGACGATCGTGATGTTCGCCGTCCTCGAAGGCGAGATCTACTACAGCAAGGTGTGCGCGGACGCGATGATCGGCAAGCTGAACTGGGCGGGTGTCTGGTGCGCCGGCGCCATCGGCGGATCGCTGGGCGATCAAATCTGGTTCTACCTGTTGCGCGGCCGCATCCACTGGCTCGATCGATTTCCCAAGCTCGCGAAGTATCGCGACCGCGTGATCGCGCACGTGCACGCGCACGAGGCGCTGATGGTCCTCTCCGGACGATTCCTGCCGGGGTTGCGCACCGCCATCCCGGTCGCGTGCGCGTACGCGAACGTACACCCCTTGAAGTTCAGCGTGTTGAACCTGGTGAGCGGCTTCGGCTGGGCAGGCGCCATCATGCTGTTCGTAAAGCTCGGCTCGAACGCGCTGAGCGCCTTCGGACTGAACGCCTGGTGGGGTCCGCTGATTCCTGCGCTCTTCGTCATCCTGTTCTTCCGGTGGCTGAGCCTCCCGAAGCGCGAGGGATAGAGTCGCTCGCCGAGATCGCTACAGCGGTTTTGACCTCGTTGTAGCCCCGTGCGCCTTACTGCAAGCGACCGCTTACACAGAGAAACCGAGGAACGGAGCACGCACAGAGGCCTGCCCGGCGTTCGGCGGGCGGGCCTGCGGAGCAGGCCCTGTGCACGGCCCGAGAACCGCGAGGCACGAACCGCTGGATCGCGATAGGGTTCGTGCCTCGTGGTTCACGGGTCGTGCCGCCGCTTCGCGGCGCCGCCGAACCGCGACGGATCTGGCGCACTCGTTCCGATCCCGTGGCAGCCCGTTCGTGTTTCTCTCCTGATCTTCTGAACTCCTGTAATAACCGTGGGCTCGATCGCAGCGCGTACCTCTGCGAGCTTTGCGGTCTCCGCGGTTTCTTCTTGGTGTGATCATGCGTTGACAGATGTATCTGTCACGGATATATTGTGTCCGTGACGGATACAGAGGCCCGCGGACCGCTCCCACCGCTGACGCCGGCGGTCTTCCACACCCTCCTCGCGCTCGCCGGCGGCGACCGTCACGGCTACGGCATTCTCAAGGACGTTCTGCGGCACACCGACGGTGCGGTTCGCCTGGGACCCGGCACGATCTACGGCACGCTCCAGCGGCTGATGGAGACGGGCTGGGTCGAAGAAAGCGATGGTCCCGCGGATGCCGTTGACGAGCGGCGCCGCCACTACCGGTTGACTCGCACCGGCCGCAAGGCGCTCGAGTCTGAAGTACAGCGCATGGAAGGACTGGTGCGCGCCGCGCGCGCCCAACGGATCGGAGCGCGCACCTCGCGCGGGTGATGCCTCGGAGCGCGCGGCCGCATCTCGCGTCGGTCGGCTCCCGGTTGTACGCCGCCGCGCTGTTTCTCTACCCGCCTGGATTCCGCCGGGAATTCTCTTCGGAGATGGCGCGCGACTTCACCGAGGCCACCGAAGATACGCGGCGGGCCGGCCGTCAATCCGACCTGCTGGCGCTCTGGGCGCGCGTCGGCGCCGACCTCGCCACGACCATCGTCCTCCAGTGGATCCGGACGGGCCTGCCGATCCTCGCTGCCTGCTCGATCGCCGGCGCGGTCGTCGCGGCGAGCGTGGCCGCCAACGTCCTCCCGAGAGCGCCCGTCACCGTGCCGGCTGCCACCGCCGACCGCGATCTGATGACGCTGATCCTCCTGACCGGCGTCGTCCTGGTGGTCATTGTCGCCACGATCCTCTTCACCTTCTGGTTTTCGCGTCCTCTCCTTCGCCGCAACCGGCGCTCCAGCGTTCGTGAGTCCGATGTCGTGCACGCCTTCCCGCCTTCGCTTCGCTACGGCGAGGCGCGTTGTAGCGCGGAGCGCGAAGGCGTCAGGCCTGCCTCGAAAGCGCGCTAGTCGATGCTCGAAGCGCGGGCGCTGACGAAGCGATACGGCGGGCTGCTCGCCCTCGACAAGGTGAGCTTTCAACTGAATCGCGGCGAGATCGTCGGCTATCTCGGCCCAAACGGCTCCGGCAAGAGCACCACGGTCAACATCGTCGTCGGGCTGCTCGAGCCGAGCGCCGGATCGATCGCGCTCGATGGCAGGACGATGTCCGATGATCCGCGGGCGTACAAAGCGCGGATAGGGTACGTGCCGGAGGAGCCGTACCTTTATACGCATCTGACAGCGACTGAGTACCTGACGCTGGTCGGCCGCCTTCGCGACATCCCGGAGGCAACGCTCGAGCGGAAGATCGCGAAGCTCCTGACCCTGTTCCAGTTGCACGACAGCCGCTACAGCACGATGGCTGCGTATTCGAAAGGGATGCGCCAACGTGTTCTCCTCGCGGCGGCGCTGATGCACAACCCGGATCTGCTGGTGCTCGACGAACCGTTCTCAGGGCTCGACGTCAACGCGGGCCTGCTGTTTCGAGCCCTGCTCACGCTTCTCGCCGCCGACGGACGGATGATCCTGTTCAGCACGCACCGCTTCGACATGGTCGAAAAGCTCTGCTCGCGTGTGGTGATCCTGTCGTCGGGCCGGCTGGTGGCAGAACACGAGATGGCGGCGTTCGGCGCCGGCGGATCGCCAACGCTGGAAGACACGTTCGTGCGGGTGACGAAGCAGCCCGACTTCACGCCGGTGGCACGCGAGATCATCGAGACGATCGGCCGGTCATGAAAGCGCTCGTCCGCCACTTCTTCTTCGGCCTGTTCGACTTCGGTGTGCTCTCGGAGGCGGGATCGGACGCGTTCCAGCGCGTCCTGATTGGGATCGTCGCGGCGATGCTGACGTTCGGGCTGCTTCTCGCGCGGATCCTCGCGAGCACCCTGTCCCGAGGCGAGTCGGCTTCGATAGCGCCTGCGCCGTACCGAGCCGCGTTCGAAACCTTCGTGATCGGCTTTCCGATGTTGATCGTCGGCTTCACCACGCTGCTGGTGAGCCAGTCGCTCTTCCCGGACGAAACCGACTATCGGGTACTGCTCGTGCTGCCGGTGTCCAGGCGGGTCGTCTTCCTGTCGAAGCTCGCGGCGCTCGCCCTGTTCGCCGGAATCTTCATCGCGGCGGCGCATATCGCGATGCTCCCGCTGTTCGCGATGATTTCCGGAGGACGGTACGTCCAGGAGAGTGTTCTCACCAGGTTCGGGGCGCACATGGCCGCGAGTCTGAGCGGATCAGCGCTGGTCGTCGTGGCGCTGATCGCGATCAATGGCGCGGTTCTCGTGATGGTGCCGCGCAGGCACCTGCGGGCGGCGTCGACGACGATGCGAAGCGCGATGCTCTGTGCGATGGTGTTGTGCATTCCTCTGACCGCGAAGCTGCCAGCGACTGCGCCGCTCCTGGCCGCCGAATCCCGTTCGCTGTATCTCGTACCGCCGGTCTGGTTTCTTGGTCTCGAGGAGCTGTTGCTGGGACACGGGTCACCGTACTTCTTCCGTCTGGCGAGTGTCGCGGCAATCGCAACGGTCGTATCGCTGCTGGTGGCGGCGAGCACGTATCTGTTTCTCTACCGGCGGTTCGATCGGATCATGATGCGGCCGGCGGCGGCTTCTGCCGGAACGCGCTGGTGGAACATGCCGCTCTTCGAACGGGTCAGCGGGAGACACGCGAACCGCGCCGCGATCGGCTCGTTCATCCGCGTGACGCTGGCGCGAAGCCCGCTGCATCAGGGGGTATTCGTCGCGGTTGCCGCGTGCGGCGCCGGCGTGGTCCTCAACAGCCTGCTCGGTGTCAAAGCATTGCCGCGGCTGCGGCGGACGTACGAAGACGAACTGGCCGCCGCCCTGACGTGGGCGCCGTTCGTCCTCATGTTCGCGACGACCATCGCTCTGCGCGCGGCGCTGGTCCTGCCGATCGAGCCGCGTGCAAACTGGGTGTTCCGGATGACGGAGCACGACACGGCACGCGTCGATCACATCGAAGCCGTCGTTCGTTCGATGATTCGCATCGGCCTCGTCTTGCCGCTGCTCATCCTGCTTCCGCTTCAATGGATGATGTTTCACGATCGCGCGATCGCCTCCACTGCGGTGATGCTTGCCGCCGGCATCGTGCTCGTCGAGATCGAGATGAGCGACTGGCGGCGGCTTCCGTTTACGTGCTCCTACATGCCGGGCAAACGGTTCGTCGGCCTCACGGCGCTGATTGGCTTCGCCGCATTCGTCGTCTTCACCTCGGTCGGTTCCGGGCTCGCGTACGCCAGCCGCTTCCATCCGATCGGTGCGCTGGTGTTCCTGGCGATCCTTGGCGCGATCGTCCTGGAGCGGCGCCGGCGGCGGGCACGGCTCACTCGTCACACGCCCCTTCTTTTCGAGGATGCGCTGCCGACCGAGATCGAACCGCTAAGGCTCTACGTGGACTGATTCGAACCGTGCACGGCACGGGCCGGTGTAGTGCGGACCTTCAGGTGTGGCGCAGGGCTTCAGCTCTGCGAGTTGATTGCTCACTCTGCAGTAAAGTCGTTGTCGAGGTCCGCGGGCACGGTATTTGAAGTGCTG
>Ga0070665_100006331_pt1 | contig 12078 bp, 9 predicted proteins | sample KBSS13metaG_FD_65862 | JGI IMG/M metagenome (GOLD analysis project Ga0070665, IMG submission 65862) | Switchgrass rhizosphere microbial communities from Kellogg Biological Station, Michigan, USA - KBS S1-3 metaG | ecosystem: Host-associated > Plants > Roots > Rhizosphere > Soil ...
CGCCAGAGGGCGAGTGTCGCGTCCACCACGAAGGCCAGGATCAAGAGCGAACTGAGCTCACTGAGGTGCGTCCACGGACTGCCCACACCTTCCGGCATTGTGACGGTTTCACCGAGGAAATTGACGTGTCGCAAAGCGGTGATTACGCGAAAGTTCAAATTCGGCGGCGCGGCGAAATCGATGACCAGAGTGACGAACCGCACCAAGCAGCCGGAGATTCCAAGCCAGAGCCGGCCGGTGCCAAAGTAGAAATGGACGAAGCCCACGATCGCGACCGCGAGAAAAAATATGGGAACGTGAACCCACTGTTGTGCGCGGCCGAGTTGCTCGGTTGTCACCGAGTGCATTATCGCAAGTTCCCCGCAGGCGATTCCCGCCACGGAGAGCGCGGCGAGGGCGAAGAACAGATTCTGCCAGGCCCGATGCTTACTCCCAATCAACAAATGCGGCAGCGCCATGGTCGCACACGCTCCGATTACCGCTGCCCAGACGAACGTCACCATGCTCATGAAGGCAACGCGGCTCCGACCAGTTGATAACACAACGCCGCCTGCCCGATTACGAGCTTGAGCTTGCCGCAGTAGCGGCAATCGAGCGTAGGCCTGCGCTTCAGCGCGGATTTGACAACACCAGAAGCAAACCGCGTCGCGTAGCGACGCCCGAAATCTTTAATCCTCTGCGACGAACCACCTTTGATCAGTTGCATCGTTTTGACAAAGCCATAGTGCGGGGAACCGAAACGAAAATGTGAAAATGGTCTGCCACGCGACCGATTGCGGGCGCCTTCATTCAATTCTCACGGGCGATGGCGCCGAGATAGGGCCAAAGCCGATCGCAAGCCGATTCGATGAGCCAGGGCTCACGGTTATTTGTGTTGAAAACGAGGTGGTAATTTGGCGAGCTATACGTGCTGGCCATCGGTTCAGCCGTCGCTACGCGACGAGAGGTTCATTTTCCACTGAGACCGGGGATTAATCGCCGGACTACGCTCAGAGTCCGCTAACGCGGACGGTCGCCGCGATAGCGGCGATCGAACATAGGCCCGCGCTTTAGCGCGGGCTTGAAAACCAAAAACGTCCCGCGTCGCGTAGCGACGCCCGAATTCAGCCGAGCAAATGCCATTCATCGAATTCGATGCGATGCCTTTCGGTTCAACCGTCGCGACGCGACGACGGATCCATTTTCCACCGAAACCCAGCGATAAATCGCCGGGCTACGTTCATAGTCCGCCAACGCGGACAATTTGGTTGCCCCTGACGAAATGCACACAGGCGTAATGCAAATGAACGCATCCTTCTTTTGACTAAAAGCAAATCGCCCGGCTACGCTCATACTCCGCTAACGTAGACAATTGGGTCGCCACTTACGCAATCCACACAGGCGCATCCGTTCTTTTGATTATGGGCATTGAATCTCATCTATTAGCACAGCGACCGAACATTCGTCCGGCGTGCCGCTGTTCCTCCTGGCGCGATAGTGGCAATCGAGCGTAGGCCCGGGCTTCCAGTAAAACGCCTGCCCGATCGACCAACTGGAATGGGTGCTTGCTGCGGCGTCCGAAGAATGTTTCGAAAGCAGAAAGAAATCAACCAACTGCATTACCTCATTGGTCGCTGCATAATGGAAGCAACGCAATCGTAAAGCACGATCGTGCAAGGGATTGATCCCCGTCAGAAACGGGTTCACGGTTTCCCCGACTGCTAGGCGTGCATCGTGAGTATCTTCACCGGCACGTCGAGCCATTTCGCCACCTCCGCGAGTTCTGTAAACAGGCGAACATTAATCGGCGAATAATCGTTCAGCAGCTTATGCAATTTAGCGTAGTGAATTGTCGTCGGGCTGGTGACATAGAAGGCGGATTTGACCGCCGGATTACCCGCATAGGTGAGACGCCGATGCAGTGCGACGTCAAAGACAAACTTGAAGTTCAAATCAACCGCGTCGAGCGCCGACATATCGGCGAATCGGTTGAACGGTTTGCTCGATCTCGCTTCCGCGGTCCCGATGAACACGACAATCTCATTGACGATCCCCTCGTCGAGGACGCCGTGCGGCTTCCACATAATCAGGGAGAGATCTTTGCGGAAAGATACGTGAGCAGGGAGTTTCATGCTGACCTCCTAATTCTTGACTGGTGTTGCAAAAGCCAAATGATCTCGATTTTCTTCCAGGTGGGCTGGCGCTCTTTGCTGTTATTCTTGGAGAGCTGGCTTAATGCTATCAGGTAATTCTTACGGCTCGAAGGCGAAGATACGTTTCCAATCCTTCTTCATGCTTAAGTGCATTGGTTTCATGGCTCTCCTTGGTTGCCGGCAAGTCGTTACAGATCTGGGCCTGAACTCATGGTTCGATATCTCACCTTGTCGCTGTTGTGAAATGTGCCTGTTCAAGATGATCAGCAAGATGAGAAGGCAGGTCGACCGCTTAACGCTCGGCGACTTCGCCAAGACCCATGATCTTAAAGCCAGGCTTGCTTTGGGTATTGCCGTCCACTGGTTTGTCTGTCAGAACCATGGTCGTCCCGGGCTGCACGACGCTACGGACGGTCGCAATGAACTGTTCGGGAATGCCTGATTTCTCGGCCAGCTCGGTAAAGCTGGGATCATTCGCCGCGGGCTTGCCATCGACGCGCACCCACTTCCGACGGCCTTCCGCATCGGCGCCATTCAGCGCGCTGTAAACGTGCATGCCGCGCACCGTCCCCTTGAAGGGTGCGCGTCCAATCTCGACGCCATTGCGATAAATATACGCTTGCCCGTCGGCAGAACTGAAAAGGACCGTCACCGGACCGTGGTCCGATTTGCCCGGTGCCCAGGAGAACGCCCCTGTTGCTAGCGCCGCATCCGCGGCAGGCGGCGTGGTCTGTGAAAAGATCATGCCCGGATGGACTGTCTCGCGCGGTGCGGACGTTTCGTCGGCGATGATTACGGTGCCGCCCTTGGTCGTCACTGTAAAGAGGAGCTTGGAAAATTCCAGCGGCAGGCGGACACAGCCGTGTGAGTCCGGGTAGCCCGGCAGATCGCCCGCGTGCATGGCGATCCCATTCCAGGTCAGTCGCTCCATCCACGGCATCTCTGCGCCTTTATAGATCGTCGAGACGTGATCCTTTTCCTTTTCGAGAATATCGAACACGCCCACCGGCGTCGGATGCCCGGGACGCCCGGTGCTGACGCTGCTGCGCGCGATGCGGATGCCGTTACGATAGACGTAGGCTGTTTGCTCCGGCTTGCTGACCACTATCAGAACCGGCCCCTCCGGCGCACGCTCGGGCTCCCAAACAAAGTCGCCCGTCTTCAGCTTCTCCTCGGTCGGTGGCACCTGTTTGCCCTCCGTGAAAGTCTCGGCAAAAGCCGAGAGCGGAAACAGCGCGGCCACCGTGGAAAGGACGATAGCGCCAAGCGAACCTCGGAAAGGAGCGGCATTTGGTATCATTGTCGATCGAGTTGGTTGGTGTTTCATGGTGTTACTCATATTGGTTGGTTTGGTTCGCTGGTGAATTCGCGGCCCGCCTTGTCGGAATCGGCCTGCGGTTTCACGAGCATTGGATCACTGCTCGAAGGCAAAAATGCGCTTCCAATCCTTCTTCATGCTGATGACGTTCCAGCCATCCTTCTTCGCCTCATCGTAGAGTGCCTGGGTGAAGGTGCCGACTTTGGTGTCGGGCAGCCCTGTCGCGGGACCGTAGGCGTACTCACGGTCGGCGTCGTCGTGCAGCACGATCATCGCAAGACGCGCGCCGTCGCCTGCCTTGGTGTATTCAAGCATTTGCTGATCGCCAGTCGAGTTACCAAAGGCGGCATTCGGGCGGCGCCCGATCATCAAATGGATACCCTCGGGCTTGCCGGCATTGTTGTCGTTGAGTGTCAGCTTGGGCTCTTTGGTCAGCGTGGGTTTGCCCTCCTTATCATAGCCATACTTCGTCGCACCGGCAGTTCCAACCACCTGTTCAATCGGGATGCCATACGTCGCGTCGGAGTACATGCGGACGAAGTCCTGGCCGCCACCAGTGACTATGTAAGTCCTGTAGCCATTGGCGCGCAGATATTTCAGCACCTCCTGCATCGGAAGGTAAGTCAACTCCGTATAAGGCCGCTTCCAACGCGGGTCCTTCGCCTCCGTCAGCCAGGGTTTAACTTGGGCCTGGAACTCCTCCGTGGTCATACCGGAGAGCGTGGCAGCCGCGATCTTCATCAGATCCTCGGCCGGGAGTTTCGCGATCGCGGCGCGATCGCCCGAGATCACCGTATTGAAGGGCTCGACCTTCGCCAGTTCCGGCTTTGCTTTCACGAGGGGGCCGACGCGATCAAGGCAATACATCAACTGGCTATAGACTGGATGCTCGACCCAGAGCGTGCCGTCCTGATCGAAGGTAGCGACGCGTTCCGCGGGGGGAACAAACTTTGCGCCGCCCTGCTCCGTGGTCGCCTTTACGAAATCTACGATAGCCTGCTTGTTAGGTCCGTCGTTCCACGACGGCAACGGATCCTGCGCTTGAGCGGTGGTGAAACCGGCGAGTGAAATTGCCAGCGAGGCAACCGTGATGCGGCTCGGTTTCATAATACGAGAGTTGGTTTCAACAACCTACCGAATCGGTTCGAACTTGAACTTCTGCCCGCCCACGGCGGCTGCCACCATTGCCCCGCTCTTGGGCAGCGTGAATACCGCCACGCCTTGTTCATACTTGGCGTTCGCAGCCACACCCGACGCGACGACCGAAGCCTTCGCGGCAGCGCTCATCTTGTACTCGGACGTCTTGAAAGACTCGAGCGCCGCGTTCGTCTCAAAGAAGATGACCTCGGAGAACTTTCCGCCGCCGGCCTGCGCCCCGATGCTGATTTCGGTCATGGTTACCTTGCCTATTACGCTGCCTTTATGGTAGACCAGACCGTCGCCGCGCTGGCCCCCGATGATTAATCCGCCTTCGCCTACGGAAGGCAGGACTGCGTAGCCGGCCGAATTCGCGAAGAACCGGGTCAGGCCGGGATCCGCCTGCTTGAAGTTCTGAATGGTCTGCGTCGCCGCGGGCTTCAAGCCTCCGGCGTGGACGGTGTTGGTTAAGGCCAGCGTCAGCGCGAGCAGGGCCGCGATTTTAGTGATGCGAAGTGTTTGTATCATGGTTTCTCTTTCTTAGTGGTTTGTGTTTGGATGGTGAATTCTGCCCGCCCCGCCCGCCACGGCTTTGCGAGCGCTGGCGAGTTTGGATCGGACACATGGGTGTTGATATCAGGTCGCGAACGGCAAATCTATATCTTTCGTATTTGCCCCAGGCGCGCCGGCGCGAGCGGCGTGCTGGGAGCTGCTGGATTTGAATTAATTCGCATGGGTTGGAGGCAAAGATTCTGCGAGGCTGATCAGGTTTTGTGGCCTTACCCGAATAATGCCGTGGCGCGGAGCGTCCAGGTCCGCGATGAACATGAATGCGACCGATGCGCCAAGAGGTAGAATCGCCAGCAATTCGAATCTCGCCTTACCGCTTCGCGAACCATAACCGATGAGTAAACTGCATCCGATGGCCATTGCGACCAGAAGAGTCCAGCCGGCCGTTGGGATGCGGTTCCAATAGGCGGCTTGGGTGTAGCCCTGAGAATTCAAGACATCATTCATGCCCGCAACCGCCAGGGCAGCGACCGGTGTCGGCTGGCCCTCAGCCGGACCGCGCACCGCGGACCACAATTCGTTCTGCAACTGTTCCGTGCGAGCATTGATCTGCTGGAACTCCTCTTCGGCGTGAGCCAGGTAGAACAGAACACGCTGTTCGAGATATTTCCGCAGAAGCGCACGGACGTTTGCCGCCTCAGTCGCAGGCAGCAAGTCGGCTCGAACGTATTCCGTTCCGATCGCGTTGGCTTCCGCCTCCTCATAGGTCTTACGCAGGTCATAGCGGTTGATGGCCATGGAAAAGCTGAACCCGATCAGCAGGGCGAGGAGAGTCAGCATTCCACCGAGGATGGATCCAAAGTCTTCCCGCAAGTCCTCATCCAGGGCCCGCTTTTTTTTAAGGAAGGACCATCCGATCCAGGCCGCCAACCAAAGAGTAAAGAACGAGAGAGCGAAAACAAGAACAGGATAGTGGGTTAGATTGTCCATTTGCTCCTTGCTTGTTTTTGCTCTTGAGGATTGTCATCGTCCGGCGCTCCGACGGGGAAGCGTTTGATGCTCGGATAATCCACAACGTAGTCGTGGGCGGTTACTTCACTTTAACAATACCCGGCGGTTTCCAAGTACCTTCGCCCGCAGGGAGAATGGACGGCGGTTCCTTCTTCGGCCAGTAGAGGCGCATGACCAGATAGATCAAGTCGTTAGGCGCAGGGAGCCAGTTGGACTCCTTATCCTTGCCAGGCGAATTTTTCTGGATGTACAGCGTGAGTGAGCCGTCGTCGTTCTTCTTCAGGTTAGGCAACATCGGCGAGTTAATAAGGTAGCGGTTGATCGGGTTCTTGATGAGGAGCTGCGTCTTACCGTCATACATGGTGACGGACCAGAAGGCGTTCACCGGCGGATATTGGCCGGCGGGAAAGAAGAGGGTGTAATTGTGCTTGCTGCCGTCGAGTGTCTCACCGGCTTCGTCAATCCGGGTCAGCGGATAGGTGGCTTCGATCGGGTCATTCGCATAGATGCCGGCCTTCGCGACGGCGGCGCGCTTCAGCCAATCGCCGTGGAAGAAGGCGCTATCGCCACCGGCCAATCCGCCAAGCGTCCAGCCGTTAATGTTCTTGCCGGTGCCGGCGACCGCCTGTGCCACCTTCGCTTCCCCAGCCTTCACGCCCTCAACTAACGCCGTTTGCTGCTCACCTGAGAGAGACTTGAAGTCGAAAGGCTTCCCGGCGCTCACACCGAGGCGGGACAGCTTCGCCCGAATCTCTTTCTCTTCGGGCATGGGAGGCGCGAATTGCAACGCGAAGGCAAGGTAGTCAAAGAAGCCGGTCTTGATCAACTCCGCATTGATCTTGGGGAAATTGATTGGCGGGGCCGCAGGCGGCGCGGGCTGTTTTGAGAAGGCCGAGAGCGGTTGCACTTTGTAACCGGACTGGACCTTGACCACGTTTGGCATGTCCTGCGGGCCGAGGAGCTGCGTGCGATACGCCGCGAGCGAGAACTGCGTGCCGGACCGGAACACTTTCTTGATGCCGGCGGGAGTTTCGCCCTTCCAGGTGGGACCCGCCACCATGTAATCGCCGGCATCCGGTCCGGTGGCCCGCTGGCCGATGTAGCCGTAGTTGAAGGTGTTTCCGTCGCAGAGCTGCACCGAATAGTAACGCGATTTTTCCACCGCCGGGACGGAGAGCACAATCGGCTCGGCGCGCAAGTCCAACCACAAGGCAGAGTACGGCGTGTCACTGTTGGGTGTGACGACCGCCGTGTCCTTGTAAGTATAGACGCGGGCTTCGTTCTTAATGTGGTTAAACGGCGCCTTGAACTGGCTGGAGTTCTTGTCGACCGCATACTCATACATGACCGCGTAATTCATCACGATGGGCAGGCCGTAGATGAAGCCCTCCTCGGCGATGGTTTTGGTTTCGGCGGGAGTGAGGTCGGCCGCGCGGGCGCTGGCGAATGCCAACCCGCAAACCAGCGCGGCGGCGATGAGGTTTGGGATATGTCTTGGTTTCATGGTTTTGGATTGGCTGAATTGGTTCGCTGGTGAATTCGCGGGCCGCCACGGAGGGACGGCCCGCGCGTTTCACAACCGAATCAGGAACCTAGTCGCCACCACCCTTGATTTGCGGCGGTTTGCTCGGATCGAGCGCCGGCACCGGGTTTGCGGGATTTTGGAGGTTTGGCCTCAAGTCGTTCGATGCGCCGCCCGGGAAGCGTTTGATATTTGGATACTTCATGATGGACTGGTCGAAATCGATGATCACGGGATAGATCAGTGCCAAGACCCAGCCATTGTCCTCTCCAGCGTACTGCCCGGGCGAGGCTTTCGGCAGGCGTGATGCCATCGCGCCGTTGAAGATCATGTCGTATTTCTCGTAAGGGTCCATCGTGAGGTTGTAGAGCGAACCGATCGATCCCAAGTCCTGCTGCGGTCCAAGCCAGGTATCCTTGGCCGTATACATATATTTCCAGGCGATGTGAACATCGTCGTTCTTGGGATCGCCGCCGATGTCGAAGCGTGCGGCCATGAAATTCTCGCCGTCGATGTAAATCCACGAGTTCCGCGCCGAGTGCTTCGCTTTTCCCAGGATGTAGGCGCTGTTGTCAATGCTATCGAAGTAGATCGGCTTGCCGTTATTATCTTTCCATTCGCCGTGCGGAGGCGGAGTCAGACCGACCATCGACGCCAGTGTCGACCAGCAATCAATATGCGACATCATTTCGTCGTAGACTACGCCTGCCGGGATGTGACCCGGCCACCACATGATGCCCGGCACGCGCCAGCCAGCTTCGAATGCCGAACCTTTCTCTCCACGGAACGGATGAGTGCCGGCGTCAGGATATGCGTCCTGCCACGCGCCATTATCAGCCGTCGTGATGACGATCGTGTCTGGTGCTTCCGCGCGAATGGTATCCAGAATGCGGCCGATGTGGTCATCGAGTTCCAGCATCGAATCCGAATATCTCCCGAGGCGAGACTTGCCCGCAAACTTCTTGTTGGGATTGTTCGGGTTGTGCATCTTCATGAAGTTGACGTCCATGAAGAAAGGCTTGTTTTCTTTAGCGTGTTGCTTGATATAGTCGATGGCGCGGTCCGTCTGGATCATGTCGAAATCCGCAAGGTAATCCCACGTGATATAGGGACCTCTCGTGGGGGGCTGACCGGCGACGCCTTCCCACTCGTACATGTTCACGACGCTGAAGTATGCCTTCGAGAAGTCCGGATTGTAGGAGGGAAACCATGGGTGGAACCACGAGGTGGTGTCGGCGTAGGTATAGACGCCCGGATAGTAAGCCCCGAATGACTTCATCTCATCGAAACCGTGCTCGATGGGATAGCCATCCGGTTTGTCGCCGAGATGCCACTTGCCGGAGAAGTAAGTCGTGTAACCGTTTTTCTTGAAGAACTCCGCAATCGTCGGTGTTTCCTTACGCAGGAAGTTCTCGTCGCCCGGTGCCACCACAATCGAGAGGGCCGAACGAATCGGAATGCGCCCCGTGATGAACGAGGCACGGCCCGCGGTACAACTCGCCTGGCCATACCAATTCGTGAACATTGCGCCTTCCTTGGCCATGCGATCAAGGTTCGGCGTCGGATGTCCAAGGGCTTTGCCACCCAAATAACATCCGAAGTCAGCCCAGCCGGTATCGTCCTGCATCAGCATGACGATGTTGGGTCTCTTGTCCGCGGCCTGCACCGAAGCGGACATGCATAAACTCGCTGCCGACGTGGTCAATAGCAACAAGACGCAAGTAACTAGGTTTCGTTTCATTTCAGTTTCCTTTTTGTTTGTTTGTTCCAGGGAGACTTAGTCGTTTGTGAAGTCACGGGTCGCCTCGTGAAAGGCGGCCCGTGTGTTTCACAACCGAACCTATGAATTGGCTGCAACGATAAGAGATCGGTATTTCCAGACGAAGAGGCGGCCCGTTTTCGAGCCGCCCGCCGTCGTTATTTATCCTAGGATGGCGATCGGTTATTGGCTCGGATGCTGCGCGTCCATCTCCTTCACCTTCTGGAGTATGTTGGAGAGGTTGTAACTCGCTGCCTCCTGGAGCGGCGGAAACTCAGCGTAAGACATGAGTTCCTTCATCCACATGAGCTGGCCGATGGGCAGGAGGTTCCAGTCGTACAGGTACGCCGTGCTCGGGGAAGCGAGGACACCGCCGTACCCCGTCACGCTCTTCGTACCGTCTCCCCAGGCCTGTTCGAACGGATCGCGCGCGATGTTGTCGATCTGAGTCCAGGCGTACGTCTCAGGGGCTTCGATCGACCGGACGCCGGTCGCGCCCATCATGGTGTAGTAGAACTTCCAGTTCTTGTAGCGAACCGCCGATGGGATGGAGCCCTGGTAGTAGAAGAAGTAATCGCGATTGCTCTGCGATTTGCCCTGGAGGTAAGAGAGCTGGTTGATACCGGCGAGCTTGGTCTTCTTGATGCCCTCGTACTTGCCCTCCATGACCTGCTTGTTCAGATCATCCCCCTTAGGGCCGCCGGCGATTTCCACGAACGTGGGCAGCCAGTCATACGAGGCGAAGATACCCTTGAAGACCGTGCCCGGCTGGATCACGCCTTTCCAGCGTATGACGGCTGGAGCGCGCATGCCGCCTTCCCACGTCGTCATCTTGGTGCCTTTGAACGGGGTGACGCCCCCATCCGGGTAGGTTTGAGTCTCGGCACCGTTGTCGGTGGTGAAAACGACGATGGTGTTGTCGAGCTGGCCCATGTCTTCGAGCTTCTTCAGCACGAGGCCGATGTTGTCGTCCATCTGCTTCATGCCTGCTTCGTTGGGGCCCCAGTCCTTGCCGCCCTTAGTGCCCAGCATGTCCAGATACTTCTGCGACAGCATCGTCGTGATGTGCATGCGGGCTGGGTTGTACCAGACGAAGAAGGGCTTGTTCGTCTTTTTGGGATCGTTTCGATCGAGAAAGTCGACCACGTGCGAGGAAATCTCTTCATCCACCGTCTTCGAGCGCTCCAACGTCAGCGGACCTTCGTCCTTGCCCTTCTGGTTCTTGGCCGTGCCGTCGGAGGACTTCATCCAGAGGACCGGACGCGGCGGCGTCAGGCAATTGGCGGTCTTCGGGTCAACTTCGCCCGGGGGGCTCGGGACCCCAGGAATCGGAATCGTCTTGCACGGCGGCACAACGCCCTGTTCGGTCGGGGTCTTGTTGATGTCCGGGAAGCTGACCTGCTCCATCGCGTCCAAGTGATAGAGGTAACCCCAGAATTCCTGGAAACCGTGCGCCGTCGGCAGGGAATCCGGATTGTCGCCCAGATGGTTCTTGCCGAACTGGCCGGTGGTGTAGCCCAGATTGTAGAGGAACTGGGCGAGCGCCGGCGTGCCGGGGCGCAGATACGAAATTGCACCCGGCAACTGCGGCATGAGCATGCCCGCGCGCATGGGGGTCATGCCCGTGAAGAAGGCCGTGCGTCCGGCGGTGCAACTCGACTCCGCGTAGTAGGTCATGAACTTGCCGCCTTCGTTGGCGATCCGGTCAATGTTAGGTGTTTCCCCAACCATCAAGCCGCCGTGATAGCAGCTCGGCTGCATCCAGCCGATATCATCGCCCATGATGAACAGGATGTTTGGTTTCTTGTCTTGTGCCTGAACTGATCCGGCTGCGCCGACAAGCGCGACCGTCACTGCCAGCAGCAATAAACTGCCATGGACCAATTTTCGTGTTTTCATTTTTTTCCTTTGTTCTTTGGTTTGCTCCTCAGATTTGTAGATCCCGCTGAACTTTTGCGACCGATCTCAGGTTTCATCGTTCCCGAAATTGCCGCCTTTGCCTATGGGACTTTGGTCCTACGCACAGGTAGCCAAGGAAGCCGTTTGTCAGAGCGAATCGGCCTCGCCGATTCAATTGTTGGAGATGGTTCGGATGCTTGATGCGATCGAGGGTGTTTGGTCAACCAACGGCTTCCGTACCGAGCCTTCTTGTCGGGCAAGCCCGCGCGATGCCAGTGCGGCAAAGACGTAGGCGCCCGCCAGGGCGCCAAAGCCCTTCCAGATGTGGGTCCACTGCACATCGCCTCCGAACAACTTCGAAAAATGACCGATGGCCAGGTAAATGTGCACGATGGCGATGACCACTGCCGTGAGCGGGCGTAGCACAAAGACGGGCAGAGGCAATACAAAGCCCCATCGCATGGCGTTATGAGCTTTCAGTTGGAAGAGCCGAACAACTCGACGGTCGCGAAGGGCTCCGCCGACCACGGTCGGAAGCGATTGAGCGTAAACTTCGTCGGCTTTCCGGGTTGCACGTCCACTAGCAGGTAGTTGTATTCCTCCTTGGGCGGTTGGCCTTTCCAGTATAAGTCCTCCGGGTAGCCTGCGGGCACTTTGAAGGTCGTGCGACCCGGGAGGATGGGATCCTGTTCCGCACCGCCACCACCGAGCACCAAGTATTTCACGCCGTCCGTTTCATAACACTCGGTCGTGTGGACATGGCCGTTGAAGACGACGATGTCGAGATCCT
>Ga0070665_100006333_pt1 | contig 12076 bp, 11 predicted proteins | sample KBSS13metaG_FD_65862 | JGI IMG/M metagenome (GOLD analysis project Ga0070665, IMG submission 65862) | Switchgrass rhizosphere microbial communities from Kellogg Biological Station, Michigan, USA - KBS S1-3 metaG | ecosystem: Host-associated > Plants > Roots > Rhizosphere > Soil ...
CTCGACCGAGGATTCAGACGGCGCTGCACGCCGACTTGTCTGTTCGGGGAGGCGCCCCCTCCCCTGGCGCAATGCAACGCTGCAGGATCAGTGGCGCTCAGCGTGCAGTTCTGAAAAAGTGCTGAAACACGCCATCTTCGAAGACCTCGCGCGCTGCCAAGCCGGGCAGAGCCTCCCGGAAGGGCTGAGAGACCGGAGCAGGTTCGAACGGAACCGGCATGGTGTTGTCCCACGGCGAGGCGCCTGGTGCAATGAAGGAAGAATCGTTCGCGCCGCGCGATTGCACAGAGTTGGTCTGCCCGTTTCCGCGGTGCACGAGCCGCTGCGAGAGCGAGCTCGCAAGCGATGGCAGTTCTTCCCACTCGAGCGCATCTGCATTGGCGACTACGCGCTGAGTGGCTGCAAGGTATTGCCTGGGTCGAGCGTGCATCATTTGGCGATCCGATTGGGACGTATGGACTCAATATCGACACCGTCCCGCGGCACATGAATCGAAAAAGGGATGCCTCTGGGTGTCAGTTCCTCCTGTTCGACTCCCCAGCGACGAAAGCTTGACCCCTTGGCATTTCCTGACGCATAGTGATTCCACGACTCCGTCGCCTCACGCGGTTGTTCAAGATGACAGAAGTGAAGTCGCCCGTGCTCTTCGCAGTCGGTGTCGTCGTGTTGCTCGGCGCTATCGGCGCAGGGCTCTGGACCTTGACCAGGTCCCCGGCTCCGACGCCAGTCGCGCTGCGGCCAACGCCACCCGCATCTGCCGCGTCCGTGCTACCTGTTTCGCCCGAGGCCGCTCCCTCGGCGCCCGCGATCGCTTACCCGATCGACGCGCCGGCCGCATCCGAATCCGCACCGCTGGACGTCAACAGCGCCATCACGGACCTGGTCGGCCGCCAAGCGGCTTTGTCGCTTTTTCAGTTGGCGGACTTTCCTCGCCGCGTCGCCGCAACGGTCGACAACCTCGGCCGCGCACACGCGCCGGCATCGCTTTGGCCGGTCAATCCCGCCAGCGGCAGAATCATCGTCACGACGACGAACGGAGCGACCACGCTCAGCCCGGACAATGGCCTGCGCTATACGCCGTACCTGCTGCTCGTCGAAAACGTCGACATGCGTCAAGCGGCCGCCACCTACGTGCGTATGTATCCGCTCATCCAGCGTGCCTATGAGGAGATCGGGTTTCCGGGCCGCTACTTCAACGACCGCCTGGTCGAGGTCCTCGACCAGCTCCTGGCCACACCGGAGGCGAATGGTCCGCTAGTCGTGCATTTGCCGACCATCAACAGCCCCGTGCGGCCGCAGCGCCCGTGGGTTCTGTACGAGTTCGACGATCCGGCGTTGCAGGCCCTGACCGCAGGCCAGAAGATCCTGCTGCGCATCGGACCGGTGAACGAGCGCCGGATGAAGACCCGGATCGCCGAATTCCGCCGCCTCGTGGCGCGCCCCGCGGGCACCACGCCCGCGCGCTGACTCACTCGGACCTCGCGCGCACGCCGAGCGCGTGCGCTCATGGCGTCGCATCGAAGCGCGCGGCCAATCTTGTTGAACCTCGATCTCGCCGGCTGCAACCCATCGGCACAACCGAGGATCTCATCATGCCCCCACGCCAGTTCATCGAACGCGCCTTGCTCCTCATCGGGGGCCTGCTGCTCGCCGTGCATCACAGCCCAGTCCGAGCGCAAGCGGCGGCGACGACGATGCACGCGGCGGTGTCCGGCGTCGCGTCCTCGTCAGCATCCAGCTACCGCAGCACTGCGGCGCAACACATCTACGCGACCTACGCCGCGAGCATCTACAAGGGCACATTGCCGCCGCTCGTGCATGCCGTGGTCGTCATCGACACCGAGGTCGACGGGCACGGCAACGTGCGCGACGTACGTGTCGTCCGGTCCCCGAGTCACGCGCCCGAGGTGACGCAGGATGTCGAGCGCATGATCCGCCGGGCCTCACCGTTTCCGGCACCCAGCGCCGAGCGCACGCGGTTTACCGAAGTGTGGCTGGTCGATGCCAGCGGTCGCTTCCAACTTCACACATTGACCGAAGGCCAGCGGGACAACTGATCCGACACAGTGTGAAGGTGCCTGACGCCGTCAACGTCCCTTCGGCGGCACATAGATCGGCACGACCTTCACGTCGGCCACTCCTTGCCTTGGCGTGATACCGACCTCGCGGGCCGTCGCTGGCGAGAGATCGACGATGCGCCCCTTGACGTACGGACCGCGGTCCTTGATCGTCACGACCGCGCTCAATCCGGTCTTGAGGTTGATGACCTTGGCGATGGTGCCCAGCGGTAACGTCTTGCTCGCAGCGTTATCGCCCTGAAGGTCCATGGGCGTTCCGTCTGCCATCTTGCGGCCACCGAAGCGGTCCGCGTAGAACGAAGCTTTGCCGATTCGGTGCTCACCGCTGCGATCCAACGCATAGGCTTCGCTCGCGATCGCGATGGATGGCACCAGGATCCCCGCAGCGATCAATGCGGCGGAATACTTTGCGAAAGAATGAGGTGAACGTCGTCGAAGTGGGCGCGAATGCATTCGCACATCTTCGGCGGCGCCGGCTGCAGGGTCACTAGGAGGTCATCGCTTTGGGTTGTCGGCCGTCTCTCACAGATGCGGGCAACGGCAATCCATCGGGGAATGGGTCGAAGATGATCGAGTCGCGCCGCTAGCGCTGGGGGACCATGACAGGCCCGATGCTGGTACTGGCACCGACTTGTATCTCCCCTCGGCGTGACGCTTCAGGCGGCGACGCGCTGGGCCGGGATCCGCTTCGGGATGGCCGATCGACGAGGGGCCGGTCCCACAGAGCAGCCGCCAAGGTCTCGGCGTCGAGCGCTGCTATCCGCGGATCACGAATGCGAATCAGCCTGGAGGCCTGATCAACCCACAAGCTCTTTGCGTCATCTTGCGTCATCGATCGCAGCGCCCACAGCTCAACCTCCCGCGCCCCTGCCGAACGGGCGCCTACGTTCCTGCCGGCAACCAACAACAATACTCTGCCGACAGACGATTTCAAGCTCGTTTGCGTTTTTGAGCCGAGAAGAGGCAAATCCCGCCCCACCCAAGCCATCGCCGTGTTGATACCATGCTTCGCATTGCGCGAGCGTTCCCCTCAAGCGCGGGGTCGATGCGTGTCCCGGTGAAGCCTATAAGCTCCAGTTGGAGATCAAGGGGTAAGCATGAACGACGCCCACCAATCGGCCAGGTTGCCGGCCTCGGACTGGCTTGCACGATGCGTGCAACAGATCAGACGCGTCGATGCCGAGCTCAGTAACGAAGAGGCCACGGAGATCGCACAGCAGCTCCTCTCCTTCGAGCGAACGGGGTCCATGCCCCCGGAAGCGGCCGTCGAGTTTGTCGTCTCCGAGTTCGCGAAGACCAAGCCGCGCTTCGAACGCCGCGCACGAACGAGGGTCGCAAAGCAAGCGGATTGACGCCGCCGAAAGACTCGGGCCTGCGAGGCTGTCGCGCGAGCGCGCCCCATGTAGGTCAACGCCTACACACCATTCCGTGGATCGCCATAGCGCGAACTCGACGCAACGCATAGCCTTCCAGTCAGTTCACTGGAGGCTCGACATGCACATCGACGCATCGACCCACGAGCACCGGGCCAACAGCGAGGTCTACACGTACGAAGCGGACTTTGAAGTCGACGGCGATGCGATCACGTGGAAAGCCTCTGTCAGCCGGGACGACGCTCCGTTGACCACCTTCTCGGGGTCGATTCCCCTCGCCTCCCCCGCGCTGCCTGCACTGGCAGAAGAAGCTGTTAGAGACGAGATCATCAGACGCATCGACAACCTGGAAGCCAGGTAGCGATTCGCAGCGAGCTGTCATGTTCGGGCGGTTCGTTCGGACTTGCGCCATGGCATTGCCGCCGCTTTATCTGTCGCCGTCGGCGCATGCGCAAGCCTCGCTGCCGTACACACCGAGTTGGCAGGCGCGACATTCGCTGGCCAGATTGTCCGACGAAGCAGGCTTGCCGCTGCCGTTGTCGCAATGGCCGTTGCCGAGCGCTGCAGTTCGCTCCGCGCTGAGCGCCCTGCCGACCGACCTGCCGGAAACGCTTGCCCGGGCGCGCGATGACGTTCTGGCCGATCTGGACCAGGCGGATCGCCCCCTCCTGACCGCCCGCGTCAAGACACGGCGCGAAGCCCCGGTGGGCTTCGATGACGATTACGTTCCGGGATCGAGCCTGGCGCTGCGCTCGGGTTCGATCATCGCGGCCGATGCGGCCAGTGACCAGGCGTGGGCGATCGGTGTCGGTGCGCGCTTCGAACAGCAGGCCGGATCGTTGCTCGAAGGGGCCGCGCAGACCTTCGGCACGCCGGCCTCGGTCAGCGCGCGACTTGACGACAGCGCAATGGTCTTCGAGGGCGCCGGCGTCAATCTGCAGGCCTTCGCACATCGTTACTGGTGGGGTCCGTCCTGGCAAGACAGCTTGATCCTGGGCAACAACGCGCCGGCATTCATGGGCGTCGGCCTGCAGCGGTCGCAAGCGCTCCCTTCGAACTCGCCTTGGTTGTCCTGGTTGGGCGCCTGGAATGCGGAAGTCTTTGTCGCGAAGGCGCAAGACCCTGTCGTTTCGCCGAACCAGCCCAATGGCTACCTTTTTGCCGGCGCGCGAGTGACGCTGAAGCCCCATCCGCAGTTGGAACTTGGTCTGTCGCGCAGCTGGCAAACCGGCGGACAAGGACGACCCAACGGCTGGCGAAACTTCGTCAGCGCGCTGCTCGCCCGCGACTCCAATCCCCCCGGACCTGATCAGCAAGCAAACGACCCGGGAAATGGAATGGCGGGCCTCGATCTTCGAGTGGGCTGTGGCCACATCGCGCGCTGTGCGTTCTACACCCAGGCCATCGGTGAGGATCATGCGCGCTACGCTCCGACGAAGAACTTGGCGTTGCTGGGAGCCGAGGCATGGTCCGAGGACGGCAACCATCGCTGGTTTGCCGAGTACGCGAACACGAGCTGTGGCGGCCTGCCAGGGGAGCAGGAAATACAGGGCTGCGCCTATCGCAACTACCAGTACCCGCAAGGCTATACGAACGGCGCTCGCTGGGTCGGCGCGTCGTTCGGCCCCGACAGCCGGGTCGCAACGCTGGGCTGGTACGCACTGGCGAGCGAACGCCGCCTGCGTCTCCACTTCGGGCGAGTCGGCGTATCCGTGAATGCCTTCGGGCCGACCGCGGTCGAACCACCCCACGGGCGCCTGCTCGGCTTTGCTGCCGAGCAGGCCTTTCACGTCGGGCGACTGACCCTCACCGGCGCACTCAACTGGACCCGTCTGCAAGAGGGCAACGACTTCGGGGCCAATCGCCGCCGTGATCTTCAGCTCGGCCTCAGCGCCGCGTGGCCGCTGGACTGAAAAGCTGAATCGCTTGCGCCGCGGCAGCCGGCGGACTAGCGTTCAGCTCGTCGCGGGATCTGGGGCCTGCGGGAAAATCCCCAAGCCTTTGAGATGTAAACCGATATAGTAAATCGATACACGGAGCCAATCACCGGCGTTCACCTTCGAGCGACACGCCGCCCAACCAACCGTGCACGGAGACAAGTCATGCCCAGCAGATCCATCTCGCTACGCCGCCTCTCAGCCACCTCGGCCGTCATCGGAAGCTGCCTCTTTGCGAGCGCGCAAGCTGCGCCACCCAAAGTGGTCACCGCGCCGAATTCAGATCCGCAGTGTTTCGCGCCTTGGACGACCGATACCAAGCTGTTCCAGTTCCCGGCCAAGAAGGGCCCGTACCGCGTCGCGCTGGCCAACGGCTATGTCGCCAACACGTGGCGCATCCAGATGATCAAGACAGCCAAGGCCTACGCGGCGCAGCCCGAGGTCGCGGCAAAGCTGAAGGAGTTCAAGGTCGTCTCGACCGGTGAGGACGTCGCTGCGCAGATCGCCGCGATCAACAACTTCATCGATTCGGGCTACGACGCGGTCGTCGTGAACGCGCAGAACCCCGCGGCCTTCAAGCCCGTCATCAAGCGCGCCAATGACGCCGGCGTCGTCCTGGTGGCCTTCGACAACACGCTGGACACCGACGAGGCGATCAACGTCAACGTCGACCAGAAGGGCCTGGGCAAGTACTGGGCCGAGTGGCTGGTGAAGAACGTGCCCAATGGCGGCAAGGTGCTCGAGGTGCGGGGCGTCTCCGGCACGTCGGTCGATCGCGATCGGCACGACGGCATCCAGGAGGTCTTCAAGGCCTCCGGCAAGAAGTGGGAGACGGTCGAGGTGATCGGCAAGTGGGACGATCCGACCGCACAGAAGGTCACGGCCGATGCGATCGCGGTGCACAAGCGCTTCGATGCGATCACCGCGCAAGGCGGCGACACCGGCGTCGTGCAGGCGATGATCGACGCGAAGCATGCATTCGTGCCCTTCGGCGGCGAGACCGAGAACGGGTTTCGAAAGTTCTGCAGCAAGTTCTCGGGCCAGGGCCTGAAGTGCGCGTCGGGCGGCACCGGGCCGGCGCAGGTTGCCGTGGCGATCAAGACGGCGATCGCAGCGCTCGAAGGCAAGGTCGTGCCTCAGTCGGTGAAGCTGCCGCTTGCGCGAGTCGAAGACCCGAACCTCAAGGAAGGCAGCGACTTCTATCCCGCGCTGTCCGACAACTTCTTCGTCGGCAATTCGTTCCCGACCTGCGGCATCAACTTCACCGCGCAGGAAATCATGGGGCAGACGGAGGCGAACAAGTAGACGTGCGCTGGCAGCTCCCTGGCGCCGCATCACCGATGGACATGACCCCGCGCATGCACCCATGAGCCTGCTGGTGATGCAGGGCGTCTCGAAGCGCTACGGCGGCGTGCGCGCGTTGCAGGACGCTCACGTCGCGATCGAGGCTGGCCGCATCCACGCGGTGCTCGGCGAGAACGGAGCCGGCAAGTCGACGTTGATCAAGATCATGGCCGGCGTCGTCATGCCCGACGAGGGCACGATGCTGCTCGACGGTCAGCCGGTCTCGTTCGCCACGCCGGCAGCGGCCAACGCTGCCGGCATCGCCTGCATCTTCCAGGAGCTGTCGCTGATCCCTGATCTCTCGGTGGCGGACAACGTCGCAATCAGCAATCCGCCGCGGCGCTTCGGGCTCATCGATCGCGCAGCGCAGCGCCGCATGGCCGAGGAGGCGTTGGCACGCGCCGGCGCAGAAGATATCCATCCGTTGGCGCTGGTCAAGGACCTGTCGCTCTCGCGCCGGCAGATGGTCGAGATCGCGAAGGCGCTGGCGCGACGCCCGCGCTTGCTGATCCTCGACGAGGCGACGTCTGCGCTCACGGCGGCCGATGTGACCAAGATCTATGCGGTCCTCAAGCGGCTGCGCGCGGAAGGCATGGCCCTGGTCTACATCTCGCACCGCATGCACGAGATTTCGGAACTGGCCGACGAATGCACGGTGTTCTGCAACGGCCGCAGCGTGGCGAACTACGCAGCGGGCACCAAGAGCGACGGTGAAGTGGTCGAGCTGATGATCGGACGTCGCTACGAAGCGGTCTTCTCACCACGCGCGGCGCGTGTCGCGCCTTCGGGCGACGCGCCGCCGCTGCTCGAGGTGCGCAATCTGAGCTGGAACGGCCGGCTCGACAACGTCTCCCTGCAACTGCGCGCCGGAGAGGTGATCGGCCTGGGCGGGCTCGATGGCCAAGGCCAGCGCGAGCTCCTGCTGGCGTTGTTCGGCGTGCTGCGCAGTGCCACGGGTCAGTTGCTGGTCGATGGCCGCAACGTGGCCATCACCGGACCCGGTGTGGCAAAGCGCCGCGAGATCGGCATGGCGCTGATTCCGGAGGACCGCAAGACCGAGGGTCTGATGCTTCCGATGTCGGTGCGGGAGAACCTCTCGTTCGCGGCGCTCGAGCGCTTGTCGCGCTGGGGCATCGTCGACCGCGCCGCCGAACGCGACGCGGTGCAGCGCATCATGCAGACGCTCGCGATACGCAGCGACGGCACGGATGTCGCGGCAAGTTCGCTCTCGGGCGGCAACCAGCAGAAGCTGGTGATCGGCAAGTGGTTGATGCTGGCGCCGCGGATCATCCTGCTGAACGACCCGACCCGCGGCATCGACGTCGGCACCAAGCAGGAGATCTACGAGCTGCTGCGCAGGTTGGCCGACGAGGGCGCGGCGATCCTCTTCTATTCGACCGACTACGACGAGCTGATCGGCTGCTGCAATCGTGTGCTGGTGATGTACGACGGCGCGATCAAGCGCGAACTGGTGGGTGCCGACATCACCGAGCGTGCGCTGGTCAGCAGCGCGCTCAACATCGAGGCTGCCGCATGAACAGCGACTGGTCCTACCGATTGCGCGAACACCGCGGGACCTTGCTCGCATTGGTCGGCTTCATCGCGATGTTCGTGATCTACGTTGCCAACCACCCGGTCGGCCTGAACGCGAACGTCGCGACGACCGCTGCCAACAAGGGCGTGCTGCTGGCCATCGTCGCGATGGCACAGACGCTGGTCGTGCTGACATCGGGCATCGACCTGTCGGTGGGCATGGTGATGGTGCTGGCCAACTGCCTCGCCTCCAGCATCGTGGTCGGCACGCCGCTGATGACGGGCTTGAGCGTTGTCGGCGTCCTCCTCATGGGCGCGGCATGCGGCGCGATCAACGGGCTGATCGTCATCTACGGACGGCTGCAGCCGATCGTCACGACGATTGCCACCGGCGCGGTGTACTACGGAGCGGCGCTCGCGCTCCGGCGCGTGCCGGGCGGCGACATCAATGCCTCTCTCGCCGATGCCTTGACCGGGCAACTGCAGGGCGCCGTGCCGGCCAGCCTGGCGTTGCTGCTGGCCCTGGTCCTCTTCGTTTGGTGGCCGTTTCGCCTCTCCGTGGTCGGTCGCGCGGCCTACGCCGTGGGCTCGTCCGAAGTCGGGGCCTACATGTCCGGCGTGCCGATCCGCCGCGCCAAGTTCGCCGCCTATGCGCTTTCAGGGCTGCTGGCATCGGTCGCGGGACTCTTCTTGACCTGCATCACCTACTCGGGAGAGGCCTCGGCGGCGAACGGCAGCACTTACACGCTTTATTCGATCGCCGCCGTGGTGCTGGGCGGCGTGTCGCTGTTCGGCGGTTCGGGCAGTGCGGTCGGCGCGATCTTCGGTGCGTTGATGTTCCGCACCATCGGCGATCTGCTGTTCGTGTTCAATCTCGACCCGCTGTGGCAGCCGCTGTTCCAGGGCGTCGTGTTGTCGGCGGCCGTGTGCCTGGGATCGGGTCGCCTGCTGCGCGTGCGAAACCGTCTGGATCTGTACGGTTGATGGACGCGATGAATCCCCATACAGAGATCCGCGACGGCAGGCTTGTCGCGATTCGGCGTCGCATCGATCCTGCCATCGCGTCCGCCTTCGGCTGCATCGTCCTGCTGCTGCTCCTCGGCAGCCTGTACTCGCGCAGCTTCCTGTCGCCGGAGTATCTGCTTCAGCAGCTGAAGGTCGCGTCCTTCCTCGGGGTCATCGCGTCGGGGATGATGATCGTCGTCCTGCTGGGCCAGATCGATCTGTCGGTGCCGTGGGTCGTCGCGGTCGGCGGGATGATGGCGACCGCGGCGACCGGATGGGGCCCGCTCGGCGCGGCGCTCGCGATCCCGATCGGCATCGGCTGCGGCGTCGCGCTCGGACTCGTCAACGGATGCGGCGTGGCGTTCTTGCGCATACCGTCGATGATCGTCACGCTGGCAGTGAACGCGGTCGCGCAGGGGCTGATGGTGGTGCACACGGGCGGCTTCTCGCCGCAGGATGCGTCGTCGCCGGCGATGCGCTTCATCGCCACCGGACACAGCCTCTTCGGGATTCCGAACGCACTGCTGACCTGGTTCGCGATCGGCGCCGCCACCGTCTTCCTGCTGACTCGAACGACCTTCGGGCGAACCGTCTACGCGATCGGCAATCGCGAGCGCGCCGCCTATCTCTCGGGTGCACGCACACGCGCCGTCGTGATGAGCGCGTTCGCGATCTCGGGCGGCCTGTCCGCATTCGGCGGCGTACTGCTGGCGGGTTACGCGAGCAAGGCAGCCCAGGCCATGGGCGATCCGTATCTGCTGCCGGCGATCGCCGCGGTGGTGCTCGGCGGCACGTCGATACTCGGCGGCCGTGGGAGCTATATCGGCACGGTGGCGGGCGTGATCCTCGTCACCTTGCTGCAATCGATCCTGTCGGTCATGCAGATCGAAGAGTATGGGCGCCACGTCATCTACGGCATCGTGATCATCGCGATGCTGCTGATCTACGGCCGCGGTCGTCGGCACGCGGAATGAGATTCGATTGATTGATAGTGATTGACTGATCGGAGGGAACAGCGCCATGGCCGTCGAACTCAGCTCCAGCTTCGAAGTCATCGACCCGCGTTTTCAGAGGCTGGCCTTCGGGAACGTGCACGTCGAAAGGCTCTACACCGGCTGCCGCTGGTCGGAGGGTCCGGCCTGGTTCGCCGCGGGTCGCTACCTGGTCTGGTCCGACATTCCGAACGATCGCATGATGCGATGGGACGAGACCGACGGCTCAGTCTCGGTGTTTCGCCAGCCGTCGATGAATGCCAATGGCCACACCGTCGACCCTCAAGGCAGGCTCGTCTCCTGCGAGCATCGTGGCCGCTGCGTCTCGCGCACCGAGCACGATGGCACGCGCACGGTGCTCGCCTCGCACATCGACGGCAAGCGTTTCAATTCACCGAACGACGTGGTCGTCAAGTCGGACGGCAGCGTCTGGTTCACCGACCCGAGCTACGGCATCGACAGCGACTACGAGGGCGATGCTGCGCCGAACGAGATCGGCGCCCAGCGTGTCTATCGCATCGATGCCGCCAGCGGCGCCGTCACGGTGGTCGCCAGCGATTTCGTCCAGCCCAATGGACTGGCCTTTTCCCCGGACGAGTCGCTGCTCTACATCGTCGACACCGGCGCCACGCACCAGGTCGACGGACCGCACCACGTGCGGCGCTTTCGCGTAGCTGCCGACGGCACGCTCGCGGGCGGCGAGGTATTCGCCACCTGCCCGGCCGGTCTTTACGACGGCCTACGCGTCGACACACACGGCAACGTGTGGCTCAGCGCCGGGGACGGCGTGCACTGCCACGCAATGGACGGTGACCTGCTGGGCAAGGTGCGCATCCCCGAGACGGTCGCGAACCTCTGCTTCGGCGGCGCCAAGCGCAACCGCCTGTTCATCTGCGCCACCACATCCTTGTATTCGGTCTACCTCAATACGCGCGGGTGATGAGGCGAGCAGCCGACGAAGTCCCATTCGAGGCATCCCAAGGCCGCGCCGACCAACCAACTTCCAGTTAACCGGGGGTTGACAGGTATGCCAACTTGGATACACCATGTAACAGACAAAAACATACCCGTGAAGGCCCGCATGCAGGGCCGCCACACAGGATTCACAAAGCAAGTTCAACGGCGACCGAGGTTGCATTCGGCCGTGCTTTTGTTTAGCGCACCTTAGCCAGCAATCTCCACGGAGAAAGATCATGTTCCGACTGTCTCGCTCGTCCTCCACGTCATCCCTGCGGCGCGAGCTGCTCTCCCGCGTGGCTGCCTGGATCAGGCCGTCGACCCTGGTGGCCGCGGGTCTGCTGGCGGGGGCGGGCCCCGCGCTCGCCGGCAACGCGAACGTCACGATCACTGTCGACTCGATCCCGGCGCAGGTCTCGGTCGGCCGACCGGGAGGGCTTGCCACGTACGCGGCCTACAAGGTCACGATCACGAGCGCGACGACGAACGTCATCAATGGCGTGATCTTCGATCTTCCGGCCTCGGTGACCGGTTACACGCTCACGAACAATGCGCCAGTGCCGGTAGCGACCTATGTCGAGACCGTGCTGAAGTCGATGCCCCAGATCTCCTGCGGGCCGGGAACGGCGCCGATCACGGTCCATTGCGACATCGGGCAATTGACAGGCCAAGGCAGCCCGGGAAGCGTGGCCTCGTTCGTGCTGTTGCTGCGGGCGCCAGCCTTGAGCACCAACGTGTCGTTCGACCCCAACCCGGCGGTCTCGACAATCGCCGGGACCTGGACCGCCCGCTACTCGAACGGCTCGGTGTCCAGTACACAGACTCCGAACTCGCTCGTCTGCAACCAGAGCACGGTC
>Ga0070665_100006337_pt1 | contig 12074 bp, 4 predicted proteins | sample KBSS13metaG_FD_65862 | JGI IMG/M metagenome (GOLD analysis project Ga0070665, IMG submission 65862) | Switchgrass rhizosphere microbial communities from Kellogg Biological Station, Michigan, USA - KBS S1-3 metaG | ecosystem: Host-associated > Plants > Roots > Rhizosphere > Soil ...
TACTTTCACAGGTGGCTCGGGGTAGCGATGCCCGCTACCTCTTTGTCTTGACTGCCGATACATTGCCCGGGGCAAACTGCCTGACCGAGCTGGTGCTCGAAGCCGAAAAGGCCAACCTGGCCTCAAAAACACCTTCTGGCCCGGACTCAACCGTTATCGGTTCAGCCGGCAAAAATGGAAAAGACTCAACCGATATCGGTTCAGGCTCAAAAAACCTGGGGCCCCTCATAGGCGCCCGTCCGGAGCTGCGTATGCCCGGCCAGCCGCTGCCCGGTCCCAATGGCGAACTTTCCTGGCACCCTTTCAGCGCCATGCTGATCCCCCGCGATTATCTGCTGGAGGCCAAAAGCATCGATCCCAACCTCTGGACGTCCAGCGCCCAGGCGGTCGATATGTGCTTCCGCGCCTGGGCCTGTGGCCGTCAGGTGCTTGAGTGCAGCCGCGCTAATTATTTCTCGAATGGCCAACTGGCGGCCCTTAGCGACTACGATGACGCCGTCGCCGATGGTTTGCGCCTGCGCCGCCGCTGGGGCAGCTTGCGCAATATACTGGCTTTCGCCAAATATAACGCCGGCCGTTACGGCTCCAACCCGCTTGTCTGGCTCAAAACAGCCAATCACGTGCTGGCGGCGCTGGCGATAGAGACCCCGCTCTATGCGGCTCTACCCGAGGCGGCGCGGCCGCTTGTGGTCTTTGGCGGCCCCGGAGCCTCTGAGATTGGCCGGACCCCGGGATAACACAGGGACCGGTACCTATAATCTGCTAACATTTGTTGGCAGCCAGAGCGCTAGACCAGAGAAAGATCATCGGTTAATGAACAACAAGGAAAGCCGGGCATTTCTTAAGGGGGAGATGGATTTCACCCCTCAGAGAATGATGCGCTATATAAGATCGCGCGCCCGCCTTGCAACCGATGAAGATATCGAAGATATATTGCAAAATGCCCTGGTCCTTGTCACCCAGCATTTTGATCCCAGCCATCCCGACGCCAAACTGGCACCCTATTGCCTGGGCGCCTGCAACAAGGCCATTGCTCAGAACCTGGAGCGCTATCACAAAGTAGCGCTCAAACGGCGTTCGGACAAAGAAAAAGAAGCGGCTGACGCCAAAGAGAAAGAAAAAGAAGAGTCTGAGGCCGACGATGTCGAAATTATTGAAGAAGAGGATATAAAAGGATCCGGCGCATCTATAGATAGCGTTCGGGAAGCGGAGCTCGACGGCACCCGGGTCATCGTCAAAACGATCAAACCAGGAAAGGCCTTCGACGACAGACCCTCAACCACAAGCCAGTACCGGACTACATCTCTGGACAGCATGTTTGATGAGGAGGATGGGCGCTCTGCTGATGATTTCTTCGGACCCGACTCAAATGTGGTCGCTTCCGGGGGCGGCGGATACGATCCGGCCGGAAAAGCCTTAATTAATGATCTGATTGAGCAAATAATGAAAGAGCTTCCGACCGAAATACACCGTACCTGCTTCGTTTTGAAATATGTTGAAGGATATAAGCGAGAAGATCTGATTGAGTGTCTAAAAATGGATGCGAAGAGTATAGATACCATCGACAAGAAAATCGTCCGAACGCTAAAAGCATTCAAAGACAAAATGGACCAGGACGAGGCCCGTAGTTAAGCAAAGCATTCAGGAGACGGCAAATGACTACGCTCAATGAAAAACTAGCAAAAGTTATGGCAATCAAAGACGAGAACGAGCAGCTCAAGTGTCTGCACGAGTTTTGCCGTAACCATTTTGAGGACTTGCCCCTGCCGGGCGAGAGTAAGTTATTTGACCAGGCTATGTGGAATGCCTGCCAATTCGGCAGTCTGACCCCGGGCGATCAAGCAATCGTCCAGCGAGTGACTGACCGAATGATTGCCTCCACCGTCACCGTCGGCGAAAAAGCAGCCAATCTTGTCTCCGCTGCTACCGGCGCAACCGACAAAGCCGTCTTCATGCTCAAAGATCTGGTCGGCCAGGCCCGCGAGACCGCCGTCTCCACCTGGCAGGACATGCTCGCCGCCAGCCAATGGCAGCAAATGGTACCGGCAGGCGCCACACGTGGAGTGGGTGCGCAGCTGGTTTCGCTCGGAACCTTCGAGCGTCAGGTTGATCATGTACGGGTGCAAATGAATCTGGGCTGGCTCGTCGACGACAACAATCTGAGACTCTTGCTCCAGGCCAAGGATGAAGAAGAAAACGCCATTTCGGATGTGGAAGTGCGCATCATGGAAAGCGAGCGCGGTATGGTTTTCTCGCGCAAGACTAACGAAGATGGCGCCATGGTGGCCCCTTCGGTCAAAGTCGGTCCGGGACAATATCAAATCCAGGTATTCTTCACCGACAAGGTTGTGGAAACTCCTTTCTTCCGTATCTAATTTTTCTGCCATCGAGCCGAGGCTGACTGCCGGTTTAATCGCCGCATTGCCCCTTAGGCTGAAGGCTACAGATTAGAGGGGTCCCAGACAGGGCCTCGATATGGGCAAATTAGTGGCAGCGCGAAGCGGCCAACTATGCCAAAATGCCATTATTGGTCGATTTGAGCTTTTGGGTAAAGATTCAAAGTTCAAATTCGCTAAGGGTTGCTAAGAGCGTGCATTCTTTGTGCTATCTTAGTTCGCGGTCGAGCAACTAACCCCACTAGTTTGCTCGCACGCACGCTAATGGCAATGTGGCAGTGTTTGGTGCCTCAAGGCGACTCTTGTGAGCGTTTACGAGGCAGAAAGACTATCTAATGGCAGATTCTTGCTCCCCTTATAACGACAAAAATGTCGTGCTTGCGCTCAGGCGTGAAAATGAATCTCTGGCCAACGAACTTTCTCAGCTTATGGCTGAAGAAAAGAAGTTGTTGCTGGAATATTCGCATAGCAAGGCCGATTATTTAAGCCGGGTAAAAACAGGCGGTTCGGCTCTGGCTGCGCATTTTGATTTGAGCCGTAAAGAAGACCGCGAAAAAATTATGCTTGAGTCGGCCTCGCGCGTCGAATATCTGATCGCCAACGACATGGCTCCCAGCTATCGTGTAAGCGCCGACGGCCGCATTATTTCAGCCAACGGCGCCTGTGCAAAACTTCTGGGCTACGAGCGCGAACAATTTTATGACGGCAATATGAACGCCGCCGATCTCGTGCCTAAAGAATTGGTCGCCATGGAAAACGAGTGTTTGAGCGATTTTAAAGAAACAATTGTGACGCGCACGATTGTTACCGAACGCATTACAAAAAGCGGCAAAAAAATTCCAGTTGCCTGCAATTTCCGACTGACCAAGGCCGATGCCAGTCAGTGGGCTGTTTTTCTCATGGACCTGTCCGAAACTAAAACGATGGAAGAAGAGTTGCTGCAGAGGCAAACGCTCTTCTCCACTTTAGTGGAAGAGCTGCCCAATATGATTTTTCTTGTCGACAACGCCGGCCATACCTGGCAGTTTAATCGCCGCTTTTATGAATTGACCGGTCTCGATCCTAAAAAGGAAGACGGCACATTTCCCAATATCGCCACTCATCCCGACGACCTGGCTCAGAGTCATGAACGCTGGCAAACAGCCATCGCCAGGCACGAACCCTTATTTGGCGAAGTACGTGTAATCGCTGCAAACGGCGAACATTACTGGCATATTTTTCGCGCCATTCCCATAACCAATCCGCTGCCCGGGCAATTTGAAGGTTTGCTGCAACTGGCTGCCAATCTCTGTCCCCAGGTTTTGCAATTGACCTCCCAGGGTGTCGCCCCGGATAAATTTTGGATCGGCACGTCCTCCGATATCGATAATCGCAAACGCGCTATAGACGATGTGCTGGAGAGTGCCTATAACTTCCAGTCATTAGCCGATCAGATTCCCCAGATTGTCTGGACTGCCGGACCCGACGGCCGCATCGATTTTTTCAATAATCGCTGGTTTGAGTTCAGCGGCCTCGATAGAGACCTGCGAGTGGGGCTGGATTTTGCTCTATTTATCCACGCCGATGATCGCAAAAATTATGTCACCACCTGGAAAAACTGCGTCAAAACCGGCGACGCGCTGGACGTGGAGTTTCGCCTCAAAAAAAGAGAGCGCGGCACAACTGATTTTACCGACGATGATTACGAGAAGTTTTTGGCCAGAGCCGTCGCGGTGCGCAACAATCGAGGAGACGTTGAACAGTGGGTGGGCACATGGACTTCGATTTAGGACTCGGGCATACATCAAACGCCGACTCCAATTGCAATAATGAAGTGCAGAGTCTGACCAGGCGCAACAACCTGATCAAAGACGAAATTGCCGCCACGGCCGAGCGCATTGCCGGCTTGAAAGCCATTGCCGGCAAAGAAGAATTTCTGGCGATACCGACAAGTTTCGTCAGCAATCCCGCTCCCATAATCATTGTCAGTCTGCGTCCCGATTTGCGTTTGCGTGAAGCCAATGAATCTTTCTCCCAACTCTCCGGATTAGGTGCGGCCGCTCTCAACTTTGGCGATGACGTGCTGCAACTTTTTGCCTCGCCAAGCCGGACAAAAGTCGAAGCGGCCCTGCACAAATTGTCCGAAGCCGGTAAGGTAGAACCCTTTGAAGCCGAGCTGGCCGGCGGCGATGGCAATCCGCGGCCGGTGTTTGTCTGTCCGACCAAAATGGGTCCGACCGACAATGATTGTTTCGTTTTCTTTTTTGACATGAGCAAACGCAAAGCCGTGCAAAAAGAGCTGGCCATCAAGCAATCAAACCTCGCGGCATTGGCCGAAGCGATACCGAGTTTGATCTGGGTCTCGGGCGCCGACGGTCTCATTACTTATGCCAACGAGCAGTTTCGTACTTATAGTGGCATAGAGCTGGAGCCAGGTAAGACATCGTTTAACTGGCGCGAACTTTTACCCGGGGAAGATCGTAAAAACTTTTCCGGTACGACTTTTTCAGTTGGACAATCCTACGCCGATTTCCAATCGGAAGTGCGTCTGCGCCGCGCCGACGGCAGCTATCTCTGGCATCTTTTGAAAGTGGTGCCATTTTTTAGCAGTGGTGGCGTTTCAATGAACTGGCTCATAATTGCCACTGAAATAGATGATCAAAAGCGACTGGCCGACTCGCTACTTGTCGCTGAAGAGCAGCTGCGCGTCATAGCCGATGCCATGCCGCAGATAGTCTGGACCGCCAACGCACAGGGTCTTGTCGATTTCCTCAACCACCGCTGGTTTGAATATACCGGTCTCACCGGTGAGCAAAGTCTGCATGGCGGCTGGCGTTTGCTAATACACAGCGAAGATCTGCCCAAGTACGAGGAAAGCTGGCGCAAAGCAGTCAAGGCTGCCGAACCGTTTGAAGTGGAATTTCGCTTAAAGCGTGTGCTGGGACTGGGTGGACGTAAAAATTCACTTAGCGCCTTCCGGGCAAAAACAAGCACGACTAAAGTCGAACCCCGACGAGATTATCTCTGGCACCTTTGCCGAGCTGTGCCGCTCAAGACTCCTCAAGGTTTAGTCGTCCGCTGGTTTGGTACCTGGACTGAAATTGACGAGCACAAAGCGAAAAATTAACCCTTTACTCTTGGTGCCGATTGGCTGCTTTGCTTGTGTTTAAACGTTTTCAAGCGTTTGACGTAAACGCCATCACCCTATTACTCTTAGAGGCTGTTTTTGTACGGTTTTTTGACCGCACGAGCCAATATTGTTTTTTGATGGAGTGCCAACGTTATGCAATCAGTCGATTTCCCGGTTGTCAGATCAGGCGAAGCTTTCACCCTCCGTCAGAGGATGATGAGTGGTAGTTTGACCCTCGCCGTAGCCGGGTCATTCACCGGCAGTTATGCTGCCATGGCCAACGTTGGCTTCCCGACCCACGCGTCGGCGCCAGGCGCTGTCGTCCATCACAATTTTTCCGCATCCCCGGGGCAGGGCGGCGGGATGTCGTTCTCCTCGTACAGCTCGGGACATGCCCCAGTCAGCCATGCAGCCAATTTTACTCATGGTTTGATGAACACCTGGAATGCCCACAGTGTAGTGCAGGGCGTCACCAATGCTGCTCCTACAGCTCATGACCTGGCTCTCAACAGCACAGCCGCTCTTTATACAGCCGGCAGCCTGGCTGGATTCCACGACATGACCATCAACGTCGGCGGCAAGCAGATGCAGCTCGAAGTCGGCAGCAAGCTGACCGGTGCTGAACTCGTCGCCGCTCAACAAGTATTGGCCGACGGCCACCAGGATATCGTCGTCAACGCCAGAGGCGTTGCCACCGGTGGTGTCCTCGATTTGAACAACGCCACCGTCGCCGCTCTCGGTACGGCACTGGGCGGTCAGATTGGCTCTCTCTACATCTCGCACGGTGTCAAAGCTGTTGACAGCCTGAGCAATCTCAACCTGCTCGGCAATCTCGTCAACATGGGTTCGATCGTTCTGGGCGCCGATCCCTCCGCCTCGGGTCAAACACTTGACACAATATCGGCTGTTAACATTTATAACGGATTCGGCGGCTCAATTAGCTCTGCCCTTTTGGGTGCACTTGTTCCGACAAGCATCGGCCTCGACGCCAGCAATTCTTTCTACAACGCCGGCAAGATTGTCAGCTCCGGTGACTTGAATATCACCGCTCCCAACATCTACAACAGCGGCTTGCTCGCTGCCACCGCCGGTAATGTCAACTTCAGCGGCGGCTCCGGCGCCAACATCAACTTCAACAATACCAACGGTACTGTTCAAGCGCTTAACGGCAATATCAACTTCAACCAGGCCGGTTATGCCGGACTGAGCAATCTCAACGTGGCCGGCGGCAACTTCCTCTCGCAGCAGTTGAACTTCAATGCCGGTACTGGCAAGATTGAAGCCAATATCGATGACGTAACCGGAATGATTAACGGCACTGCGGAATGTGCTCACGTCACCACCGCTACCGATAACATGATGCTCGGCAAGATGGACATCAGCGGCGACCCGACCTATTACAACACCGCCGGTGATATCACTATTAATGCTGATATCAGCAGTGGTGCTGCCGACTTGGCCGTTGTTGCCTCCGGCAACATCATCGGTAATAGCGCCGGTAAGGCTACCACTACAACCGGCACACTAACCATGATCGCTGGTGCAAACTTTGTTCCTCCCCTGCCCGGTACTCCTTCTTCTCTTCCCGGTGGCGGCGGTAGCGCAACTCCTGTTGTGCTCGACAATTCTGCCAACGCTGGTAAAGGCTCGAAGACCGGTGGTTATATCGACCTTTCCGGTATTACACTGACAAACAAAGCAACCAACTCGGCTATTGCAGCGGTTGGTTCGACCAGCGGCAATGTTTTGATGGTTGCCTATAAAGGTAGCGGCGTCAACTCAGGTTCCATCGTTGCTACTCGCTCAAGCAAACAGGCTGCCGGCGCAACGACGCTCGATGCTGGTACCGGCAATGTGACTATCATCGCCGGAGGTGCACAGGTACTCGCGCAAAATATTAAGGGCAATGACATCAATGTATTTGCTCAGACCCCGACTCTGACCACGCCTTTGACCATAACCAACGGCACACTGACTGGTGGTCCTTACGACACAACCGGCAAGCCAACAGCCGCAGCGCTCAATATTGGCACAGGCGCAGGCAACTCGCTGATCGCCGCCAACAACATCACTCTCAGTACGGCTGGTAAGCCCGCCGGCACGCTGGCTGCTCCCATCACTATTGATGCGAAGGGACTGTCTGTTACCGGCACGGGTTCTACATCCTCTTACTTTATCAACTCGGTCAACGCCGGCAAGTTGTCTCTCAATACTTCCAACATGGTCACCGGCACTACCCTCAATATCAAAGCTGCTGGGGACATTGATGTAGCCGGCAATCTCAGTGGTGCCAGCACCCTTGTTCTAGCTGCTCCAGCCGGTCAGATTACAAATACCGGTGGCATCCTCACCGCCAATTCGGCCAATATTTCTTCCGCCAATAAGATTGACGTCAAGACTGCCGTAAACACACTGACGGTAGCTTCGGCAATCGGTAGTGTTACTGTTGATGAAAGTGCCAGCTCGGCCAAAGCTCTGACCCTGAATGCCTCCGGCGCGGCTGTAGGACAGACATTCAAGGTAACGTCGGCTCAAACACTGAACGTCAATGGCGCTATTTTTGCCGGTGACATCGACTTGACCGAAACAGGCAACACCAACGCCATCGGTATTAACGTCAAAGCTGCGATGACTTCCTCGACAGGCAAGATCTCGTTGACCACGACAGGTACCGACACAATTACTGGTTCGAAGCCTGTAGTCGCTGCCAATGTCATAATCAATGCCGGCGGTAACGTGGGCACTGCGGCTGCCGGTCTCCAAACCAACGCCAGCAATTCACTAACCGTAAATGGAACCAACGCCAACAAAGTTGTGCCTCTTGTAAGTATCAAAGACATTGGCACCGGCACCCTCAATCTTTCGGGTACCACCACTGGTAATGCTCAGAACATTCAAGTAACCAGCGCTGCCGCGACGATGAATGTCGGCAAGTTAACTTTCGCCGGTGTAACTCTCAGCGCCACCAAGGCCGGCGCCGCCCTTAACGCTACGGGCGTCCTCGCCGGTGACGATATTGGCAATGGTCTTGGAGCAGTCAAGATCACCAGCGCCGGTACCATCGACAGTACTCTCGGTAACCTCGGACAGGTTAAGGGTACGTCTGTTACATTGAGCGCCACTGGTACCAATATTGGTGGCGTGAGTGCCGTCAGAGTCAATACTCCTATCCTAGCCGCCAGTGCCACTAAAGGTTCTGTCAATGTGCAAGGATTCGGAGCTGGTCCAATGACTCTAAATGCCGGATCAGCTAAGACGACCTATTCGGTGACTTCGCCAGCTCTCGTGGTAGGCGGAACAATCAGTACGACAACTACTGTGACCGGTTTAATCGCTCTATCTGCTTCCAAGAGCATCACTCAGGGACCCGTAACGGCTCTATTGAGCAGCGCCAACGTCAATCTGCAAACGACTGCTGCTAATGCGATTATCGGTACGGGTGTGGGCGCCCAGGCCGTCCAGACCAAGGCCGTCAACGGTTTGACAATCAATACGGTTGGAACTACTAAGTCGTTCGTTGCTCAGACCGGTAGTCTGACGCTTCAGACAGGCAGTGCAGGCCTTGCTGGAGATTCGCTTAATCTTGGTCTGGCAGCAGGCAATAAATTGATTGTAGGCGGTGCCGCTCCTGGCTCGTTGAACTTCGACAACCTCACCATAACCGCGCCTGCTTCCTTCGCAACCGCCGCGACGGGAACTGTCACTTCCAACAATCTCATAATCAACTCACCGATCCAGACCTTCGCTGGTGCCAACACCATCAACGTGCCACTGGGCGGTTTCCTCACACTGACCAGCCCAACAACACTTACTGTTACTGGACCGACCGCGGCAGTTAACGTAGGCGCAGGCGCCAGTCTTACGCTCTCCGGCCAGTCCGCTGTGACTCTCGGTGCTGTCGCCGGTGGTACCAACGATCCGCTCAATGCTCTCATTTCTGGCGGCACGCTCAACAATCTGACGATATTCTCTAAGGGAATATTCACAGGCAATTACAATTCACTGAAGACTGACATCGCAACTGCCAGTAATACCTTGTCGGTCACAGCGTCCAGTATCAAGAACAGTGGCGCACCGGTGGTGACAGCTTACAGCCTGACTTCCAACAATGTATTCCTGCAACTCACAAGTGGGGCTCCAGTCACAATCGGCACCGCCGATCAGACCAACTTCAACCTTGTGTCCAAAACTGCAGGCAGTACAATTTCGGCCATCGCTTCGGGCCAGCTTAAAGTTGATGATCTTGGTCTGAACTTTACCGGTGGCGCCAACTCGATTGCTCTGGGTGGTTTGACCATTAACACCAATGCGATTACAGACCCTACCTACTTCAGCACCACCAACAACTTTGCTAACGTTAGTCTTGTCGCCACCAGCGGTACCTTCACCGTTGGTGCCAACACTGCTGCATTGTTGAACAACGGTATTCTTGGAAGCGTCAAAGCTTCCAATACCGGCTTGGCCACAGTTGGTGCTCCGCTCTTGACCGTTGCAGACACCTTCTCGATTGCCGGTGGCAACGTAACTCTCAATACCAGCAACCTCAAGCTGAATGGCAACAGCTCAATAAATGGTCTGGCTGCTGCGTCGACCTTGACCATCGCCAATAATTCGGCTGGTGGTCTGACCATCGGCGGTACCGGAGGTGCTAACAACATCGGCGGTGTCTACACCGGGTTCAAAACGGCCTTCTTGCAGTCGACCAATGGTGGCGTGAATACTGGAGCTTTGTTCACTTCGCTGAATGGCGCTGGTAATATGCTGGATAACAATGTTCTGAATAACCTGGTTGTCTCCGCCGCCGGCGCGTTGACCATCAATCCGCAGGCATTCAATATCGGTGTAGCCCCTGGTGGCGCAAACGGCGTGTTTGTCAATGCCGCTTCATTGTCATACGCTGCCTCTGCTAAGAATCCGCAGCCCTTCCTCAGTCTGACTGCCTCCGGCGGCACGGTGAAGTTAACTCTCGATAGCGATATCAATCTCGGCAAGACTTCCAAAGGCCAGATTGACATTAACAGCGGCGCTAATGGCTTTTTCTCCGTCACCTCAGGTGGAACACTTTCTATAAATGAAGTGTTGAATAGCGGTTTCGGAGCCTTGATTGGTAATAATGTTGCGGTCAACCAATCGGTGACTACCGTTGGTCAATTGCAAGTGGCGACGTTTGTCAATCCTACATCGCAAATTACCGAAGCTGCAGGCGCTGTGTTGTCTGCTAGTCAGTTGACGATTGGGCAGGGGCTGGTCACAGCTCCAGCCGCACCTTTGACGATTAACACAAGCAGTGTCGTTATCCAAGGTGGTGCGTTGTCATTGAACAATACCTTCGCCGGCAGTGTAGTTCTTCAGGAAGTAATTACATCTCAGTCATTGTATTCATTGAATTATGTCAATGCGGGCAAGGCCGGCACCACGCTGCTATTCGGTAACTTGTTTGCCACCGGTAGTATCACAATTGTGAATAATGCTGGCAGTATGCAAATCGGCGGCACGGGCATTCAAGTTAATCCAGGACCCATTCCTAGTGTAAATATGGATGGCACAGCCGGGCCGCCCGTTCAGTCCCAGGGTGGAAACATCGTGCTGCAGAACAATGATCTGACAGGCACTATAACGGTCCTCCCAAATGCAAATATCAAAGCCTTTGCCTCTGCTCCTGGTCTGGGCCTCGGAAATGTATCCATCGTTATAGGTCCTGTGCCGACTTCCGGTCTCGCTGCCGGTAAGCCGTCCTCACCGTTCCCGACTTTGAATACGGCCCAGAACGGCGGTCAAATCTTCTTAACCACGACTGCCAATCCCAATGGTTCGTTTACATCTCTGGGCATCAGCCAACTTATAGCTGATGGTGCAAATATCATCATCAACGGTAATGGTAATAACGCCGCCATTGTTTTGCAGGGTAACAACATAATCCAGGCTGACCCGCCTGCTCTGGCTTCCGTAACCGCCACCACCGCTGCAAATTCGGCCGCTATCGTTGTACCTGCATCTAATGTAAATACAACGTCGATGACCGTTGCTGCTCCTTCCGTTACTTCCGCTCCAATCTCCAGCACCAACTGGAGCCTGCCTGTCCAGGCAGCGGTAGGAATTAATTCGGCTCTGCATGATGGCGTAACCGCTAACGTAGCCGGTCTCTCCGATGGCACCGTCCTCAGTGGCAGTGCAATCGTCAGCGGTCTGCCTCGTGTCGCCAAGGCTTCATCGAGAGTGCTCACCGGCGGTGTCACCACCAGCCGTGATGGCGTACAAACGATGCAGCGCGGTGTGACCTTGCTCTCGCCCACCACCCAGACCACACTCAAGACCGGCATGGGCTCGGTTGATGTGGCCCCCGGTGCTGTAGCGATGATCATGGCCAACGAAGACGGCATGGCTGTATACAACTTGCACGATACAAAGAATGGTGCGGTGTCTGTTACCGTCGGCGGCAAGACCATCAAGCTGTCACCCGGACAGAACGTTGTTCTGACCAGCAAGGCCGTAAGCACCTTCGAAGAAGTCAATCCGGCAAGCAGAAGCATTGCCTACCGCAGAGTGACTTCCAAAGGTTGGGGCAACGG
>Ga0070665_100006342_pt1 | contig 12070 bp, 13 predicted proteins | sample KBSS13metaG_FD_65862 | JGI IMG/M metagenome (GOLD analysis project Ga0070665, IMG submission 65862) | Switchgrass rhizosphere microbial communities from Kellogg Biological Station, Michigan, USA - KBS S1-3 metaG | ecosystem: Host-associated > Plants > Roots > Rhizosphere > Soil ...
CACGGCGAACACCGCCTTTTGCAGACGCGGCAGGCTATCGTTGATCACCTTGGCCGCAGCGATGGAGGTATCGACGCCGCGATGGCCGGCGCCGCCATCCGCATACGAAGGAATGTCAGGCATGGTGCAACCCTCCCCCAAAAGCGAGAGCGGCAATCATCGTGGCCAGTTCTGGCCTGACGTGGTGCGCGGAAATGAGGAATTGCGCCTGTGCCGACAGCGCGCTAGTGAAGGTTTGCGATTGCCCGCCAAGACTATCGCGCGAAGCCCCTGCCTTGCCCGCAGGGGTTTTGCATTTCCGGGCCATGGTCAAGCCGCCTCCACGCCATTGAATGCGGGGATGATCGGCTTTTCACCGCGCGCCATCTTCAAGCACTCGTCATAGCTGTAGAACACCCGGCCACCCACATGGATGGCACGCGGCCCCCAGCCCTTGCAGTGCCATTCCGCCAACGTCTTGGGGGTGCGCCCCAGCAGCGCGGCAGCATCCCGGCGGTTCACTCGTCCATCGGGCGTTACGCTCACACTCACCCGCACAGATTCGACTTGTTCCATGATCAAGACCCCTCTTGTTTCGGTCTTGTTCCTGAATATGCCGAAATGAGCACTTGCGTAACCATAAATGCCATGGTTTACGTATTACAGTTTACGAGGAGGCGAAAATGGGCAGACCACCGAAGCGACCAGAGGATAAGCGGCAAAGCGTCACATTCAGGCTAGACCCTGACATGAAGCGCGCCATTGAAGCTGCGGCCAAAGAGAGTGGGCGCAGTGTCACAGCCGAAATGGAAGCACGCCTAACCGCATTGGAGGCGTTCGACGCCGAGGGCGTGGAACTGGTGCGGGTCATCGGCAAGGAGCTACAGGCCATAATGAGCCGCGAAGCCCCAAGCCTACGGGCGGTCACAAAGAAAAGCTGGCACAACAGCCTAAAGCTATGGGCGGCGTTCAAGGAAATGCTTTTGCGCGGCCCCATCGAAGACATGCGCCCTGAACGCTTGGCCGATGACGAAGCCGCAACGGAAACACAAATCCGTTTGCTTCGGTTGAGCGCCAAGCGCCGCGAACTGGTGCATGAGGTTCAAACAATCGGGGTATCAATTACCGAGGATCACAAGCCCAAAACGCTCCCCAAAAGGGGTGGGCTGTTCAGCCTTGCTTTTGCCGATCTATCCCCCCGCGAAATCACAAGGAAATCGCTGGAAATCCTGCCAGACAGCGAGTTGAAATCTCTGGCGTTTGACTTGCTAGAGCAAATCCAGAAGCTGGACGCGGAAATTGACCAGGCAGAGCGGGAATTTTCGGAGCATGTGAAAATGTTCAGAGACGCGGAAAAAGAAGGGCGCGACCTATACCGGCAGCACCTAACCACTACCGCGATTCGCCAGCAGAGCGAGGGCAAGCCATTCCGAATTTTGGACCTGTTCCAGCTATGGACGATTGAGCCATGAAATTCACCCGCCTTACCCGCCCGGCTATCCGCCAACTGGAAAAAGGGCAGCGCATCCATGAAAATGGGATCACCGCCGAGCGCATGGCGAACGGCGATGTTCGGTATAGCGTCAACGTGATGATCGACCGCGAGCGGGTGCATCGCGTGATTGGCCGCGAAAGCGAAGGCGTGACCCGTGAACAGGCAGAGCGCGCGCTCGAGGCATTGCGGACCCGTGCCCGCGAGGATCGCCTAGACCTTCCCACCGGGCGCAAGACGCACCGCACCTTTGCGGAGGCCGCTACAAGCTACCTCGAACGCTTGGAGGAAACCCTCAGCGAGGGACAGCGCGGGTGGAGCGATCTACCCAACAAGCGCAGGAACGTGACGCAATACCTATCGCCCTATTTCGGGAAGCATCGCGCCGACAAGATCACGTCCTTTCTGGTGAAGCACTACCAGAAAAAGCGCCTGGACGATGGCGGCAAGGTCGCAACGATCAACCGCGAGTTGGCCACCCTCTCGCACATGCTCAAATCCTTTGCCGAGTGGAAATGGATCAAGGCCACCGACCTGCCGAAGATCGAGAAGGCCGCAGAGGCGCGCAAGAAAATCGTGGTGCTGTCCGAGGCGAACGCGGAAAGCCTCTATAAGGCAGCGGTTGCCGACCAAGACCCGGCGACATGGCTTTTCGTGGCCATCGGTCTGAACACCGCCATGCGCCACAGCGAGATATTGCGTGTTCGCTGGCGGGACGTGGACCTAGATCGGCGCCGCATCGACATTCCCGCCGCCAAGGCCGGGCAACGTATGCAGCCGATCACGGCAGCACTGGCCGACGCATTGAAGGCCGAGCGCGAGAACCGCCCGGCGGATGACGATTGGTTATTCCCCGCCACTCGGGACGACGCCAAGACGCCATACCGGCGCGACATGGACCGGCAGTTTCAGCGGGCAGTGATTCGCGCGAAGCTGGACCCCAAGAAGGTGACGCCGCACGTCATGCGGCACACTGGCATTACCCGGCTTGTGATGGCCGGGGTGGACCTCCCCACGATCCAGCGCATCAGCGGGCATAAGACGCTGGCCATGGTGATGCGCTACGTCCACCTGACGGACGATCACGTAGACCGGGCGATTGAGGCTATCGGGACGAGTTTTCTTGGCGCCGTTACACCAGAATTACACACGGCCCCAAAACAGGAGGATGGCAACGGCCCCAAGCTTTCCCTTGCAAATGGCTGACTTTGCTTGGGAAAAGCTGGTGGTGGACAGGGCTAGATTCGAACTAGCGTACGCTTGCGCGGGCAGATTTACAGTCTGCTGCCTTTAACCACTCGGCCACCTGTCCACACCAGATTTGCCGGTGCGGGGAGCGCCTTTTTCAAGGATTTCCCGCGTTTGATGGGCCATTTCGCTGGAAGCGATCCGGTCCGTCCGGCCGAGTGAGAGGCCCTTTGGCGAACCATCGCTTGCCTGTCAATGGGGGGGCTGGCTAAGGGCGATGCAGTTTTCGATTTTTATGCACAGGTGTTCGTAATGCCCCGCCACGATGATGACCAAGACAACCGCCGCGATGCAGGCAAGAAGGGTCGCTCGCTGCGCGGCCGGGCCGGCCGCAACCAGGGCGGGCGTGGATCTGGCCGGGGCAGCACCGGCACGGTGCGGCTGTGGGGCCGCCATGCGGTGGAAGCCGCGCTGACCAACCCCAACCGCACGGCGAAGAAGCTGTGGGGCACGCGTGAGGCGATCCAGGAAATGCTGGACGACCACGAGGCCGAACTTCCGCGTGACCTGCCGGTGGAATATGCCCAGGCTGTCGACCTGGCGCGCCTTGTGGCGCGCGACGCGCCGCACCAGGGCCTGGTGCTCGAATGCCTGCCGCTGGACGACGTCGCGCTCGACGAGGCTCTGGAAGAGGCCGAGGGCCGCACCTTGGTGCTGCTCGACCAGGTGACCGACCCGCACAACGTGGGCGCCATCCTGCGCAGCTGTGCCGCATTCGGCGTGGCGGCGCTGATCACCCAGGATCGACATGCGCCGCCAGAATCCGGCACGCTCGCCAAATCAGCGTCCGGCGCGCTGGAAGTGGTTCCGTGGGTGCGTGTGGTCAATCTGGCCCGCGCGCTCGAATCGATTGCGGAAGCCGGGTATTGGCGCATCGGCCTGGATGGCGAGGGTAAAAGCGAATTTCCCCATGCCCTGCCCGCTGGCCCTGTCGCGCTTGTGCTGGGTGCCGAAGGCGAAGGCATGCGCCACAACGTGATGCAGCATTGCGATGCGATCGCCCGCCTGCCGATCAGCGGCGCGATCGAGAGCCTCAACGTGTCGAACGCGGCCGCCATTGCGCTTTATGCGGCCGCAACCCGCGAGACTGTCGAAGACTGACGCACGGGCTATTTCTTTTTCCACACAAAAAAGGGGCCGCCTCGGCATGCGAGGCGGCCCCTTTTTTGGTCATGCCCGCAGCGTTCAGTTCACCGCGTCCTTCAGGCCCTTGCCCGCCTTGAACTTGGGCTGCGACGACGCCTTGATCGCCATCGGTTCGCCGGTGCGGGGATTGCGGCCGGTCGAGGCCTTGCGTTTGGCAACCGAGAACGTGCCAAAGCCGACCAGACGCACTTCATCGCCCTTGGACAGCGCGCCGGAGATGGAATCGAAAACGGCTTCCACCGCCTTGATCGCATCGCTCTTGGACAGGCCGCTGACATCGGCGACGGCGCTGATCAGATCGTTCTTGTTCATGTGCGGAACCCCCTACCTTTATAAGACAGTAAGCGTTGGAAAATCGCGATTTCGGGTGCGCGGAAAAGAGCCGAGAAAAAAACGACTGTCAAAGGCAAAAGCGCGAAAATCCCGTTATTTATGACAACGTCGTGCGCGCGATCCAAATAGCGACAGGCCGCGCGCAACGATGTTGCGCGCGGCCCCCGTCAAACTACGGTAATGACAGTTGCCTCAGTGTGCGGTGGGCGCGGTGGGCACATTGCCGTTGATCGCCGCCGCTGCCGGCTGCGTGGCCAGATCGTCTGCCTCGGTCCATTCGATGGCCTCGACCGGCCCTGTCAGCGCCCGCGCCAGAACCTCATCCACATGACTGACCGGGATGATCTCCAGACCTTCGCGGATGTTGGCCGGGATCTCGGCCAGATCCTTGCGGTTTTCCTCGGGGATCAGCACGGTCTTGATGCCACCGCGCAGCGCGGCGAGCAGCTTTTCCTTGAGGCCGCCAATCGCCAGCACGCGTCCGCGCAGCGTAACCTCGCCGGTCATGGCCACTTCGGCACGCACCGGGATGCCGGTGAGCGTGGAGACCATGGCCGTGACCATGCCGATGCCAGCGCTTGGCCCATCCTTGGGCACGGCGCCTTCGGGCAAGTGGATGTGCAGGTCCTTGCGCTGGAAGATCGAGGGCTTGATGCCATAGGCCGGGCTGCGCGCCTTGACGAAGCTGAACGCCATCTGGACGCTTTCGCTCATCACCTCGCCCAGCTTGCCGGTGGTGCGCACTGCGCCCTTGCCCGGCACGGTCACGCTTTCGATCGTCAGCAGCTCACCGCCCACCTCGGTCCAGGCCAGTCCGGTAACGGCGCCCACCTGGTTTTCTTCGTCTGACACGCCATGGCGGAATTTGCGCACACCGGCAAACTCGTCAAGGTTCTCGGGCGTGATCGTCACGCTCTTGTCCTTGCCTTCCAGGATCTTGCGCAGGGACTTGCGCGCCAGGCGGGCAATTTCCCGCTCCAACGTACGCACGCCCGCCTCGCGGGTATAATAGCGGATCAGATCGCGCAGCGCGCCCTGCTCCAGCGTGAATTCGCCCTTGCGCAGGCCGTGGGCCTCCACCTGCTTGCTCACCAGGTGGCGCTCGGCAATCTCGACCTTCTCGTCCTCGGTATAGCCTTCGAGACGGATGATCTCCATGCGATCGAGCAGTGGCTGCGGCAGGTTGAGGCTGTTGGCCGTGCACACGAACATCACGTCGGACAAGTCGATGTCCAGTTCCAGATAGTGGTCCTGGAACTTGGCGTTCTGTTCGGGATCGAGCACTTCGAGCAGCGCCGAGGCTGGATCACCCCGGAAATCCTGGCCGAGCTTGTCGATTTCATCGAGTAGGAACAGCGGGTTGGACGCACCAGCCTTGCGCAGGTTGGTGACGATCTTGCCCGGCAACGAGCCGATGTAGGTGCGCCGGTGGCCGCGAATCTCGGCCTCGTCGCGCACGCCGCCCAGCGACTGGCGGACGAACTGGCGCCCGGTGGCCTTGGCGATCGACTTGCCCAGCGAGGTCTTGCCCACGCCCGGCGGGCCGACGAGGCACAGGATCGGACCCTTGAGCTTGTTGGTGCGCGCCTGCACGGCCAGGTATTCGACAATGCGATCCTTGACCTTGTCGAGCGCGTAGTGATCGGCATCCAGGATCGCCTGCGCGCCCGGAATATCCTTCTTGAGCTTGGACCGCTTGCCCCACGGCAGGCCCAGCAGCACGTCGAGATAGTTGCGGATGACCGTTGCTTCCGCACTCATCGGCTGCATGCTCTTGAGCTTCTTCAGCTCGGCATTGGCCTTGGCGCGGGCTTCCTTCGACAGCTTGAGACTGTCGATCTTGTCCTGCAGTTCCTGGACCTCGTTGGCTTCCTCGCCATCGCCGCCGCCCAGTTCCGACTGAATCGCCTTCAACTGTTCGTTGAGGTAATATTCGCGCTGGGTCTTTTCCATCTGGCGCTTGACGCGACCACGGATCTTGCGCTCCACCTGCAGCACGCCGAGTTCGCCTTCCATGAAGGAAAGCACCATTTCCAGCCGCTTGAGCGCATCGCTTTCGGAAAGAACGGCCTGCTTGTCGGCCACCTTGGCCGCCAGGTTGGCAGCCACGGCATCGGCCAGCTTACCGGCATCCTCGATATCGCCCAGTTGCTGGCCGGCATCCTGCGGCAGCTTTTTCGACAGCTTGGCATATTCGGCAAACTGATCGACGACAGAGCGCATCATGGCCGACACTTCGGTGCCTGAAACGTCCTCCGGCTCGATCTGTTCGACTTGCGCCATCAGCATGTCGCCATGGCTGGAAGCCTGCGCATCGAGCGAGGTCAGCTGCGCGCGGTGGTTGCCTTCGACGAGCACGCGCACGGTGCCATCAGGCAGCTTGAGCAACTGGAGAACCGTGGCGACAACGCCCGTTTCATAAAGATCGTCGCGATCGGGATCGTCACAGCCCGGATCGAGCTGCGCCAGCAGGAAGATGTCTTTCGAACCGGCCATGGCCATTTCGAGCGCGGCCACCGACTTTTCGCGGCCAACGAACAGCGGCACGACCATGCCGGGGAAAACCACGATGTCGCGCAGGGGAAGCAGGGGATACAAAGTCATAAGTGCAAATGTCCGTCCCGCCTGCCGCACATGAACCCAAACCGGCAGGGCTTGCCCTAGATATGGGGTGCAAGCCGCCGGCCCGCAATGCCCAAGGAACAAGACGGTTGGGGATTGCCCGATTTCAGAGACAGTCGCGCGGCCGGCCAGAGGCCCTATGGCGTGGCGGGCGCCGATCCAGGCGATGGCAGAACGATGGGCGGCAGAACCTGGCCATCAGGCGCGCGAGCGGGCGCATCGGGGGTGGCAGCCGGCGTTGCCGGTGCAGCCAGGGGCGCGGCAGGCGCTTGAACCGGCTTGGGTTTGCGGCCCTTGAGTTCGTCGATCTGGGCCTGGCGCGCCGCCAGATAGGCTTCCTTGGTGGCAAGATAGGGATCGCCGGCCTTGCGCATGGCCTGGATGCGGCGATCATCGTCAAGCCGATCGTTGAGCGAGCGCACGACGAAGCTGCCGGTCACGTAATAGGGGGAGCGCAACGGGCCACCGACGATCGCGGGCAGGAATGCGCGATCGATGCCAAGCCCGATCACGTCGCGCAAGGTGGTGGGACCAACCAGTGGCACGAACAGGAATGGCCCTGGCCCGACGCCATAATAGGCAAACGTGTTGGCAAAGCCGTTGCGGCGATAAGGCAGCTTGAACGGCTTGGCCACGGCCACATCGAGCACGCCGCCGATCCCGACCGTGGAATTGAGTGCGAACCGCCCCAGCGTTTCGGCCGCCTTGCCCGGCTTCAATTGAAGCAGGAAATTGAGCGCGACGACCGGTTCGGTCAGGTTGGTGAAGAAATGGCGAAAGCCCGTGCGAATGGGCGCCGGAATGACACTGCCATAGACCTTGGCGGCCGGTGCGATAACCGCACGGTCCACCGCCTGGGCGGCCGCAAAGGTCACCTTGTTGACGGCAATGGCCGGATCGCCCGGCGGCGGGCCGCGGCGGGCATTGACCACGATGCCGCCGTCATCTGCTTCCGCATCGGCTGCTGGCGCCGGCGGCGCGGCGGGTGCCGTGGCCGTTGGCAGGACGATCGTGGGCAGCACCTGGCCATCGGGCGCACGGGCCGGTGCCTCTGGCGGAGCAGCGGCAGCAACGACTGGCGCAGGTACGCCGCTGGCCGCCGGCGTGGGCGCGGCGCCTTCATCAATCGGCGTGGTCCCGGCCAACGCAGCGGCAAACAATACGATCATCATAACCCCGTAGGCGATCTTGCCATGACTGGACGCTGAACAGGCGCCCGCTCACGCGCCCGTCCCAGGCACTGGCATGGCAGAACAGCGGCAGTTCCTGAAAAGTCGGCGCCGGTCAGAACGGCAGCTTGAAACCCGGCGGAATGCCTGCGGCCATCTGCACCTTCTGCATTTCCTCGCCGGCGGCGGCATCGGCCTTGGTGCGCGCGTCGTTGAATGCGGCGGCCACCAGGTCTTCCAGGATACCCTTGTCGGCGGGCACCAGCAGGCTGTCGTCGATCGAAACGCCGATCACGCGGCCCTTGGCCGATGCCTTGATCTTGACCAGACCGCCACCGGCCGCGCCTTCCACCTCGATCCCGTCGAGGCGGCCTTGCGCATCCTCCATCTGCTTCTGGATGGTTTCGGCTGCCTTCTGGGCCGCCTGGATCATTTCTTCCATGGACTTCATGCTTGTCTGCTCCGCGCAGGCGACCACGGCCGGCGTTCGGCCGTGGCGGGGTTGGATTCATCGAGAATTTCGGCGCCGGGAAAGGCTTCCAGCGCGGCGCGCACCAGCGGGTCGGCGCGCATGGCCGCTTCTGCCTCTGCCTCCAGTGCCGCCTTGGCTTCCACCAGGCTGGGCTGCGCGCCTTGCGCAGCGGCGCCATCGAGACGCTCCACCAGCCAGGCCTGGCCGGTGATGTTCTGCAGCGCCTTTTTCATGTCGGCCGTGGGATCGCCAGGCAGACCCGGCGCCAATTGATACCGCAGCGTGCCCATGCGCAGTTCGATCAGGCGCACCGACAGGCGCATGGTCGCGCCGGTGAGCGGGGAAACCTCCTCCACCTGCTCCACCAGCGCCTGCCAGTCCATGCCGGCTGCGGCCATGGCAACCGGCGCGCTCGCCGTGGTGCCATCGCCGGCAGGGGCGGCAGCCAGCGCGGCGGCAGCCAGCGCGGGGCCTTGCGCCAGCATCTCTTCCAGCTTGCGCACCAGGCCACCGGGATCGGGCATGTCGGCCGCATGGAGCACGCGCAGCAGGGCCATCTGCGCCGCAACCAGCGGATCGGGCGCGGTCTTGACCTCGTCATGGCCCTTGAGCAGCAATTGCCACAAGCGGTGGAGCTGGCCGGCAGACAGATCTCCCGCCCAGCCGGCAAGCGCAGCGGCTTCCTCGGCAGAGCGCGCTTCGCCTTCCGGCCCGCTGATCTGCGTGACCGTGACCTTGTGAACCAGATCGAGCTGCGCCCGCATCATGGCGACCGGCTCGATCCCCAGCGCATACTGGTGCGCCACTTCGGCCAGCAGCGCCGCGCCATCGCCCTTGAGCATGGCCGCAAACAGGCGGCGTTGCAGCGTCTTGTCGGCCAGGCCCAACATGTCCTGAACTTGCGCGGCGGTGACATGGATCGCGCCGCCCTCGCCCGTGCCGGCGAGATCGGCATGGCTGATCGCCTGGTCGAGGATCGACAGCCCATCGCGCGCCGAACCTTCGGCCGCAGCGGCGACCATCGCCAGCGCGTCGGCCTCCGCCTCCACGCCTTCGGCCTTGCACACAAAGGCAAAATGCTCGGCGAGCAAGCCGGTGGGAATGCGCCGCAGGTCAAACCGCTGGCAGCGCGAGAGCACGGTCACCGGCAGTTTGTCCACCTCGGTCGTGGCGAACAGGAATTTCACATGCGCCGGCGGCTCTTCCAGCGTTTTCAACAGCGCGTTGAACGCGTTGCGCGAGAGCATGTGAACTTCGTCGATGATATAGATCTTGTAGCGCGCGGAAACGGCGGCATAGCGCACCGCCTCGATGATCTCGCGCACGTCGTCCACACCGGTGTGGCTGGCCGCGTCCATCTCGATCACGTCGATATGCCGGCCTTCGGCGATGGCGCGGCATGGTTCGCACTGACCGCACGGATCGATCGTGGGGCCGCCCTGACCATCAGGGCCGATGCAGTTCAAGGCCTTGGCGATCAGGCGCGCGGTGCTGGTCTTGCCCACCCCGCGCACGCCGGTCATCAGGAAGGCATGGGCAAGCCGGTCGCGGCGGATCGCGTTGGCCAGGGTCTGCACCATGGCTTCCTGGCCGATCAGGGCGGAAAAGGTTTGCGGCCGATACTTGCGCGCCAGCACGCGATAAGGCTGCGCGGTGGGCTGCGGCGCGATCTGGGCGGCAGGCGGCGCGGGCGCCGGAGAGGGATCGCCGAACATCGCCCCCTGCCCCGCCGCTTCGAGTTCGGCCGCGCTGGGCGCAGCCTCGGCTTCGGGAGTTTCGGGTTCGTGCCCAAACATGTCGGTGGAATCGGCCATCGCGCCCCTAGGTAGGCGCAACGGCAGCAAATGTCGAACGGGTGCAGCGCGGTTTCCCGCAAGGTTGCGCAAGTCTGCGCGTTTGCCGTACGGTCTGCCCATGCCCGATATTTTGCCCGGCCGCCTTACGGCACAGACCGCCCAGCCCCTGGTCGTGTTCCTGATCGGCATGCGCATCAACCGCTTTCGCGCGATCGGCGCCTGGCTGCCTGTCGCCCGTGCGATGGGGCCGATGCTGGCCGAGCTTTCCGCCGCGCCGGAAAGCGGGTTTCTGGGCTTCGAGCCGATGCTGCGCGGGCTGCGCACGGTGATGCTGGTGCAATACTGGCGCGATTTCGACAGCCTGGAGGCCTATGCCCGCGCCGCCGACAAATCGCATTGGCCGGCCTGGCGCGCGTTCAACAAGGCTGCAAAAAGCCACGACGGCAGCGTCGGCATCTTTCACGAGACATACTGCGTGCCAGCAGGCAGCAGCGAAAGCGTCTATGTGGATATGCCCGCATTTGGCCTGGGCAAGGCCATGGGCCTGGTACCGGCCGCCGGATCGCGCAACGTGGCAAGGGATCGGATAAAGGCATCCGGGCCGCAGGCGTGAACCGCGCCGCTATGCCGTGATGCCAGAAGGAGCCGGACGACCCGCCGCAATCCGTTGTGGCTGCTTCCTTCCGGACCTGACCAGGTTGGCGAACGCAAACGTCCGCCCGACTCCCGGCCCGCCCTATGGCGCCGGCGCTGCACGATTGCAAGCGCCGGAATTGCTCATCACCGGAAATTGTCGGCGTAGCTCTGCAACTTCAGCCGGCGCGGCGGCGTTGGCGTGATGTGCACCGTGATGCCGTACTTGTCGGCATAGGCGCGGGCATCGGCCTCGGTCTCGAACTTGAGGATGACTTGCTGCTGGGTATCGCCAGAACCGGCCCATCCCATCAGGGGATCGGGGCGCTTGGCCTCTGCGGGTGCGAATTCCAGGAGCCAGTCGGCAGTCCGGGCCTTGCCGGACTGCATGGCATTCTTCGGGCGCTGATAGATGCGTGCAGGCATGGGCGGTGCTTTCGTGCGTTTCGATCGGCAAATCAAGAGGGATAAACCCGCTGCTCACGCAGTCAGCGCAGCATTTTTGCAACCAGGTGCCGCGCCGCCTGGCTTACGTCTTCCCAGGCTTCGGCAAAATCGTGCTCGTCCCCGTAATAGGGATCGATCACCGCCTGGCCTTCCCGGCCGGGCACCAGGTCCATCAACAGGCCCACGCGCGCCAGGGTGCGGCGCGGGGCCATGCGCTTAAGGTCCTGAAGGTTCTGCGAATCGAGCGCGTAAATCTGCCCGAAGCGGGTGAAATCCTCTTCCACCACCTGGCGGGCGCGATAACGCGAAATATCGATCCCGTGTTCGAGCGCGGTGGCCTGCGCGCGCGGATCGGGCGGATTGCCGGCATGCCAGCTGCCAGTGCCGGCCGAATCGATCGTGACGGCAAGGCCGGCCTTGACCGCTTCGGCCCGGAACGCCGCCTCGGCCAAGGGCGAGCGGCAGATATTTCCCAGGCAGACGAACAGCACGGATGGCTGGCTCACCGCATTCCCTTCCACTTGATCCCTGTTCGCGCAGGGCGCCCCTTCGCGATCACGCCTGGCGTGTTGCGTTGCGATGCCCGTCGCACTGCAATAAAATACGCTGCAATGCAAAAAGTCCAGCAGCAAGCGGCGGGAATGTTGCGGGGCAATGCTTCAACCTGCGTCAACCGCACGCCGCCCGAGCGCTGGATCGTCGGTAAAAAAGCCGTCGATGCCGGCAGCGAGGT
>Ga0070665_100006343_pt1 | contig 12069 bp, 9 predicted proteins | sample KBSS13metaG_FD_65862 | JGI IMG/M metagenome (GOLD analysis project Ga0070665, IMG submission 65862) | Switchgrass rhizosphere microbial communities from Kellogg Biological Station, Michigan, USA - KBS S1-3 metaG | ecosystem: Host-associated > Plants > Roots > Rhizosphere > Soil ...
CAGGGCACGCGCCCCTGCCGCCTTGGCGATGTGGCCGAAGAGCTTGCGATGGGTGTGGATCGACCCGGAGACGAAGCCGCCGCCGTGGATGCACAGCAGGACCGTGTCCCCGTGCTCCTCTGGGGTCGCCCAGATCGCCTCCACGCCGTCGATGTCGACGCTCTCACAGGCGACGCCGACCGGCTCGGCGGTCAACACCTTCCAGCCCTCGAAGAACGCGTGTTGCTCTGCCGGCGACCAATCCTGATGGGTTCCGATGGTCTCGAGCGCCGTGCGGTACCAGTTGCTCACGGCCTGGGACTCCATGCTTGCCATTCGATCTGCCTCCGATTCGGTCTGGGTGGTCGAGCGCCGATGGCGCGACCCGATGACCAAGAAGACACGCAGGCCTGAACGAATTCACCGATGAATCTGGAATCCTTGAACGAGATGTGAGCCAATCGCGGGAATAGGCGGAGGAAGTGGCGATCAAGAAGTCAGAGCTGTACAGCTCATTGTGGAGAAGCTGTGACGAGTTGAGGGGCGGCATGGACGCCTCTCAATACAAGGACTACATCCTCACGCTGCTGTTCCTCAAGTACGTCTCCGATCGCAGTCAGGTCGGAAAGGGCTCCCTTGTCTTCGTGCCGCCGGGCTGCACGTTCGAGGACATCGTCGCGCTCAAGGGCAGCAAGGGGATCGGCGAGGAGATCGACAAGATCATCGGCCGTCTCGCCAACGAGAACGGCCTCCGTGGGGTCATCGACGTCACGTCGTTCAATGACCCCGAGAAGCTTGGCAGCGGGGGAGAGATGGTCGACCGCCTTTCCAGGCTCGTCGGGATCTTCGATGAACTCGACCTCCGCGCCGGCCACGCCGGCGGCGATGACCTTCTCGGCGACGCCTACGAGTACCTGATGCGGCACTTCGCGACCGAATCCGGCAAGTCGAAGGGGCAGTTCTATACCCCGGCCGAGGTTTCCCGGGTGATGGCCGGCGTGGTCGGGATCGATGGCCAGACGAAGAGGCGCCAGACGATCTACGACCCGACCTGCGGCTCTGGGTCGCTGCTGCTGAAGGCCGTCGACGAGGCGCCCCAAGGCCTCTCGGTATACGGCCAGGAGAAAGACGGTTCGACCTGGGCCCTCGCGCGGATGAACATGATCCTCCACGGTAAAGAGACCGCCGATCTCGCCAAAGGCGATGTGATCTCGTCGCCCCATTTCGTCGACGATGGCGAGCTGAAGCTGCACGACTTCGTCGTCGCCAACCCGCCGTTCTCGACCAAGTCATGGAGCAACGGCATCTCGCCGGCGAAAGACGACTTTCACCGCTTCGATATCGGCGTTCCTCCGCCCCGGAACGGCGACTACGCCTTTCTCCTGCACGCGATCAAGTCGACCAAACCGACCGGGAAGGCGGCGGTGATCCTGCCGCACGGAGTCCTCTTCCGCGGCGGCGCCGAGGCGGAGATCCGGCGCGGGCTCGTCAAGCGCCGGCTGATCAAGGGGGTGATCGGCCTGCCTTCGAATCTCTTCTACGGAACCGGGATCCCGGCCTGCATCGTGGTCGTCGACAAGGACGGCTCCGACCGGCGCGACGCCATCTTCCTCGTCGACGCCTCCGAAGGCTTCGCCAAGGACGGGCCCAAGAATCGACTGCGGGCTCGGGACATCCACAAGATCATCGACGTATTCACCAAGGAGATCGAGCTCGAGGGTTACTCGCGCCTGGTCCCGATCAGCGAGATCGGCAGCACGGAGAACGACTTCAACCTCAACCTGTCCCGTTACATCGAACCGCTGGAGGCCGACGACCTACAAGACCTCGATGGCCATCTGAACGGCGGGATCCCGGACCACGATCTCGACCTTCTCGCGGACTTCTGGTCGGCATTCCCGGGCCTGCGCGAGCAGCTGCTCGCGCCCGAGCGCGACGGCTACACGCGCCTGCGCGTGGAGTCCACCGAGGTCCGGGCGGTGATCGAGGCGAATCCCCACTTCGAGCTGATCGGCCATGCGCTCGACCGCGCCCTCGACGAATGGTGGGCCGGCAACGCGGCCGCCATCGAGACGATCGACGTCGGTGTCGAGCCGAGGCCGTTGATCGCCGGCCTCTCCGAGGATCTATTCGAACGCTTCGAGGACGCGATCCCGTTGCTCAGCAACTACGACGTCTATGAGGAGCTGATGGTCTATTGGGGGGAGACGATGCAGGACGACGTCCACCTCGTCTCCGCCGAAGGCTGGTTGCGGGCGGCGCGGCCGCGGCAGCCGCGCCAGGTCGGGGTGACCTCGAGCGGCAAGCCAAAGCTGGAGGAGCCGGACCTCGTGATCGGCAAAGGTCGGTCGCGCAAGCAGTACAAGTTGGACCTGCTGCCCGCCGGGATCGTGATCGAGCGCTACTTCGGCGTCGTCCGGCGTGAGCTCTCGGCACTCTCGACCGCGGCCGACAACGCGGAGCGCATGGCGGATGCTTTCACCGAGGAGCACACCGGCGAGGGCGACGTGCTCGAGGAGGTCCTGAACGACAAAGGGAAGATCACCAAGACCGCGCTCGCCAAATTCGTGAAATCACTGCGGGGGGATCCTGACCGCGCGGACGACCTCGAGATCGGTGAACGCTGTCAGTCCCTGCGCGCGGCGGCGGCGGAGGCGAGGAAGGTGGCGGAAGACGCCGAGGACGAGCTGCATCGCCTGACCCTGGCCAAGTACGAGGAGCTCGACGAGGCCGAGGTCAGGGCCTGCGTGCTCCGTGACAAGTGGCTGCAGGCCGTGAAGCGTCGGGTGCGGGATGTGCTGCACGGCAGGATCGGCGATCTGACCATGAGGATCCGTGATCTCGACGACCGCTACGCCTATACGCTCGATGATCTTCGCGAGGAAGAGGAAGAGCTGCGTGACCGGGTCAACCTTCACCTGATCGAGCTCGGTGCCGAACCGGTGACCGTGTGAGGTCGAGCGGGGGTACCGTGGATCGTGCGGAAGTCGGGTTCGACGATCTGTTCGTCCGGCGTAGCTCGCAGGACCACAAGGTGCAGGCCCGTGACTACCTGGCGACCGGGCGCTTCCCCGTGGTCGACCAAGGCCAAAAGGCGATCGCGGGGTACTCCGACCGAGAGGACCTGCTCTTCCGGGTCCCCCCTGGGGGTGCCGTCGTCTTCGGCGACCACACTCGGCTCACCAAGTACGTCGATTTCGATTTTCTCGTCGGCGCGGACGGAACCCAGCTGCTGCTCGCGCGTCCGCCGCACGACGTCCGCTTCCTCGCTTACCTGTTGGAGTTGAATCGAGTGCCGGACGGCGGCTACAGCCGCCATTTCAAATACCTGCAGACGATGCGATTCCAAGTGCCCTCCGCCGAGGAGCAGGTCCGGATCGCGACCGTCATCCGCGACCTCGACGATCAGGTCCGTTGCCTCGAAAGGCTCGTCATCAAGCAACGACGGGTCAGGGAAGCGGTAGCCCAAGATCTGCTCAGCGGTAAGCGGAGGGTGGCGGATCACGACACCGATTGGAGCGTGCGCGCGCTCTCCACCCTTGGCTCGTTTCTCAAGGGGCGGGGAATCAGACGTGACGACGTGCGCGACGAAGGAGTCCCCTGCATCCGATACGGGGAGCTCTACACGCTCTACCGGGACTACGTCTCAGAGCCTCTGTCCCGGGTCGATGACGCCGTCGCGAAGACGGCGTTTCCTCTCCGTAAGGGTGACCTCCTCTTCACCGGCTCGGGGGAGACCGCGGCCGAAATCGGGACTTGCGTCGCCTACGTCGGCGATGGGCCCGCGGTCGCCGGCGGAGATCTCGTCCTCCTGAGGCCCAGGCCGTCGCACGATCCCGTGTTCTTGGCCTGCCTGATGAACACCCCGCCGTTGCGCGCGCGTCGGGCGCGGTTGGCGCAGGGTGACGCCGTCGTGCACATCAGCGCGGCCGCCTTGGGGTCGATCGAAGTCGCCATGCCGGACGGGGCGGAGCAGGCCGCGATCGCGGCGGTCATCGCCGACCTCGACGCCGAGACGCGGGCGCTCGAGGCGCGGTTGGAGAAGGTGCGACGCGTCCGGCTCGGGGTGCTCCAGGAATTGGTGGGAACTCGAAGGCGACCACGAGTGGGGGCAGCGTGATGAGCGATGTCGGACAAACCGAGCGCCGGGCTCAAAACCGAGTCGTGCGCCTCTTCCGTGAGGTGCTCGGCTACGAATACAAAGGGGACCTCAGCGACCAGCTCGACAACTCCAACGTCGAGTTGGACTGGCTGCGGAAAAACCTGTCGGAGCGGGGATATGAGGACGATCTGGTCAGTCGGGCCGTCTTCGAGCTCGAGCGAGCCAAGGCTGTCAGCTCCGGCCACAATCTCTACGAGGCCAACCGCGACGTCTACGACCTCCTGCGTTACGGGGTCAAGGTCAGCCCTGGATCGGGGGAGAACAAGGTCACGGTCGACCTCATCGACTGGGACCACCTCGAGCGCAACGATTTCGCGATCGCCGAGGAGGTAACTGTCGTCGGCGCCCGCACCAAGCGCCCCGACATCGTCCTCTACGTGAACGGGATCGCGGTCGGGGTCCTGGAGTTGAAGCGCTCGTTCGTAAGCGTCGCCGAGGGGATACGCCAGCAGCTCGGCAATCAGGACCGGCGGTTCATCCGCGACTTCTTCTCGACCGTGCAGCTGTTGCTGGCGGGAAACGATGTCGAGGGTCTCCGGTACGGAGTGATCGAGGCCCCCGAGACGCATTGGATGACCTGGCACGAGAAGGCTCTCGAGGAGGGCGGCGGGCCGCTCGACGTGGCGTTGACCCAGCTCTGTTCGAAGGAGCGTCTGCTGGAGTTGATCCACGACTTCATGGTCTTCGACGGGGGGATCAAGAAGACCGCGCGCCATAACCAGTACTTCGGCGTCAAGGCCGCCCAGGAGCGAGTCGCCGCCCGCGAGGGCGGAATCATCTGGCATGCGCAGGGATCGGGCAAGAGCCTGACGATGGTCTGGTTGGCGAAATGGATCCGCGAGAACCAATCCGATGCCAGGGTGATCCTGATCACCGATCGCGAGGAGCTCGACGAACAGATCGAGCAGGTGTTCCTGGGCGTACGCGAGAGCATCCGCCGGACGAGCAGCGGCCGCGAGCTGATCTCGCTGCTCGACTCGGGGACCGAGTGGTTGATGTGTTCGCTTATCCACAAGTTCGGCAGCGGCGGGGAAGGCGAGTCGATCGAGGCGTTCGTCGCCGAGCTGAAGCAGAACCTGCCGCCGGATTTCTCCCCCAAGGGCAACTTCTTCGTCTTCGTCGACGAGTGTCACCGGACCCAGTCGGGGAAGCTTCACCAGGCGATGGTGGAGCTGCTGCCGGAAGCGATGCTCATCGGGTTCACCGGGACGCCTCTGCTGAAGACCGACCGACGACGCAGCATCGAGATCTTCGGCCGTTTCATCCACACCTACAAATTCGATGAAGCGGTCAGGGACAAGGCGATTCTCGACCTTCGCTACGAAGCGCGAGACATCGAACAGGAACTGTCCTCGGCCGATCGTGTCGACGAGTGGTTCGAACGGAAAACCGCCGGCCTCACCGACGCGGTCAAAGCCGAGTTGAAACGACGCTGGGGAACGCTCGAGAAAGTGCTGACGACCAACTCGCGGGCGGAACGGATCGTGTCCGACGTCCTGCTCGACATGGAGCGCCAGCCCCGCCTGCGAACCGGTCGCGGAAATGCGCTGCTGGTCACCGGCAGCATCTACCAGGCCTCCCGGTTCTACGAACTCTTCAGTCGCGGGCCGCTGCGGGGCAAAGTGGGGATCGTGACCTCGTACCGTCCGAACGCGGGCGAGATCTCGAAAGAGGACGCGGGCTTGGGGGAGACCGAGGCGCTCGCCCGCTACCGGATCTATCGAGAGATGCTCGCCGAGCATTTCTCCGAAGACGAGAACGAGGCGATGCGTAAGGTGGACGTTTACGAGGAGGAGGTCAAGCGCCTCTTCGTCAGCGAGCCAGGGCAGATGAGACTGCTGATCGTGGTCGACAAGCTGCTCACCGGGTTCGATGCTCCGCCGGCGACCTATCTCTACATCGACAAGAAGATGCAGGACCACGGCCTCTTCCAGGCGATCTGCCGCGTCAACCGGCTCGATAGCGAGGACAAGGAGTACGGCTACATCGTCGATTACAAAGATCTCTTCCGGTCGATCGAGGAGGCCTACGGCGATTACACCGGGGAGGCACTCTCCGGATTCGTCGAAGAGGACGTCGTCGGGCTTCTCGAAGATCGGTTGGAGCGCGGCCGTCAGCATCTCGACGATGCGCTCGAGGCGGTGCGCGTCGTCTGCGAGCCCGTTTCGCCCCCGCGCGGCACGTTGCAGTTCCAGCACTACTTCTGTGCCGCGGACACCGCCGATCCCGATGCCTTGAAGGACAATGAACCAAAGCGCCTGACCCTCTACAGAGCGGTCACCGCGCTGGTCCGCGCCTACGCCGCGCTTGCCAACGAGATGATCGAGGCCGGCTACACGAAGTCTGAGGCGATCTCGATCAAAGAAGAAGTCCGCCTCTACGAGAAACTGCGAGACGAGATCAAGCTCGGGGGCGGAGAACGCGTCGACTTCAAAGCCTATGAGAGCGACATGCGCTTTCTACTCGACGCCTACGTTCGAGCCGACGAGTCCGTCCAAGTCACTTCCTTTGACGACCTCGGCTTGGTGGAGCTGCTGGCCCGCGACGGTGCCGACACGGTGATCGCCGGTCTGCCGGAGGGAATCCGCGAGAGCCCGGCGGCAATCAGCGAGACGATCGAGAACAACACCCGCAGCCTGATCATCGACGAACAGCCGGTGAATCCGAGGTATTACGAGAAGATGTCGAGGCTGTTGGACGACCTGATCGACCAGCGTCGCCGCGACGCGCTGGACTACGCCGCGTACCTCGAGCGATTGCGGGAACTCGCCCAGAAGGTGGTGGACCCGGCCGTCGGCGGCGAATACCCGGCGGCAATCGACGGACCCGGTCGCCGAGCCTTATTCGACAACCTGAATGGTGACGTCGCCCTCGCGGTGGCAATCGACGAAGCGATCGAAGCAACCCGGCAAGACGGGTGGCGCGGGAACCTGATGAAAGAACGGCAGTTGCTGTTGGCGATCGAAGCCGAGCTCGGGGACGGCGCCGAGGACTCCGATGCCCTGGGGATCCTCGAGCTGGTCAAGCACCAAAATGCCTACTGACCATGAGACTATGCGGATTGCCGACCTTGAAGTGGAGGTTGTCCGAAAAGACATCAAGAACCTTCACATCGGGGTATATCCGCCGGCGGGCCGGGTCAGGGTCGCGGCGCCACGATCGATGGCGGATGACCCGTTGCGACTCGCGGTTGCCTCGCGACTGACCTGGATCCGGAAGAAGCGGAAGCAGATCGCGGACCAACCGCGCCAGGGTCCGCGTGAGATGGTTGACGGTGAGGCCCACTTCGTCTGGGGTCGGAGGTACCGGTTGAGGCTGATCGACGACCGGTCGAAGAGGGGCGTCGAGTTGAAGGGAGACTGGCTGGTGCTCTACGTGCCCGAGGAGGCCGATCGTGGCTTTCGCGAACGGCGGCTCTCTGACTGGTACCGCGGCCAACTCAAGGCAGAGGTGAAGGTGGCCGTCGAGCGCTGGTCCTCCACGATGGGTGTCTCGTCGCCGACCTGGAAGGTCCAGCGCATGAAGACGAAGTGGGGATCTTGCAACGCGGACCGCGGCAGCATCCTGGTCAACTTGGAGTTGGCGAAAAAGCCGCCCCAGTGCCTCGAGTTCGTCGTCGTCCACGAGATGGCCCACCTCAAGCACCGCAACCACAACGATGCCTTCTTCCATCTGATGGACCGCACACTTCCCGACTGGCGCACTCGAAGGGAGGTCCTGAACCGCGAGCCGCTCGCGGCAGAGCGGTGGGGCTAGCGTGTGCGGGGCTCAGCGGAGCGGGCGCGTGCCGACGAAGGTGAGCGCCTTGCCGAGCCGATTGCCGTCGCCGTACCACCAGCTGACCCGGTAGGTCCCCGGCCCCTTGTAGAAGAAGCTCCCCTCAAAGCGGACGTTGCTGCCGTAGACGCCATTGCCCCGATCCCGGGGAAACCAGTAACCGCATTCGCGCGGTTCCTTCCGCACCGGCGCTTCGACGCAGAGCTTGTACTTGTCGGTGAAGGAGAAGGTCCGCAACGAGAAGACGAGTTCCCCCTTGGCGGAGCGCGAGATGCTGGTGCAGTAGTCGCCGGTGGGGCTGCAGTAGGAATCGACCAGGCGGCTGGGGGCACCGGCCTGCGCCGCGAGCGGCCACAGCGAGATGCAGGTGAAGCAGAGACCCAGGACGAGTAACGGACGCTTCAAGGCACCGATACTACGGCCGCGACGGGCGGGCTAGACGAATCGACTACTGGCCGCCTGCCGCGTGGTGCCGGGGGGTGACGACGACGAAGTCGACGTCACGTCAATTGGTGCTTGCGATTCCGGGGGAAATGGACCCAGGCGCGCGTTGATCCCCGTGGCCACGGTCGGCGCGTCAAGAGTGAGTACGTCTGCCGTGGACCACGATTCCGCTTCGTTCCAGCACCGGGTCGGGTAACCGTGCCGACGTGCACGGGGCCGCGGCCATCGCCGAGGTAGTTCAGGCCGGTCCCGTGATGAGCCTTCTTGGCACAGGCTTCGACTCCGGCAACCGGGGCGTGCGCCGGTGACGATCCCCGCGATCGAGCCGATCGCGCCGACGGGAGCTGCCGCAACTCATCCTCTCGGAGGGTGGCGCGCCGATCGCGCGCGCGGGATCCTCGGCGATGGTCACAACCTCTCGCCCTCGCTCGTACCAACGACATGGACTTCCTCGAACGCCTCACCGACGCCGAGCTGCTCGAGCGCACCGCCCGCGAGCCGCAGGCCTTCGCGGCGTTCTATCGCAGGCATGAGCGCCTCCTCCTGCGCTTCCTGATGAGTCGCTGCCGCGACGCCGAGCTGACCGCCGACCTCACCGCCGAGACCTTCGCCCGCGCGCTGGAAGCGGCCGAGCGCTTCGACCCTGCCCGGGCCGGCGGGACGAGCGCCCTGCCTTGGCTGTTGACCATCGCCCACAACACCTTGATGACCAGCCTCCGCCGCGGCACCGTCGCCGAAGACGCTCGCCGCCGACTCGGCTGCGAGCCCTTGGCGCTCGACGACGACGCCCTGGCGCGGGTGGAGCAGGGGGCGAGCCCGGCGGTTCCGCTTGCCGACCTGCTCGGCGAGCTCCCGGACGATCTCCGCGATGCCGTCGTCGCCCGCGTCCTCGAGGAACGCGACTACGACGAGATCGCCGAACGACTCGGCTGCTCGAAGCAGGTGGTGCGAAAGCGCGTCAGCCGTGGGTTGACGCGCTTGCGGTCCAGGCTGCCCGCGGGGAGTCGGTGAGGAAGAGATGAGACGAGCGAAAGGACCGAAGATGAGCACGGGTGCGAGTCGGCCGGCGGTGCTGCCGGAGCTGGAACAGATGCTGAGCGCGACCGCCGCCCGGCACGTGCGCCGCTCCTCGGGGCCGCGGCGGATCGCGGTCGGCCGGATCCCCCGTCTGGTCGCGGTGACGGTGGCCTGCGTCGCGCTCGGCGGCACGGCGCTGGCCGCCACCGGTGTCTGGAACCCGATCGTCGGCGATCCCGAGAACCCCGCGACCCTCTCCGGCACCCCGGTGCCGGCGGCGCTGGTCGCGGAGCTTGGCGTCCTGCGTCGCGAGCAGACCCCCCAGGACCGCTCGCCGGAAGTGGAGGCGACGCTGGAGGGTGCCGACGTGCCGCAGGGGGTGCGGCTCGAATCGGTCCGTTATCTCGGGCCCGGTGCCGATGGCGAAGCGACGGTGATGCTCTCGGGGGTCGAGGCCGGTCCCTTCGATCCCGAAGGCGATCCCGTCTGCGTCGCCCGCCCGCTCCCAGGAGCGACCCACTCCGTCTTCCTCTGCTTCGGGCTCTCGACCCTGCTGGGCGGGACGGCGTGGGGAGAGGCGCTCGGGCCCACCGGCGAATTCGCCTACGGGGTGGTGCCGGACGATGTGGCCACCGTCACCGCCGAGTTCGATGGCCCCCCACCGCACACCGTGCCTGTCCACGACAACTATTGGGAACTGCCACTGAGCGGCGCCGAGAGCGCCAACCCCCACGGCGAATCCGGCGTCCAACACACGGTGTGGCGCGACGCCGAGGGCAACGTCGTCCCCCAACGGCCGTGATTGCCCTCAGTTGCCGGCGGGAGGCATGAACCCCGGCGGCCTTGAGCCCGCCCGCCTCCTCAAGGTGCGCCACAGTCCCCGCGGGGCATCGGCAGGCGCCGGATCGAAGTGCGACGAATCCGCGCCGTTGAGGCCCATGAACAGATCGGCGGTCTCGGGCAGAAAGAACTCTCCCCACCTCTCCCAGACGACCCGGATAGCCGGGCTGTTTCTGTAGTAGCTCTCCGTGAAGGTCTTCCAGTTCCTGTAGTCGCGATCGGACATCTGGCCATGACGGCGCAGGCCGGCGATCGCGTCGGTGAAGTCGATCAGGACCTCGGCGACCGAGAGGACCTGCGCCCGCCGTCGGCCTGACGACCACCAGGCGAGGTCGCGATCTTCATAGAAATAAGGGCGGAGCCAAGGGTCATCGAGGAAGAGTTTGTCGATCGCGATCGTGAGTTCCATCAGCCGCAACTCCAAGTTGGCCTGCTGCAGATCGGTGTCGCGTTCCGCCTCTTCGAGCTGCAGCCGTGCCTGGTTGCCGATCGAGCGGGTCTGCCTTGCCGTATAGGCGAGCGCCGCGACCACGCCGATGCTGCCGATCAGCGTGCCGAATGCCTGCATCACTTCAGGCCAGGCGATCGCGCTCGCCGTGCTCATGGGGATGGGGGCTTCCCGGCAGATCTACTCGAGTGGCCGCAGGCGATCAGAGGCTGGTTGGAATAAGCGGACCACAGTCCCTCGAAGTGGGCACGGAATTGAGACCGCCTCCCGCGCCCCAGCTCAACGTCGAACTTGTGCTCCTTGTTTCGGCCGTCCATGGTGTCGACCAGGATGGCCCGCTCCCTGTGGGGATCGCCAGGGTTGTAGAGCACCTGCTCGGCGCACCAGAAGAACTCCTCCTCCGGGATCGCCGCGGAGAAGACGAGCTCTCTCCAAGAGTCGCCGATCGCTTTCTCGTATTGGGCCGTCATTTCCTTGATCCGATCGCCTGATTGGCGATCCTCGCGAAAGAGGTAGAAATATCTGACCCGGCGCCGGGTCACGTTCTCGTGGACGAGCTGGTTGAACTCGGTGTCGGCGTAGTCCCAGTAGAAGTCTGGCGTCAGAACCCAGATGACATCGGCGGCCCGCTCGATGCCATGGGTGTACCGCTCCGTCCAGATCCAGTCGACCGCCTTCTGCTGAAACCGCAGGTAGGCGCCGAGGAGGTTGGCGACCTGATGTCTTAGGTTGGCGGTTATCTCGTCCGCCGACGCAAAGGGGACACAGTGGCAGTTGTCCTTCTCGGCGATCTGCTCCAGAAGGTCGAAGGCCTCCTTGCGTTCGGAGACCGCCGCCGCCGCCTCACCTCCGTTCGCGCGGTCTTGGAACAGGCCCCAGAGAGATGCCTCGACATAGACGAGGGTCCTGATTCCCGCATCACGTGCCGCCTCATACTCGAGGTGGGTGATCGACTTCCCGAGGTCCGGGTGTCTGCTGCCGTATCGATGCCCCAATAACAAGACGAACAGCTGGCAACCTCTGACCGCCGAGATCGTGTCTTCGTAGAGTCGATCGCCCGTCGAGCTGAAGCTGTCGAGCTCGCTCATCACGGGACGAAGCCTGGAGGCCTCCAGCATGGTGCGCAGTTGGGCCCGGATCTCAAGGAGTCGATCCTCGAACGTCGAGCTGACGAAGACCTTCGGCGGCTCGAGGTCGCTTTCGTAGATACACGATGGAGGTCGCACGATCCCGTCCCGTCAAGGTCGCTCGTCTGTTCGTCCCGTCTCCTCGGGCCCCCGCCCTAAGCAGTCGCGCGCCCATTTCAACACATATTGCAAACCACCGTGGTTCCGATTCGGCAACCAAGGGCCTCAGCGGGCGGCGCCCCAGACGAGCAGCGACTGCGGATCGTCGGGGTCGA
>Ga0070665_100006350_pt1 | contig 12059 bp, 3 predicted proteins | sample KBSS13metaG_FD_65862 | JGI IMG/M metagenome (GOLD analysis project Ga0070665, IMG submission 65862) | Switchgrass rhizosphere microbial communities from Kellogg Biological Station, Michigan, USA - KBS S1-3 metaG | ecosystem: Host-associated > Plants > Roots > Rhizosphere > Soil ...
GCAAGCGAAGAATAACGAATGACCACTCTAACTTCCCCCTACACAAATTGTGGAGTTTCCAATGACCGCGTCCCGTAGCGATTCGCACGGACGCCGTCGACTGCGGCTATGTCGGCGAGCTTACCTTGCTCTCCACTGAACTGGATTGCACGAGCCGCCGCGTCCGGGCGGATGGCGGCCTAATATATAGCACGCGCGCGAGAAACGCCTTTGTCCGGAGCCGGTTACTGTGGCGCGGTTGCCACAGCGAGCGGTGCAAAAGGCGCTAATCTGCAATTCGGATCAACTTTTCGGCTTTGCTTTTCCCCATTTGCGTGGATAAGCCACACTTACGGGAATGTCTCGCCTGGGGGCGGGCTGCGTCGCGTGCCATCTGGCGCGGTCCATACGCGGTCCTTCAAGTGGGGCAGTTCCAAGTAGTAACAATGGTCCGCGGCCGCGGGCTAAATACAGGGGATACATTACATGAAGACCTCGCACCGGCGTATCACGCTTCTCTCGGGCGCCTCGATCGCAGCACTGGGAGTCACCGGACTTGGTTTGGCGAGCCCTGCGCTGGCCGCACCGCACGATGTTGCCGGACCCGGCACCAACGCGGGCACCAGCACGACGGACACACCGATCGACATCTGCACGATCGCCGCAGCGACCCCTGCCTGCTTCTACGGTGTGTATGATACCAACGACGGCGCGGCTGCCGCGACTGTCGCCACGACCGGCGACGGCGTGATCTACCAGCACCTGACTTCGGGAACCGCGAACATCACCCTGTCCAACGCGGCCGGCCAGACCGCTGAAGTCGGCGCGATCGCCAGCGCAACGGGCGCGGGCAACCAGACCGCCACCGCGAGCATCACCTCGGGCGCCATCACCCAGGTTGCGGTCGGCACGACCGGAAGCGCGGTTGCCAACTTCACCAACGACGGCAACCTGCTCGTCGACGCCTACGCGCTCGCGTCGGCGACCACGGGCGACGCTGACGCCACGGCGATCAACTCGGGTGGCATCTGGCAGTCGGCGACGGCGGCTTCGACGCTTGCTGCGAACAACATCACGAACAACACCGGCGGCGTTATCACCATCGAGGCTGTGGCTTCGGCGCTTGCGCCGGAAGGCTACGCTTCGGCAGACGCTTCGCAGCTCTATGGCATCCAGCAGAGCGCTTCGAACACCGGCAGCGGCGATGCGTCGAACGACATCACCAATGACGGCACGATCACGATCGATGCGCGCGCTAAGGCGACGGGCTCGGGGGCAATCGCGAGCGCGACCAACTATTATGCCATCGAGCAGTATGCGACGGCCAATACCGGCGTTGCGTCGAACAACATCGACAACAACGGCACGCTGAATATCGACGCGAAGGCGACCGCCACGGCGACCGATACTCAGGCGTTCGCTTACGCCTATCTGCAGTCGGGCATCTATCAGTACGCGACTGCGACGGCTGGTTCGGCGAGCAACTCGATCAGCAATGACGCAGCCGGCGTGATCAACATCGTCGCCAGCGCAGATGCGAACGGCGGTACCGAGGGTACTGCGACTGCGTACAATTATTACGGCATCTACCAGTACGCCAATGGCGGCGACGGTTCGGCGACCAACGTGGTCGACAACCAGGGCGCCATGAACATCAATGCCGTCGCGAATGCGAGCGGATCGCAGTACGCGTACGCGTACGCCTATAATTCCGAAGGCATTTCGCAGTCGGCATTCGCCGACTCGGCAGACGCGTCGAACACCGTCACCAATGGCGCTGGGACGCTCAATATCAACGCCGTCGCCCACGCGACCGCCACGGGAACCCCGACCGCCAATGCTTCGGCGTTCGCCTATAATTATTATGGGATTTCGCAATCGGCGACTGCTTCGGTCAGCGGCGATGCGTCGAACGCCGTCCACAACGCCGGGACGATCAACATTCACGCCAGCGCGGTTGCGCACGGTGTCACCGACGCGATTGCGACGGCTTCGGTTAGCTATGCGATTTCGCAGTCGGCGACCGCCGATATCGGCAATGCATCGAACGTCATCGACGGCGACGGCACGATCGACATCCGCGCCTTCGCCAGTGGCGTTGCGGACTCTGGTGTCGCGAATGTTTTTGCGTCTGCTTACTCGGCAATCAGCCAGACGGCGCAGGTTTCGACCGAGGGCGATGCGACCAACACGATCAGCCAGGGCACGATTAACATCGACGCGACCGCACTTGCGCACGGTACGAGCCAAGCCACGGCATCGGCGTCGGTCAGCTACGCGATCTCGCAGTTCGCTTACGTCTACGGGAACGGCAACGCGTCGAACAACATCACGGTTGGTGCGACGACAGGCGCCGGCGGTCTCGACATCGGTGCGTTCGCTAGCGCGAATGCTGCCAGCGGCTCTGCTGACGCCTTCGCTTCGGTTTACAGCGGCATCACGCAATATGCCTCGGTCACCGGTGTTGGCGACGCGTCGAACGACATCACCAACAACGGCACGCTGAACATTCACGCGACGGCTATCGCAAACGGCACGGTCGACGCGAGCGCTTCGGCGTCGGTCAGCTACGCCATCTACCAGTATGCTTACGCCGATGACGGCGATGCTTCGAACAGCATCACCAACAATGGCGAGCTCGACATCACTGCCATCGCCAGCGCTAACGCGACTGCCGGTTCGGCGACCGCGTATGTCTCGGTTTATACGGGCATCTACCAGTATGCGACCGCCACTGACGGTGATGCGAGCAACACAATCACCAATAACGGCGACCTCAACATCGACGGGGTGGCCATTGCCAACGGCACGAGCTTCGCGTCGGCCACGGCCTCTGTAAGCTACGGCATCTCGCAGTATGCTTACGCGCAGGACGGCGGTAATGCCGCGAACGTCATCACGAATGGCACGGGCACGCTCGACATCGGTGCGTTCGCCAGCGCCAATGCGCCGACGGGCAACGCCACCGCTTATGTGTCGATGTATTATGGCATCTCGCAGGAAGCTTATGCGACCGCGGGTGGCAACGCATCCAACCTGGTGACCAACGACGGCACGATCAACGTTCATGCGACCGCCATTGCGAACGCATCGACGGAAGCCATCGCGACGGCGACCCTGAGCTACGGCATCTACCAATATGGCACTGCCGACGACGGGACGATGACGAACACCGTCACCAACAACGGCGCGATCAACATCGTTGCGAACGCGACCGCCAATGCGGTCTCGGGCTCGGCCTACGCGTCGGCGACCAACAACTACGGCATCTATCAGTATGCGACGGGTAGCGACGGTCCCGCGACCAACGTGATCAACAGCGCAGGCTCGATCACCATCGCTGCCAACGCGGTTGCGAATGGCTCCACCGTGGCATCGGCCACCGCCTATAACTACTACGCCATCTCGCAGACGGCCTATGCCTATGACGGCCACGATGCGAAGAACACGGTTGCTGTGGGCACCGCGGGCTCGATTGATATCGGCGCTAACGCCAGCGCGAACGGCACTGACGTCTACGCTTACGCTTATGGCTACACCGGCATCACCCAGGACGCTTATGCGACCGGTGGCGGCGTTGGCGGAGGGATCGCGTCGAACCTGATCGACAACCAGGGCACGATCAACATCCACGCTACAGCGGTCGCGAACGGAACCGCTCTCGCGACTGCTTACGCCTACTACGATTATGGCGTGTACCAGTATGCGACTGCGGACGATCGCGATGCCAGCAACACGCTGAACAGCAACAACCTGAACATCAGTGCAGTGGCCTCGGCCAACGCCGCTTCGGGTGACGCGAACGCGACGGCGACCAACTACACCGCCATCTATCAGTACGCCTCGGCGACGGACGCGAACGCGACCAACATCGTCAACAACAGCGGAGCGCTGAACCTCAGCGCCGCTGCGCACGCGGTTGGCTCAACCAACGCCTACGCCTATGCCTACATGTACAACGGCATTTCGCAGACGGCTTCGGCGAGCGACCACCACGTCGCGATGAACTCGATCGTCAACGGCACCGCCGGCTCGATCAACATCGAGGCTCAAGCGTTCGCAAGCGCACCGGGTGGCAGCGCGACGGCGTCGGCGTACAACTACTACGCCATCACGCAGCAGGCCTTGGCTGACGACGGTTCGGACGCGATCTCGAAGATCACGAACGACGGCTCGATCACCGTGGGGGCCGACGCTGAAGCTCTGGCTTCGACCGCGGCCTTCGCGACGGCTTATGTAAGCTACGCCATGTACCAGTCGGCTACGGCGACGGGCTTCGGCGGCGACGCTTTGGCTCTCCTCGATGACAATGGTTCGATCGACGTCCATGCGGTCGCTCATGCGGCTGGTTCGGCGGCGACGGCCATCGCCGACGTGTTCTACGGCCCGTCGCAATACGCTTCGGCCACGAGCGGTAACGCGAGCGCGATCATTCAGAATGACGCGATCTCGGTTCACGCGACTGCGACCGCAACGGCGACCGCCGCTGCGGCCCTTGCGAGCGCTTACGTCACTTCGGCCATTGAGCAGTATGCGACGGCTCCGGCGGGTATCGCCCTGGCGTCCTACACGGGTACTGGCGCCTTCACCGCTTCGGCCAACGCGAATGCGAACGGCGCGACCAACGCCCACGCTATTGCGTCGATCTTCAACGGTATCGACCAGTATGCGAACGGTCAGACGGCGACGGCGGTGATCAACAACAGCGGTGCGATCAACATCGCGGCCAACGCTGCGGCGGTTGCGACTGCCGGAAACGCGACGGCGACGGCGCTGATCACCAGCGATGCGGCGATCCACCAGAGCGCCACCGGCGTGAACTCGGCGCTTGCTTCGATCGTCAACGCAGGCAGCATCAACATCGTGGCCAACGCTGCGGCGACCGGCGTCACCAGCGCCTTCGCCCTCGCGGAAGTTACCGGTGTCGAGCAGCTCGCCAACGGCGGCACGATCTCCTACTCGGAGGTCACCGGTGGCAGCTTCAACGTGTCGGCAACGGCAAACGCGGTCGCGACCACCTTCGCTTCGGCCTACGCTTACGCTTCGGGTGTCAACCATGACGTCCAGGGCGGGTCGGCGCTGTTCACCAACATGGGCGCCTTCAACGTCCACGCCGGTGCGCACGCTTCGGCTTCCAGCGGTCACGCCACTGCCACCGCCTACGGCTACTATGTCCACGATACGGGCACGGTGAACGTCCAGGCTGTGAACGGCGGAACGATGACCGTAAGCGCGAGCGCCGCGGCCCCGACCACGGCCAACGCCTACGCTGTCGGCATCTCGGCTGTCGGCACGACCGGTCTCACCGGCTTCGTGACCAACTCCGGCACGCTGAACGTGATGGCGAGCGTCGCCGGCAACGGCACGACCAGCTCGGCCGCGGCCACCGGCATCTTCCTGGATGCGGGAACCGGCTCGAACACCACGATCGTGACCAACACCGGCACGCTGAACGTCGATGCGGTCAGCCTTGGCGGTGCAGTCAGCGCCATCGGCGTCCTGCCGCTGGGTGCTGGCGCAACGGGCACCTTCACCTTCATCAACGACGGCGGCACCATCCAGGTTCGCCAGTCGGTCGATGGCGGTGCGACCTGGACCCGTGGCATGGCGGTCGACGTCACCGGCACTGCGAACCCGGCGGTTATCAACCTGCTCGGCACCAGCCAGGCCGGCTCGATCTACGGTAACATCGACCTCAAGACGAGCGATGTGGTCAACGTTGAATCGGGAACGACCTACTTCAACGGCATCATCAATCCGGAATTCCTCCCGGCTGGTGGCGTCACCGAAGCGGATCTCGACAGCGGTCTGTTCGGCGAAGGCACGCTCAACATCGACAATGGCGGCAACCTGATCCTCGCGGACCCGCGGATCACCGGCGACCCGTCGATGTACGATGGCCCGGCCTACGCATTCGTCGAAGACTTCAATGTCACCGCCGACGGCACGATCACCTACGAGCTGCAGCCAGCTGCTGGCGGCACTCAGCCGGTCGGGACCTATCCGCAGATCTTCACCGACACCGCGGACATCACCGACGGTCACCTGGTGGCTCTGCTGACGACCCCGAGCGGGCTGTTCGCTGACGAGTACTTCTGGGACAACGTGATCGATGCGAACGACCTCACGGGCGAGTTCGCTGACTGCACGGTCGGCGGCGCCTATGCGGGCTCGCTGCTCCTGACGACCAGCGACATCTGCGAGTACGACGCGAACGATAACGTCGACCTGCGGATCCAGCGCGTTGCCTTTAACGCGGTGGCTGGGCTCAACCAGAACGGCCTCGCAGTCGGTAACGGCCTCGAGTGCATCTACGACACCTCGCTGACCGGCGGGATCGTGAACGTCCTGAGCGACCTGTTCCTGTTCACCAACACGGCGAACTACAACACGGCGCTCAACATGCTGTCGGGTTCGGCTTACGCCAACTACCTGCAGTCGTTCCCGAGCCTCGGCGTGCACTACAACGACCTGCTCGACCACGCCACGAACTGCGAAGTTCCGGCGCTGGCCGGCTCGGTTCTCGAGTGCCGCGCTTCCTCGCCGATCCATGTCTGGGGTCAGCTCGACTACCAGTGGCGCAAGGCTGATGGCGACATCGAGGCGGGCACCACGAAGGCGAACCGCTTCACCGGCCTGCTGGGTATCGACGCCAACGTCGGCAACTCCGCGATCGTCGGTGTCAGCGCTGGCTACGTGACCAACCACACCCGCGATCACCAGTTCGGTGACAATGTGGATGCGGACGGCATGCAGGTTGGCCTCTACGCGGTCTACGATCCGGGTGCCTTCTTCGTGAAGGGTGTCACCACCTACAGCTGGTATGATGGCGACAGCCGCCGTCACATCAACTTCGCGGGTCTGGCGACGGGCGCGAGCTTCGCGGCCAACCCAGAGGGCGATCCGGACGTCAACATGTGGACCGCTGGTCTCCATGCTGGTGCTCGTTTCCCGATGAGCGGCAACTCGGTCATCACCCCGTACCTCAACTGGGATTATGTCGACGCGAAGTTGAAGAGCTTCACCGAGACGTCCGGTGGCGGTGCGGAGCTGAGTGTCGAAAACAGCCACTCGCGGCACAGCTTCCTGACCGGTGGCGTGAAGTGGGCTGGCCAGATGGGCGGCGTGGTGCCTGAGGTTAACCTCGGATACCGCTACCGCTTCGGCAACAGCCGCTCGCACTTCGGCGCCTACTTCATCGGCGACACCGACTGTGACTTCGACATCGTCTCGGCGAGCCAGAAGCGCGGCACCTTCCTTGCTGGCGTGAGCGTCGGCGGGAAGCTCGGCCCGGTCGATGTGCGGATCGGTTACGAAGGCGAGTTCAACGGCGACGTCACCAGCCACAGCGGCAACTTCAAGTTTGTCCTGCCGCTGGGCGGTCACGCGGCTCCGCCGCCGCCGCCGCCGCCGGTCGTGGCTCCGCCGCCGCCGCCGGTCGAGGTAGCGCCGCCGCCGCCTCCGCCGCCGCCGCCGCCGCCGCCGCCGGTTGAGCGTGGTGAACGCGGACAGTAAGCCAGCTTAAGGCGCGGGCTCCGGCCCGCCCTCCCAAGCCGGTAGACAACCGAACAAGAGAGAAGAGGGAAGAAATTCCCTCTTCTTTCCGTTTGTAAGCAGCCCCGGACGGGGCGCGTGTTTTTTGGGCTGCAACGCCTTTATTTTCAGCGACTTCTGGGTAAAAGAACGGCCATGACCAACAACAAGACCACTAAGGCGCCCGCTAGCGGCGCGAAGAAGCCGGGTGCCGCGGGCGCCAATCGCCAATCGCCACGCCGCGCAGCCGTCGCGCCCCGCCGGCCCGGCCAGGGACCCAACGCCAATCTCGATGAGACGATTGCCCAGGCGCAGAAGGGCAGGGTCAACGTGACCCCATCGAAGGCCGTCGAAATGGCGGGCCAGCTTTACACCCGCGGCCTCTATGGTCAGGCAGCTCGCGTTTGCTCGCAGATCATTGAAGCTCGCCCTGCTAACGCGGATGCGCAGAATATTTTTGGCGTGTCGCTAGCCGCACTCGGCCGCACCAAAGAAGCGGTCGCGGCGCTCGAGCGCGCGATCAAGATCAATCCCGCGGCACCGAGCTATCACGCGAATCTTGGTGAAGTCCTGCGCCAAGCGGGAGAGCTCGAGGCGGCGATCAAGCCCCTCGAGGAAGCGGTTCGGCTCGATCCGAATAATGCCCAGGCACTGAACAACCTTGGCATCGTCAATTTCGAGCAGCGGAAGTTCAAGCAGGCGGTCGAATACTACCGGCGCGCGCTTGAGCACCGCCCGGCGATGTCGGAGGCGCTGAACAACCTTGGCAATGCGCTCCGCATGACCGGCGATATCGACGGCGCGATCCAGGCCTATCAGGACGCGCTGGTTCAACGCGCGGTCTACCCCGAGGCGTATAACAATCTCGGCACGCTGCTTCAGCTCGACCGCAAGTTTGAGGAAGCAGAGCACGCGCTGCGCAAGGCGATCCAGCAGAACCCGCGCTACGTTGAAGCGCACAACAACCTCGCACAGTTGCTATTCAGCCAGAAGAAGGAGCTGGATGCGCTGCGAGTCCTTGGCGACGCACTGAAGTTCGCGCCGAAGAACGTCCAGACCTTGCTGCTCACCTCGAAGATCCAGCTTCGCCGCGGCAACCTTCCGGCGGCCGAGCAAGGCATCCGGATCGCCGTCCAGCAGGAGCCGGAAAATCCCGAGGTGTTGACCGTTTTCGGCCAGGTCCTGCATGAAACCGATCGCTATGACGAGGCGCTCGAAGTTCTCGAGAAGTCGATCGCGAAGAACGACAAGAACCCGGAATCGCTGAATTTTTATGGCGTCGCACTGAAGTCAGTCGGTCGCCTTGAAGAGGCGCGCGACTACATCTTGAAAGCGCTCAAGCTGAACGATGGCATGTACGGGGCCTACGCCAACCTCAATGACCTGGTCGACTTCTCAACCGGGCCTGGCGAGGAACTGTTCAACCGCATGGAAGCGATCTTCGACTCGGTGAAGAACCCCGAGGCAGATCCTTTCCTCCCGCTTCATTTCGCTTTCGCCAAGGCGCTCGACGATCGCGGGCAGCACGAAAAGGCGCTCGAGCATTACATCATCGGCGGAAAGATGAAGCGCCAACAGCTCGACTATAAGGAAAGCGACACGTTCGCTTTCTTCGACGGCATTCGCGCAGCCTTCCCGAAGGAAGTGTTTGAGAACCGCAAATGGGCTGGTCTGAACGATGATCGTCCGGTGTTCATCGTCGGCATGCCGCGCTCCGGGTCGACGCTAGTCGAGCAGATCCTTTCAAGCCACCCGGACATCTACGGGGCTGGCGAGGTCAAGTATCTTAGCCAAGCACTCGGCAAGATCCGCGATCGCTTTCCGTCGTTGCCGCGCTATCCGGACATGGTCGAAAAGATCACCGGACCTCAGCTCGAGATCGTGGCGAAAAGCTACCAGGAGATGCTCGCCAAGGGCGCGGGCGACGCGAAGCGCATCACCGACAAGCTGCTGACCAACTACTTCTTCCTCGGGCTCATCAACCTGCTGTTCCCCAAGGCGAAGGTCATCAACACGCAGCGCGATCCTGTCGACACCTGCCTGTCGGGCTTCACCAAGCTGTTCAAGGACGACATGCCGCACAGCTACGACCTTGGCGAACTCGGCCGTTACTACGGCAAGTATCGCGAGCTGATGGAGCATTGGGAGAAGGTCCTGCCGAAGGGCTTCCTGACCACGGTGATCTACGAGGACGTGGTGGCCGATACCGAGAAGGAAGCGAAGCGGCTAATCGAGTTCCTCGGCCTGCCGTGGGATCCGAAGTGCGTCGATTTCCACAAGTCGGACCGTCCGGTGAAGACGGCGAGCGTCGCCCAGGTTCGCAAGCCGATCTACAAGACCTCGGTCAAGCGCTGGAAGAAGTATGGCGAGGGGCTGCAACCACTCGTCGACGCGATCGAGGGCAAGCCCGAAAAGGCCGGCGCCAAAGGCAAGGCGAAGGTCAAGGAAAACGCCTGATCATTCGACGGCATCGGCGCGCGTGCTAAAGCGCGCGCCGCAATGCTGAAGCGGGGAAAAGTTTAAGCGTGCGCTCACTCACGCATCTCGACCGGCTTGAGGCCGAGAGCATCCATATCCTTCGCGAGACTGTCGCGGAGGCTGACAAGCCCGTGATGCTCTATTCGATCGGCAAGGATTCGGCGGTGATGCTGCACCTTGCCAAGAAGGCCTTTTTCCCGAGTCCGCTGCCGTTCCCGCTGCTTCACGTAGACACCACGTGGAAATTCAAGGACATGTATGCGCTTCGCGACAAGGTCGGCGCAGATCCCGGCATCCAGCTGATCGTCTACCGCAACCCCGAGGCCCAGAACAAAGGGATCAATCCCTTCGATCACGGCCCCCTCCACACCGACATGTGGAAGACCGAGGGCCTCAAGCAGGCGCTCGACCTCCACGGCTTTGATGCAGCGTTCGGCGGTGCTCGCCGCGACGAGGAGAAGAGCCGTGCCAAGGAGCGCGTGTTCAGCTTCCGCGACAAGAACCATCGCTGGGACCCGAAACGCCAGCGCCCGGAATTATGGTCGCTCTACAATGTTCGGAAGAGCAAGGGCGAAAGCATTCGCGTCTTCCCTTTGTCCAATTGGACCGAGCTCGACGTCTGGCAGTATATCTTGCGCGAGAAGATTGAGATCGTGCCGCTCTATTTCGCGGCCGAACGCCCCACGGTCGAGCGCGACGGCCTGATCCTGATGGTGGACGACGACCGCTTCCCGCTGAACGGCGACAAGACGGTGCAGCGGAAGGTCCGCTTCCGCACGCTCGGCTGCTACCCGTTGTCGGGCGCGGTCGAGAGCGACGCCTCGACGGTCGAGGAAATCGTCGCAGAAATGCTGCTGACCAAGACGTCGGAGCGGCAGGGGCGCGCGATCGATCGCGATGCCGGCAGCGCGTCGATGGAGAAGAAGAAGCAGGAGGGATATTTTTAATGTCCCGCCCACTCGATTCCGAACAGGACCTCATCCGCACCGATGTGCGGGCGTGGCTGAAGCAGCAGGAAGAGAAAGAACTTCTCCGCTTCATCACCTGCGGAAGCGTCGATGATGGCAAGTCGACCCTGATCGGGCGCTTGCTGTATGAATCGAAGCAGATTTTCGACGATCAGCTCGAGGCGTTGGAAGGCGACAGCAAGCGTCATGGGACGCAGGGAGAGCGGATCGATTTCGCTTTGCTGGTAGACGGCCTCTCGGCCGAGCGCGAGCAGGGCATCACGATCGACGTCGCCTACCGCTTCTTTTCGAGCGCTCGGCGCAAGTTCATCGTCGCCGACACGCCCGGCCACGAGCAATATACGCGCAACATGGTCACCGGCGCGTCGACCGCGGACCTTGCCGTCCTGCTGGTCGATGCACGAAAAGGCATCCTGACTCAGACGCGGCGCCATTCTTACCTCGCTCAGCTGGTCGGCATCAGGCGGTTCGTGCTCGCCGTGAACAAGATGGACCTGGTCGATTATGACCAAGGAGCGTTCGACGCTATCACTGCCGATTACCGCGCGTTTGCCGCAAATATCGGTATCCAGGATTGGGTGGCCATCCCAGTGTCTGGCCTCAACGGCGACAATGTGATGAGCCGCAGCGAAGCGATGGGCTGGTATACGGGCCCGAGCCTGCTCGAGCATCTCGATACCGTGCCGCTCGATGCGCTCGCCGACCTCGACAAGCCCATGCGCATGCCGGTGCAATGGGTAAACCGGCCCAACCAGAATTTCCGCGGCTTTTCCGGCCAGATAGCCTCAGGGACGATTGGTCCGGGCGCGGAAGTGCGCATTCTGCCCTCGGGCAAGGTCACGCGTGTCGGCCGTGTGGTCACGATGAGCGGCGATCTCGACGAGGCCGCGGCGGGCGAATCCGTGACCCTCACCCTGACTGAGGAAGTGGACTGCTCGCGTGGCGACGTGATCGCGGCCGCTGGCGATCCCCCGGAAGTTGCGGACCAGTTCGAAGCGACGATCGTGTGGATGGCGGACGACGAACTGCTGCCGGGTCGGGGCTATTGGCTGAAGCTTGGCACGCAGATGGTCACGGTGATGATCCAGCCGCCCAAATATG
>Ga0070665_100006351_pt1 | contig 12058 bp, 8 predicted proteins | sample KBSS13metaG_FD_65862 | JGI IMG/M metagenome (GOLD analysis project Ga0070665, IMG submission 65862) | Switchgrass rhizosphere microbial communities from Kellogg Biological Station, Michigan, USA - KBS S1-3 metaG | ecosystem: Host-associated > Plants > Roots > Rhizosphere > Soil ...
CCCAAGCCTCGCCTCCAGTTCACCTCGGGTGCTATTCTTTCCTTTACCTCCGCCGGAGCTTTTCATCATGACGCCTCCTGAAAATCCTCCACGCCTCGAAATCGTCAACCGCGATGGTTCGCCGATTACTCCCGTACAATCTCTTTCTGGCCAGACCGCCATTGCCACAATTGCAGGGCATCCGCTCCAGCCCAACCGCGGCACTTCGCTCAATCTCGACTGGGTCGAATCCGTTCGCGTGAATACATCCGCCGTCGAACGTCGCGCCGCCACGCTGGTCACTCGCCGCACCGTGAAAAAAGATTGCCAGATTGCCTGGCTCCTTCGTGCGATCACCTGCATGGATCTGACCACGCTGTCCGGCGACGACACGGACGAACGCGTCAAACGTCTTTGCGCCAAAGCACGCCAGCCTGTTCAGCAGGAACTCCTCGACAAACTCGGTGCGCGCGAACTGAGTCTCAAAGTCGGTGCTGTCTGCGTCTACCATCTTTTTGTCGAAACTGCGGCCAAGGCCCTGCAAGGCAGCGGAATCCCAGTTGCCGCGGTCTCCACAGGATTTCCCGCCGGTCTTTCTCCGCTCGAAGAGCGCATCGCCGAAATTAAACGTTCTGTCGAATCCGGTGCTCAGGAAATTGATGTCGTCATTACGCGCGCTCACGTCTTCGGCGCGCAATGGCAAAAGCTCTACGACGAAATCGTCGCCTTCAAGGACGCGTGCGGCCCAGCACATCTCAAAGTAATTCTTGGCACCGGCGATCTGCTTACGCTGCGCAACGTAGCAAAGGCCAGCCTCGTCGCCATGATGGCCGGGGCCGACTTTATTAAAACTTCCACTGGAAAAGAAACCGTCAACGCCACGCTTCCGGTGGGGCTTGTCATGGTTCGCGCGATCCGTGAATACGCTGAGGAAACCGGTATGGCCGTCGGCTTCAAACCAGCCGGTGGAATTCGCACCGCGAAACAGTCGCTGGAATGGCTCTCGCTGATGAAAGAGGAACTCGGCAACAGCTGGCTCCAACCCCATCTTTTCCGCTTCGGCGCCAGCGGCATGCTCGCCGACATCGAACGCCAGCTCGAATTTCACGCCACCGGCCGCTACTCGGCGGAGCACCGCCACCCGCTGGCTTGAAGCACTGAATGGTTGAATTCCTGACTGCCGGAGACTAAATGGCAAAAAAAGCCAGTGCAGACGACGCGCAAATCCTTCTTAGGCTCTATGAACTCAGGCGCGAACCGGAAATGCGCAAGGCGCGCAACTGGTGGTTCAATGATTTCTGGCCGAACAACGCCGACGATTTCCTGAAAGTGGCTTGGGCCATGGGCACGCAGGAAAACAATTGGCTTCGCCAGGTCTCCGGCTACTGGGGCATGACTGCATCGCTGGTACTGCAAGGCGCTTTGAGCGAAGAACTATTTCTTCGCCCGTCCTCCAGTGGCGAAATGTTTGTCATGTTTGGAAAGGTTCACCCGTTCATCAAGGACCTCCGGGAAAAGCTTGGCGATCCGGAAGTATTTCTCGATGTCGAAAAGGTGATTACGAATACGAAGTGGGGTCGTGAGCGACTGAAATTCATTTTGAAGCGCATCGAGACTTGGCGTGGGAAAATGGGCAAGCAGTAACGGCGGAAGTGAGCAGCAAGCATTCACGGGGACACGAGCAGAATGAGCGTCATCGAAAAATTCAGAACGATGGAATACGGCCCGGCGCCCGAGGATCCGAAAGAATCCCTCATCTGGCTCGACCGCTACCAGCGCCGTTTCGGCCATTTCATCAACGGAAAATTCCAGCCGCCCTCTGAAGGAAAATATTTCGAGACTACCGATCCTTCGAGCGGCGACAAAATCGCGGACGTCGCGCAGGGAAGTACCGCCGACGTTGACGCGGCGGTAAAAGCTGCGCGCGCCGCATTGCGTGGCTGGCAGAAGTTATCAGGACACCAGCGGGCCCGTTTCCTTTACGCGTTGGCGCGCCAAATACAAAAACATTCGCGACGCCTCGCCGTTCTCGAAACGCTCGACAACGGCAAACCCATTCGTGAGAGCCGCGATATCGACATCCCGCTTGTAGCGCGCCATTTCTACCATCACGCAGGCTGGGCGCAACTGCTCTCGCAGGAATTTCGGGGCTACGAAGCCTGCGGTGTGGTCGGTCAGATTATTCCGTGGAATTTTCCGTTGCTGATGCTTGCGTGGAAGATCGCGCCTGCGCTCGCTATGGGAAATACCGTCGTTCTCAAGCCCGCAGAATTTACGCCGCTCACGGCTCTAGCGTTTGCGGAAATTTGCAATGAAGTCGGCTTGCCAGCGGGCGTTGTGAATATCGTCACCGGCGATGGAGCCACCGGCGAGGCGCTAGTCAAGCATTCAGACATCGACAAAATCGCCTTCACTGGCTCAACCGAGGTTGGCCGTGCGATCCGCCGCGCTACCGCACAATCGCATAAGAAGCTTTCGCTCGAACTTGGCGGTAAATCGCCGTTCATCGTGTTTGAAGATGCCGATCTGGATTCAGCCGTCGAAGGTTTGGTGGATGGCATCTGGTTCAATCAGGGGCAAGTCTGCTGCGCAGGTTCGCGCTTGCTGGTTCAGGAATCCGTCGCCGAAAAACTCACGCGCAAACTGCAGGCTCGCATGAGTGCGCTGCGCGTTGGCTCACCGCTCGACAAGGCGGTCGACATCGGCGCCATCATCGCGCGCGTTCAACTCGAGCGAATCGACGGCCTCGTCAAGCAGGGAATTGCTGAAGGCGCGACGTGCTGGCAACCGGAGATCGTTCTTCCTTCGCGCGGCTGGTATTACAAGCCCACGCTGTTGAGCAACGTGCATCCCACTTCAATCGTGGCGCAGCAGGAAATCTTTGGTCCTGTGCTTGCAGCGATGACCTTCCGTACTCCTCAGGAGGCGGTTCAACTCGCCAACAACACCGTTTACGGACTAGCAGCCAGCGTGTGGAGCGAGAGTGTGAATGTCGCGCTGCAAGCCGCGGCGCAGATCAAAGCGGGCGTCGTGTGGGTCAACAGCACGAATCTTTTTGACGCGGCCTGTGGCTTCGGTGGTTATCGCGAGAGTGGGTACGGCCGCGAGGGCGGCCGCGAAGGCTTGCTCGAATATCTCGAACCAACCTGGTTCAAGCACGCGCCGACTCTGAAGCCCGCCGCGGAAAGCAAAAATGGATCTGGCGCGACTGACGTTGCCAATCCGATCGCCTCGATTGATCGCACCGTCAAACTTTATATTGGCGGCAAGCAGACTCGCCCCGATTCCGGCTACAGCATCCCGGTTTACGGCACGAAGAGCGAACTGCTTGGAGAGGCTCCGCTCGGCAATCGCAAAGACATTCGCAACGCTGTGGAAGCCGCCCGCAAGGCCGAAGGCTGGGCCAAAACGACAGCGCACAATCGTGCGCAGGTCCTTTACTATATCGCCGAAAATCTGTCGCAGCGCGCTGACGAAATCACCAAGCGCCTCGCGGCTGCGCTTGGCAAGAAACAAGCTACTCAGGAAGTTCAGCTCAGCGTAGAGCGTATCTTCTCCTACGCTGCGTGGTGCGACAAATTCGATGGCGCCGTTCACAACCCGCCGTTCAGAAACATCTCCATCGCGATGAACGAATCAATCGGCGCCGTTGGCATTGTGTGTCCGCCGGATTCGCCGCTCCTTGGATTGTTCTCGCTAGCGTTGCCACTGGTTGCGGCCGGAAATGCAGTAGTCGCAGTTCCGTCGGAGAAATACCCGCTCATCACCGGTGATCTCTACCAAGTCTTTGAAACCAGCGATCTGCCCGGCGGCGTCATAAACCTTGTCACTGGCAGGTCGTCCGAGCTGTTGAAAGTACTTGCCGAACACGACGATCTCGATGCCATCTGGTGCTGCGGCGACGATGCACTTTGCTCTGCGGCGAAGGCACTGTCGGCGGGCAATCTCAAGCAAGTTTGGACGAACGACGGCCGCACCATAGACTGGTCTGACGTAATACAGGGCGAAGGCCGCTGGTTCCTGCAGCACGCGTATCAGGTCAAGAATATCTGGGTGCCCTACGGCGAGTAATTTTCAGAGCGAATCTGCTCGCGCTGTGACCCATTGCGAATGAGCGCGATTCAGTGAGCGACGGAGCAACGGAAACAATACAAACCAAGGCTGACCCGCGCGCCGCGTTTCGCTATCCCGCGTTCGTCAATTTCCAGCTGGCTCGCTTCTGCATCGTCTTCGCGACGGAAATGCAGGCCGTCGCCGTCGGCTGGCAAGTCTACGAAATCACTAAGCGCCCGCTGGACCTCGGCCTGGTTGGTCTCGCGCAATTTCTTCCCGGCATGTTGCTCTTCCTTGTTTCGGGCCACGCTGCAGATCGCCTCAATCGCCGCAAGCTGATGATTTGGTGCGATATCGGTTTCGCGGTCTGCTTCGTGATGCTACTGGCGATTACGTTACGCGGTTCTGTCTCAATTGCCGCGATCTATGTAGTGCTGGTGCTGCTCGGAGTGACTCGCTCGTTCAACGCTCCGGTGAGTCGCGCCATGCTTCCGCATCTGGTCCCGCCCGAACACTTCGAGAGTTCTGTGGCGTGGAGTTCCAGCATGTGGCAAGCGGCATCGATTCTCGGGCCAGTCGCCGGCGGATTGCTCTATGCCCTATCAGAGAAACTGCTACATCCCAGCAGCGGTCCTGCTTCGGTCTACGTATTCGCCTTTCTCGCGGCGAGCGTTGCCACGGTGTTGAACATTCGCGTGCCGGATCAGGGAACTCCGCGTGGTGATTCTTCCGGTGGACTGTCCACAGTTTTCGAAGGTTTCCGCTACATCTGGCGGGAGAAAATGATTTTGGGCGCGATCTCACTGGATCTATTTGCAGTGCTGCTCGGCGGAGCGGTTGCGCTTTTACCCGTTTACGCGCGCGAGATTTTGCAAACCGGACCTTGGGGGTTGGGAGTTCTTCGCGCGGCTCCTGGAGTCGGCGCAGGAATTATGGCGATTGCCATTGCGCACAATCCGCTTAAGAAAAACGCCGGCGCAACGATGCTATGGTGCGTTGCGGGATTTGGTTTTTGCACTGTGTTATTTGGACTTTCCCGCAGCCTGCTGGTCTCGGTAATCGCGCTGCTGCTTGTCGGTGCGACCGACATGGTTAGCGTGATTGTCCGCGCCACACTGATTCAGGTGCAGACGCCGGATGCGATGCGCGGGCGCGTCAATGCCGTGGATATGATTTTCATTGGAGCTTCCAACGAGCTGGGCCAGTTCGAGTCGGGTGTTGCCGCGCAGTGGTTCGGGACCGTTCCTGCTGTCATTCTTGGCGGCGTCGGCGCAATCGTCGTCACCGGCCTTTGGGCGTGGATGTTCCCCGAACTGCGCAAAGTGAATCAGCTGATTCTGAAAGAAGAGTGAATCAGGTGAGTTTGCCGCCGCGCATAACGGTGAGAGCGGAGTGCGCAGCGCCGAGTAGCGGCGCATCTTCGTTGAGCACAACAGCGATAGGAATGTTGGCGAGCAACGGCGCGAGCTGGCCTTTGTCGGCGAACGCCGTGCAGAACGTGCTCTTTTTCAATAGCGGAAGAATTTTTAGCGCGATGCCGCCGGCGAGATAGACGCCGCCGTAGGCGAGAACGCGCAGTGCCAGGTTGCCCGATTCCGCGCCGAATGCGTCGGTCCAGAAATCCAGCGTTTCTATACAAACGGGGCACGCGCCGGTCAACGCATTACCGGTAATTTCCTGCGCCGATTCCCCGGCGGCTTTCTCGAACGAATCGTGGCGTACGTCCGGCGCCAGGAATTCGTGGATCGGCCGAAATCCGCGCCCCGAAAAGAGCTCTTCGCAGGAGACACGCGACAGGCGTTTCTTCAGGAAAGTCAGGAAAGCGATTTCGCGGTCGCTACGCGGCGCGAAATCGGCGGAGCCGCCTTCGGAAGGAGCCGCGCGGTGGCCTCGGCCGTCCCAATACAAGACAGCTTCGCCAAGACCCGTGCCGGCGGCGATCACTGCGAAGTTTTCCTGCGGATGGTCCACGCCCCGGTTCAGGTAGAACAGGTCGTTTGTTTCGAGTTTTTGCAGGCCACGCGCGGTCGCGACGAGATCGTTCATCAACACAATGTGTTCGCGAGGCACGCCAAGGCTGGCGGCGAGCGACGTGGAATCGAGTTTCCACGGAATATGCGCGGCGTGGAGAACGCCATCCACGACAGTGCCGGGAACTCCGAATCCAGCAGCCGAAACGGCTGATTGCGAACCGGACTGCCGGGCTTCGCGCGAGAAAGTGTCAACCAGTGATTCGAAACTGGAGAAATCGCGCGTGGCGTAGCGTTTGCGAGCAACGACGGAAAGTTTGCTGTTCTGCTCGTCGTAGGCGACGAGATGAGATTTCGTTCCGCCAATGTCGCCTGCGATGAGCATCGTCTGTCTACAAACCTTTCCAGCTCAGTTGGCTAATCAAGGCGTTCTGGAGTGAACAGCCTGGTCATTTCCAAAACGTGGCGATAGTAATCGCGCTGTGTGAGTGAGTATGCCGCCTCTTCGTCGATGATAAAAGTCACGTCAGGATGCATCTGCAGAGCGGAAGCGCTGACGGAAGAAGTGATAGGCCCTTCGATCGCCTTGGCGACGGCGGCGGCTTTCGAACGGCCCGACGCCAGGATCAGAACTCGCTTGGAATCGAGGATCGTGCCGATGCCCATAGTAATGGCGCACTTGGGCATTTCCGCATCATTCGAAAAAACGTGGCGATTGTCTTCGATAGTTTCGCGGCTCAGAGCTTTCAAGCGTGTGCGTGATGCCAAGCTGGATGTTGGTTCATTGAAGCCGATGTGGCCGTTGCGTCCAATGCCGAGAACCTGTAGATCAATTCCGCCGGCGGCTTTAATGCATTGTTCGTAGCGCGCGCAGTAGTCGTCGTAGCCGCCGCGAATCGTGCCATCGGGAACGTGCGCGCGTTCGCGTGGAAAGTTCACCTGCGAAAAAAGATTCTGCTCCATGAAATGGTGGTAGCTCTGCGGGTGCGAGGGCGCAAGGCCGAGATATTCATCGAGATTGAAACTGGTGGCGCGCGAGAAATCGAGAGAACCTTCGCGATAAAGGGCTATCAGTTCCTTGTAGAGCCCGAGAGGAGTGCTGCCTGTAGCCAGTCCGAGCACGATATCCGGCTTGGAACGAACGGCACTGGCCACGATGCGCGCAGCTTCACGACTGACTTCTTCGTAATCTCTTTTCAAGACGACCAGCATGCGAAGTTAGTTCTCCCTGAGCACAAGGCGCCCACCCCCGGAAGGCGGCCGCTAAACACGCGATAGCAACTTAACGGAAGCGGCGGATCATGAAATTGTGGCGGTCCGAACGATAGATGCCGAGGACGTAGATTATAGCCTTGCCCCTGGTGGAATAGATGACCTGACGAATTCGCAGCAAGGGGTCGCGGCGCGGGACGTTGAGTAGTTCAGCGGTGCGCGGGTCGGCCGCGGTTGCGTCAATTTCTTCGTCGGCGTAGCCGAGACGGACGTCGTAGTTTCGCTCCAAGGTGGAGAAGAGGGAATCGCGGCCCAGCGGAGACTCGAGCAGGCCAGGGAAGTCTTCAGCCGACAGGTAGCAAGTTTCCAGCGCGAAAGGTTCATCGGCAGCGTGACGGAGGCGCTCTAGCTTGATGAGGCTCTTGGTGGGAGCGAGCGAAAGACGAGCAGCTGCATCGGGTTCGTTATCAATGATCTTTGCGTACAAAATTTTGGACGCAGCAGTCAGACTGCGCGCGGCCATCTGCTCGGTGTAGCTCATCAACTTGTTGAAATGAATTTTAGGGGAAGAAACGAAAGTGCCGACACCGCGACGTCGTTCTACGACGCCTTCGCGTTCGAGAGAAGCCAGGGCATGGCGGGCGGTCATCAGGCTGACGGCATGGAGTTTGGCCAGGTCGCGTTCGGAACTTACCGGGTCGCCGGGCCGAAGATGACCAGAGTCAATGCGCTTCCGAATAGCCAGCTGGATGCGCTGGTAAGCGGGTAACGCAAGTCGAATTTTGCTGGCGGGCATTCAGTACACCTCATCTGTAAGACACTGAATAGACGAGAGAAACCCTGTATCGGTTCGACGTTAGCGAGAAAATCGCAGCCACAGCCACGACGCGAGCCCATGGACCAGCTTGGGCGCGCACAAAATCCTCGACCTTTCGAGCGTGATATAGAGCACGGCCAAAAGTGCTATAGCCTGTGCGGGGGCTCCCTAATGGAAATTCTTTATAAAACACATTTTTTCTGTTGACAAGCCTATTTCTGTGCTATATAGCTTAACGCGATAAATCCTATAGCTGAGCAGGGGTGCTCGGCATTTCGCAGTCAAAAAAATGCGGCAGGGGCGGCGCTTTCGGACCGGAGGCGCCGGAATGGAGGTCAGAAGATGGTTACGGGGTTGTGTAGAAAAGTGGTGTACGTACTGCTAGCGTTAGCGCTAACGCTGGGCGTGGGGACAAATGTTTTTGGCCAGGAAGTAACCGCCTCGATCACCGGTACGGTGACCGATCCTGGCGGTGGTGCGGTAGCAGGAGCAGCCGTCACCGCAAAATCGGTGGAACGCGGCACAACGTTTACAGGCACAACCGGTGAAGATGGCTTTTACCGTATCGCGCAGCTTCCTGTCGGAAACTATGAACTGCGCATCGAAAAAGCCGGATTTCAGACCGCTGTGCACCCAGCTTTCACGCTGGTCTTGAACCAAGTCGGTCGCATCGACATTCAGTTGAAGGTCGGCCAGGTAACGGAAACTGTACAGGTTGAATCGACGCCCCCAGTACTCAAGACCGAAGCAACGCAGGTCGATACCATTATTAATGCCGCAACCAATGACAACCTTCCGCTGGCTTCGCGGAACTATGTCCAGTTGACGCTGCTTGCGCCCGGAGCGGTTTCGACGGATCCCAGCAGCTTTAACAACGGCAACAACACCGGCGGTTACGGCGGGCGGCCGTTGATTAACGGCAACCGCGAGCAGGCCAACAACTTCCTGCTCGACGGCATGGACAACAATCAGGTTTCCGATAACTTGCTGGGTTACACTCCGGCGCCGGATGCCATCCAGGAATTCAACCTGATCACCAGCAACGCCTCGGCGGAATTCGGAAACTTCCAGGGCGGTATCGTCAGCACGACAATCAAGTCGGGGACCAATAGTTTCCACGGCGACGTCTGGGAGTTTTTCCGTAATGACAAGCTGAACGCGAATAGCTGGTCAAACAATTTTAACGGATCGCCGCGTGACAAAATGCGCTGGAATATGTTCGGCGCTACTTTGGGCGGCCCGGTTATCAAGAACAAGCTGTTCTTCTTCGTGGATTACCAGGGCCAGCGGTTTGACATCCCGAGTTCGACGACAGCAAAGAACGTCTTTACGACTCCAGAGCGCACGGGCGACTTTGGGGATCTTTGCGAAACTGGTTTCACAAATGGAATCTGTAACCCGCCTTCAGGCCCGAACGATACACGTAAACACGTTCAACTTTATAATCCCTGCGCGTCGTTCAGCGCGCCGTGCACGGCCTCGTCCACACCAGCAGCCGTGCGGCAACCGTTTCCCAACAACGTGATACCGGCGGCGATGATTAGCCCAGTGGCCCAGGCACTGTTTAGTTCGTCGTTATATCCGGCCGCGATCGGTACAGGTTTGCAACAGAATGCGTTCACAACTTCGGCGTCAGCCTTTAACGTAGACCAGGGCGACATCAAGGTCGACTACAGGCCTAGTGACAAGGACAACATCTCGTACCGATTCACCAGAGCCTATCAAAACAATCCGTCGACAAATTCTATGGTTCTCCTTTCCAACAGCTTTTCGACGACGCCGATTTACAATACAGTCGGCGACTGGACGCGAGTGATCAGCACCAATCTTGTGAACGACCTTCGCATCGGTTGGAGCCACGTTACGCTCAACTCCGGCAACAGCTGGGATTCGAGCGTGGGCGACTTCGGCAACACGCTAGGCATTGGGAACGGAAACCCCACCGGCGTAGACGGACTTCTGGCATTGAATTTTTCCAACACCGCGCTGACTAACTTGGGAAGTACGATGAGCACCCAGAGCTTTGACGACAAGGTCTGGCAGTTCGAAGACGCGCTGACTTGGACGCGTGGTCGGCACAATTTGAAATTTGGCGCTCAGTTCTGGCGTCAAATTATCAAGACGTTCTATGCCGGTAACAACGGTGAACTTGGCTTGATGGATTTTGATGGAAGGTTCACAAACTCATCTTCCACTACGCCGGTCAGCAATACCGGCGACGGCGGCGCCGATTTTGTTCTGGGGCTGCCATTCCAGATTGGCCGGGGCGTAAGCACTGGCAAAACCTGGGAACAGTCGAGCAATATCATTGGTGTGTATGCACAAGACACATGGCGAATCACGGATCGTCTGACCTTGAACCTCGGCTTGCGCTACGAAGCGCACACTCCGTGGGTTGAGTCCAACGACGAGCAGGCCAACTATAATTTCGTGACTGGCAACGTTGACTTGGCTGGCCAAAATGGAGCCAGCAGGGGCCTTTACAACGGGTTCTATGGTGGCAGGGACTTCCAGCCCCGCATAGGATTCGCATGGACTCCGGCTGCTCTGGGCGGGAAGACCGTGGTTCGCGGAGCCTTCACGATTTCCTCCTACTTGGAAGGAACAGGGACGAACCTGCGCTTGACGCTGAATGCCCCCTTCACGCCAGCTGAAGTCAACGCCATCTACAACAACCAGGCGTTGCCCGGCTCGAACACTACAGACGGCATTCCAGGCTCGGCGTCAGGAGCATCCTGCGACCCACCAACCTACGCCTGCTATGCGGGTGCGTTCCTGCGCGTGTGGGATCCCAACGTGCAGCCGTCAATCGCGAATCAGTGGAACTTGACCGTCCAGCACCAAATTTGGAAGGACACGACCTTCCAGATTGGGTATGTCGGGCAGCGTGGGACTCATTTGATGGTTCCGTTCGACTACGCACAGCGCGTATTGGAGCCAAACTCCTCGTGCGGGACTCCGCCATGTACGGCGCCGAGCCCCTTCTTCGCCGCCAACCCAACGCTGTATGACGTCCTAGGCAATGGCGGACCTGGCGCAACTGTTTCGGGAACCCAGTCGAACGGCACCATGGGCTACAACGCGCTGCAGACCGTGCTGCAAAAACAGATGTCGAACGGTTTGCAGTATCAGGTGTCGTATACGTTCTCCAAGTGCATGTCCGACAGCACAGGCTATTACGGCGCGTGGAACAACGCGCTCAGCGCATCGGCATACTGGCAAAACGTGTATGACCAGAAATCAGAATGGGCACCGTGCTACTACGATGCCACCCATGTGCTCACGACGTATGCCATCTACGAGTTGCCAATTGGCCGCGGCAAGATGATTGGCAAAGACATGAACGGTGTACTGAACGCAATCGTTGGCGGCTGGCAGGTTAGCCCCATCGTCACGTTCCGCACGGGCTGGCCGCTGCCGGTATATGGAGCGCAAGACGAATCCGGTACGTTCGGCCGCGGTGCGCGGGCGGACTGCCTCTCGCTTCCGAGCGTGAGCGGCGACACACCGATCGCAGGAGCCGGCGGTATTCAGTGGTTCACAAATAACAACAATTTCGTCAATCCAGCGGTCGGAACGTTTGGTAATTGCGCGCCACAACTCGGCGGGTTGAGAGGTCCGCATTACACAAACGTGGACCTGGGCTTAGCGAAGAACTTCCAACTGACGGAACGGTTCAAACTGCAGTTCCGAACCGATTTCATTAACGCATTTAATCACGTACAACTTAACGCACCAAATATGGGCCTTGGACTGACGATGGGACAGATCACGTCGGCACAGCCTCCAAGGAACATTCAGCTTGCGCTGAAGTTGTACTACTAGTCCCCCGGTTGAAGTACGATGGGGCAGGCGAACACACCCCCGCCTGCCCCATTTTGTTTTTGGGCGGTGAATTCGCGGAACACTCCATCGACAAGATGATCAAACCGTATCGAGAACTGGGTGCTGTGGCGTCCCTAGCGGTTTTTCTGGCGTTTCCAGGAATTGGATTGGCGCAGGAACAAAAGGCGCCCAACGCCGCTGC
>Ga0070665_100006352_pt1 | contig 12058 bp, 10 predicted proteins | sample KBSS13metaG_FD_65862 | JGI IMG/M metagenome (GOLD analysis project Ga0070665, IMG submission 65862) | Switchgrass rhizosphere microbial communities from Kellogg Biological Station, Michigan, USA - KBS S1-3 metaG | ecosystem: Host-associated > Plants > Roots > Rhizosphere > Soil ...
AGTTGGGTTTTAAGAAAGCGGTTGTCCCCCAGGCCTCGCTGCGGCAGGAAGCAGAGGAGTTAAAATCTCTCCCACTCAAGCTTCACGGCGTTCGTTGGCTCGCCGATGCCCTGAAAGGAATCGAATTATGATTTGGTGGTTTATTCGTATTGTAGTGATTACGGCGTCGCCCATTATGGGCTGGTATGAGTCGCATGATTGGCACGGTGTAGCGGCTGGTTTTGCCGTAGCCTTATTAATTATTGGAGCGGAAATTATTATGGAACGGGTTCCCTTGACGCATTTGTTGTTCGGTATTTTGGGCGGTGCTTTGGGATTGAGTTTTGCTTTAGCGCTGCATCAAGGAATTTCTATCACGGGGTTGGGCGATAGTTTTCCGTTCATTCACAAAGCGGTGCCCTATTTGTATTTAATTTTTACTTATATCGGCGCCACCATCGCCGTGCGTCGTCAGCAAGAAGTGGATCGGATTGACCGAGGGGAGCTGCCCAGTAAAAGTGGCGTGCGTCGCAAACCAGGCGATATTCGAGTGGTGGATACCTCCGCCATCATCGATGGCCGCATCGCTGATGTGTATGAAACGCATTTCTTGGTAGGAACTTTGGTCGTTGGCCGGTTCATTCTTAAAGAACTTCAAGATATTGCCGATTCCAGCGATACGCTGAAGCGTGCGCGTGGCCGCCGGGGCTTGGATATTCTGCGCCGCCTGCAGGAACACACCGACATTCAAGTAAAGATCTATGAAAAAGATTATCCAGAAATTAAAGATGTGGATGGCAAGCTCGTGTCCTTGGCCAAAGAATTGGATGCGGCTGTACTAACAACAGACTTTAATCTCAACAAAGTGGCATCGCTTCAGGGTGTCATCGTCTTAAATGTGAATGATTTGGCTAATGCTTTGCGTCCGGCTGTTCTTCCGGGCGAAGCCATGAGCATCTTTGTGGCTAAAGACGGAAAAGAAAAAGAACAAGGCGTCGGATATCTCGATGATGGGACGATGGTCATTGTCGAAGAAGGTCGTCGGCTCGTAGGAAAAAAAGTAGATGTGATTGTGACCTCCGTGCTTCAGACGTCGGCCGGTCGAATGATTTTCACGCGTTCCAAAGAACGTGACCGTTCCGGTAACGGTAAAGCGAACGACTAACCGGTGTCGCCAGACACGGCAGCGATTGTTTTAGGCGCAGGTCAAGGCTTACGTTTTGGCGGCCATGTGCGAAAACAGTATTTACGCTTGCAAGGTCGGCCAGTGCTTTGGTGGTCCTTGGCTGCTTTTCAAGCGAGTCCTTCCATTGACACCATCGTGCTTGTTGCGCCGAGAGAAGATTTGCCGCGTTTGACCCGACAGGTCGCGACCTGGCGCTTTTCCAAATTGAACCTGCTGGTGGCCGGGGGAAAAGAACGATCCGACTCGGTGAAAGAGGGGCTTGCCGCTGTGTCCGACGCTACACGTTGGGTGGCTGTTCATGATGGAGTGCGTCCTTTAATTACGCCCGCGCAAATTGAATCCGTTCTCGCCGTGGCGCGCAAATATAAGGCCGCGATCGCTGCGGTTCCCAGTCGCGATACCGTTAAAATCGCCGATCGCATGCAGTGCATTGCCGCCAGTCCCGATCGCCGGAGCGTATGGCAGGCCCAGACGCCCCAAATTTTTGCGCACCACTTATTGCGCCAAGCGCATGGGTTGATAAGAGGCGCTCCAGGCTCCAGACTCAAGGCTCCAGGAATCTTGCCTAAAGCCTGCAGTCTAGAGCCTAAAGCGGCTATTACCGACGACGCGCAGCTCGTGGAGCGGCTAGGGGTCAAAGTGAAACTCGTTGATACTAGCGCTGAAAACATGAAAGTCACATTGCCGATCGATTTGGAATTCGCCAAAATTATTCTGAAAAGGCGTCGGAGAAAATAACTATGTTTCGCGTTGGCATCGGCTACGACATTCATCGTTTTAAAAAGGGGCGTCCGTTATTGATCGGTGGCATCAAGATCCCGCATGCTCAAGGCCTGGACGGTCATTCCGATGCGGACGTTCTTCTGCATGCCATTACCGACGCGCTTTTAGGCGCCGCGGCATTACCTGATATTGGATTTTATTTTCCACCGACGAAGACCGCCATAAAAGGCATCGACAGCCGCGTGATGCTGGCTAAAGCATTACGCGAAGTGCGGCGCCAAGGGTTTCAGATAATGAATATTGATAGCGTGGTGATCGGTGAGGCCCCTAAAATCGCTCCGTATCGCGAGGCCATCCGCGCTTCCGTCGCGCGATGTTTAAATATTCCTGTGTCTGCGATCCAGGTTAAGGGAAAAACAAATGAAGGATTGGACGCCGTCGGCAAGCGCCAGGCCATGGCGGCTCAGGCCGTGGTTTTGTTGCGTGGTAAAAAATAATGCAATTTTTTAATACGTTGATCGGCACCAAGCAGGCTTTTACTCCCTCTAATCCCAAGGAAGTGCGGATGTATGTCTGCGGTATTACGCCTTATGACGTTTGTCACGTGGGGCATGCGCGTTGTTATGTCGTATTCGATGTGCTGCGGCGGACTTTAAAAGCCCATGGCTTCCATGTGCGCTTCATTCAAAACTTTACCGATGTGGATGATAAAATTATTGATCGCGCGCGAGAACGTGGGATTAATCCTAGTGAGCTGGTGCAGCAAAACATCGACGATTTTTTTAACAAGATGGATGCCTTGGGCGTGCAGCGCGCGGATCTTTATCCCAAAGTCACGGAACATATTCCCGATATCATTGCGCTGATTCAAAAATTAATCGACAACAAAGCCGCTTATGTTTTAAATGGCGATGTGTACTTCTCTGTCCGCGCGTTTCCGACTTACGGCAAACTTTCTAAACGCAATATCGAAGACCTGCAATCCGGCGCGCGCGTGGAAGTCAACGCAGAAAAGCATGATCCGCTTGATTTCGCGTTATGGAAAGCGGCTAAGCCAGAGGAACCCGCCGAGGTAATTTGGGAGGCGCCTTGGGGAAAAGGCCGGCCCGGTTGGCATATTGAATGTTCGGTCATGGCGCTCAAACATTTGGGATCCACCTTTGATATTCACGGCGGGGGACGCGACCTTATTTTTCCGCATCATGAAAATGAAATCGCGCAATCGGAGGCGGCCACTAACATCCCCTTTGTGCGCTTTTGGCTGCATAACGGTTTTGTGACGGTGGACAAAGAGAAAATGTCCAAATCGGTCGGCAACTTTTTTACCTTGAGTGATGTCTTTAAGACGTATCATCCATCGGTCGTGCGTTATATGTTGTTGACGGTGCATTATCGGTCGCCGCTCGATTTTTCCACCACATTGCTTGATCAAAGCCGGCATACATTAGCCAATTTAAAGGATGCGATTGCGCGCATGACGCAAGTGCTGCGCAAACAAGAACCCGGCATGGATGACCAAAAACCGGCGGATGCACTGGTGATTCAAGAAGCGGAAAAATTATTAGGCGAATTTAAAGCCGCTTTAGCCGATGATCTAAATACGCCGGGAGCCTTAGGCGTTTTGCATCAGTTGGTTTCCTTGGCAGAAAAACAATTCAACAGCAATCATGTCCAGCGCGCGTCTGTGCGCGCGGTGCTGAATGTGTTTCGTCCCGCCGCCGAGATGCTCGGTCTTGATCTTATGCCCTCCACGCGCGATGTGCTTGTTCCGCCGCAAGTTTCCGCCATGGCCCAAGAACGGGATACGGCGCGTCAACAAAAAAATTGGAAAGAATCGGATCGTTTGCGTCAAGCCATCTCGGATGCTGGCTATGTGGTTGAAGATACGCCCCAAGGGTTTCGGTTACTGCCCAAAGCTAGCGGATAAATCGTGGAACTGGTCTATGGTCGTCATCCGGTATTAGAAGCGTTGCGGGCCGGCAAACGCAAAATTCAAAAAATATTTCTCGTCGAAGGCATCGAGGGCGAGATCTTCAATCAGGTTTCCACCTTGGCGCGTAAACGCCATGCCCCGATTGAGCGCGTGCCTAAAATGCGGCTCGATCAATTGACGCGCGGCCATCACCAAGGCGTTGCCGCGCAAGTGTCTGACACGACCTACGGCAACTTAGACGATTTTTTGCGCGCCCATGTCGATAAAAAAGCACTTTTTATCGTCGCCTTAGACGAAATTCAAGATCCGCAGAATATCGGCTCCATCCTACGCAGCGCCGGCTTCTTTGGCGTCGATGCCGTGCTCGTCCCCCGCTGGCGTAGCGCACCGGTGGGTGAGACCGCCACGCGGATTTCGGCTGGCGCTCTAGAGCATCTATCGCTTTTACAAGTAAAAAATTTGGCGGAAGCCGTTTTGCAATTGCAAGACGCCGGCTTTCAAGTTTTGGGCGCCGACATGAGGGGAGAGCCCATCTGGGCGATTGAGCGTCACGCCCGCCAAGCTTTAATTTTGGGGAATGAAGGCGAGGGGTTGCGTCGTCTAGTGCGTGAGCGCTGCGACAAACTCGTCGGTATTCCCGCCCGCGCCAAAGTTCAGTCGATGAATGTCGGCTCGGCAGCGGCTGTGTTACTTTATGAATTCTTCCGTGGACCAAAGCCCTAAATATCTGCGCGCGGTGATTCAAAAAGATCGAACCGGCTGCGGAATCGCCAGTGTCGCCGCCCTTGCCGGTGTTTCGTATATGGAAGCTAAAAACGCTGCGAAGAAACTGGGAATCACGATTGATGATCCCCGTCTCTGGTCCGACACAAGGGCTGTGCGCAGACTGCTAAAACATTTTGCCATCCAAACCGCGCCGAGAGAAAAACCGTTTCGCAGCTGGCGTCAGCTTCCCGCGCTTTCGTTACTGGCCATTAAGTGGCATCGGGAAAAGGGAAAACCCTATTGGCACTGGGTTGTCTTTGTGCGCCATGGTGAAAAAAGCGCGGTGCTTGATTCCAAGAAAGCGTTACGCCGCCATTGCCGCACCGATTTCGGCCGGATCAAGCCCAAGTGGTCGATCGAACTCAAAGCGCCGCAAGCCAAACCCCAAGCGCTAGGGTTCTGACTAGGAACTGGATATGTAATAAAATGAACTCATACGCAGTCCGCCGGTTGCAATAGCGGTGCAATGAATTTTTTGTCTTCGACTCTGCTCAGGCCCATGGTGAGCCCAGTCGAACCATGCCGACGTAGCTCAATTGGTAGAGCACCTGTTTTGTAAACACGGAAATGCCGAGCCCCATTGCACTTTTCCGTCGGAGTCGTTACTATGAGTTCCCCGGGTTTGCTCTCAATTTCCCGGGGTTGGTTGCAATAGAGTTGCAATGAATTTTTGCCGACGTAGCTCAATTGGTAGAGCTCCCGTTTTGTAAACGGGCGGTTGTAGGTTCGAGTCCTATCGTCGGCTTAGTTTTACGCAAGTTATCTCTGATAGAACTCATCGAAATGTGGTCGGAATATCAATATGAATTGTAGGCCCACAAAAAGGATCCACCCTCTTGCCTAATCAAAATCGGGCCCAATTTTCGAGAACAAATTAACATGGACTTCACATTCGTTATATAGACTTATTGGGATGTAGTTTCTGCAATGTTAAAAACCCTTTCTCGCATCATTGCCGTACTTTTAGTTCCGTGCCTTTTGGCGGATCAGTCCTTAGCTTTTTCTAAGCAATCGCTAAACCCTAGACCCGCCCACACAACACTTCAAGTAGCACAATTTCAAGAACAAGCTCTTGAACCCATTAACCTCTGGGTGCACCGCGCGATAGCCGGATTGAAAACAGCGCCACACGTACGTGTTTTGGCCGGAGTTGCCGCTGCTGGAGTAATAGTCGAAGCTCTTATTGCCCACCCAAACATTTCTGCTGTGACCTGGCAACGTTCTGTTTGGATCGCGGCGACTATTGCTCTTGCATGGCTTGGAAAGAAATTTGGGTTTGTGCCTGGCGGCTTAATGGCAAGTATTCCGGACTCTCCACCTCCTACACAGGTTGAAAAACTAAAGTCCCAAGAGCTGGCTGGACGCAAGATCAAAGTCATCTTTTGGGACTGGGGTGGTACGTTAGGCTACTGGCCGACCGGCTTAGCCGATGGAGCTGCTGAGTTTCTTCAAATTGCTCAAAGCCGAGGAATGAAAAATGTTTTGGTGACCTCGGCTCCTCGCAACGAAGTAGATCATTGGATGCAAACACATGGGATCAATCCTCTATTCGTCGATATCCTTTGTCCTCTTGATAAAGAACATCCCATCGATAAAGCAACGGCCATACAGGATTATCTTGAGAAACACCGCTCAGAGATTTCGCCCGCTGAAACAATCGGCATGGGCGATGACCCTGTGAAAGATCTTGCAGCGTACAAGCAAGCTGGAATCTCAAGCATCGGTGTTTTGATTCCAAAATCAAAGTTTACGCGAGATCAGCTCGTAAGCACCGACGCTGCTGCATTAATCCATAACAATTACACGAGGCCGGATCCGATTCTAGAGTTGCTCGGCCATGGCGCTGAAAGCAATTTGAGTCCTAAAGTCCGCCGTGTCGTCGGTATATTCGTCCACATGCCAAACGGTGACGTTGTGGTACATGTCAGAGCGCATTGGAAATCCAATCCTTTTAAGATTTCGGCATTTGGCGGTGGCGTAGAAGACGGAGAAACGCCTGCTGCTGCGGCCCTACGTGAAATTGCAGAAGAGTTAGATCTCCCTAAAGGTTACCAACCTACAGGAACATTGACGGAATTAGCGAAAGATCAGGCCTTACCGGGTGACGCTAAGGACGAACGAATTGATATTTTTCGATACACGCTTGCTGACATCCCTAATGAAGTTTTGGAAGGCAAATCAGAAGCCGCCATCGTTGTTGAAAACATGGAAAAGCTTCGTGTTGCCCAAGAGACGGCCACTAATGAAACCGCATATAAAGCTTATCTCGAAGCGAAAAGAGACGCTAATCCCGGCGACGGAGAGGTTTGGCGTATATATGCGCTGCCAATGGACCAGCTAGTACAGATTGCCCACGGTGGTTCGGCTACATTCCGAGAACATTACGCCGATGGAGATATCGAACGTAAAGTCGGGATGGTTGGGGGGCTAGCCTACGTTCTAAAACTCCCGGATATGGAATCGACTTTGAGCATTGGAAATACCGGTCCTTCATTCTTTAAAGGGCTGGGATCAACAATTCTTTCGACAATTACTCTGCTCTTAGTATCAACTGCGCTCGGTTTCGGCTTTCTAGTCGCTTCATCGGTGGCTGGGTTGTTGCCTCGTTCTGAAGCACAGGTTCAAGCGCAAACCGGGAATGCAGCTATTATGGAGTCGCAAAAGTTTTATCCGGGGCCGCAAGATTTTTATCGAATGCCAGCTGGCCTTAATCCGGAGTTTGCGAGTTTCTACGATTTCGTCAAAAAGGACGGTGACCAGACTGTTCGTGATCAAGTCGATTTGCGTGGGAAAACCATCATCGTCCACCTGGAAGATAACGTGCCAGTGGGCGCTGAGGTTCAGGTTTCTTTATATCCCACAGGCGCATCCTTGAGATCGCCGAACAGTTTAGTTAAGACTAAAGGCGAAAATGGGACGTATGGTCGAAAGACCTTCAAGGTAGATAGTGATCACACAATTACCATCGATATTGATACCGTCGGAATGGCTCCGGGGTATCGAGAAGAGTACATGTCGAAGGTTTACCGGATAGCGGTTCACAGCAAATATGTTTGGGGCGAAACGCTTAATAAAGGTCAGAATGTAGAAGCCAAGGCAAAGTTTTTTGAGATCATTACAAAGTCTAAGAAGGCAGCAGCGCATGTTATACCTTCAGGCCAGGAGACCATTGCAGATCACTTGCTCGTCGTTATGAAGGGTGGAAAAGCATTTTTGCTTCGAGAAAGTAATTCGTCCGTCCTGCATAGCGATCCCCGTACACTCACTGCGGCTTAAATTAAAATTAAATATTAAGTCCGCCATTTGTAATTTCAGAAGTTATTTTTCGCAGTTCCTCAAAGCGCGTTGTTCCGACTTTTGCTCTTACCACCCTATCACAAAGTGTCTTTATGATTTCAACGATACGCAGGAGATCCCTGTAATACAAAGCACAGCCGTCGGTGTTTTGCCGTCCTAAAATGAACATATCACGACCGAAAGGGACCGACCGAAGGGGACGGTCCTTTTTTGTTTACAAACTTTCGGCAAGCATACATAATGATCGATGAAAGCAGTGTTTATTGTCGATGAATGGCTAGGAGTTTTTCACGGAAGGCATGCTCTTGCGCCAAAATACGACCGCGACGCCGAGCCAGACTTACACCGCCGGACGTGATGCCTAACCGTCTTGCGATATCGGCGCTGCGATAATCGCACCATTCCGTCGCCGCATAAACAAATAGAGCCCGCGCTTTGGCTACTGCTTGGCTGCGGTCATTGGTTCGGAGCAAGAAAGATTCAATAGCTGTGGTGGAAGAAGCAAGGCGTTCCAACGTTTCAATGGATAAACGCCGTGACCGAAAGTCGGAACGATCCTGCTCCCTTTTATCGGCTTGCGCGAGAATTTTCTCAACAAACGCACCGTCGCCCAAAATTCTCGAATCATAAGCAAACCGTTCCTTTTTATTGGGTAGAAGACCTAATGCCCGAAGACTACGTTTGAGTCCACCGCCTTCAAATTCCGTGCGGTGCCCCTGCGTCCAGCCTTCGTTCAAATAGGCACAATAGGCCGCTCGTGCAGCACCTGCCGTAGCTCCGAAATGGGTCAGGACGGGATCCACGGCCTGCCAGGGCAACCGAGTTTTATCCATGAGCGCCGAATGACCTGTCCATGGAAAATGTGTCAGCTCGTTTAAAGTCTTAATGATTCCAGCACGGACAGGATTCAGGTGAATATAACGAATGAGTTCTTGAAAATAGACATCCGAGTCGCAGAGAATTGCTTTGAAGCGGTTTTGAACTAGATGCCCCACACGACCATATCGGCGATTAAACGCGCCAACATACCCAGTCATGACTGGATGCATGAGGGACGCCAGTCCGGTCGTTCCGCTCAGAATAAGCAAGTGGAGATGGTTGGTCATAAGCGCCCAGGCATAGCAAAGACTCCCGGTAGAGGTGAGATTCTGAGCTAAACGTCCGAGAAAGTCGCTTTTATCACTGCCGGTTCTAAAGATAGCGTATTTATTCACACCACGAACGATGACATGATAAAACTGTCCTGGAAAATCAAGGCGTGGGAGTCGGGACACATGAGATTAGAGCGTGGGAAGGCGATTTTTATTCATTTTTATTTTTGCTAAACAAAAAAGGACCGTCCCCCTCGGCCGGTCCAACACGCAGCTGTGGATTCTGGCTGGCCATTAACAAAGATTATGTGGATGAGGCCAAAAAATCAGGATTGCGGGATCCGGGGTGTCTTCATCCTCCCACGTATTCAAATGATACGACGACAAGTTGCAGGAATGGCGAATGTGTTTTGATCATCTCTACTGCGGTTGTAAAAACGTCCGGCGCTATATAGTGGGAATGACGCGGGCTGCAGATTCTCCATTTTGTTGCGTTTACAGCTAGCGCCCAATTAGTGCGATTTCTTTTCAAGAAGGGCTACTAATTGTTCTAACGGTACCACCTGTACGGACAATGTCCCGAAAGTTTTTTCATAGGGGTGCGTGACGAAAGGGGTGACCAGATAGTTCGCCCCTTTCGGATGCAGCGCACGTAGAGCCCGGAATCCATTCGGCTCCAAGTGATCTTCATTCCATTTACATTCGATGCCGATAAGTTCGTCATCCTGGATGGGAATAACGAAATCGACTTCACGTTTATGGATATCGCGCCAGTAATGGATCCGCGGAGCAGGTCCCATCGTACGTAGAGTGTCTAGCACTAAATGTTCCCATAAGAGTCCGCCGTCTTCCTCGCGAACATCTTTCCATCCGCGGTTGTAACAGATGAATCCCGTATCGAAGGCAAACAGCTTAGGTTGTTTCAGGATTTCCTGTCGTCCTCCGCCATGATAAGGTCGAATGATGTGCACGACATGCGTAATCTCGAAAACATCTAAATAGTTCATGACGGTAGGACGAGTTAATCCCGAGAGTTTTGAGAGTGAGGAAATTTCTGCCAACCCGCCGCTTTGGCGCATGAGCAACTCAAAAAGTTTTAGAAACCCAGAGCGTTTGCCGATCGTGAAGAGCTCTTGAACATCGCGAGCAAAATAAGAATCCAACCATTCCGCATAGAATTCTCGGTCTAGCTCCGGAGCCAAGAGCGCTGGCGGTAGCCCCCCACGCAAAAACCGATGACGGATATCGGTAACGCCAAAGGCGGACATCTCGGAATGCAGAATCGGCGCCAGTTCAATCGTTCGCTTACGTCCAGTCAAAGAATCACGAAATTTCTGAGTGGCCGCCAATGTCGAAGATCCGGTCGCTAAAATTTTGAGATGGGGAAATTCATCCGCGCCTATTTTTAGAACCCGGCTGGGGTCTACCAATTGGTGTACTTCATCCAAAATAAGGATTGGCTTTTGAACGGTTGGAAAGAAAGTCTCAGGTTTTTCCAAAGCTCGCGCGACATCTTGAAGATCACAATTAAGATAGAGTGCCTCATCAAAACTGCGCGCTAAGGTTGTTTTTCCTGCGCGCCGTACGCCCGTGAGCCAGGCCAAAGGCGCTGAATTCCAAGCGTTTTTAATACGATTTATCCAAAAATATCGATTAATCATAAATACAACTTACATTTACTATTAGTATTTGTAAAGTTAATAAAATTCATGGGCCCCTGCGCTAACTTTTCCAGTTTCTACTCAAGACGTTTCCTTCTGCTGGCCATTCTGATCTTTTCTATTATGGTCGGATTTTATGCCTGGCACGTGGAGTCTTATTGGATTGAAGTCACGTAGTGCAGAATCTTTAAGGCCCTTGCTATTTGTAGGATCAGATAAAAACGGGGAGTGATTTTATAGATATATTAAATATAAACCATGGTAGACCGGCTCATACACTGCCCGCGAGAATGAAAGGTCCTTTGTATTTTGGAAGGTGGCTTGCGTTGATAGCGTTATCCGCTTTTTCTTTGGCGGCTGAAAAAATTGAAAATGGGCGGCAGTGGCTGGATGCCAGCTGTGACCGGCTCATCACGCAAAAGGCGGGTTCGGACGATCCCGACGCTTATGTGAACATCGCGACGTGCTTCGTCTTAAAAAAGCGCCCTAAAGTCGCCATTGAATATCTCAATCGCGCGCTCAAGATCCGGCCCAATGACCCTAAGACGCTTGGCGCCCTGGGGTTAGCGCAAGGGAGTGGGGGAGCGAGTATGGCAGAAGCCGGTGCGAAATTCTTACGCTTGGCCCAACTCGAACCCACGCAAGAAAATCTTTATCTCGCCGGGTTCTATCTTCAATATGGAGAGCAATACGCGCAAGCGGTCGAGCCGTATCGAAAGTTAACCGCGCTTAATCCCAAAAATCCCCTGTATCTTTCATCGTTAGGAACATGTCTCTCGCGGAGTGATCAGGTGAAAGAAGCTGACAACGTATTCACCGAGGCGCTTGTGTCCGTGCCGGGGGACGCGTCGATAGAAAAAGAGTATGCACTGCATTTGGCTCGGCAAAAACGCTACGAAGAGGCCATTCAACAGGCCAATGCCGCGCTTAAAGTCGATCCCAAACCCGCGGAATCGTTCACTGCCTTAGGGCAAGTCTTCGACATGCAAGGCAGTCAAGAAAAAGCGGCTGACGCCTATGAATCCGCGCTCAAGCTAGATCCCGAATCCACCGCGCGAATAAAACTGACCCGGATTCGTTTTCATCAGAATCGCTTTGATGACGTTATCGTCGATGGTTTGAAGGTTGTAAAGAAATTTCCCGATAATAAAGAAGTTCACGAGATGCTGCTCCAATCCTTTGAGAAGACCAACCAACCAGAGATGGCGGAGCATGAACGGCAGCGATTAAAAGAAATAAACGCACAAGCGGCTTCTACGACAATCCCCGTCAGTCGATAGTTCCTCGTAGCTTTGTTATTCCCAGCAGCTCTTCATTTCTAGTGGCTCTTAAAAGATTAAGTTAGAGTTTTGACTTTGGAGGTGAAGAGCAGGGTGCAGGGTGTCGAGGTCGAAGTCAGGGTGTGGAATTTAATTCTGCAACA
>Ga0070665_100006354_pt1 | contig 12057 bp, 8 predicted proteins | sample KBSS13metaG_FD_65862 | JGI IMG/M metagenome (GOLD analysis project Ga0070665, IMG submission 65862) | Switchgrass rhizosphere microbial communities from Kellogg Biological Station, Michigan, USA - KBS S1-3 metaG | ecosystem: Host-associated > Plants > Roots > Rhizosphere > Soil ...
CTGAACGGATTGAAGACCTCGCCGAACGTCGTGTTCAGGTCCGCGAAATCGTTGTCACTCACCCGAAGACCGGTCCCGGGCGTCGACATCCGCAGGCCGAGCTTCGTGGTCTTCGCGAAGAAGTCGGGCGGGAACGCGTTCGTGTTCACGTTAGGCGCGGCGACCCCGTCCCAGTTCACCTCGCGACGGCCGGACGCCGCCGGCCCGACGACCGTCCCACCATTGCGTGGATCGCCAAGCAGCAGGCGAAACTCCTCGACCTTCGCGGTGATGTTGCCCGTTGCGGTGATCACGGTGGCCGTCGGCGGCACCGGCTCGACGGGATTGTAGTCATCGTCGTAGTCGTCGGCGCAGGCGGCAGCAACGAGGACGACACTCAGGCACACGAGCAAGGTGCGGATCGCACGCTGTTCGCGCGCGATACGATATGGCCACGTAGACATGTGAGGACTCTCCGGCTATTGGTAACGCGGCGCGCCCGATGCGCCACGTGTGATTGTCTGCCATTGTTGGCGACGCGATTAAGAAACACCAACCATGCGTCGCGCTGCAGCCGACGCGCGGCGGATTTCACCGACGGCAATGGCTGGTGCGGCCGGCTATCCAGCGGAGGGACGCTCCCCTGACCGAAGTCAGGGGCGGGCGTCAGCGCGGTGGCTGCGCCCCGTCGTGTTTGGCCACGAGCAGCGCGGCCTGCGTACGGTCCTCGACGCCAAGCTTCTCGAAGATGGCGCTCACGTAGCCTTTCACGGTGCCGATGCTGAGGTTCAGCGCGGCCGCGATGCGCTTGTTGCTCTCACCGCGCGCGATCAACGCGAGCACGTCCCGCTCGCGCGGCGTCAGCGTTCCAAACGGCGATGGCGCCGCCGGCTCGGCGATCCCTCGCATCAGATGCTGTTGCGCCCGCGGGTGAAGCGTCGGCACACCGTCCGCCGCAAGGCGGATCGCCGCGAGCAATTCCGCCTTGAGCACATCCTTCATCAGATAGCCGGTAACGCCGGCCCGGACGGCGTCGCGAACGCCTTCACCATCCGCGAAGCTCGTGAGGATGAGCACGCGCGACGGCACGCCGGCTTCCCGGAGGCGACGAGTGGCCTCGAGTCCGTCTACCCGAGGCATGCTGAGATCCATCAGCACGACGTCCGGCTGGATCGCGGTCGCGACCCGAACCGCCTCGTCGCCGTCGGATGCCTCACCAACGACGACGATCTCGCCATCGGATTCGGCGAGAATCATCTGCAACCCTTCCCTGACGACCTGGTGGTCGTCGGCGATGACGACGCGGACCGGCTTCCTCATGGCTCACCTTTGCTTACGCCTACCAACGGCGGAACGGACATCTCGATCGTCGTCCCCGCGCCGGGCGACGACTGCACCGTGAAACGCGCGCCTAACGACTCCGCCCGCTCCCGCATGCTGCGCAACCCCAGCCCTGGCCAGCCCCGGCCCGCTTGCACAGCGGGGAGGCCGATGTCGAATCCTGTTCCATCATCGCGCACACGCAAGACCGTCCCGTTGCCATCCGTGAACAGCGAGAGCTCGACCGTCTGCGCCGCGGCATGCTTCGCGACGTTGTGCAGCGCCTCCTGGGCAATCCTGAACATCTCGTATTCCTGCTCCGTCGGAACGGGTACGTATCCGCGGGCACTGAACGCGACACGCAGGCCATCCGCGCTCAGTCCGCGGACATGCCGCCGGAGCGCCCCCACCAGGCCGTGTCTGCGCACCGCGTCGGCCGCCCTGGCAACCGGCGCGGCCTCGGTGTCGCTTGCCGGCCGAAGCTCACTCAACAGCGAGCGCATTTCGGCGAGCGCCGTCTGGCTCAGCTCCAGGAGACGACCGGCGCGCCGCTCCCCCTCAGCCGCGTCCCGCTTCCACGCGGCGCCGAGCGATTGCGCGATCAGCGTCATGCTGAAGAGCAGCTGCGTGACGGAATCGTGCAGCTCGCGAGCGAGCCGGTTTCGCTCCTCGCTGGCCGCGAGCTCGTGAGCCACCGCGTGCAACCGCGCATTCGTGATCGCGACGCCCATCTGATCGGCCACGAGCCGCAGAAGCTCCGCATCCGATTCCGCGAGCGGCTCATCGGTCTCCACGTTGAGCACGCCCAGTACGCTGTCGCCGAGCAACACAGGCACCGCGACTTCGGCGTAGACGTCCGGCGCACCCGGCGTCCGCAGGTAGCGCGGATCCTTGAGGACGTCGTTCACGAGTACGGTCTCTCGCGCACGCACGGCGGCACCCATGATCCCCTGGTCGATCGGAAACCGGTACTCGCCGTGGATGATCGACCGATAATGACCGCCCAGCGTGTCGAGCACGAGCGTCTGTGGATCCTCGGGATCGATCAGCGCGATCGCCACGTTAGGGTAGCCGAGCAGCTCGTGGACGGCGTCGGCCGCCTTCTTGAGAAGATCGCTCAGCCGAAGGTCCGACGTGATGATCCCACCGACGCGCGTGATGATGCGCAGCCGCTCTGTGCGTTGCTGCTCGAGCTCGTACGTCCGGGCATTCTGAATGGCGATCGCCGCGTGCCGCGCGAAATCGCCTAACGCCGCGACGTCCGCCTGCGTGAAGCGCCGCGCCCGTGCTCTGGGCTCATCCGCCCTGCGCGTGGACGTCTTTGTTCGGTGGCTCGCCTTGCGGCGCTGAACAGTCTTGGGCGAACGCCCGATGCCGAAGAAGCCGATCATCGACCCGCGCCAGACGATCGGCATACCGAGGATCGCGTCATTGAGCATGCCAGGCTGCGTGGGGCGCGGCACGTCGCCATAGCGGCCGAACGTCAGCGGACGACGCGCAGCAAGCACCAACCCTGCAATGCCCTCGCCCATGCCAAGCTCAGTCCCGAGCTCGTTCGGCGGCATGTTGAAGCCGGCCTCGGTGCGCACGATACCGCGCGCTTCATCGACCAGTCCGATCGTGCCATGGTCAGCCTCGAGCAGCGTACACGCCTGCTGCACGATCCGCGTGAGCAGCGGACGGAGCTCGAGCTCTCCACTGATCGACTCGATGACCGTTCGCAGACTCCGCTGGCGACGGAGAAGACGCGCACGGCGCGAGCGCTTCGCGGCAAGTGCAGCTGCAGCAGGCGTCACGCGCGTTGCGCTCAGCGCGAGGAAAAGGTCGCGAGCACCCGCACGTCCGGATCGAACGCGACCGAGCGCGGCGCCGCGTCGAGATCCAGCGGAACGCTGATCGTGCTCGATGCCGTCGCGGGAACGCTGATGGTCGCGCGACGCTCACGTCCGGATGCATCGGTGATAGCGACGGTCAGCGGGAACCGATACGCGCCGAAGCGCGTACCCTGGGCGATCGTCGCGACCACTCGGCGCTGCGCAGCGTCATACCGCCACGACGTCGTCAGCTCGGCGAAGCCCGGCCGGCGCAGCCACTGATCGAAGAACCACCCTAACGACTGGCCGGAACTGCCCTCGACCGCGCGGCGCAGATCGTCCGTGAATGCCGTCGAATGACGGTTCGCCAGGTAGTACGAGCGTAGCCCGCGGAAGAACGCACTGTCTCCCACGAGCGAGCGGAGCATGTGGAGCGTCCAGCCTCCCTTCTGGTAGCTGTTCGTGTTGAGCAGTTCCATGAGGTTCGTTTGCGCCGTGTCGATCACCGGACGTGACGCGACCTCGGGAGCCTTGATGATCTGCTCGCGAATGCGGACCAGATTCGCGCGAAACGCGCTGTCCCCTTCGCTGCGCTCCACATACAGTTCCGCGAAATACGTCGCGAATCCCTCGGACAGCCAGACGTGCGACCATTCGCGCTCCGTCACCGCATCCCCGAACCACTGATGCGCCGTCTCGTGCGCGATGAGCCCCGTCCCTACTGCTCGGCGCTTGAACGCGGCGTCCGAGTAGAAGATGGCGCCGACGTTCTCCATGCCTCCAAAACGCGTGGAGCTCTGCAGGTGCGCGAGCTTCTCGTACGGGAACGGCGCGACGAGCTCCGAGAACAGTCGCACGATCGGCGCGGCATGCGCGAAGGGACCGGGGAGGTAGTCGCGCATCTCGGGATAGACGTACACCGACTGCCGCACGCAGGCGTCGAACTCGCCCACGCCGCACCCATCGCGGCCAAGCTCGTACTGCACGAGCGGTGCGGCCGCGATGACCATGAGATAAGGCGAAATGGGCCGAGCCTCGCGCCATCTCGTTAGGGTGCGCGGCGCCGTGCCGGCACGCGCCGGGAGCGGCGTCTCCTCCATCAGCTCGCCGTTCGCGACGACCTTCCGCTGACTGGGAGCGCGGACTGTCCACGTCACCGTCGCCTTGTCCGACGGATGGTCGACGCTCGGAATCCAGTTCCGTGCGCGGTTGGGCCAGTTGTCCCCGAATGCCGTCCAGCGGCCGGCGCTGTCGGTGCGGATGATCAATCCGTCCTTCACTTCGCCGCTGTACCGCACCGTCACCGAGAACGAATCGCCGACGATACGCGCGGTCGGAATGCGAATGAGCGAGTCGGTTCGCGTGAACGCCACGGCGCGGTCGTTCACGAGCACGGTATCCACTCGAAGGCCGACCAGGTCTAGAACGAGCGTGTCTGCCGGGACGGAGCGGCGGATCGCCAGCACGGCCCGCCCATCGATCGAGGTCCCACGGTCCGGAAGGTCGAGCGTGATCGCGTAGTCGATGACATCCACACCTGGCCGGTACGGGTGTGGGCCTGCGCCCTGCGCGGCGGCGGCGACGGGGAACGTTAGGCAGGCGACGGCGATGCGGCCCGCACAGCGGGACAGCAACGCGGAACGGAAACGGGAGAGAGTCATCGGCGACGGATGTGGTAAACCACGAGGTGATTTGGCGGCTCGTACGATGTTGCGTCCGGGTCCGCCGCGATGGCAACGATGAACTGGCCGTTCGCGCTCGCCGTCAGCGCGATGCCCGGCCCGACGATTCTCGGCGCGCGCAGCCGTGCGCCGTCGTGTGCGTACACGCGAATCCAGCCTTCTTCGCTCTCGACATCGAGCTCACCGGACCGAAAAGCGCGCCGCTGCTTCATGTCCACGGCCGTGGAGATGTCGAGCGTGGGGCCTTCGGTCCACTGAACGCGTGCGAGTGCCGATGCCTCGACCGCCCCGCGGCCTTCGCCTGTTGCTACGTCGACGAGCCGCCACTTGGACGCGGGCGCGTCGTCCCCCATCACGGCAGGCGGTGCACCGATCGCCAGACGCGATCCATCGGCCGGCCATCCCACGCGCCAACCTTCCGCGATATCCAGCGGCGTCACCGGGAACGGCACCGTATCGACGACCGTCGTCGCGTCGATGATGAACGGCCTCGCGACGCCGAACGCCGTCACCATGCCGCTCGTCGCGAATGCGTTCTTTCGCACCATCGACTCGATCAACCCGACCTGGCCGGCGAGGCGGTGCCACTCACGGGGAGGAATCGAGTCCGCTTCGCCCGGAGTCGTCGTATACGCACGCGAGTAGGCCGCCCGCCGCCAGTTCGGTGACGGCATGACATCCCAGACGCTGTCGCGCTGTACGAGGGGCGCGCCCTCCACCGCGAATACAAAACCGTTAGGCAGTGGCTCGTTCTCGATGCTCCGCGGATCCTCCACGACCAGCAGCGCACGCCTGTCAGGGCTCGACGTCCAGCGCACCCGCGCGGACAACCCGTGCGTGCCGCTATTCACCGGCGTGACCGACACCGCGAACCCTCCGCCGCCAGGCCTGGATCCCACGAGCGATGGCTCCAGCCCCGCGTCGCGCAGCGCTCTGATGGTCAGCGCGCCTAACGTGCTGTCGCCTGCGATGCGGACGTTGACGGGCCAGCGCCCATCTTCCACGGCCCGGCGTGCCGCCGACGCTTCCCACCCCTCTCGGCCCAACGAATCGGCCATTGCCTGGGCGGTCGCCGAATCGCCGACGAGCGTTGCGCGAATCAATACGCCTGGAGTGACACCCTCCGTGGCGGTGGTGGTAGCGCTATCGGTCGTGGATGCGCGCGCCCGCTCCTCCGCTCGGCAGCCCGAGATGACAGCGGTGGTGCTTATCAGCGCGATCGCCCACGATGACGTCCGGCGGGCGGACCTCACGGCCCCCGCCTAACGAGCGGAGCGGGTGACGCGATACACCGCGCCGGCGGCGTCGTCGGAAACGAGCAGCGACCCATCCTTGTACACCAGGACGTCGACCGGACGGCCCCAGCGGCGCCCGTTCGGGCCCTGCCACCCGGTGATGAAATCTTCGTACGATACCGGCTTCCCGTCGCGGATCCGGACGCGTACGACCTTCGCACCGGTCGGCGTCGAGCGGTTCCACGAGCCGTGAAACGCGACCAGTGCATCGCTGCGCCACTCGGCCGGAAACGCGGTGGCGCGATCGAGAAACGTGATGCCTAACGGCGCGGAATGCGCCTGCATGGCGAGCGCCGGCGGCACGGTCGCGGCACAGCGCGCCGGGTCGTGGAAGTCCTTGTCGGGGCTCGGTACCCGGTCGCCGTAGCAGTACGGCCAGCCGTAGTTCGCGCCATCCTGGAGAATGTTGATCTCCTCGGGTGGCAGATCCTCGTGCTCAGGCTCGATGTTGTCGCGTTCGTTCTGCGTGACCCAGATCTGCTTCGTGATCGGATGCATCGCGATCCCGACCGCGTTGCGGAGCCCCGATGAGAACACTCGCCCGTTGCCGCCGTTGGCGTCGAAGCGCATCACCGCCGCGCGGTCAGGCGTGCGCTCGACGCACATGTTGCACGTCGATCCGATCGCGACGTACATCGCACTGTCTGCTCCGAACGCTATGGAGCGGCTCCAGTGCCCACCGCCACCGCTGTAGGATGCGATCTTTTCCGGGTCACCTGCCGCCGTGCCGTTAGGCCCGAGCTTCACTCGCACGACACCGTTCGTGTTCGCGATGTAGAGGAAGCCTCCGTGAAACGCGAGGCCATGCGGCTTGCTCAGTCGCGAAACCGCTACGCTCTGCGACTCGGCCTTGCCATCGCCGTCAGCGTCGATGAGTCGCACGACCTCGTCGCTGCCAGGCTTACTGACATACACGGCACCGTCGGGGCCGAGCGCCATGAAGCGGACGCCGTCGACGCGGGCGAATTCGCTGATGGCGAAGCCGGCAGGCATCGTGAGCCTGCTCTGCAGCGCGTCCTGTGCGCTGCTGGATGAAGTACACGCCGCGGCCGCGGCGAAGACGAGCAGAACCGCGCTGAATCGCACAGGGAATCCTCGAGGGCGGAGGGTCCAGCGAACAGCGTGGAGCGTACTCCCGATCCAGTCAACCTACAACCCCGGAACCGCCGCTCGGTCAGCCGACGCGACGCCCGTCCGGACTAGTTCCGAACGCGATTTCGTCCCTCGGCCTTGGCCCGGTACAACGCCTGGTCCGCGCGCGAGAAAAGGTCCTCGACCGTCGCCACCCGTGGTGCCGGAAACGTCGCGACACCGATGCTGGCCGTCACCTGCAGCGTCGGGCCGTCGGACATCGAGAACGGATGGGCCTCGATCCGCTCGCGAATACGTTCTGCGAACGCCACCGCACCATCCTCACGAGTCTCGGGCAGCACGATCACGAACTCTTCGCCGCCGTACCGGGCGACGAGATCGACGCTTCGAATCTCGTGCTGAAGCAGCGCGGCGAGCGCCATCAGGACGTCATCTCCAACGAGGTGACCGTACGTGTCGTTGATCCGCTTGAAATGATCGATATCGATCATGAGCAGAGTGACCATCGAGTCGTAACGGCGCGCGCGCTCGAGCTCCGCGTTGAGGCGCTCCGTAAGCGCGCGACGATTGAGCGCGTCGGTGAGCGGGTCGGTCTGTGCGAGCGCTTCGAGCCGACGATTGTCCGCGCGCGTGATCTCCATCATGTTCGCGCGCTGCACTGCGGCGACGGCCGCGCGCACGACGGTATCGGCGAACGCCACGTCGTCTTCCTTGAGCGGCTGCTCATCCGCGCCTCGGCGCAGGAAAAACACGCCCGACTGGCGTCCATCACCGAGCGAGAACGGCAACGCGATGACCGAGCGGATCGCCACCTGCGTGCCCTCTTCGCGCCATCGCTCGCGGATGTCCGCGTACAGAGGGCTCGAGTGTACGTCTTCGACGAGCACGGGCTGGCCGGTCTCGAGCGCCGCGCGAATCTCCGGATAACGATAGAGGTTCAGCTCGAAGTTCTTCACGAGCGCATGCTCGAACGACGCGGCCACGATGGCCGAGTGGTCGCCGGGGTGGGCGAGGATGACAGAGCAGCGCGTGAGGTCGAGCGCACGCGCGACCCGTCGCGCGAGCACGTGATAGATCTCGTCGGATGTGAGATCGCCGGTGACCTCGCGCAGAATGTCTACGAGCTTCCGCCGGCTCTCCGCGTCGGCACGCGCACGCGCGAGCTCCTCTTCGGTGAGACGCAGTGACTCGTACGCCGACCGCAGGATCGCGCGCATCCGCAGCTGCGCCTGGATCCGCGCCAGCAGCTCCCGAACACGAAACGGCTTCCGTACGAAGTCCGACGCACCCAGGCCGAGCGTCTTCACCGCGGCCTCTTCGGGCGGGAGCGACGAGATCATCAGCACCGGCATGTCTCGCCAGCGATCGTAGTTCTTGATCCGCTCGAGGAGCTGGAACCCGTCGACATCCGAGAACATGACATCGAGGAGCAGCAGATCGGGCGTGCGATCCTCGAGGAGCGCGAGAAGGTCACGGCCCGTGGACGCCGAGCTGACGTCGTAGCCGTGCTCCTTGAGCACCCAGGTCATGGTCTGGAGTATCGCCGGATCGTCGTCGGCGATCACGATGCGCGCGCTAGCCATCGCGAGGTGAGACCCCGGCGGTGACGACGTCGGTCATCGAGTGGAGAACGTTCACAGGGGCGAGGTTAGGAGCGCGTAATGGAAGAGCTTGGCTGTTCGGGATGCTGCCTGGTGCATACCGCGAGCCCTTCGGCCACCCCTACAAGTGACTGTTATGGTGTGACTTACGTAATTGGCAGACTCGGCATTAACTGCTGCCGTAGCGCACAAGCCACACGGGTGTTGCGACACGACATCGCCTACCAGCGGCGCCAGCCCGGAGATAGAGCGTCCGAGCTGAACCGGCTGTGAAACGCACGACGGGGCCTGCCCGCGGGCAGGCCCCGTCGCCTCGGCAAACGACACCGCGTGGAGCTTAGCCCTCGTCCGGCTCGACCTCGACCGGCTCGTCTGACTCCTCGCCCTCGCCTTCGCCCTTGTCCTCCACCACCACGCGCGCGACTGCAGTCACGAAGTCGCCGTCGTCCAGCGATACCAGCCGCACGCCCTGCGCGTTGCGCCCGGTGACGCGGACCTGATCCACCGACGACCGGATGACGATGCCGCCGTGCGTGATCAGCATCAGCTCGTCCTCAGGCAACACCTCCATCAACGCAACGACGTCACCGGTTTTCTCAGTGCGGTTCACCGTCAGGATACCCTTTCCGCCGCGCTTCTGCACGCGGTAGTCGTCGATGTGCGTGCACTTGCCCATGCCCTTCTCGGTCACGACGAGCAGCGTTGCTTCGCGCTTGATCACGACCATGCCGACCACCCGGTCGCCAGGCCTGAGCTCCACACCCTTCACACCGGTGGTGTCGCGGCCCATGTCGCGGACATCGCTCTCGTGGAAGCGCACCGAGAGCCCGTGCTTCGTGGCGAGCACGATGTCGTTCGTGCCGCTCGTGACCTGTACGTTGATCAGCTCATCGCCCTTGTCGATCTTGATCGCCTTGATGCCGTTCGTGCGCGGGTTCGAATACTCGCTGAGCTTCGTCTTCTTGACCGTGCCGTCCTTGGTGCAGAACAGCAGGAAGCTCTCGTCGTTGAACTCGCGCACCGGCACGATCGACTTGATCTGCGTATCGGGCGTGACGTTGATCAGGTTGACGATCGGCTTGCCCTTCGTGGCGCGTCCCGCCTGCGGCAGCTCGTGCACCTTGAGCCAGAAGCAGCGGCCGTCTTCCGTGAAGATGAGCAGGTAGTCATGGGTGCTGCCGATGAAGAGCCGTTCTATGAAATCGAGCTCTTTGAGATCGGCTCCGCTGGATCCGCGACCGCCACGACGCTGCCGACGATAGGTCGTCACCGGCGTACGCTTGATGTAACCGGTGTGTGAGATCGTGACGACCATGTCTTCTTCGGCGATCAGATCTTCGATCGTGAACTCGCCCTGGTCGCTCGTGATCTCGGTGCGTCGGTCGTCGCCGTACGTGTCGGCGATCTTCTGCAGCTCGTCCTTCATGACCTTCATGCGCCTCGGCTTCGACTCGAGCAGCGAGCGCAGGTCCTTGATGAGCGCGCGGACTTCCTTGAGCTCGGCTTCGAGCTCGTCGATCGCGAGGCCCGTGAGCTTCGCGAGGCGCATGTTGAGGATCGCTTCGGACTGACGCTCGGAGAGCTTGAAGCGCTTCTGGAGCTGAGCACTCGCCTTGGGCGTGTCTTCCGCCTTGCGAATGATCTTGATGACTTCGTCGATGTTGTCGACGGCGATCTTGAGGCCGTCGAGGATGTGCTCGCGCTCGAGCGCCTTGTCCAGCTCGTACTGGGTGCGCCTAACGATGACTTCGTGGCGGTGCTTGATGTAGTGCTCGAGCACCTCGCGGATGCCCATCACCTTCGGCACGAGCTGTCGCGTCTGCGAGTCCGGCACGAGCGCCAGCATGATCACGCCGAACGTCGACTGCATCGTCGTGTGCTTGTACAGCTGGTTGAGCACCACGCGCGGAATGGCATCGCGCTTGAGCTCGATGACGATGCGCGTCGTGTCCGACGACTCGTCGCGAAGCGCGCTGATCCCGCCGAGCTTCTGGTCACGCACGAGCTCCGCGATGTCCTTCACGAGGTTCGCGCGGTTGACCTGGTACGGCAGCTCGGTGACGACGATCTGCGACTTGTTCGACGTCTCCTTCTCTTCGATGACGGCACGGGCGCGCATGACGATTTTGCCACGCCCCGTCTCCTGATAGTCCTTGATCCCTTCGCGGCCGTAGATGTAGGCGCCCGTCGGGAAGTCCGGGCCCTTCACCATCTTCTTGATGTCGGCGATCGTCAGCTCGGGATTGTCGATCATCGCCAGCGTGGCGCTGATGACCTCGCGGAGGTTGTGCGGCGGGATGTTCGTCGCCATGCCGACCGCGATGCCTGACGAGCCGTTCACGAGCAGGTTCGGAATGCCTGCCGGCAGAACCTTGGGCTCCGTGAGGTGGTCGTCGAAGTTCGGCGCGAAGTCGACGGTGTTCTTGTCGATGTCCGCCAGCAGCTCCGTCGCGATGCGCATGAGGCGCGCTTCGGTATAGCGGTACGCGGCCGCGGGGTCGCCATCGACCGAACCGAAATTTCCCTGCCCGTCGACGAGCGGATAGCGCAGCGAAAACTCCTGCACCATACGGACGAGCGCGTCGTACACGGCGCCGTCACCATGCGGGTGAAAGCGGCCGAGCACGTCGCCGACCACCGTCGCGGACTTCTTGAACGAACGATTGGGCAGAAGGCCCAGGTCGTTCATCGCGTACAGGATGCGGCGGTGGACCGGCTTGAGCCCGTCACGCACGTCGGGGAGCGCGCGCGACACGATGACGCTCATCGAATAGTTGATGAACGATTCCTTGATCTCCTCGTCAATGAGACGCGGGAGAATGCGTTCGCGATTGTGTGGGCCGGTCATGACGTCCTACAGGAGGGAAAATCGAGGCGGAAATCGAACGTGGAAGTATACCCGAAGGGGAGGCGAAAAGCAACGCGCTGAACGCTCTGTAAGCGTATCAATGCCAACACCTTACCCACGTCCTTTCCGGCCGGGCTCGCGGGGCCTCGTCACCCGTCTTCTGTGAGACGACGCACACCGGTTTTCGCAAAGGGAATCAACAAAACCGGGACTAGGGACACGGGACTGGGGACGGGGGATACAGCGAACAGCAAACGGCGCATCCGTCATCCAGGGTGACAGTGCGCGCCGTTTCCCCCAGTCCCTAGTCCCCTGTCCCTTGTCCCCGTTCCACTAACAGCCCCGCTTCGCCTGCCACGTCAGCTCGTCGTCCACCTCACCCAGCAGAATCCGGTTCACCCACTCCACGCCCTGCGCCACCGAGTG
>Ga0070665_100006355_pt1 | contig 12055 bp, 14 predicted proteins | sample KBSS13metaG_FD_65862 | JGI IMG/M metagenome (GOLD analysis project Ga0070665, IMG submission 65862) | Switchgrass rhizosphere microbial communities from Kellogg Biological Station, Michigan, USA - KBS S1-3 metaG | ecosystem: Host-associated > Plants > Roots > Rhizosphere > Soil ...
GGCTGGGGCCTGTACGAGAAACAAGGCGCGGTGCAGGACGCGTTATGGATCTGCAAGCCGTACAACGGTGCCCCCGCATCGGTGGGCAATGGCGGTATGGTCGCGATGTGGGCCCGGAGCTGGGCGCAGGTCGACGCGTTCCACGCGGCGGCGCTGGCCCACGGCGGAACTTCGGAAGGCGCCCCCGGTCTGCGCTTGCTGTACAACCCGGACTTCTACGCGGCTTACGTGCGCGACCCGGATGGCAACAAGCTGGCCGTGGTGTGCCGGGGTTTTACCCGCGCGCAGGGGCAGTGAGCTGCTGTCGCCCTGGCGCGCCACACGCTCGCTCCATCGTCCCCAGGCAACCGTTCGCTGCTCAGCGGCTACCATTCGCGTACGAACAATGGCGACACACAAGGAAAAGCCATGAAGACACTTCGCCTCTCGGCCCTGTTGATCCTCCTGACGATGTCGGTCGGCATGGCCGCGGCTCCCAAGACCAAGCCCGCGCCATTGCCCGCGATCGACATTCCGTACACGAAGTACCAGCTCGACAACGGGCTCACGCTCATCGTGCACGAGGACCACAAGGCGCCGGTGGTGGCGGTCAACATCTGGTACCACGTCGGCAGCAAGGACGAGCGCCCCGGCCGCACGGGTTTCGCGCACCTGTTCGAGCATCTGATGTTCAACGGGTCGGAGAACTACAAGGACGACTGGTTCAAGGTCATGGAGTCGGCCGGCGCCACCAAGCTCAACGGCACCACCTGGTTCGACCGCACTAACTACTTCCAGAACGTGCCCACCTCGGCGCTGGACATGACGCTGTGGATGGAGTCCGATCGCATGGGCCACCTGCTCGGCGCCATCGACCAGAAGGTGCTGGACGAGCAGCGCGGCGTGGTGCAGAACGAGAAACGCCAGCGCCAGAACCAGCCCTACGGCAAGACTTCCGAAGTCATCACGCAGAACACCTATCCCGCGGGCCATCCTTATTCGTGGGAGACCATCGGTTCGATGGAGGACTTGAACGCGGCCTCGCTGGAAGACGTGAAGGAATGGTTCCGCACGTATTACGGCGCGGCCAATGCCGTGCTGGTGATCGCCGGCGACGTGACCGCGGCCGATGCCAAGGCGCGAGTCGAGAAATATTTCGGCGATATCCCCGCGGGTCCGACCATCCGGCGCCAGGAAGAGAACGTCGCCAAGATGACCGGCGAGCGCCGCGCGATGATGCAGGATCGGGTGCCGCAGGCCCGCATATATAAAGTGTGGAACATCCCCGGCTACAAGCAGCGGGACTTCACGTTGATGGACATGGTGGGCGACCTGCTCGCCGGCGGAAAGAACAGCCGCCTGTACAAGCGCCTGGTGTACACCGATCGCACGGCCACCGCCGTCACGGGTGGCATCGGTCCCTTCGAAATCGGCTCGCAGCTGCAGTTGACCGTCACGGTGAAGCCCGGCAGCGATCCCGCCGTCGTCGAGAAGGCGATGGATGAGGAGATCGCGAAATTCCTGGCGACCGGCCCGACGGCCGAAGAGCTGGCCCGCGTGGTCACCGCCAACTACGCCAACTTCGTGCGCGGCGTCGAACGCATCGATGGCTTCGGCGGCAAGTCGTCCATCCTCGCCGAGAGCATGGTGTACGGCGATTCGCCCGACTTCTACAAGACGCGCCTCGACTGGAGCGGCAGCGCCACGCCGGCCGACGTGCAGGGCGCAGCCAGGCGCTGGATGTCCGATGGCGTGTTCGTGCTTAACGTCGATCCCACGCCCACCTACAAGACCGCGGCTTCGAACGTGGACCGCAGCAAGGTGCCGACGCCGGGCTCGCCGCCGTCGCTCAACCTGCCGGCGCCGCAACGCGCCAAGCTCTCCAACGGCCTGCAGGTGGTTGTGGTCGAGCGCCACAGCGCGCCGGTGGTCGACCTCACCTTGATTGCCGACGCGGGCTTCGCGGCCGACAGCCAGGCCAAGCCCGGCACTGCGCGCCTCACCATGCTCATGCTGCAGGAGGGCACCAAGACCCGGACCTCGCCGCAGATCTCCGATCGCGTCGAGTCGTTGGGCGCCACGCTCGGCATCGGCAACACGCTGGACCGGTCCTACCTCAACATGAACCTGCTCAGCGCGCGGCTCGGCGAGTCGCTCGATCTGTACGCCGACGTGTTGATGAACCCGACGTTCCCGGACAAGGAGCTCGAGCGACTGCGCGGCCAGACGCTGGCGACGATCCAGCAGGAGAAGGCGCAGCCGCAGGCCATCATCAACCGCCTCACGCCGAAGCTGCTGTTCGGCGAAGGCCACGCCTACGCGAACCCGGCGTCCGGTTCGGGTACCGAAGAGGCGGTCAGCAGCATGAAGAGCGCGGACCTCGCGGCGTTCTACAAGCGTTGGGTGCGCCCGGACAATTCCACGCTGCTGGTGGTGGGTGATACCACGCTGGCCGCTATCCAGCCGCTGCTCGAGCAGCATTTCGGAGCGTGGAAAGCGCCGGCCGAGGCCGTGCCGAAGAAGAACATCGCGAGCGTCCAGCTGCAATCCAAGCCGCGCGTGTTCCTCATCGACCGCCAGGGCGCCGAGCAGTCGCAGATCGTGGCCATCACTGTCGGGCCGACGCGCGCCGACCCGGATCACATCCGCTTCGAGGCGCTCGATACCATGCTCGGCGGCAACTTCACCTCGCGCCTGAACATGAACCTGCGCGAGGACAAGCACTGGTCGTATGGGGCGGGCTCGCGCATCACCGACGCCGTGGGACAGGGCACGTTCCGCGCTGGCGGCGGCGTGCAGACCGACAAGACGGCCGAGTCCATGGTCGAGATCCGCAAGGAACTGCGCGACATCATCGGCACGCGCAAACCCGATGATGCCGAGCTCAAGTTCGCCAAGGACAGCATCGCGATCGCGCTGCCGGGCAACAACGAGACTTCGGACGAGATCGCGGATTCGTACGGCGAGATCCTGACTTTCGGTCTCAAGGACAGTTACTGGAACGATTACGTCGCGGATCTGGCCAAGCTCACGCCGGCGGACGTGAATGCGTCCTCGGGCAAGCTGGTGCATCCGGATGCGCTCACCTGGGTGGTGGTCGGCGATCTGGCGAAGATCGAGAAGCCGATCCGCGCGCTGAACTTTGGTGAGGTGACGGTGCTGGACGCGGACGGGAAGACGGTTTCGAAGTAGACAGGCAGTCGTTTCGAAAGGGCCCGCCATTGGCGGGCCCTTTTCATTTTTTCGCTGCCACAGGTTTGCCAGATTCGGTATCCATTCTCGAGGCGTGATGGAATTCAAGGCAAGACGACTTCTTTGGCTGACGCTTGCGGTACTCATGTGCGGCGAAGCCTTGGGTGCCGAACAGAGGTGTTTCCTGCCGACGCGTGGAGACGGTGGCAGAACGATGTTCATCGAGCCGGACAGCAAGGTATGCCGCGCATTCGAGCGCGAGTTGAATGCAACCTGTAGCGGCGACATCCCCAGGCAGAAGCTCGAATTGACGGTTGCCGACTCGGGGGTGTCGGAACCCGCCTGGTCGTCGATCGAGCTATACCAGCCGGACGGTCGCGAGAATCCGGATGGTTTCGCACTGCTCGAAAAGCTGGCCAGGAGTCGTGCCTTGACTACGTACTCCGTCGAGCGCGACACCCGCGCGGCTCGCGATGTCGAGACCGTGCTTCGCGAAGTTCGGGCATCGCAAGTCAAGGGCGGCAAGCCTCGCCTCGACAAGACAGCACTCGACCTGGAAGGCCGCGGAAGGGAGGAGGTTCTCTACCGCCTGTACATTGGGCTCGCGCGAAATCCCCCCTCGATCACCGAGATTTCATTCAAGCAGGAACCGCAGCTCTATCTCGAGCGTGCCATTGAGCTCGCGCCATGGGTCGATGCGGGCAAGGTCTCGCCACTGGCTGCTGGCTCCGACGTTGTGGTTGGCCTGTCCGAGGTCTTCGTATACGCCGGAATTCCCTACCTGTTGAAATGGTCGGGCGAGACCGTGCTGATCAACGCGGCGTACCTGCAGCGCAATCGACCGATCAGCTCCCAGGAGGCGGCGGAGCAGCGAGGATTCATCCTTCCTACGCCTCGCTGCCTGTTCGAATCACGGCCCAATCACTGATCAGGCCGCGGCGCTCGCCACTTCCACCAGTTCGGAATACGGCTTCAGCGCCTCGTTCGAGGTCAGAAAGCGCAGCGGCTCGGCCATCGCCTGCGACACCAGCAGGCGATCGAAGCCGTCGGCCCCGGCGGTGCGTTTCAGTGACGCCGCCGCGGCCGCGGGCCGTGCGCGCACCGGCAGTTCCTTGAAGCCGCTGCCGGCGATGCCCTTGTAGAGCTCCTGCGGGTCGGCCTCGAGCAGGCCGGCCTCGATCTTGAGCTCGCACTCCACGATGGAAGCCGCGCTGATGTAGACCTCGTCGGCGGACTCGATCATCTCGCGTGCCGGCTTGCCGAGCTTGCGCGAGTCGGCCAGCCACCAGAGGAAGATTTGCGTGTCGAGCAGCAGGCGCATCTGAGCTTGTCTTCTTTCTGGCGGAGTAGGGGAGGGCGCCCCGAGGCGCCGCCCTAGAACCCCGCCTGCGCGCGGTCGAACTCGTCCGCGATCCTGAGTTTTCCCTTGAGCATTCCCGGCCGCCGCGGCGAGTCGTCGCGGCCGAGCGGCACCAGCCGTGCCATGGGGCGTCCGCCCTTGGCGATCAGCACCTCGTTGCCACTGGCCACGTCCTCGATGAGACGCGACAGGTGCGTCTTGGCGTGGTGGATGTTGACTTTGCCGGACTTCACAGTGAACTTAGTTTAGTTTAGTCTACTCACCAATGAAATGGCTGGCTCTCAGTTTGTTGACCGTGGTGCTGGGGCTGCAGTACCGCCTGTGGCTGTCCGGGGATGGCGTGCGCGAAGTCGCGCGCCTGTCGGAGGCGGTTGACCGCCAGAAGGCCGAGAACGAGCAGCTGGTGGCGCGCAACGAGCAGATGGTCGCCGAGGTCTCGGATCTCAAGGCCGGCATGGCCGCCATCGAGGAGCGGGCGCGCAGCGAGCTCGGCATGATCGGGCGCAACGAAACCTTCTACCAGGTGGTGCCGGCGCGTTCGCGCACCATGACCATTCCCGAGAAGCCGGCCGAACACACGCAGACTGCCTCGCGCTGATCGACGCGGTAAGCTCCGCGCCCAATGCGGTACTACCTCGTCATCCCGGCCGCGGGCAGCGGTCGGCGATTCTCGTCGGCCCAGCCCAAGCAATACGCCTCGCTCGGTAGTTCGACCGTCATCGAGCAGGCGCTCGGCGTATTCGAAGCCGATCCGGATTGCGCCGGCATCGTCGTCGCGCTCGCCGCGGGTGATGCCACCTGGCCCGCGATCGCGGCGCGCCGTTCGCGGCTCATCGAAACCGCCGAGGGCGGGGAACAACGCGCGCACTCGGTGCGCAATGCGTTGCGTGCGCTCGCCGCGCGGGTGCGTGACGACGACTGGATCATGGTCCACGACGCCGCGCGTCCCTGCTTCGCCTCATCGGACCTCGCGCTGCTCAAGCGCGAGTTGGCCGCGCACCCCGTGGGCGGGTTGTTAGCCATCCCGCTGGCCGACACCTTGAAGCGCGCGCTTGAACCCGCCAGCCAGGTCACGCACGTCGATGCGACCCTCGATCGCGACGGCCTGTGGCGCGCGGCGACGCCGCAGGTGTTCCGTTTCGGCGTGCTTTTGCGCGCGCTCGAAGCGGCGCTGGCGTCCGGTCGCATGCCCACCGACGAAGCCCAGGCCATCGAGTGGTCGGGGCAGCGGCCGCGACTCGTCGCCGGACGTGCGGATAACATCAAGGTGACGACGGCGGACGACCTGGTGCTCGCCGGCGCCATCCTCGGAACGAGAACGGAGAAGATCTGATGCGTATTGGTTCGGGATTCGACGTGCATGCCTTCGGCCCTGGTGATTCGGTGATCCTCGGTGGCGTGCGCATCCCGCACACCCGCGGCGTGATCGCGCACAGCGACGGCGACGTCATCCTGCACGCGCTCTGCGATGCCATGCTCGGCGCCGCGGGGCTGGGCGACATCGGCATGCACTTCCCGGACACCGACCCGGTGTGGAAGGGCGCCGAGAGCCGGCGATTCGTGGCCGCGGTGCTCGACATGCTCGGCGTGCGCAAGCTCAAGGTGGGTAATGCCGACGTCACGCTGCTGGCGCAGGGTCCCAAGGTGTCCGCCTACCGCCTCGAGATCCGCCGCTCGCTGGCGCACATGCTCGGCGTCACCGAGAACCAGGTGAACATCAAGGCCACCACCACCGAACACCTCGGGTTCATCGGGCGCAACGAAGGCCTGGCGGCGCAGGTGGTCGTGCTGCTGGAGCCGGCGGCCGAAAAATCCTGATGATCCCGGCGCACTGGCGCGACGCGGCGCTGGCACCGCCCATCGCCTGGGGCAGCGGTCCGCTGGCGACCGGCGCGTTACGCACTTCCCCGGAGGACTTCCAGGTCGTCGAGTGGCTCGGCTTCGAGCCGAGCGGCGCGGGCCCGCATGCCCTGCTCACCGTGCGCAAGCGCGGCGCGAACACCGAGTGGGTGGCGCGCGAGCTGGCGCGCGCCGCGGGCTGCAAACCCTTCGAAGTGGGGTTCGCCGGCCTCAAGGATCGCAACGCGGTCACCACGCAGGCCTTCACCGTGCCGCGCGGCAAACGCGCGGCCGAAGAATTCATCGGGCTCGCGGGGGAAGGTTACGAAGTCATCGCGGCGGCCGCGCACCAGAAGAAATTGCCGCGCGGCGCGCTCGAAGGGAATCGCTTCGAGATCACGGTGCGCGAGCTGCGATGCGATGCGGCGGCGCTGCGCGAGCGGCTCGAGGCCATCGGCCGCGGCGGCGTCCCCAACTACTTCGGTCCGCAGCGATTCGGGCGTGACGCCGGCAACCTGGCGGCGGTGATGCGCGCCGCGGAACGACCCGAGGACCGGCGTCGCGGCCGATCCGACCAGGGTTTCATGCTGTCGGCGGCGCGCAGCGTCATCTTCAACGCCATCCTGGCCGCGCGCATCGGGCAGGGCAGCTGGAATCGCCTGCTCGCCGGCGACGTCGCGAACCTCGATGGCCGCGGCAGCGTGTTCGCCGTGCCCGTCGTGGATGCCGAGCTCGAACGTCGATGCGCGGAGCTCGACATTCATCCCACGGCGCCGTTGTGGGGCGAGGGCGAAGCCCTGTCGACGGGCGAGGTGCGTTCCCTGGAAGAGTCCCTCGCGGCCGGGTTTCCCGAAGCCTTGGCGGTGATCGGTGGCGAACGCATGAATGCCGAGCGCCGCGCGCTGCGCATGCGGGTGCGCGACCTCGAGCACGAGTACGATCAGGACGTGCTGCGACTTCGATTCGCATTGCCGGCCGGAAGCTTTGCCACCGCGGTGCTGCGCGAGTTGATCAGTTCCGATCCCGGAGAATGAGCATGCTGGACATCACGGACCACCAGGGAATTCGCGAGCTGAAGCTGGCACGGCCGCCGGTGAACGCGCTGAACGCCGAGCTGCTGCGCAAGCTCACCGAGGCGGTCAAGGCGGCTGCGTCGGAAGCCGCGCTGGTGATCACCGCGCAGCCCGGACTGTTCTCGGCGGGGCTGGACGTGCGGGGAATGCTGGAACTCGATCGTGACGGCGTCACGACCACCTTCATCGAGTTGTGGCGCACTCAGCATGCGCTGGCGCATTCCACCGTGCCCGTGATCTTCGGCCTGACGGGCCACTCGCCGGCCGGCGGCACGGTGCTCGCCATCCACGGTGATTACCGCGTGATGGCGCAGGGCGACTTCCGCATGGGTCTCAACGAAGTGCAGGTGGGGCTGCTGCCCGGGCCGCCGATCCATGGCGCCTTCCGAAGGCTGGTCGGCGGGCATGCTTCGCAACTGCTGACGCGCGGCGCGTTGATCGATCCCGCCACTGCGTTGCGGGTGGGCCTGGTCGACGAGCTCTGTGACCCCGCGCAGGTCGGCGCACGCGCGCTGGAAGTCGCGCGCGAGATCTGCGCGCTGCCGCGCGATCCGATGCTGAGGACGCGCGCTCTGGCGCGCCGCGACCTCACCGAACTATTCGGCAACCCCGGTCACGCGATGATGAAGGAGCGCGAGTTCGCGGCCACGGGCACCGAGCTGTGGTTCGTCCCCGCGACGCAGGAACGGCTGCGCAAGATGTTCATCAAGCCACGCTGAGCAGTACGTTGATGGCGCCGGTGCCGCCATCGACGCGGCGCGCCGACGTGAAGGCCAGCACCGGACCCGTTTTCCTCAGGATCATGTTGACCGCGGTCTTGAGCACCGGCCCCCGCGGCCCGGATCCCTTGCCCTTGCCATGGATCACGCGCACGCAGCGCAGCCGGCGTGCCAGGGCTTCGGCCAGGAATTCCCGCAGTGCCGCCTTGGCTTCCTCCACGCGCAGACCGTGCAGGTCGCACACCTCTTCGACGCGGTACTCGCCTCGCTTGAGCTTGCGCATGACGCCGTCCTGCACGCCGTCGCGCCGGAAAGAAATCTCATCGCCGGTGTCGCTGAAGTCGCCGTCCAATCCCTGCAGGCTTTCGACCAGCACCAGGGCGCGATCGGCCGCGGTGAACAGCGCGCGCGCCGGCGGTTTGCGGCGCGTAGCCGGTGCGCGCGCGCGTTGCGCGATCGGCTTCACGTCGCGCATCGCTTCGCGAAACAGGAGCGCGTCCGCATCGTCGTCGCGTGGGGTACGTTTGCCGCTCAAGCTACCTCCGCGTGGAGGCAACGAGTATATTGCGCGCCGGTGCGAATCCTCATATCCAACGACGATGGTTTTCGCGCGCGCGGCATCATCGCGTTGCGCGCCGCGCTCCAGGGACTCGGCGACCTGACCGTGGTGGCGCCGGACCGCAACCGCAGCGGCGCCAGCAATTCGCTGACACTGGAAGTGCCGCTGCGCGTCGAGAAGGCCGAATCCGATGTGTACTTCGTGCTGGGTACGCCCACCGATTGCGTGCACCTCGCGATCTCGGGGCTGTTCCCCTTCGAACCCGACATGGTGGTCTCCGGCATCAACGACGGCTCGAACATGGGCGACCACGTGTTGTATTCGGGCACCGTCGCCGCCGCCACCGAGGGCCGCTTCCTGGGCAAACCCGCGGTCGCGGTCTCGCTGAACACCGACGACGTGCGCGGCGACGCGCCGCGCTATTTCGAAACCGGCGCGCACTACGCGCGCGTGATCGTCGAACGACTGCTGTCGACTCCGCTGGTGCTGCAGATGGGCCGCGCGACCATCCTCAACGTCAATGTCCCGAACCTGCCGTTGGCGGAAGTGAAGGGCATTCGCGTGACGCGGCTCGGCAATCACCACCGCTCGGGGGCGATCATCAAGGCGGAAGATCCGCGCGGACGGCCCGTGTACTGGGTCGGTCCCTCGGGTCCGCGGCAGGACGAAAGTCCGGGCACCGATTTCCACGCCGTGATGGAAGGCTACGTCTCGGTCACGCCGCTGACGATCGATCTCACCAACCATGGCGCGCTGAACGATGTCCGCCAATGGATCGGACCGTGATGGAGCGCCGTCTCGCCGGTATCGGCATGACCTCGGCGCGCACGCGCGACCGGCTCATCCAGCGCCTGCAGGACCAGGGCATCAGCAATCTCGCGGTGCTGGATCGCATTCGCAGCGTGCCGCGCCACCTGTTCGTCGACGAGGCGCTGGCATCGCGCGCCTACGAGGACACGGCACTACCCATTGGTCACAGCCAGACGATCTCGCAGCCCTACATCGTCGCGCGCATGACCGAGGCACTGCTCGAGGGCGGCAAGAAGGTGGGCAAGGTGCTCGAGGTTGGCACCGGCTGTGGCTACCAGACGGCGGTGCTCGCGCCGCTGGTGAAAAAAATCTACTCGATCGAGCGCATCGCGCCGCTGTCGAAGCGCGCCGCGGCCACGCTCAAGGAACTCGGCATCAAGAACGTGATGCTGAAACACGGCGACGGTTTCCAGGGCTGGAAGTCGCAGAAGCCCTTCGATGGCATCCTGGTCGCGGCGGCTCCGCTGGCGGTGCCGGACGCGTTGCTCGCGCAATTGGGGAAGGGTGGGCGGCTGATCGTTCCCGTGGGTCCGGAGGGCGCGCAGCAGCTGATCCGGTTCACCCGCAACGGCGATCAATTCGATCGTGAGGTGTTAGGCGCCGTGGCCTTCGTTCCCATGCTCGGTGGTACCGCCTGACTGCGCTGCGCCGGGGATTTCGAGTGAATTCTCGAATGCGGGATAGTCTCTAAGTCTTTGTTTCCCCTAATAACCGACCCTGCAAGTTTGTCAGGGGTTGTAAGCCACCTAGGCATAAGGCTTGTCAGTCGGGATTTAACATGTTTAACATGTCGCCGCTCGCCGACATGGCGCTTCGGAATTCCACGAGGCGGTCCGCATGAAGGCACAGGGGAGATCGGGGAAGTACGGGAACAAGAAGAACAAACCGGACAGAAGAAAAAGAAATTCGCCAGTAATTCGAGTCTGTCAGCTTCGAACCATTGGCCTCGCTAAATAACTTTCTCCCCCTGTGCCTTCACTCGGACCGCTTCGCCGGTCCCGGCAACAGAATCGCCGCCAGCACTCGCCGTTCCTCGCCCACCAGCACGTTGTAGGTGCGCGCCGCCGCGCCGATCTCCATCACCTCGATCCCGATTCGTCGCGTCGCGAATTCCGCACGCAGCGCCGCGCGTGGAAATTTCTGCGTGGCGCCCGTGGCCAACACCACGACTTCCGGCGCCAGGTCGAACAGCACCGGCAGATGTTCGACGCCGAGTTCTTCGACGCTGCGCGGCGCCCACGGCATGAGCGTGTTCACGCCGACGATGCAACTGGCACGGATCTCCTGCTCGCCCACCACGATGAAATCCGCGCCGTAACGGCGAATGAGGTTGGCGCCCTCGGCGCGCTGCTGAGTGAACTTCATGGGTCCGATACGATACCGCCATGCAACGCCTCACGCTGATCCTCTCCGATCTCTACCTGCCGGAAGGGAATGCGGGCGGGGAAGCCCCACGAATCCATGACCTGCCCGCGCTGAGCGGGCTGCTGCGCGTGGCCGGGGGGCCGGAACACATCGGTGACTGGCGCACCTGGCTGTTGCGCGAGATCGGTGGCCGGACGACGGAGCTTCCCCCGGCAACCGCCGCCGCCGCCGGGCGGGTGAGTGACGCCGAACTCGAGACCGCGTGGCTGGCGACGCCCGTGGCGCTCGAGGCGCGACTCGATCACGTGCGGATGAGGGATCGCGGACTGCTGCGCATCGATGCCGATGAACGCACGGCCTGGTGCGCGGAATTCAACCGCGTGTTTGCTCCGCAGTATTCGTTGCACGCGGGCGGCGAACGCGCCTTCTTCCTGACCGGACTCATCGGGTCGACCAGGACCACGGATCCGGCGCGCCTGCTGGGGGCCGAGATCGGTCCCGCGTTGCCCGGCGCCGATGCTCCCGAGCTGCGCCGCCTGTGGGCGGAAATCGAAATGTGGTTGCACGGCTCCACGCTGAACGACGCACGCGAGCGCGCCCGCAAGCCGCGCGTGTCCGCATTGTGGTTGTGGGGCAGGAACGCCGGCGCGCATGGCTCGCACGGCGCCGGGGAGCGGGAGGTCGAACTCTACGGCGGAGATCCGCTGGTCGACGGTTTGCGTCGCGCGCGACATTCCGCGGAGCGAACGGCGCCGCCGGCATTCGCGCAGCTGGAGAAGGGTGGGCGCCACGTGGTCGCCGAGTTCGCGACGGTCACGGGACATCCATGGGAAACGTTGGCCGAAATGGATTCGAACTGGTTCGCCACGGCGCGCCATGCGCTCGAGAGTGGTGAGGTGTCGCTGCTGGAGATCGTCGCCAACGATCGCTGCTTCCGCGTCACGCCCCACGCGCGTTGGCGGTTCTGGCGCCCGCGACGTGGCTGGCTGGAAAACCTCGCGCACTGAATCACCGCAGGTATAGTCAAAGTCATGGAGCTGGTCATCGAAAGACGCGCGATCGCGGACAACCGGATTCTCGATGCGCGCCTGCATCCAGTCCTGCAACGCGCCTATGCCGCGCGTGGCGTGCGCGACAGCCAGGACCTCTCGCTGACACT
>Ga0070665_100006356_pt1 | contig 12051 bp, 10 predicted proteins | sample KBSS13metaG_FD_65862 | JGI IMG/M metagenome (GOLD analysis project Ga0070665, IMG submission 65862) | Switchgrass rhizosphere microbial communities from Kellogg Biological Station, Michigan, USA - KBS S1-3 metaG | ecosystem: Host-associated > Plants > Roots > Rhizosphere > Soil ...
CCCGCTCGCCGTGCTCGGCCGCGGCTACGCGGTCGCGTGGAACGCGGACAGGACCGTCGTGCTGCGCGACGCGGCGGCGGTCGCGCCGGGCGACACGATTCACGTGACCCTGTCGCAGGGTGAACTGGACTGCGAGGTCCGGTCCACCGCGGAATCAACACCAAGAACGCCAGGGACACAGAGCTAGACTAAAGCTGAGACATGCCCGAAACCTCCATCAAAGACTTCGAGGCGGCGATCGCCGAGCTCGAAACGATCGTCAAGAAGCTCGAGGAAGGGGACCTCGCGCTCGAGCAGTCGCTGGCGCTCTACGAGCGCGGCGTCCAGCTCTCGCGCTTTTGCCACGCGCAGCTCGAGCAGGCGGAACGCCGCATCGAGATCCTCAACGAGCGCGGTGAGCTGAAACCGGCGCCGGCGTCGTTTGCCGCCGAGGATTCCGAGCGCGGTTGACGTCGTGACCGATCCGCTCGCCGCATTTCTCGCCACGGCGCGCGCCCGCGTCGACGCCGCGCTCGAGCGCTGGCTGCCGTCGCCGCCGGCGTGTCCCGCGATCGTCGCCGAGGCCATGCGCTACAGCGTCTTCGCCGGCGGCAAGCGCCTGCGCCCGATGCTGACGCTCGCCGCGGCCGCGGCGGTCGAGGCTGGTCCGGCCGGACTCGATCTCGCCCTGCCCGCCGCCTGCGCGATCGAGATGATCCACACCTATTCGCTCATCCACGACGATCTTCCCGCGATGGACGACGACACCTTGCGGCGGGGACGGGCGACGCTGCACGTGGTCTACGGCGACGGCATCGCGATCCTCGCGGGCGACGGCCTCCACGCCGAAGCGTTCGCGCTGCTGGCGCGCGAGCCGGCGACGGACGATCCCGACCTCGGCCGCCGCCAGCTCCAGGTGATCCGCGTGGTTGGCGAAGCCGCAGGCGCGGGCGGCATGGTCGGCGGACAAGCGATCGACCTGCAAGCCGCCGGGCAGGCGCCCGGCCGCGCGATCACGCTCGACGCCGACGGCCTGCGCGGCATGCACGCGCTCAAGACCGGCGCGCTGATTCGCGCCTCCGCGGCGAGCGGCGCAATCATGGCCGGCGCCGACGGAACGCGCCTGGCGGCGATCGACGCCTACGCCAGGGACGTCGGCCTCGCCTTTCAAATCGTCGACGACATCCTCGACGTCGAAGGCGACCCGGCGTCGCTCGGCAAGACCGCCGGCAAGGACGCGGCCTCGGCCAAACCGACCTACCCCGCGCTCTTCGGTCTGGCCCACTCCCGCGCGCTCGCCGCCGAGTGCCTGCAGCGCGCCCACTCGGCGCTCGAGGACGCCGGCATCACCAACAGCCTGCTCGGCGGGATCGCGGACTGGGTTGTCGCGCGTAAGAGCTAGTTCGATGGGCCGCTTCAACACGAAGGACACCAAGGACACCGAGGATGCGAGGGATCAGACCCAAACGGCTCTTCCTTTGTGTCCTTTGTGTCCTCGGTGTTGATTCAGCGTGTCGAACCCAAGATCTCGGTTGGATGTGGCTCTTGTCGATCGCGGGCTGGCCCCCTCGCGCGAGCGGGCGCGCGCATTGATTCTCGGCGGCCACGTCACCATCGACGGCCAGGTCGTGTCCAAGGCCGGCGCCCCGGTGAAGCCGGACGCGCGGATCGAACTGGCCACCCCCGATCACCCGTACGTCGGGCGCGGCGGCGTGAAGCTCGCGGGCGCGCTCGACGCCTTCAACATCGATCCCACCGGACGCCGCGCGCTCGATGTCGGCGCGTCGACCGGCGGCTTCACCGACGTCCTGCTGCAGCGGGGTGCCGCCAGCGTCATCGCGATCGACGTCGGCCGCGGGCAGCTGGACTGGCGGCTGCGGAGCGATCCGCGCGTGCTCGTCCACGAAGGCGTCAACGCCCGAATGCTCACCCCGGAAGATGTCCCGCACGCGGTGAGCCTCGTGGTGATCGACGTGGCGTTCATCTCGCTGCGGCACATCCTGCCGGCGCTGCCGCCCTTTCTCGATGCGGGAGCCGATGTGGTCGCGCTCGTGAAGCCGCAGTTCGAGGCGGGGCGCGACGAAGTCGGCAAGCACGGCATCGTGTCCGATCCGGCGGTCCACGCCGCGGTGATCGCGCGGGTGACCGAGGCCGCCGAGGCGTGCGGCCTCGCGCGTGTGGCGATGGCGCCCTCCACGATCACCGGCGCGACCGGCAACCAGGAGTTCTTCCTCCACCTCCATGCCCGCTGAACCGGTCATCGTCCTGGGCGCCGGCGCCATCGGCAGCGTCTACGCGGTCAAGATGGCGGAGCGGCACCCGGTCACCGTCGTCGGCCGGGGCGCGCACGTCGACGCGATCCGGTCCGAGGGTCTCCGCCTGATCGGACGCGAGACGGTGACTGCGCGGCTGGACGCCGTGACCCGGGTCGAGGCGATTGCGCCGCGCACCGTCGTCCTGCTCACGACCAAGGTGAATGCCAGCGAGGCGGCGCTGGCGCCGATCGCGGATCTCGTGCGCGACGACACGGTGATCGTCTGCGTGCAGAACGGGCTCGACAGCGAGGGGATCGCGCGGCGCGCGGTGCGCGGCCGCTGTCTGGTCCTGCGTGCGATCACCCAGTTCGGCGCGATCTTCCAGTCGCCGGGCGTGATCAACTTCACCGCGTCTGGCTACACGCTGCTCGAGGACGGCCCGCGCAGCGCGGACCTCGCCGCGATGCTCACCGCGTGCGGCCTCGACGGACGCGTCGCGCCGGACATCAAGACCGAAATCTGGCGCAAGTTGATCTACAACTGCGTGATCAACCCGATCACGGCGATCACCGGGAGCGAGGTGGGCGGCATCGCCGATCCGCGGCTGGATCCGCTGAAACAGCTGGTGATCGACGAATGCCTCGCGGTCGCGCGGACGGAGGGCGTGTCCTTCGAGATCGACTTCCTGTCGACCATCGCCGAGGTGTTCGGCGCCTCGCGGACGATTGCCTCGATGCGCCAGGATCTGATGCGCGGCCGGCCGACCGAGATCGATCACATGAACGGCGCCGTCGCGGCGCTCGGCCGGCGCGCCGGCATCGCCTGTCCGGTGAACGAGGCGCTGACGGCCATCATCACGGCAATGGATCGTTGTACGATGGCGTCATGACACGCGTCGGGATCGTCGCCAAGTCGCACCTGCGCGAGGCGACGCCGCATCTGATCGTCATCGAATCGTGGCTGGCCTCTCGCGGCCACGAGGCCGTGTTCGAGACGGCGACCGCGGCGCTGATGCCCCCGGCAGCCGGGCGCCAGGTGGCCGACAAGCCGGCGCTGGTGGCGGCCGTCGATCTCCTCGTGGTGCTCGGCGGCGACGGCACGCTGCTCTCGGTCGCCGACTGCGCCGGTGCGGCCGACGTCGACGTGCCGATCCTGGGCGTCAATTTCGGCAGCCTGGGATTCCTGACCGAGGCGACCCTCCCGGAACTGTACCCCTCGCTCGAATCGGCGCTGAGCGGCGCGGCGCGCGTCGAAACGCGGATGATGCTGCGCGCGACGACCATTCGCGGCGGCAAGCCGCTGCCGGATCACCTGGCGCTCAACGACGTCGTGATCACCAAGGCCGCGCGCGCGCGGATGACGGACCTGTCGGTGTTTGTCGGCGACGAGTTCGTGACCCGGGTCAAGGCCGACGGCCTGATCGTCGCGACCCCTACCGGATCGACGGCCTACAACCTCGCGGCCGGCGGCCCGATCGTGCAGCCGGTGGTCGATGCGATTGTGCTGACGCCGATCGCGCCGCACATGCTCACCAACCGTCCCATCGTGATCCCCGCTTCGTCGATGGTGCGGGTGCAGCCGATGATGGCCGAGCGTGACGAGCTCTATGTCACCTTCGACGGCCAGGCCGGCTATCAGCTGGAAGCCGGCGATGAGGTCCGCATCCGCTGCGCCGAGCGCCGCGTGCGCCTCCTGCGGCCGTCCTCGCGCAGCTACTTCGAGGTGCTGCGGCAGAAGCTGAAGTGGAACGAGCGGTAGAACCCAGAACCCCGAACCCCGAACCCTGAACGAACCCTGAACCTTGAACCCTGAACCCTGAACCCGTCTGCGGCATCAGTGATGCTGGCGACGGTCGCGGAAATACTGAACCTGGTACTTCTGCACGTTCCGGTTGTGCTCTTCGAGGGTGCGCGCGAACTCGTGCGAGCCGTCGTTGCGGCTGACGAAGTACACGAAGTCGGCATCGGCCGGATGGATCGCCGCCTCGATCGAGGCGCGGCCGGGCGACGCGATCGGGCCCGGCGGCAGGCCGGGATAGCGATAGGTGTTATACGGCGAGTCGAACGACAAATCGTCCTTGTGGATGTTGCCGTCGTAGCGGCCGGCCTTGACGAGGCCGTAGATCACCGTCGGATCGCACTGCAGCGGCATGCCGACGCGCAGCCGCGTGGTGTAGACGGCGGCGACCAGCGGCCGCTCGTCCGCCTTGGCCGTTTCCTTTTCGACGATCGAGGCGAGCGTGACGGCCTGCCGCACGGTCAACTTGCGCGCCGCCGCCGCCTGCCGCAGCTCCGGCGTCAGCACCTTCTCGAAGCGGGCGACCATCAGGCGGGCCAGCTTCGCGGCGTCGGTGTGACGCGGCAGCGCGTAGGTTTCGGGAAACAGGTAGCCTTCGAGATCCTTCGCCGCGGGATCGAGCTCGTGAATCGGCGCCGGATCGCGCGCCGCCTGGATGAAGGATGCCGCGGTTCCGAGGCCGTGCGTCTCGAAGATCTTCGCCATCTCCGCGAACGTCAGCCCTTCGGGAAACGTCACGTTGATGACGAACACGTCGCCTCGCGCGAGCTTGTCGATGATCTCGAACGGCGTCATCGCTCGATCGAACCGGTACTCGCCGGCCTTCAGGTGCCGTCCCTGGCGGCTCATCCACAGCGCCGTCCGGTAGGTCAGCATGTCGCGAATCACCCCGGACGCCACCAGCCGCTCCCCGATCCCGAGGCTGCCGTTTCCCGGCGCGATCTCGACGAACTGCTCCGCCCCGTCGTAGCCGCGGTACGGCTGGTTGACGCGCGAGTACAGCACCGCCGCGCCCGCACCGGCCGCGATCAGGAGCAAGAGTAGAAAAACCAGAAGCTTCTTCATCACCTTCTATCCAGATAATCCTGCAGGAACACGGCCGCGGCGGCGGCATCGAGCTGCGCCTTGCGCTTGCGCCAGTCCTTCTCGCGGCGCGCCAGGCGGCTCTCCGCCTCGACGCTCGTCAGCCGCTCGTCTTCCGTGGCGATCGGCAGCGGCGTTCGTGCCTTCAGCCGTGCGATGAACGCCTGCACGTGGGCAGTCTGCGGTGTCGGCGTCCCGTCGAGCCTCGACGGCATCCCCACGACGATCATCGCGATGCCTTGATCCTCATGGTCGAGCTCGTCGATGCGGCGCACGACCCGCTCCACTGCATCAGCTTCGCTCGAGACCGCGATGGTCTCGAGTGGCCGCGCCAGCGTCCGCGACGCGTCGCTGATCGCCAGCCCGACCCGCCGCCCGCCCACGTCGATGGCCAGGACGCGTCCCATCAGGAGCTCACCAACTCGCCAATTCGCCAATTCGCCAACTCCCGAATGGTATAGTTTCTTCTCTCCCAACACATTGTGAAACGCCTCCTGCTCGTCTCGCTTGTCGTCTGCCTCAGCGCCGTGGCCGCCTGCGGGCCCCGCCGGCCGCCCCAGAAGTTCCAGCAGAAGCTCGTCATCCTCGGCTTCGACGGCATGGATCCGCGCCTCGTGCAGAAATGGATGGACGAAGGCAAGCTGCCGAACATGAAGAAGCTGGCGGCGCGCGGCAGCGGCGTCCGGCCGCTCGGCACGACACATTCGCCGGAGTCGCCGACCGCCTGGGCCTCCTTTGCCACCGGCGTCAACGCCGGCAAGCACAACATCTACGACTTCCTCATCCGCGACACGAACTCGTACCTGCCCGACCTCGGCATGGTGCACTTCGAGCCGCCACGGTTCATCCTCAACTACATTCCCGTCGCCAGGCCGGTGGTCCAGTCGATTCGCGGCGGCACCTCGTTCTGGGTTACGGCCGGCAAAGCCGGCGTCCGCTCGAGCATGCTCACGGTGCCGGTCACCTTTCCGCCGGAAGAGGTCCCCAACGGCGAGCTGCTCTCGGGCCTTCCGCTCCCCGACATCCGCCGGACGATGGGGACGTTCTATTACTTCGGGACGGATCTGAGCCGCTACGAGGAAGGCAACACGGAGTTCGGCGGCATCCTGAAGCGCCTGGTCTTCGACGGCGAGGTCGCACAAACCGAGCTGGTCGGCCCGCCCAACCCGATCGTCAAGCAACAACTCCGCGAGCTGCGCGCGAGCGCTCCGCTTGGCCGCCCCCTGTCGGACGCCGACAAGATGAGGATCGCCGAGCTCGAGGCGCGCGAGGATGTGCGGCTGCCGGTCACGATTCACTGGAACAAGGCCGGCAAGTCGGCGACGGTGTCGCTGGGCGACAGCACGATTCACCTCGCCGAACATCAGTGGAGCAAATGGATCAACCTCGACTTCAACGTGAACCTTCTGATCCGCGTTCACGGCATGGCGCAGGTGTACCTGATTGGCGCCGGACCTGAGCTCCAGCTTTACATCTCCCCGGTGAACTGGAGGCCCGAGAACCCGCCTGCGGCGATGTCCTCGCCGGCGTCGCTGTCGGCCGACATCTACGAGCGGCTCGGGCCCTACCGGACGCTCGGCTGGGCAGAAGCGACGTGGCCGCTCAACGAAGATCGGATCGACGAGAAGGTCTTCATGGACGATCTCTACCGCGCGTTCGACGATCGCGCCCAGGTGATTCTCCAGCGGATCGACACCAAGCAGTGGGACCTGCTGGTCGGCGTCATCGAATCGACCGACCGCGTCCAGCACATGATGTGGCGGCTGCTCGATCCCACCCACCCGATGTACGACAAGGCGCTCGCGGCGAAATACGGCGACTCGATCGAGCGCGTCTACCAGAAGTGCGACGACTTCATCGGCGAAGTGATGTCGCGCGTCGGCGAGACGACGCCGATCCTGATCGTCTCCGACCATGGCTTCCACTCGTTCCGCCAGTCCGTGAACCTGAACACCTGGCTCGTGCAGGAAGGGTTCATGGCGATTCGCGGCCAGCAGCCGGGCGAGAAAAAGCTGCAGGACCTGTTCGGCGGCGGCACCTTCTGGGAAAACGTCGACTGGACCCATACACGCGCCTACTCGATGGGGCTCGGCCAGATCTACGTCAACCTGCAGGGACGCGAGGGGCACGGGAGCGTCGCGCCCGCCGACTCCGACAGCGTGCAGAACGCGCTGGTCGGCCGCCTGCTGGAGATGACCGACCCGAAGACCCAGGCACGGATGGTCGACGCGGTCTACAAGCGCGACGACATCTACAAAGGCCCGTTCCTGCAGAATGCATCGGAGCTGCAGGTCGGCTTCGCCGAAGGCTACCGGGTGTCGTGGCAGACGTCGCTCGGCGGCTCGCCGCCCGGGATCGTCTACCCGAACATGAAGAAGTGGTCGGGCGACCACGGCTCCTACGACTACAAGCAGACCTCGGGCACGCTGATCTCCAGCCGCCCGTTGACCGGCGACCGCGCGGACATCATGGACATCGCCCCCACGGTGTTGAAGTATTTCGGCCTGCCGATACCGTCAGATATAGATGGCAAGCCCATTTTCTAGACGACGTACAACGCAGAACCCGCGGAATACACAGAGCACACGTTTTTCTGCGGTTTCTGCGTGCTCTGCGTTGATCGTCGTCGTGAGCGTCGTGGTCGCGGCTCAGACGCTGCCCGAGCGGGCGCGGACCGAGGCGCTGGCGCGCCGCGCCGCCGAACGTCTGCAGGCCTTGCAGCGCGAAGCTGATCGCCTGACGTCCGACGAGCGCACGCTGCTCGGCGACCTGCGCAAGCTCGAGATCGAACGGCAGATCAAGGCGGAGGAACTGAAGCGCGTCGACGCCGACGCCGCCCGGGTCCAGACCGAGCTCGACGAGAGCAACACGCGGATGGAGGCGCTGCAGGCGTCGGCGACGGCCGAGATCCCCGAGCTGCAGCAGCGGCTCGTCGAGATCTACAAGCTCGGCCGGGCCCGGTATCTGCGCCTCCTGCTGTCGACGCCCGATCTCCGTCGGCTCGGGCAGTCGACCCGAACCGTCGCCGCGCTCGCCAAGCTGGATCGCGAGCGCGTCGCCACGCACGCGACGACGCTCGCCGCGCTGAAGAAGGAGCGCCAGTCGCTCGCGACGCGCGGCGCGGAGCTCGCGACCCTCCGCGCCGGCGTCCAGAAAGCGCAGGCCGCCGCGCTACGCGCCGCGCAGGCCAAGACCGACCTCATCCGCGACATCGACAAAAGGCGCGATTTGAACGCGCAGCTCTCGGGCGAGCTTCAGGCCGCGCAGCAGAAGATTCAGGCGACGCTGCGCGATCTCGCGACGGGCGGGTCCGCGGCCGATGCTCAGCTGCCGTTCCGGCCCTTCCGGGGCGTGCTCGACTGGCCGATGGCCGGATCCGTCGTCCGGCGGTTCGGACGCGGTTCGGCGTCGAACGGGATTGAAATTGCCGGGATCGAAGGCGCCAGCGCGCTCGCCGTCCACGATGGCACCGTCGCGTTTGCGGGACCGTTTTCCGGATTCGGGAACCTGGTCATCGTCGATCACGGCAGTCAGAACTTCACGTTGTACGGCGATTTGCTGGAGATCGGCGTCAAGAAAGGAGCCCGGATCGATCACGGCCAGGCGCTCGGGACGGCCGGGCCGATCCCGTCGGGCTCGGACGGCATTTACTTCGAGCTTCGCGTCGACGGTCAGCCGGTCGATCCCTTACAATGGTTGAAGAGACGTTAGATCGAACGGCGAAACCCTGAACCATGAACTCTGAACCCGAGGCGTCATGAGCTCTCGCACCCGCGTCCTGGTGATGTCGATCTCCGCGCCCGTCATCGCGTTCGCGATCGTCGGCGGTTTCCTCGGCCGGGTGATGGCGCGCGAGGACACGTATCAACATCTCAAGATTTTCGACGACGTCGTCAGCCTCATCTCGAGCAACTACGTCGAAGACGCGGACCTCGACAAAGTGATGCGCGGCGCGATGCACGGGCTCGCCGATTCGCTCGATCCCGACAGCGCCTACCTCACCGCCGCACAGGTCAAGCAGGTCGAGAGCGGCGCGGCGCTGCCGCCGGCCGGCGTCGGCCTCGAGCTGACCCGTCAGTACTATCTCCGCGTCATCGCCGCGCGCGACAACTCGCCCGCGGCCAAGGCGGGCCTGCGCACCGGCGACTACATCCGCGCGATCAACGACGTGCCGACGCGCGACATGTCGGTCTGGGAAGGCATGCGGACGCTGCGCGGCACGCCCGGCTCGAAAGTCTCGGTCACCGTCATCCGTGGCAACGCCAACGACCCCCACGTCGTCGAGCTCACACGCGACACGGAGCCGGCGTCGATGGTCAACGGCCGGATGGCGGGGACGGGCATCGGCTACGTCCGCGTCGCGGCGATCGGTCCGAACACCGCGGCGCAGGTGAAATCGCAGATCGCCGACCTGACCAAGGGCGGCGCAACGAAGCTCGTGGTCGACGTGCGGCGCGCATCGAATGGCACGATCGACGAGGGCCTGGCCATCGCGCGGCTGTTCGTCGCCAAGGGGACGCTGGCGATCCGCGAGGCCAAGGGCGGCGCCCGCGAGACGATCGCGGCGGCGGCCGGCGACGGCTCGGTGACGCTGCCTACCGTGGTCCTGGTCGACACCGGCACCTCGGGCGCCTCGGAGATTTTCGCATCGGCCATGGTCGGCAACCAGCGCGCCGATCTGATTGGCGAGCACACCATCGGCCGCGCGGCGTCGCAAAAGCTGGTCAGGCTGCCCGACGGGGCGGGCCTCTGGCTGTCGACCAGCCGCTACCTCACGCCGAAAGGCGATCCGCTCCACGAAAAGGGGCTCGAGCCGACGGTTCCGGTCGACGACCCGGACATCGAGTTCGGCGCCCCCGCCCCGACGACCGATCCCATCCTGGAGAAGGCGATCGAGCGGCTGAGCGAGAAAAAAGCCGCGTGAATCGGGTAATCGAGTGATTGGGTAATTGGGTAATCGATCGGCCAATTGCCCAATCAATCACCCGATTACCAGCTTATCCAATTACCCGATTCTGCTATACTGTTTGTTCGTCTAAATCATGTTTTTGCAGGATGTAGGCGCGTAGCTCAGAGGTTAGAGCGCCTGCTTGACACGCAGGAGGTCGGTGGTTCGAGTCCACCCGTGCCTACCACGCTCTTCGCAATCCCCGAATGAGTCAGGTCACAATCACCCTCCCGGATGGTTCGGCTCGCAGTGTGCCGGCCGGAACGCCCGTTCGCGGCATTGCGGAGGAGATCTCTCCGAATCTCGCCAAGGCGGCGCTGGCCGGGGTGGTGGACGGACAACTCGTCGATCTGGCCTATCCCCTCGAGCGGGACGCCTCGGTCCGGATCGTCACCGACAAAAGTCCGGAGTCCCTGGCCCTGCTCCGCCACAGCACGGCGCATCTGCTCGCGGCGGCCGTGACCAACTTGTTTCCGGGCGTGCAGTGCGGTATCGGTCCGGCGACCGACGAAGGCTTCTTTTACGATTTCGTCGTCCCGCGCCCGTTCGTGCCGGAAGACCTCGAGGCGATCGAAGCGAAGATGAAAGAGCTCGCCGCGCAGGATCTCGTCTACGAGCGGCAGATCTGGCCGCGCGACGAGGCGAAGGCGTTCTTCGCGGGTCGAGGTGAGCCGCTGAAGATGCAGCTCATCGACGAGAAGACCGAGGGACAGAAGGACGTCTCCGTCTACACCATCAAGGACAAGGACACCTTCCTGGACTTCTGCGTCGGCCCGCACGTGCCGACCACCGGCAAGCTGAAGGCGTTCAAGCTGCTCAACACCTCGAACGCCTACTGGAAGGGCGACGCGCGCAACCAGCCGATGCAGCGCGTCTACGGCACCGCGTTCAACACCGAGAAAGACCTCAAGGCGCACCTCACCCAGGTCGAGGAAGCGAAGAAGCGCGATCACCGCAAGCTCGGACGCGAGCTCGGGCTCTTCATGTTCCATCAGTGGGCGCCCGGCGCGGCGTTCTGGCTCGGCAAGGGCACGACGCTCTACAACGTGCTCGCGAACTACATGCGCGACGTGCTGTTCCCCGCCGGCTACGTCGAGGTCAAGACTCCGCTCGTCTACAACAAGGCGCTGTGGGAGCGCTCGGGCCACTGGGCCTTCTATCAGCCCAACATGTTCCTCATCGAGTCGGAAGGCGAGACGATGAGCATGAAGCCGATGAACTGCCCGGGGCATTTCCTGACCTTCGCGAGCCAGACCCACAGCTACCGCGATCTGCCGGTGCGCTATCACGAGCAGACGCCGCTGCACCGCAACGAAGCGTCGGGCGTGCTGTCGGGGCTGACCCGCGTCCGGCAGTTCTCGCAGGACGACGCCCACTGCTTCGTGACGCCGGAACAGATCGGCGACGAGGTCGAGCGGCTGATCGCGCTGGTGCAGAGGGTCTACGGCGACTTCGGCCTGCCGTTCACCGCCAAGCTGTCGACCATGCCGGACGAGCACATGGGCGAAGTGGCGACCTGGGTGCACGCCGAAGCGCAGCTCAAGGCCGCGCTCGAGCGGACCGGGATGGCGTACGACCTGAACGAAAAGGACGGCGCCTTTTACGGTCCGAAGATTGATTTCGACGTCACCGACGCGATCGGCCGGAAGTGGCAATGTGCCACGATCCAGCTCGATTACCAGCAGCCGGAGAACTTCGACCTGAAATATATCGGGGCCGACAACGCCGAGCACCGTCCGGTGGTCATCCACCGGGCCATTCTCGGCAGCTTCGAGCGTTTCATCGCCATCCTGATCGAGCACTACGCCGGGGCGTTTCCCCTCTGGCTGGCGCCGATCCAGGCGGTCGTGCTGCCGATTGCCGACCGCCACCTGCCGTACGCCGCCGCGGTGCGGGACCAGCTCAGGGGGGCCGGCCTCCGGACCGACCTCGATGAGCGGCAGGAAAAGATTGGATATAAGATCCGGGAGGCCCAGCTGCAGAAAGTGC
>Ga0070665_100006358_pt1 | contig 12046 bp, 12 predicted proteins | sample KBSS13metaG_FD_65862 | JGI IMG/M metagenome (GOLD analysis project Ga0070665, IMG submission 65862) | Switchgrass rhizosphere microbial communities from Kellogg Biological Station, Michigan, USA - KBS S1-3 metaG | ecosystem: Host-associated > Plants > Roots > Rhizosphere > Soil ...
TAGAGCGTGCCCTGCGGGCCCTTCAGCACCTCGATGTGGTCGATGTCGCTGGGGTCGAGGTCGGGAACCCCGGTGGCCGCGCCGGCGAAGACGGTGGAGGAATTGTAGGGCGTCTCATCGATGTAGATGGCGACCGTCGAGCTCAGCTGCGAGGCGCCCGCCGTGACCCCGCGCAGGATCAGCTGGGTGGTCCCCTCGCCGGTCGAGACGAAGTTCAGCCCCGGCACGCGCGTCGCATAATCCTCGAGCCGCACCGCCTGGCTGCGCCGGAGGTCCGTCCCGCCGAGGACGGTCACCGCGGCCGGGACGTCGCGCAGGCGCTGCTCGCGCTTGTTGGCGGTGACGATCAGCTCGGACAGCTCCTGCGCCGTCTCCGGCGGGTCGTTGTTGACGGGGCGAGCGGCCGGCGCGGCCTTGGGCCGGACGATCAGGGAGCCGTTGGCGCCGGGGACGACCTCGAGGTCGCTGCCCGCAATCATCTGCGTCACCGCCTCGCGCGCGCCGGCGACGCCGCTCACCGGGGCCGCCCGATGGTCGCGCACGGCGTCCGGAGTGAACAGCACGTCGACGCCGGTCCGCCGCGCCACTTCCCGCAGAGCGGCGTCGAGAGGCTGAGAGGCGATCGTCAGCGCGGCCGGCTGAGCCTGAGCCGCGGCGGCGGCAAGCACGGCGACGGCGGCGCCGCCGGCGAGCGCGGCGCGCGCGCGCCGAACGAGATTGTTGGTCATGGGTCCCCCACTGTGCCGGCGAGCTTCGCCTTACTGGGGTGGACGAGTGAGCCTGGATTTTCCTCAGCCGGGGGCCCGTGATTCCCTCGAGCGCAGCACAAGACCGTCGCCCTGCGGCTCCACCGCTACAGGCAGGAGCAGCGCCACAGACTGGGCGAACGCGTCAGGATCGCCCGTCCGGAACACGCCGCTGAGCCTCAGGCCCGCCGCGGCCGGGTCGGCCACCTCGATGCGGCGGCGGTTATAGCGGTTCATCTCGGCGACGGCCTCGGCCAGCGTCACCCCATCGAAGTAGGCGCGGCCGGTCTGCCACGCGGAGACCAGGTCAGACGCTGGCCGGTCCCGCACCGGTGTGACGGAGGCGCCCGCGAAGACGAGCCGATCGCCCGGCGCGAGCGGCCGGTCGGTGGCGCCGTCGGCCACGTCGCGCACCACGACACGCCCCTCCTCGAGGAAGACGGAGGTCTCCTGGGCCACGCGCGAGACTGTGAAGACGGTGCCCAGCGCGATCACCTCGCGCGCGCCGGCGCTGACGATGAACGGGCGCGCGACGTCCTTGGCCACCTCGAAGCGCGCGCGCCCCTGCAGCAACTGAACGAGCCGGCGTTCGCTGGAGAACCGGACCCGAACAACGCTGAGCGTATCGAGCATCACCTGCGAACCGTCCGCCAGGGCCGTCCGCCGCATTTGACCCACCCCCGTTCGGATCAAGCCGGCCTCGGTCGAGCGCCAGATGAGGCCCCCCGCGCCCGCGATCGCCGCGGCCGCCCCAGCTGCCACCAACTCTCGACGCCCAAACCGGGCGGCGGGCCGCGAAGCATCTGCCTGCGCCGCGACGGCGCCTGCGGCCTCAAAGGCCGAGGTCACGGCGGCGAAGGCGTCGCGGTGGTGCGCGTCCTGCGCGAGCCAGGCCTGAAACCCGGCCTCGTCGGCCGGCGTGCGCAGCTCCGAGCGCAGGCGCGCCAGCCATGCGCCCGCCTCGGCGCGCGCGCGCTGGCGCTCGACGAGTGCGGGATCAGGGCTCATCGGCCAGCTCAGCCAGGTGGACCACGGCCTTCGCGATCTGCTTCTCGACGGCGCTGATCGAGATCTCGAGCGCAGCGGCGATCTCGCGATACTTCAGGCCTTCGATCCTGTGCATCAGGAACACCATGCGTGTCCGTGGCGAAAGTTCCGCCAGCGCGGCTCTCACCCTGTCCAGACGAATCCGCGCGGCATAGACCTCATCCTGCAGCGCCCGATGATCCATGGCCTCCTCCGGCGCGGGCGTGGTCACCACCACCTCCCCTCGCGACTTGGCCTGCCGGGCGGCGTCGATCGAAAGGTTGCGGGCGGTGCGCACCACAAAGGCGGCGGGGTGTTCGACCGTATGCTCGCGCGCGTACTCCTGCATGCGCAGGAACGCCTCCTGCATCAGGTCCTCGGCGTCCGGCGTTCGTCGGGTCGCATGCCGCACCCGCCGCAGCAGGGCCCGCCATTCGGTCATGGTCCGGGGTAGGGCCGTCATCGCATGCACGGTTTCTGAGTCACAGCGGGACCGTGGCACGGCGATGCGTCTCTTGGAAAGCCCGCCTCATGACGCATGGCGGTGGGCTTTCCCCCTGAGCTTCCGACCGCCGCGCGCGAACCGCAGGCGACTTAGGCGGCGCTCGCCAGAGCGGCCGCGCTGGCGATTTCCAGGGAGCGGATGCGTTTGGCCTGATCGAAGATCTGAGCGGTGAGAATGATCTCGTCGGGTCGATGCTCGGCCACGAACCGCTCGAGGCCGGCGCGCACCGTGTCCGGGCCGCCGACCACCGCCGTGGAGAGCGGAGAACCAGCCGCGACCGTATCCGCCAGGCGGCCGCTCACGTCGTCGATCGGCGGTGGCAGCGGGCCGGGCTGGCCACGGTGAAGGTTCACGAACGCCTGCTGCAGCGAGGTGAACAGGAATCGCGCCTCGGCGTCAGTCTCGGCCGCCACCAGGTTCAGCCCGAGCATCAGATGGGGCCGCTCCCTGTAGCGCGAAGGCTTGAACTGCTGGCGGTAGATCTGGGCGGCCTGGTCCATCATCGCCGGCGCGAAGTGGGAGGCGAAAGCGAACGGGAGGCCGAGCGCGGCGGCGAGCTGGGCGCCGTAGAGGCTGGACCCCAGGATCCACACCGGCACCTTGGAGCCGTAGCCGGGCACGGCGCGGATCGCCTGGTGGGGCTGGGGGTCATCGAGGAAGCCCATCAGCTCGAGCACATCCTGCGGGAATTGGTCGACGCCGCCGGCGAGGTTGCGGCGCAGCGCCCGGGCGGTGAGCTGGTCCGTGCCCGGCGCGCGGCCGACGCCCAGGTCGATGCGTTTCGGATAGAGGGCATCCAAGGTGCCGAACTGTTCGGCGACGATCAGCGGCGCGTGGTTGGGCAGCATGACGCCGCCGGCGCCCAGGCGGATCGTCGAGGTGCCCTGACCGACATACGCAAGGGCCACCGCGGTAGCGGCGCTGGCGATGCCGGTCATGTTGTGGTGCTCGGCCAGCCAATAGCGTCGGAAGCCCAGCCGCTCGGCCGCGCGGGCCAGGTCGCGGCTGGCGCGGAGCGATCGGCCGGGGTCGCCTCCCTGCACGATGGGTGAAAGATCGAGGACGGAAAGCGGGATCATGGAGCCCATATAGGAGGCCGGCGGCCGCGCGCCCCCTCTCCTGCCCTTCGCAAGGTCGGCTATGGGTAGGGAGTCGCGGAGCGCGCCTCAACCGCCCGGCGGCAGGTCCCGGGCCGCCAGGGGGCGGACGCGGGTCAGCAGCGTCTGAAAGGTCCGCCCGGGCTCCTCTATCATCGGCAGGTGAGCGCTGTTTTCGAACCACACGAGGGTTTTCTGCGGCGCCGTCAGGCGCTTTAACCAGTCCGCCGCGATTTCGGGCGGCGTCGTGGTGTCGTGGCGGCCCATGAACAGGAAGATCGGCACCTTGAGCGCGTGAACGTCCTCGAAGGAGAGGTTGGTGAGCACCGGCCACATGGTCGTCATGGTGAAGTCGCTGCCGGCGTCCCACGCCTTGCGGTCGTCCAGGCCGTACTCCGGCGAGAGGCGACCGATATGGACGTAGAAGTCGCTGTCGCGGCGACCGGCTGCCAGGCCGCCGTAATAGACCGACCATTTTCGCTCGACCCCGGTCTTGGCGACGCCGAGTTCGCTGGGTCCGGGATATGGGGCGATGCCCTCCAGCTCCTTCACCGCCTGGGCGTTCCGGTCGCGCCGCGCCTGGTCGAGCACCGTCGCGAAGCTCTTCTTCTCGTTTTCCTGGAAGTCGATCATCTGGCCCATGCCGATGTAGGCGTAGAGCAGGTCGGGACGCTTGACGGCGACGGACAGCCCGACTGCCGAGCCCCAGCTGTGCCCGAGCACAAAGATCTTCCGCTTGCCGTAGCGCTTGCGCAGCAACTCGATCAGCTCGATGGCGTCGTCCCGGTAGCGGTCCGGTTTCAGGGTGGGCGCCATCGCCTGAGGATCGTTGAGCCGGAAGGACTTGCCGGCCGCGCGTTGGTCCCACTCCACCACCGTGAAGTAGTCCTCCCAGGGCCGCTGGAACGACCACGAGATCGGCAGTTCGACCGAGGCTGGGCCGCCGTGGATGTAGAGCAGGATTGGGTTCGCGCGATCGGCGCCGCGAACGCTCACGTACTGACGGGCGCCGCCGAGCGTGGCGATGAAGCTTTCCTGCACGCCGTTGGGCGTGACGATCCGGTCGAAGTCCGTCACCAGATCGCGGCCGGGCGAATAACTGTCGGCGGGGATGCTGGGGGGCGCCAGCTCTATGGGCGGGGACGCCGTCTGGGCCGCCGCCGCGGAAGCGACCAGCGCCGCCGCGACGGCCGCGAGCGCGCGATAAAGCATTGCCTGTCACCCCTGCCTGCCATGCGCGAGGAGTCCGGCTTTCGAGCCCTTGCGGATCGCGCGCTTTTGTCTAAAGCCGTCCTTCCGACGTGCCCCGGCGAAGGTCAAATGAAGCTTCGGTAAGGAGACGCGCTCGCCCCGCTCGCCGTTTACTTGGCGAGGTCCGGGGAAGGCGCTAGCGGCGCGTTCACTCTGCGCCGGGAAGAGGCGACCCTTCCACGCGCTTTGTCATCCGGACGAGTGGGACGCCGCCATCACTGATCCGCTCGATCTCGTCGAACCCATAAGCGCGGTACAACGGCTCTCCGGCCAAGGTCGCCACGAGCTCCAGCCGACTGAAACCCTCTGCGCCGGCGGCCGCTTCGCAGCTTGTCAGAATCAGGCGCCCGACGCCTCGCCGGACGAAAGACGGGTGTGTGTACATCGCCCTCACGCGGGCTGCGTCTACATTGGGGTCGAGAAGGGCCGCGTCGCGTCCGTCGCTATGATCGCCGCCATAAAGCGTCTTGCGTCGGCTCCATCCGCCACACCCGACCGGCTCGCCCTCGGCGAGGACGATCCAGTAGGTCCCGTCCTCAATGAGAGCCGTGTCGAGGCCCATGATCCGCTCGCTGGAACGTATCAGCTCCGGAGGAAGAAACGGCTTCAGGTTCTCGCTGATCGCCGCCGCCATGATCGCGCGAAGGTTCGGCAAATCCGCCAATGTGGCCTGTCGGATATTCAGCTCCGCCATGAGCTCTCTCCTGCGAAAGCAAGCCCAGGCTGGCGGCGAATCCGTCTCGCGCTCCACAGCCTGACGCTCTGCTCGGTCACGGTTTGGTCTGTGCCTTAACGTTGCTCAGCGCGCACATCAGGACCGCCGCGCCAGCCAGATCACATGCCTGGCGCCGCGCTTGCGGCCGGTGGCGCGGACGCGCTTCTCCTCGACAGCGTAGCCGCCGCGACGCAGCCGCTGGACAAAGCCGCTGTCCTGCGTCGCCGACCAGACTGCGAGCACGCCGGCAGGCTTCAGCGCCGCGGCCGCGGCGGCGAGGCCGGTCATGCTGTAGAGGCCATCGTTCGCCTCGCGGTTCAGTCCGCCCGGCCCGTTGTCGACGTCGAGCAGGATCGCGTCGTAAGCGCCTTTGGCGGAGCTGATCAGGTCGGCGACATCGGCCACTCGGATCGTCACCCGAGGGTCTTCGAGGCTTCCGGCGAACAGCTCGGTCATCGGCCCGCGGGCCCAGGCGACCACCGCCGGCACGAGCTCGGCCACCACGACCTCGGCCGAGGGCGACAGCTCGGCCAGCGCGGCCCTGAGCGTGAAGCCCATCCCCAGCCCGCCGATCAGCACCCGCGCACGGTTCGTGCTCTGCAACGGCGCGCAGGTGAGCGACGCGAGCGCCTCCTCCGAGCCGCTCAGCCGGCTGTTCATCAGCTCGATCGCGCCGGACATGATCGACAGCTCGGCGCCGCGACGCATCAGACGAAGCTCGCCGCCGTCGGGGATCTGCGCGGAATCAAGGTGGACCCAGGGAATCATGCGTCCGCCGCCGCGAAGACGGCCGCCACATCCTGAGGGCTCATCAGCCGCCAGGCGCCGGGCGCGAGGTCGTCCGGGAGGTCGAGACCGCCGATGCGATCGCGGTGCAGCGCCTCGACGTGGTTGCCCACGGCGGCGAACATCCGGCGCACCTGGTGGTAGCGGCCCTCTGTGATCGTGAGGCGCGCGAGGGTCGGCGACAGCGGCTCCAGCACGGCCGGCGCGAGCGGCTTGTCCTCGCCCTCGAGCATCAGTTCGCCCGAGGCGAAGCGCGCGGCTTCGCTCCCGTCCAGCGGCCGGGCCAGGGTGGCGAGGTAGCGCTTGGCCACGTGCCGGCGCGGCGAGATGATCCGGTGCAGCAACGCGCCGTCGTCGGTCAGCAGCAGTAGGCCCGATGTCTCCTTGTCGAGACGGCCCACGGTCGAGATCGCCGGATCCCGCGCGCGCCAGCGGGTCGGCAGCAGGTCATAGACGAGCGGCCCGGTCTCCTTGTGGGAGCAGGTGACCCCGGCCGGCTTGTGCAGCATCAGCGCCAGGCCCGGCGGGGGGTCCAGCGGCGCGCCGCTCACCCTCATGCGGTTCGCAAGGTCCGGCGTCACGGGCAGCCGCAGGTCGCTCTCCGTGACCGGCGCGCCATCGAGCTCCACCTGGCCCTGCCGGACGAGCCACTGCACCTCCCGCCGCGAGCCGTAGCCCATGTTCGCCAGCAGCCGGTCGAGCCGAAGCGTCTCGCTCACTTCCGCGCCTCGCAGATCTTGAAGCCCGCGCTTTCGCCGCGCGGGGTCACCTTGGCGAACAATTCGCGCAGGACCGCTTCGTAGGGCAGGTGCCGATTGGCGACCAGCCAAAGCGTGCCGCCTGGCCGCAGGATCCGGTGCGCGCGGCGGATGAAGCTCTGGCCGAGTTCGCGGTCTTCGAGGCCGTGATCGTGGAACGGCGGGTTCATCACCACAAAATCGAGTCCGGATAGGTCCGGCGCGCGACGTGCGTCGGCCCAGTGGAAGACGGCGCGCGGATCCTCGACGTTGCGCTGCGCGGCGGCGATCGCCCGCCGATCCAGCTCGACCAGATCCAGCCGCGTGACGCCGCCGCCGGCCAGCACGGCGCGCGCCAGCACGCCCAGACCGCAGCCGAGATCGGCGCCATGCCCGGCGAGCGTGGGGAGCGCCGCCAGCAGTTGCTGGGTTCCAAGGTCCGGCCGGTCCCAGCTGAACACGCCGGGCTGGGTCCACAGGCCGAGCGCCTCGGAGAACTGCAGCGCCCCCGCCTTGACCGCAGCCTCGAGTCCGATCGGTTGCTCGGGGCGCGCCGTCTGGCAGATGCGCTGGTGCCGCCGTCCGCTCTCGACGACGGCGCAGCCGAAGCTCTCCAACTCCTTACGCAGCCGCGCCCCGCCCTTGTCCTTCGGCGCCAGCGCGGTCAGCGGCGCACCCGGAGCCAGCGAATGGAGAAGGCGCGCCAGGACATAGCGACGCTCCAGCACGCCCGGCGGCGCGGCGACGACCGCCCCGGCCAGGCTCGCGGGGCTGAGCGCTTCGAGCGCCTCCCCGCCCGGCGCCAACGGCGAAACCTGCACCGCACCGGGCGGCACGGCGGCGAGCTCCGCCGACGGCGCGCCGTAGACACAGAAGATCGCGCCGCCGCTCAAGCGAAGTGCGCCCCTGGCCCAGTCGCGGCCCGCATCAGCATGACGTCGATCCCCTGACACGCTCCCGCGGACGGAAGCCGAGGCCGCGTCAGGTAGCGCCTTTGGCCCCTCGCCTCCAGCCCGCGGCTGACGACGCCATACATTGCTGTCGGATTGCCGTGATGCCCCATCTGCATTGGGCTCGCGCCAAGAGCGCCAATAGGGTCCGCCGTCCTCGCCGGGTTGCGGCGCGGGCCTGAGCGCAATCCTCCACGACTAGCGACCCGCCGCTTGGCCCGACGCCGGTCGCTGAGCCGAGCCCATGGGATAGGTCATGCAGGCGGTTTCCGTCGCCGACTACAGGACGCTCGCGCGGCGACGGCTGCCGCGCATGCTCTTCGAGTACATAGACGGGGGCGCCTACGCCGAAACGACGCTGGCCCGAAACATCGCCGACTTTGAAGCCCTGTCGCTCCGGCAACGCGTGATGCGCGACACCCGCGCGCTTGAAACAGCCGTCGAGATCTTCGGACAGCCGCTCTCGATGCCGGTGGTTCTGGGGCCGGTGGGAATGGCCGGGATGTACGCCCGGCGGGGCGAAGTGCAGGCGGCCCGGGCCGCCGCGGGCGCGGGCGTTCCGTTTTGCCTTTCGACCGTGGGCGTCTGCTCGGTGGAGGAGGTCGCGCAATCGGCCGCGCCCCCCTGGTTTCAGCTCTATATGCTGAAGGACCGCGCCTACATGGGCGAGCTGCTGGCTCGCGCGCGAGCATCCGGCTGCAAAGTGCTGGTGTTCACGGTCGATCTTCCGACGCCGGGCGCCCGCTATCGGGACGTTCGCTCCGGCTTCACCGGAGCCGGCCCGGTCCGCGCGTCTGCCCAGCGGACCTGGGACGGAGTCACCCATCCCGACTGGACATGGGACGTCTTCCTGCGCGGGCGGCCGCACACCCTTGGGTCGGTCGCAGGCGCGCTTGACGGACGGCGACGCGTCGCCGACTTCCTGGCGTGGATCGCCGACAACTTCGACCGATCGGTCACCTGGAAGGATCTCGACTGGGTCCGCGAGCGTTGGGACGGGCCCATTGTCGTCAAGGGCGTGCTGGACGCCGACGACGCCCGCGACGCTGCGCGGGCCGGCGCCCAGGGCATCGTGGTTTCAAACCACGGCGGCCGGCAACTGGACAGCGCCGTCTCATCCATCTCGGCCCTCCCACGGATCGCCGACGCCGTCGGGAACAACCTGGAAATCCTGATGGACGGCGGCGTGCGCTCGGGCCTCGACGTGCTCAAGGCGACCGCCCTGGGCGCCCGCGCTTGTCTCGTCGGCCGCGCCTGGGCCTACGCCCTTGGCGCGCAAGGCGGACGTGGGGTGGCGAGAATGCTCGAGATGTTGCGGGCCGAGCTGACGGTGGCCATGATCCTGACCGGCTGCACGTCCATCGCAGCCGCGGGACGCAATCTGATTGACGCCGGCTGAGCCGACCTAGGCCGACCTAGATGGAGACACCCTGATTGGAGGGTCAGTTCACGGCGCGCGACAGGGCGCGCCAGTGGGGTTCGCGCAGCACCGCCTTCAGGACCTTGCCGGCCGCGGAAAGCGGCAGGTCGCGGCGCAGCTCCAGGCTGCGCGGGTGTTTGTAGGCCGCGATCAACCCGCGGCAATGGCCGGCCAGATCCTCGAGCGAGGGCGACTGGCCCGGCCGCGGCACGATCACGGCGTGCACCCGTTCGCCCCAACGGTCGTCCGGGACGCCGATCACCGCGCACGCCAGCACCGCCGGATGGCTCTGCAAGGCGTTCTCGACCTCGGTCGAATAGACGTTCTCGCCGCCGGAGATGATCATGTCCTTCACCCGGTCCACGACGAAGAGGTAGCCGTCCGCGTCGAGACGGCCGCCGTCGCCGGTGCGCAACCAGCCGTCCACCAGGACCTCGGCGGTCTGCTCTGGGCGCTTCCAATAGCCCTGCATGACATTGGGTCCACGGACCCAGATCTCGCCCGTCTCCCCTGCCTCGCAATCGCGTCCGTCTGCGTCGACGATCTTCAGCTCCACGCCAGCGACCGCCCGGCCGGCGGAGCGCAGGCGCGCGGTCGCCGGTCCGTCGAGGACATGGTCCTCGGGCGCGAGGATGGTGGCGATCGGCGACAGCTCCGTTTGGCCGAAGCCCTGTGCGAGGCGGGCGCTCGGCATGGCGCGGATCAGACGACGCAGCGTCGGCTCCGGCATGGGCGAGGCGCCGTAGATCACCTGGCGCAACGCCGGCGGCGCAACGCCGGCCGCCTCGCAGAAATCCAGCAGGGCCTGGATCATGGTCGGCACCAGAAGCGTGTCCGTGACGCCGTGCGCCGCCGCGATGGCGCAGACGTCCAAAGGATCGAACGACGGCAGGATCAAATGCGCCCCGCCCGCCAGGGTCACCATGAAGACGCAGGCTGCGTCCGCCGTATGGAACATCGGCGCGACGTGGAGGAATCGCGTGGTCGGGTCGAACTGGAAGGCGGAGAGGCAGGCGAGCCCGTTGGCGACGATCGCGCCGTGGCTGAGCATGACGCCCTTGGAGCGGCCCGTCGTTCCGCCGGTGTAGAAGATCCCCGCCAGGTCGCCGGCCGATCGGCCCGCGTCGGGCATCGGCGCGGTGTCGGCGATCAGCGCCTCCAGACCAACCGCGCCAGTCGGGATGGGACCGTCGCCCGCATGGATCAGGCGCACCGCGGCGGCGGTCAGCTCGCCGGCCAGGTCCGCGAAACGGTCATCGACGACCAGGACGCTCGCCTGGCAATCGGCGAGCGCATCGGCGATCTCCGCGGCGCTCCACCGCGTATTGAGCGGCACGATGACGCCGCCCGCCCAGAGCACGCCATAGAGCAGTTCGATGTAGCGATCCGAGTTGAGCGCCAGGATCGCGACGCGCTCGCCAGGCGTCACCCCTTGCGCCCCCAGCGCGGCCGCAAGTCGGGCGACCCGCCCGATCACCTCGCGCCACGTCCGCCGGCGCGATCCGGCCGCCACGGCCAAGCCGTCTGGAGAGGTCCGCGCAGCACGGTGGAGACCCTGCGTAAGTCCTTGCATCGCGGCGTCGCCGTCAGCCGCCGGTGGGCGGATTGCGCGGAAACCGGGCGCTCGCGCCCTCGAGGCCAGCCCAGTCGACGGCGCTGTCGCAGTAGATCTGGGCGGCCGGCGACACACGGTTCGGCTCATCCAGCGTGCCTGCCTTCAGGGCGAGGACGCCCGGCATCGCGGCGAGCGCCGAGTAGATCGGCGACCCGCAGGTCGGGCAGAAGTTCCTGTCCACCGCCGCCCCGCTGTCGCCGCGGTCGCGGAAGGCGTGAAGCACGCCGGTGAGCGCGAGTTCGGCCTCCGCGACCAGGACGTTGACCGAGAACGCCGAACCGCTCTGCCGGCGGCAATGCGTACAGTGGCAGGCGATCACCTCCATGGAGGTTTTGGCCGTGTAGCGGACCGCGCCGCAGAGACAGCCGCCGGACAGGGTCGTCATTGTCGGGTCCTTCGGACTCATGATTGCACCGCCACCGCAGAGCCTGCGGCGAGCACGACGCCTGCGCCGGTTGCGGCGGTCACCTCGAGCGTGGCGTGTCGTTCGCCCGCGACATCGCTCACGTCGACGACCTTGCCCTGGCAGACGATCGTGTCGCCAAGCTGGGCCATGGACAGAAAGCGCACCTGAAACGTGCGCAGGGCGCGCTGTGACGTGACCGACGTCAGATATCGGCCGAGCAGGGCCATGGTCAGCATGCCGTGGCCGATTACGTCGGGCAGGCCGGCGGCCCGTGCGAAGTCCGGGTCGAGGTGCAGCGGATTGTGGTCGCCGGAGCCGCCGGCGTAGAGCGCGAGCGTCGTGCGGGAAATCGCCGGCCAGACGACCTCGGGCAGAGCCTCGCCAGGATGAAACAGCCGGATCGGCGCGCTCATGCGTCGGCTCCCGCGCGTGACACCACGGTCTGCCGCGCCATAGCGAACAGCTCGCCTGTCGCTTCGTCCTCGTGCCGCGTCTCGACCACATAGAAGCTCAGCGCGCCGCCGCGCTTCTCGTATGCGTCGATCACCCTGCGGCGGACTTGCACGCGATCGCCGGCGCAGATCGGCCGCTCATATTGGAAGACCTGCTCGCCGTGCAGCACCGTCTTCAGCTCGACGCCCAGCGCGTCGAGGAAATCGAACGGCGCGTCGGGCCGCATGCCCACGGTGAACGCGAACGTCGGCGGAGCCGGCAGGTCCGGATAGCCCGCCTCGCGCGCCGCCTCTACGTCGGTGTAGACCGGGTCGGTCTCGCCGATGGCCTTGGCGAAGA
>Ga0070665_100006359_pt1 | contig 12045 bp, 14 predicted proteins | sample KBSS13metaG_FD_65862 | JGI IMG/M metagenome (GOLD analysis project Ga0070665, IMG submission 65862) | Switchgrass rhizosphere microbial communities from Kellogg Biological Station, Michigan, USA - KBS S1-3 metaG | ecosystem: Host-associated > Plants > Roots > Rhizosphere > Soil ...
GGTGGCTATCGCGGCGGCGGTGGTGGTGGCGGCTATGGCGGCGGCGGCGGTGCCGGCGGTGGCGGTGGCTATCGCGGCGGCGGCGGTGGTGGCGGCTACGGTGGCGGCGGTGGTGGCGGTGGCTACCGCGGCGCCCCTTCAGGTGGCGCCCCGGGTGGCGACGGCGGTCCGATGCGCGACCGGCGTGCCGATTTCTCGGGCGGTCCCGGCGGCGGCCCAGCTCCGGCTCCCGGCGGCTTCGAACCGGCCGGCGACGCTGCTCGTCCGGCGCGGCGGCGCGATGCCGGTCCGCAGCGGCGCGAGCGCGATTACGAGCCGCGCAAGCGCGGCTTCGACGACGACCAGTGAACTTCTGAGTTCACCAGTGAGCTTCTGAGCTCACCAGTGAACTTCCGAGGTCGCCAGTGAGCTTCAGAGCTCGCCAGTGAGCTTCCGAGGTCGCTGACCCAGTCGAGATGAGATGAAGCGCCGGAGAAAAACCTCCGGCGTTTTTCTTTGTGTCCGGTGCTATTCTTGCTTGCACTCGCGGCGGAGGCGGACATGAAGCGACGAACCGCACTTGCAGGCTCTCTCGCGGCACTGGCCGCCCCGTTGCCGGCGCACGCGGCGATGCAGGTCGATCTGCAGCTCGTGCTTGCCGTCGACGTCTCGCGCTCGGTCGACGAGGTCGAGGCCGAGCTGCAGCGCCGCGGCTATATCGAGGCGCTGACCAACGAGCGGGTGATCGACGCCATCCTGTCGGGCGAGCACAAGCGCATCGCGCTTTGCTACACTGAATGGGCCGGCACGCATTACCAGGTCGTGGTGATCGATTGGTCGGTGATCGACAGTGCCGGCGCCGTGCGCCGCTTCGCCGACAAGCTCGCGGAGGCGCCACGCGCGTCGCAGAGCTGGACCGCGGTCGGTGCGGCGATGGCCTTCGCTGCGCAGCGCTTCGAGACTTCGGGTTTCGAGTCCAAGCGCCGCGTGATCGACATCTCGGGTGACGGCCGCACCAACGACGGTCCTCCGGCCGAGCTGGTGCGCGACAAGCTGGTGGCGCAGGGCATCGTGATCAACGGCCTGCCGGTGATGATGAACCGCACCAACTTCGGCCGCCCGCCCGACACCGGCCTCGACAAGTACTACGAGGAGAACGTGATCGGCGGCCCTGGTTCCTTCATGATCCTGGCGGAGAATTTCGACGATTTCGGCCGCGCCGTGCGCAGCAAGCTGATCCGCGAGATCTCCGGCGTCACGACGCTTCGCGCAACACCTGCCTGAGCCGCTCGAACGGCGCCGGATCGCGCGTGAGCTGCACCGGCATGCCGAGATGGCCGAGCGGATAGCGGAAGATGTTGGCCTCCGGCAGCTGCCATCGCCGCGCCACCGCCAGCCCGTTGCCATAGGGTACCCAGCGATCCGTCTCACCCAGCACCGACACGATCCTCGACGGTGCGAGCGCTGGTGCTTCTGCCGGATCGATCGCCGTCGACAGCCGCGCCAGCGCCTCGCGCGACCAGCCGGCCGTGCGCAAGGCACGATCGATGCCGAAGCTCGCGGCAAGCTCGCCGCCGAATGTCACGTCCTCGATACGGCCGGAGTGGCTGATCAACAGCACGGCATCGGGCCGCGCCTCGACCGGCCAAAGGCTGCAATGGCTGGCGACCTGTTGCGCGACGAACGACGACATCGAGATGCCGCCGACCGCGATCCTTCCGCCACAGCGGCCGCGCGCCCACGCCGTGAGCAGCGCCGTCTCGAGAGCCTGCCCGGCGATCAGGTCGAGCGAGCCGGTCGGCGCCAGGGCGAAGAACGGCTCGCCGCCATAGAAACCCGGCATGGCGCGCAGCCCGTGATAGGGTGAGATCGGCTCGATCACCCGCCAACCCATCGCGGCGAGCCGCCTGCCGGGATCGTGCGCCAGCGCCAGCAGCTCGAACTCGAGGCAGAGGCCGCTGCCCAGGATCAGCGTTTCGCCGACGGCCGGCCCGGCCGGCTCGACGACGCGGGCATACATCGTCTCGCTGCCGGGCCGCAGGCGCAGCAGGGCCGACGGCGTCGGCGCGCGCAGCCAGCATTCGCGCAAGCCATCCTGCACGAACGGACGCGACACCTCGATCGATCCCACATCGAGCGATCCCTCGTAAAGCGCTGCCGCATCCGGCACCGGAACGCTGTCCGGCGGATCGATCCGCCAGAGCGAGGCGTCGGGCGGACGCGGAAACAGCAGCGGATAAAATGCAGCACGCATCAAGAGGTGGCGCGTCGCGGCCGCACGCCGGCGGCGGTCGAGCGCGCCGGGATCGGCGTCGCCGCTCGGATCGAAGATCGCGGCTTCCCATCCTGCGCGTGCCGCATCGCCCGCCTGCCGCAGCCGGTCGTGACGGCCGAGCAGCCCGCGCAAACGGATGTCGGACCAGAAAGCCGGCAACGCGCCGACCTGCTCACGGAACAATGCCGCGTCGGTGCCGGCCTGATTGGCGGCAGCCCATAGCCGCGACAGTGGCCTGTACCAGCGCCGGAGGCCGAACAGCCCGGCCTGGTCGACCCAGGGTTTCGCCAGCAGGGCGCCCAACGGCGACTGGAACAGGACATTCATCGACAGAACTCCCCGCAAACGGCATCATCACTGCCCGCAATTCCCTTGAGCAACGGAGCGCAGAGAATGTTGGCCAACGACCCGGTAACCCAGGCTCGTCTCGATCTGACGACGGCGCTGCGGGCCGCTGCGCGCCACGGCCTCAACGAGGGCGTCTGCAACCATTTCAGCATGACGGTGCCCGGCCGGCCCGACCTGTTCCTCGTCAATCCGCAGGGCCTGCACTGGTCGGAGATCACACCGGCTGATCTGGTGATGGCCGACGGCGACGGCAACATCATCGAGGGCAAGCACCCGGTCGAGCCGACCGCCTTCTTCATCCACGCCCGCATCCACCAGGGCAACGAGCGCGCCCAGGTCGTGCTGCACACCCACATGCCCTACGCCACGGCGCTGACCTCGATCCAGGACGGGCGCATCGAGATGTGCACCCAGAACGCCTTCCGCTACTGGAACCGCATCGCCTACGACGAGAAATATGCCGGCGTGGCGCTCAGCAACGACGAGGGCGACCGCATGTGCCGCGCCATGGACGACAAGGACATCCTGTTTCTGCGAAACCATGGCATCATCGTGAGCGGCCCGACGGTCGCGCAAGCCTACGACGACCTGTACTATCTCGAGCGCACCGCCATGGTGCAGGTCCTGGCGATGCAGACCGGCCGGCCATTGCACAATATCGACGAGGCGCTGGCCGAGCACACGGCGCGGCAGATCGCCGGCGAGGCACAGCAGGCGTTCCTGCACTTCGAATCGCTGAAGCGCCTGCTCGACCGCGACGAGCCGGGCTGGCGGCGGATGGCTGCCTGAGCAGAGGGAATGACGGGGGAAATGACGATGCGTATTGCCGCTGGTGTGATCGCGCTGCTGGCGCTGGGAACGGCGCTGCCGGCGGCCGCTCAGGCGCCCAAGATCGGGCAGCTCGAGATCAGGGCCTATCAGGCCATTCCCAAGACCAAGACCGCGGTGCAGCTCACTTCCGACAGCGCGCTGGCGCGCAACCTGCGCCGCGAGGTGATGATTCGTATCGCCCGCCGCGGTAACGAGGTCGGCTTCTCCGGCGGCAACGTCATGCGCATGGACGTGCAGTACGTCGATCTTCTGGGTGACAGCGGCATCACGCGTGGCCCGGTCGGCGGTCGCGACCAGAACTTCGACGGGCCCGCCGCCAATCCGCGACCCGAGGTTCCCGGCATCCGCATCGAGCGCGGCGGCCCGGCGCGGACCAGCGGACCGACCTTGCGCATCACCCTGACGCTCTACTCCACGGACGGCGGCAAGGTGCTGTGGACCGCTTCGGCGTCCTGCTACACCCAGGCCAGCACGGCCGAAAATGCCGGCACGCTCATGATCGACAGCATCTTCAGCGAGGCCGACAAGAACCGCATCGCCGACGCCGGCTGCCCGCTCTAACCAACCAGCATCGACTTCGGAAGGAAACCGCGCCATGCCGCGTCTGGTCCCGCTCGACTTGAACAAGCTCACGTCCGAGCAGAAGAAGGTGGCCGACGCTATCGTCGCCGGTCCGCGCGGCGGCCTGCGCGGACCATTCGATCCGTGGCTGCGCCGGCCCGAGCTTGCCGACCGCGCCCAGAAGCTCGGCGAATATTGCCGCTTCAACAATTCCATGCCGCGCGACCTCTCCGAGCTCGCGATCTGCCTGGTCGGCCGCCACTTCAAGGCGCAGTACGAGTTCTACGCCCATGCCCGCCTCGCCCGGGAAGCAGGGATGTCGGCCGAGATCATGGAAGCCGTGCGCACGCGCCAGACGCCACCCTTCACGCGCGACGTCGAGCGTGTCGTCTACGATTTCGTCACCGAGTATCTCGAGACCAACCGGGTCTCCACGCCCAACTACAAGCGGGCGGTCGACGCCTTCGGCGAGCCGGGCGTGGTCGATCTCGTCGGCGTCTGCGGCTACTACATGCTGGTGTCGATGACCCTCAACGTCTTCGAGATGCCACTGCCGCCTGGCGAGCCGGATCCGATCGCATAGGGCCGATCGCCTGAAGCGATGACATTCCTCCTCTTCGTGGCGGCCGCGTCGATCATCGCGCTGTCGCCGGGGCCGGGCATCCTCTACGTCGCGGCGCGTACCCTTGCGGGCGGCCGCAGCGAAGGGCTGGCCTCGAGCCTCGGCACGGCAATCGGCGGGCTGTTCCACGTTGCGGCAGGCGCGGCCGGAATCTCCGCCCTGGTCATGGCGAGCGCCGAGGCCTTCTCGCTGCTCAAGATCGCGGGGGCGCTCTATCTGGTCTGGCTCGGCATCAAGACCCTGCGCGAGGCCCGCCTCGACGTGCCCGTGTCAGACGGCAGCGTCGGCACAGGACGGGCCTTCCGTGACGGCATCGCTGTCGAGGCGCTGAACCCCAAGACAGCGGCCTTCTTTCTGGCGTTCCTGCCGCAGTTCGTCGAACCGTCGGCCGGCGCGGCGTGGCTGCAGTTTCTCGCCCTAGGGCTCGTCTCGGTGACGCTCAACACCGCCGTCGATGTCATGGTCGTCGTCGCGGCGGCCCGTGCCCGGTCGATCGCGCTGGGCCGTCCGACGTTGCTGCGGCGGCTGAGAACAGGCGCCGGTCTGGTCATTGCCTGCCTCGGCCTTGGCCTGTTGCTCGCCCGCCGACCGGCGTGAGGCTCAGGGTCGTGTTCGCTCGCCGTTCGCGGCATGCCGGATGGCTGCGAGGGCGTGGCCGACGATCCTGGTGTCCGAATCGGACGGATAGACCAGGTAGGCGGCCAATGAGAATTCCGGCGCTCCGGCTACGATGGAGAGCTTCTTGCGCGGCAGATGCGGGCGCACGAGGCGATGGGGAAAATAACCTGCGCCGCCGTTCTGCAGCACATGCTCCAGCCCCAGCCAACCAATGTTGGCCGTGAGCGGCGAGCCCGGAAACTCGGGAAAGCTGGCACTGTGCTTGGCGAAGAACTCCGGGCCCCAGTCGACGTAGATATATCCAGGTCCCGGCTCGGCCTTGCCTCTACGATCGGTCGAGGCCAGCACCAGCCGCTCATCGAAGAGGTGCTCGACCTTCAGGCCGGGGCGGCTTTCGGGCGTATACATCACGCCGATGTCGACACGGCCCTCGATGAGCCCCTGCATCAGCTCCATCTCCAGCCCGATCTCGGCCCGTACCGAGATTTCGGGCGCGTCGCGCAGCAGGTCCGGCAGAAGGGTCAGCAGGAACTGCTCCCAGAGACCGAACCGTGCACCGATGGTCACTGCGCCGCGAAAGCGTCCGGCCACGCCGACGTCGTGGCGTGCCTGCTCGACGGTACGCACGAGGGTCGACGCGTGTTTCTGGAAGTGACGGCCCGCCGAGGTAAGGGTGGTTCCTCCCTTGTTGCGGACGAACAGCTTGCGGCCCAGGACGGCTTCGAGACCTTGGATGCGAGCACTGACCGTGGACTGGGTGACGTGCAGGCGCTCGGCGGCGCTGACGAAATTGCCGGCCGTCACCACTGCCAGGAAAGTGCGCGCGAGTTCGGTATCCATGCCTGTTTTAATATCGACAGTATCGATATTATCGGCCGATTCTCTTCGTTTTCCAAATGCACGCCGCTCGCCTAGCCTTAGCGCATGAGCATCGCGGTCCAAGCCGAGACATCGGATATCATCGACTTTCTGAACGAGCTCCTGGAGGCCGAGCGCGCCGGCGCGCGGGTCGCGTTGGAGAGCGCGCGGCAAGCCGCTCCGGGCGCCCTGGCCGACCTGCTGCAGGATATTCGCCACGACGAGGCGCGATGGTGCGCCATGCTGCTGAAACAGATCGAACGCCTCGGCGGGACCGCGTCGCCACGCATGGGCGCCTTCCATGCCAAGGCCATGGAGATCGAGGACCTCACGGCGCGCCTCGTCTTCCTCAATCGCGGCCAGGGGTGGGTCGTACGCAAGCTGCGCGAGATGATGCCCCGCATCCCGGACGACGCTCTCTACGTCGATCTGGCCCACATGCTTTCGTCCCACGTCGCGAACATCACGCTCGCGAATTCGGCGATCTCGTGATCGCCGCTCACGACCGGGACGACGAGCTCGAGGAGGAATACGCCTCTCCACCGTGCCTGATGCATCTGGTCGATCCGAAGTCCGGCCGTGTCGCGTCGGCCGCCGACAGGCGCCAATGGGCCGATGTGAGGCGATGGCGAAAATCCGAACGCGAGAGGTTGATCGCGTCGCGGTTGGCGATCCCCGCCGAAGACAGGCGCCGATACGCCCAGCGGATCGCGGACGATCTCGACCGGCTCCTGGATGACGTGTCCAACCGGGTCGTGACCGCCTACTGGCCGTTTCGTGGCGAACCCGATCTCCGGGACTGGCTGGACGGGCTCCGGACGCGCGGCGCGGCATGCGCCCTCCCCGTTGTCATTTCCGCACAGGCGCCGCTGGTATTCCGGCAATGGCAGCGCGGCGCGGCGCTCACGCCCGGCGTCTGGAACATTCCCGTTCCCGCCGAGGGCGAAGACGTCGTCCCCGATGTCGTGATCGCGCCGCTCGTCGGCTTCGATCCGGGCTGCTACCGGCTGGGCCATGGCGGCGGTTTCTTCGACCGCACGCTGGCAAGCCTCGCCCGGCGGCCGCGCATTGTCGGCGTGGGATACGCGAGGCTCGCGCTGCGGACGATCTATCCGCAGGCCCACGACATTCCGATGGATTTCATCGTGACCGAGGAAGGCACGGTGGCGCGGCGGCCGTGATGCCTGCGCCTCAATAGGCGAGGATGATCGCCAGCCCGAGAAGGATCGCGGCGAGTACGCCGCTCGTCAGCTGCCAGAACAACGGACGCGAGAAAGCCACCCGCTCGCGGGCAATGCATTGCTCGATGTTCCTCCAGACCTGCGGGCGCACCGGTGCCGACACGAGCCCTTCGGTCAGCAACGCGAGGCGATCTTCCCACTGGTCGACAGCACGGCAGTATCGCGCGTCACGCTCACGGCGCTTCTCGAATCCGCGCCGCACGGCACCGTGCAGGCCGCCGATCGCGTACTCGGCGGCAACAAGCTCGCGCCAGCCGGCATCGGCGCCGCCCGAGAGGCAGCGGTTCATCTGGGCAAGGCCGCGGCGGACCCAGCTCTTGGCGGTGCCGGGCTGCACGCCGAGGCGCGCCGCCAGCTCGCTGTGCGTCAGGCCCTCGAAGTAGACCAGCGTCAAGGAACGGCGATGGTTTGCCGGCAGGTTGGCGAGGCAGGCATTGACCCGCCTGGCATCCTCGCTCCGCATCGCCTGATCCGATGGATCGGGTTCGCACGACGCAAGCGCCTCGTTCGCCAGCTCGCCGTGACCATCCTCGCGCCGATGAAGCGCTTCGCGCGCGCTGAGCGCCCGATTCCGGACGATGCGGACCAGCCAGCCATAGGCCGAGCCCTTGTCGGGGGCGTAACGATGTGCCCACCGCCAGACGCGAACGAAAGAATCCTGCAGCACGTCCTCGGCCACGTCGCCCCGGCCGCCGACGATGCCGCGCGCGATTGCGAACAGGCGGCTCGCGGTCAGCTCGTAGAGTCGCGCGAATGCCGCCTCCCGACCGGCGGCGGTCTCACTCAGCAACAAGGCGAGCGCGTCGAACGAACGGTTAGCCGAGGGCTCGCGCGAATCGAGAAGCGATTCGGCGGCGTGCAGTCGCGTCGTGCTTCTGCGGAGATCGAAGACTGCACCCATGGAACCTGCTCCTTCGAACCCAGTACCCGGCGATCGGCAATCCGGATGCACTGCATCCGTTTCCCAGTATCTCGGGTTCTCCAGCCAACGAACGACACTCCGTCGTCCGCAGAGCCCATCGGAGAACAGCATGCCCGCCATCGAGACTACGCCCCGCCGCAGCTTCCTGTCCGGTTTCGGCAAGATCACGCTTTCGACAACCGCAATTGCCCTGCTCGCCGGGCGGGAGCATCTCGCGCTCGTCGGCAGCGCGTCGGCCCAGACGGCCAATAACGACGTCGCCATCCTGAACTCCGCCCTCGGCGCCGAGCAGCAGGCGATCGCCGCCTACCAGCTCGGCGCCGAGTCCGGCCTGCTGCAGAAGCCCGTGCTCGACCTCGCCGTCCAGTTCCAGGGTCATCACAAGCAGCATGCCGACGTGCTCGCCAAGGCGGTGCAGAAGCTCGGCGGCAAGCCGGTAACGCCGCTGAAGGACTATTCGTTCGCCAAGGACAAGCTCAAGTCGCAGAACGACGTCCTGGCCTTCGCCGCATCGCTCGAGAAGGGCGCGGTCAGTGCCTATCTCGGCGCCGTGCCCATCCTCACCGACCGCGATCTCGCCAAGGCCGCCGCCTCCATCCTGGGCGACGAGGCGATGCATTGGGCCGTGCTGCGCCAGGCGCTTGGTCAGAACCCGGTCCCCGACGCTTTCGTGTCGTGACCGTGAAGCTCCTCGCCATCGGTCTTGCGGCAACGCTCCTCGCCGGCTCCCCGGGGTGGGCCGCCGACGGCGATCCCGGCCGTGGCGAGGAGATCTACCAGCGCTGCGTGGCCTGCCACACGCTGGCGCAAAACCGGGTCGGGCCGCGCCATTGCGGCCTGTTCGGCCGCAAGGCGGGCACCGTCCCGAACTACCAGTACTCGGCGGCGATGAAGAGACACGGCGTCACCTGGAACGACGAGACGCTCGACCGCTTCCTCGAAAATCCGCTGAAGACCGTGCCCGGCACCAAGATGGGCTACGCCGGTGTAAAGGATGGCCAGGAACGGGCCGACCTGATCGCCTACCTGAAGCAGGCGACTGCGGATCCGAAGATCTGCCGATAGCACGGCCTGGCGAGGCAGCGCCTCGTGCGACGAGAGCAGGTGCGGGCGTCGTCGTCATTGGACCGCGCGCATCCCTGCGCGCTCATGGTCAAGCGCATATGAGCGCGCAGGGATGCGCGCGGTCCAATGAGGCCCTCCGAGCAAGCTACTCCTCGAAGATCGCGACCGCTCTCGTCCAGCCGGCGGAGGCGCCGCGGATCTTGTGCGGGAAGCAGGAGATGATGAAGCCGTCGCCCGGCAGCGATTCGAGATTGTGCAACTTCTCGATATGGCAGTAGCCGATGTCGCGGCCGGCCTTGTGGCCTTCCCAGATGATCGAGGGGTCGTGGTCCTTCGCCCATTTCTGGGCGGTGAAATAGAACGGCGCGTCCCAGCTCCAGGCGTCGGTCCCGGTGAGGCGGATGCCCTTCTCCAGCAGGTACATGGTGGCGTCGTAGCCCATGCCGCAGCCGGAATTGACGTAGTCGTTGTTGCCGTAGCGCGAGCCGGCCCGCGTGTTGACGACGACGATCTCAAGCGGCTGCAGCTCGTGGCCGATTCGCTTCAGCTCGTCCTCGACTTCCCTGGCGGTGATGACGTGGCCGTCTTCCATGGCGCGGAAATCGAGCTTCACGCCGGGCTGGAAGCACCAGTCGAGCGGCACCTCGTCGATCGTGATGGCGCGCTCGCCCTTGTTCATCGTCGGATGGAAGTGATAGGGCGCGTCGAGATGGGTGCCGTTGTGGGTCGAGAGATTGACGTTCTCGACCGCCCAGCCCGCACCGTCGGGCAGGTCTTCCTTCTTCAGGCCGGGGAAGAACCCTGCGATCTGGGCCGCGGTGTTCTCATGCTTGTGGTACTGGATCTTCGGACCGAACGGCGCGGGATCGGAGATCACATCGTTCTCGAGATAGATCGACAGGTCGACGAACCGGCGCTTCTTCATTGGGCCTCCCGCAACGGAAAGCCTCAGTGTGCGGACTTTGGCGCACCCGTCAATCGGCGCGGATTGACCGCCTCGAGGATCGACATCGCCAGCAGCTTGCCGATGCACTTCTGGCCGAAGTCGTTGAGATGCAGGCCGTCATTGGTGACGAACTGCGCGTAGGGCATGCCGTCGTTGTACCAGGACCGCATGATCTCGAAGCGGCGGAACAGGCCGGCACCCTTTTGCTTGGCGACCTCGGCCATCACCCGCGCATATTCCTCCTCGTCGGGAAGAGCCACGACGGCGGGGACGTACTGCAGGTTCATCATCACGAAGTTGGCGCCCAGCGCCTGGCCGATATCGATGCCGGCCCGTAGCTTCTCGGCGAACTTGGGCAGCGGATCGCGGCGGATCGCCGAGTTGGTGCCGACCTGCCAGACCACGAGGTGCGCCCGCTCGGGCTTCACGTCGGCGCGCATGCGGTCGACCATCTCGGGTGCGTCCTGGCCGCCCACGCCCTTGTTGTAGACATGGACGTCGACGCCCGGCATCGCTGCCTCGAGCTTTATCTGGAGCTGGGCGGGATAGGAATATTTCGGATTGGACGTGCCGTAACCCTGGGTCGAGGACGACCCCATGGCGACGATGCGCAGCTGGTGCTCCTCGGCGACGGCGGTGCGGGCAATCTCCAGCGGATTGTTCAAGTCGAGCAGATCGCGCGACGCACGGCACTGCTGTTCAGCCCCCGCACCGGCGGACCACAAGGCAATTACTCCAAAGGAAGCGGCGAAGGCCCAGCGGCTCATGCGAGGGCGCCCCGCGATTCAGCCTTGAACCAGCTCGCTGCATAGGCTGCGAGGGACATGATGGCGAGACCGGCAAAACTGACAAAGAGCTGCGACACAGTGGAATCTTCGTAACGGGCGACGATGACCTGAGCAGTGACAGCAAGAAAAGTACCGAGACAGAATATCTGCAAGGAATGCTCTCCGCACCTGCGAATCGGCTCCAAAATCCGCCATTTCAGGAATCGGGCGTTTGGCCGCACAGCCAGCCTGACCAGCCAGGCCATGGCCAGGAAATGGATGAAGCGCAGGATGTCCAGGTTGGTTTTATCGATCGGATAGATCTGCCGGGCGATCCAGTCCGGAATGAGGCGCGCCAGAGAATTATAGTGCCAGGACAATGCAATAACGGCGGCAAAGGCCAGATAAGCAAGGGCGAAGGTAGCCGTGGTTAGTCTCCAGCGGTCGAGGATCGCGAGCCGGTGAGCCACCACCGCGAGCACCGCGCCGCTATAGAAAACGACCTGCCAAGCCATGGGATTGAAGAACCAGACCTTCTCGTCGGGGTAGCCCGGAAGGTTCCAGTTGAATCGGCTGGTCACGGCATAGAGCGTGATCGAGACCAGGATCACAGCGTAAGGCCAGCGCAGCAGCGCCGGCAGGGCAAGGGGAAAGGCCGCCAGCAGCACGATATAGAGCGGCAGCACGTCGAGATTGACCGGCCGGAACTTCAGCAGAACCGTCTCGACGATCGCCTGGTACGGATTCTGGCCGAACCCCATGAGCTGCATTTCCTCGATCAGCTGGGGCGTGTCGCGGGCGATCGAGACGTAGGCGATCTGGGCGGTGAAGGCCACGAACAGCAGGATGTGGGCGACATAGAGCTGCCAGACACGGCGGTAGATGCGCACCGCGGCGCGCGGCCAACCGTCGCGCAGCATCATGCGGCTGTAGGCGATCACGGCGGTGTAGCCCGAGATGAAGACGAAGATCTCGGTGGCGTCGCTGAAGCCGTAATTGCGCACCGTGAACC
>Ga0070665_100006361_pt1 | contig 12043 bp, 11 predicted proteins | sample KBSS13metaG_FD_65862 | JGI IMG/M metagenome (GOLD analysis project Ga0070665, IMG submission 65862) | Switchgrass rhizosphere microbial communities from Kellogg Biological Station, Michigan, USA - KBS S1-3 metaG | ecosystem: Host-associated > Plants > Roots > Rhizosphere > Soil ...
AGATGCCTTTCTTGTCGTCACAAACCACACCGGTTCCGCGTCCGCCCCATTACTGCCTTTCTGACGGCGCTCCGGATATCCTGAAAGCGGACGAAGCGCACAGCGCAGGCCTCACAAATTGCTATCTTGCGACGCCTGCCATCCCGCGGCGCTTTTTGTATCGAAATAGCTGCGCGTGGCCGACGCAATTCCGAGATCGAAGCCATGGAGAATGGATATGCGCAGAGCCGGCTGGCCCAATAGATCCGGCGCGGCCTGCAATACCTTCTGCGCCACGTCCCGCGCGACCGCGCTGTCGTCGCCGGCATGTGCATCGACCCGCACGGTCACAATCAGAAAATGGTTGGTGATGGTGGTGCGATCCGGCCCGGACATCGAATTGAAAACCTGTGTCTGCGTTAGGACCGACGCGGACCAGATTCCCGGCACCATCAAAGCCGCCGCCTGGACCTTCCGCATATCGGCCAAGTGCGCTTTCAAATCTGAGCCGACCAGGTTTGATCCCGCCAGCCCGAGCGCCAGTGGAATGAGGCAGATAATGCCGACAATGGCGAAATGACCGCGCCAAACGTGGCCACTGAGCCCGCTTCCCTCCACCGGGACGCGGCAGACGAAAGTGTCCGTGATCAAATCGTGCAGCGATTGCCGCGTGTGCCGGTTGACAACATAGAGATAAGCCAACGAGAGCCCCAGACCGAATACTACGACTGCAAGCAAGGTCCCGATCGCCCTCCCAGGCTCGCTGCCCAAATCGAGCCCGTTGGCGAAGATCGGCGCCGCCAGAACAGAAAATCGAAGGCCCGCCCGCCCGGCCCCGATAAACGCACCATCGCGTGCGACAACCGCGATGTTCATCAGTCTTTTGCCTAGCGTTTGCCCGCGCCCGACGCGGCTGTCCAAGAAGACAAAATATGCGCCGGCGATGAGGAACCCGACCAAACGCTGCCAGGCATGAATGTTTTCTAGTGGCGCACGAGCAGCGAAACCGATGATCTCCCCGAACACCGCGACGATGAGGACATCAATTAGAAACGCAAAGGTCCTAGGCCAGAACCGGCCGATCGGGCTCGGCGGGACAACCACGCTGGTATTAGTTTCCGACAACGACATCCCCTAAATCTTGCTAATTCCGCTTTCCGCAGCTTGGCTCGAACCGGTGTAGACTAGGCGACGAGGCGAGGTCGTGAAAGCAGGTTTTTGCGCCAAGTCCCGCTCCCGGGTCTTGCGGCGAATTTCGCCCCATCCTGGCCAGCTGCCGTGAGACTTGAGACTGCCCCAAAGCGGACAACCATCTTGAACGCGGGATCTACGCTGTTAGAGTTCCACCATGCCTAACGTGTTCGCACATCCGGTTGCTCTGTTGCGGGCTTTGCTGGCGGCAATCGTCATCACCTACACCGGAGCGCTTTATCTCGAATTTCACCCACCCACGTTATCGGCCGAAGCCACGCAGTATCAGGAGATCGTTTGGGAAGTCACCAGCGGATTTAGCCTCGGCAACGGTCTTCAGAAATTAGGGCTACTACTCGGAAATATCATTGGTGGTCTGGGCATTGCCCTACTGGTTCTTCGCGCTAGAATCGGCTTGTCGCTTCTTCTGTCGTGCCCTGTGTTTCTTTCTGCTGCATACTTTTTGGGATCATCCGAGGCGGCTTATCCGAATATTGAGAACAAGGTCATGACCTTCCTTTGGTGCATTTGCAGTGCGTTATGGGGGAGCACCATTGTGTTTGCATGGCTCAACCGTACACCTTTGTTTCCAAGCAGAGGTCCGCAGGCGGAAACATCCACGGGCAGCTCCCGCCGCGATATGCGTCATACAAAAGTGCCCACCGCTAGCGAAATCTGACACGCGAACGGCTAGGACCGTGCCGTCCGGGCCTCGAAACATTTGAGAGGCTGCGGCTAGCTGAGGTCAGAAAAAGGCGCGTGTTGCCCTCGCTCCGCTTTCAAAGTTCGGTTAGGGTGCTGAAAACCTATAGGCAAAGGAAATTGATGCGCGCCCTACTTCTAATCGCTGGATTGACGGTCGCCTATCTACTTCCGGCGCAAAGGTGGGCGGCCGCTGATCCCAACGAGGGACAGCCACAGGTCTCTCCGCAGCAAGCTCTCGAACTAATGAAATCCCTATGCCACGGCGTAATAAACAATTCCGTGTGCATCGGAAAGGACGGAATAACGGTTCTTGGGCCAGATGGAAAATTGCATGCTCCTCAGCCGGGCTGGCAGCCGACGTTCGGAGGCCCAATGGTCTTCATACCAGACGCACAACACCCTCACCCATAGCCTATTCCGCCGCGCTGACGCCGCCTCACCGTGCGGGCGCAGTGTCATGAAGGTCGTCCTAACAGACCATGGCGACTGTTTCCGCCCCGAGTCAGCCATTCCTGCATCGCTCCCCTCGTCCCAAAACCAGACGTCCGTTCATAGCTCTTTTGGGGCAGAACTAGCCTGCTATGCTCTCCGGGTCAGGACGGGGGATCAACGGTTATGAGCAAGAGTCGGTGGCAGGCGATAATAGCGGCTGGCCTTCTGTCCGCCATCGCCGTGGGTAATACTCAGGCGAAGGATGATCCCTACGCCATTCCGCCCGGAACGCCAAAACCCGTACGCGATCTGATCGAACGCCGAGTGAGCTGCAACCATTGGGCCGGAGAAGACGCGCACGACGACAAACAACGCCTCGCCGAAATTCTCGAAGCGGCGAAAGAACTCAGATGTCAGTCGCTCGATCAGGATCAGCGGGCCCTTGAGGTGAAGTACAAAAATCACCCCAAAATCGTGCATGTACTAATAGCCTCCCGCGATTGGCCCGGTTGAAAGGTACCTACGTGCGTCGAAGGCGGAGCACCCGGCGAACCCACCGCCGTCTGATTTCGACCCTGAGCCAAGGCCGATTCCGCCCCAACTTTGCCGTCTGATGGTTGATTGCGCGATCCCGGAACCGGACATTCACCGAAGCCTGTCACCGGAACTGGCGCGCCCGATTCCGTCACCATACGGCAGCGCAGATCGCAAGGAGCTCGAAGGAGAATGCGCCGTCGGCCGTCATGGTCAACGATGTGGATGGGCTACCTACCTCATTGAGCTCGCACGCTTCAAATCGGGCTCGATGGGCTCCACGGCGCGAAGTCCAATCCAAGCGGAGCGAGGGGTGTCTTCCTTGGTCATATCCTTGCTCACGTCCTTGGCAATGAGAGCGCCGCAACTATCCATAACCATATCGACGGTGATCTCGGTCAAGCAGCGCACCTCTATCGGACATTGCTCAGGGCGATCCAGATAACAGGATTGGCAACTTATTTTCGTTGTCAGGGCGACGGCCCGCGCCCCCTCAACGTGCCATACGTCGGAATTGCCGATACTACCCATTACGACAACGGTCGGCAGTCCGAGAGACGCGGCAATGTGACTGAGACCGGAATCGTAACCCACAAGAATGGTCGCGCGCGCGATTATTGAGGGGAGATCGGAAATGCTGGATTGGCCGGCGAGATCGTGCACGCGTCCCTTTGGCAGTGTGTTCGCAATGCGGGCGCAATCTTCGGCTTGGGCGGGCGAGCCGAGGAGGAGCACATCCAGATCGTACTCATCGATTAAAGCTTGACCGACCTTTGCGAGCCGATCCACCGGCCAGATCCGGATCGGACTGCCGGCCCCTGGTGCCAAAATCGCAAAGGGTTTTGACGGCAACCGCATCGTCGGCTGTTGGACAAGGGAAGAAGTCGGATGCGGCTGCGGTGCAAAGCTGTCGATGACAGCTGCAGCAAGCAGATTCAGCCGCAATTGAGCATCGACCGGCCTACCTGATCCATCGGCGACAGCGATGTGTTCCATGTCGGGCAGGCTGATATCCATACATGCACCGCCAGCCGCAACAGGGGCGGCGAAGCCCGCCTTGCTTGCCGCATTGACCAGCGCCAATAGAGGACGCGTGTCTGGATCGTGCCGCAAGTCTATTGCAACGTCGAATTCGCCGAGTTCAAGCGCGCAAAAACGATCGAGATGATCGCCGGTCAAACCACGGAACGCGGCTTTTGTCGCAGCGAAAAACTCGAAGCCGATCACCCTGTCGAAGAAATTCGACCTTTCGGCCAATTCTCGGTTCCAAGGGGCGCAGACGAGCGTGACAACCGCCTCCGGAAAGGCCCGCCTGATTCGCTGCATGGCTGGAAGAGCGACGATGAAGTCACCGAGATGGTCGACCTTGAGGATAAGCACCCTTGGCTGCCGCGGCCATGTCTTCGATCGCTCCGCCAGCGTCCGTACTGGCACGACTCGAGTCAGTTCCCGCGGACCAGCTTCCAACTTTCGGTCAAGAAGATCCAAGTATCGAATCGCTGGAATGTAGAGGTGCCGGAGAAAACGGTGACGAAATGATCCAGTTGGAGCCACGAGCCGCCGCAGGCGCATAAGCCGCCGGGCAAGAAGAAGGGCTGGCGATTGGGCTACGGCAGCCGCTTCGAAGCTGGCAATCAATTGCTGACGCTCAAGTTCAGGGTGCGCGCGGCGTCGGCAGGCCCGATGGTGAGATTCGCATGACGATCCGCTGAGCCATACTCGGGACCGGTCCGGCGGCGGTTCAGCGCTGCCAGAGCTTCGAGAAAGACGAGTTCCGGCGTGAGCTGTCTCATGCAGGCATGTTCAAAGGGACATTCCCTCAACCGCTCGTACCCGCAGGGTGAGCAGGGCATGTTGTGCATCAAGGTCGTAACGTTGGGGCCGCGTGGCCCCCATTCGCGCGGCGGATGGCTGGCCGAATAGATCGACAGCAGATTGCTGCCGACGGCGCCGGCCTGATGAGCGATGCCGGAATTGTTGCAGATCACCAGATCGCTGCTCCGCAGGACATCCTGAACATCTGACCAACTGGTCTTCCCGACGGCATTGACTACGTGATCGGAATTGACCGAAGCCGAGATTGCCAGAGATGCCTCACTCTGTTCCGGCGTCCCGAGAAGCATGATCTCGCAGTCGAGCTCTTCGATCAGAAGAGAGATCAGCGCCGCGTAATACTCGACGGGCCAATCGCGAATACTGGAATTGCTGAATGGTGCAACGACAAGCCGCAAAGTCCTGCGTTTCGAACCGGTTTCTGGCGTCCGCGCTGCCTGTTCGAATATTTCCTCATAGAGAGGCCGCGTCCGCTCGACAGCCAGCGCGACGAGGAGCGCCAACTTCTCGCCGATATGCAAATAGGCAGGACGAAAACGTGGAATGTCCCGGGCGGGCGTCGCATGAACCACGACGCCGGAAAAATGCACGGTGCCTGGCCGCGGTGTGCCTTCCACATTGATCGCAAATTCGAAAGCGGCGTTTTCGTCCGAGTTTTCAATCTCGATCGCGAGCGGTGGACGCCGCAAAGCAAGAATATCTTTGCGTCCGTATGTTCGGCCTGCGACGCGGACTCCGTCTCGAATGACCTGAAGTGTTAGCGAGCTTGGGCGAAAGCCGGGCAGGTGGCCCCTGACTGTAAGTCTGAACTCCACGATCAACTTGCCCGCCGGTAAACATATCGGCGGCGCGCGGAGAATTTCGCCGGGGGTCAGCGGGCCAAAGTGATGTAGCGGGCTCCTGAACGGCAATTTGGATTGAAAGAGCGACGGCGGGAAAAACCGAAACTGCGCCTCGGCCGTATTGGCCCGAACCTCGTGTTCCTCCGGCAAGGCGATATCCAGAAGAGGATAACGGCTCGCCGACCCGATTCCACAGCGCAAGCGCGCATTCACCCGGGCTAAAAGATGGCGTGAATCATCGTCGACCCGAAGGTCGATGGCGAGGTCGAATCTGCCGTGCACCGCCTCGTCGAATACGCCTAGCGGATCCGTCTTGGTATCCGCGCTATAGGGCCTTTCCGGAAACAAGTTAAAACCGAAAATCTCGTCGAATAGGCCTGTTGCCGCGGCATTCCGCTCATTCCATCGGCCGCAGATCAGCCTGATGGTCGCGCTGGGAAAGGCTTTGCGCAGTTCAGTCATGGCGGGGAGGCCGATGATGAAATCCCCGAAATGGTCGAGCTTCATGACGAGGATGCGCTTAATTGGCTGGCACCGCTCCCGGGATTCCAGTCGCTGGATATCTCCTGGGATCTCGACATTTCCCTTATCGGCTACTTTAAACGGAAGGATCGCTTCGGCCGTCGGCTCAGCTATCGTCTCCCACGGGTCCGCAGTGGATCTGCCGGCGACTCCAGCCGATCCGGCAATCCCTCGTGCACGCTCAATCAAAACCATGTCCTGCTATCTTTTGATTATGCGCATACAGTAGCGTATATCAGGCGTTCCAGGCAATATGGGTAAGTTAAGGTAAGAAGTGAGCGAAAGTGTATATTATATCGCAGGGAATGGTATGAATGTATGGGATAACAAGTCGCTATTTCGCGACCTCCCGCGGCTTTCCGCATCGAGTCAATATTTCGAAGGAGTTTCCTGTAAAATATGTGGCGCGGAATCACATCCATTTGATCGGGTTGATTTCAACAAATATTGTTCCGAGGAAGACTGTTATCGCTTCGGATTCTCAGGAATCCAGATACCCTATTTTAGGTGTATCAGCTGTGGCTTCCTATTTGCCGACGCCTTTGACGGCTGGAGTCACGATGATTTTGCAAAGTTTATCTATAACGACGATTATGTGAAGGTCGATCCGGAATACGTTGCTATTCGGCCGAATCGCATCGCCGAAACAATGGCAATGCGTCTGCGCGGAGCGGAAGCGGCGCGCATCCTGGATTACGGGTCCGGCGCTGGAATCTTCGTCGCAAGAATGCGGGAATTGGGCTTCCTCGACATTCACGCTTACGATCCTTTCGCGTCACCGTCGTTGCCACCTGGCCGCTTCGACATCATCACGTGCTTCGAGGTGATGGAACACAGCGTGGACCCGCGCAAAACCCTGACCGACATGGCCGCCCTGCTGAGGCCCGGCGGATGTATTGTGATTAGCCAGACGTTACAGCCCGCTGACATCCATTCCAGGCGGGGTGCATGGTGGTATCTGGCACCGCGCAACGGCCACATCTCTACGTTCACGGAAGAGGCGCTCGAGATTCTGGGGCGCGAGCGCGGACTGTTCCTTTATCGGGGAGACACGCTCTACGGCTTCGCGGGAAAGGAAGTTTCGGATTATGCGCGGCGCGCCCTGAACTGCACGGGGCCGAGCATTGCGACAGTCAGCTTATATGCGCCCTCGATCCTGGAGGACGCGCCGATCTTCGGTCCGACGAGAAAAGCGGTTCTCTGGCACCGGGCGGAAGCGAGAGATCATCGTCGGTTTCGGTGGAGCGGTTCAAGTCAATTGCAATGGCGGGTGTCCTGGCCGGCGGTCGCTAGGCTTCGTGTCGTCGTGCGCATGGTCCGCCAAGCCGCCGCCGACTATGCTGCCTGTTGCTCGATCGCGCTGGACGACGTCGAGGTGCCGGTCGAGTCCGTCCGTGGCGAGCTGGTTGCGGAGTTTTCGGTCCAGGAGAGGACCGGAGGGATCGTCGAATTGCGTATGCCGCAACCCGTCAGGGTCGCCTCGGAAGGATCGAGGGAGATAGGGCTAGGAATCGCTATCCATTACCCGCCGCGGCGGGAAAACGGCAACGATGCTAGAGTTCAGCAACTAGAAGACAAGCTATAACCTTGGGTCGGCCGTGCGTCTCACGAGCTTTTTGATCCAACGCAAAATGCTCGTTACGCGCCAACTGGTCGACCCATAAATCGCGGCCAGGGCGCGGTCTTTCTCGCGCCACGCGGCGGAGAGTTGAGCCTGTGTCTCGGCCAGCGTCCTTTCGGCGGCAGCCAAATCATGATGTGCTTGCTCCCGTTGCGCAGCAATTTGCTCCCGTTGCTCAGCAAGACGAGCGTTCTCATCGTGCGCTTGCCTGGCTTTGCTTTGCGACTGCCGGAGAAGCTCGAGTGCGGAATGTGTGGCGCCTTCGGCCTGAACTTGCGCGTGCCTAAGCTGCTCGATTTGTGCTTGATATGACTGTTCCCGCTGCAGCCAAGCGGCCGCTTTCTCGTCCAACGCCTCGCGCGCGCTTTTGAGGCTGTGAGCACTGCTCTTTGCGTACCGATGAATCGCCGCAGAATAAAAAGCGTAGCGCTCGATTTCGCCTTCCACTTCGTCCACGAGCGAGCGCATGAACTGCTCCTGCTCTTCGCTCCAACTCGATAGAAATGTCGGCATCATCTTCGCCATGATGCGCGTCGTCTCCAATTCCGTGCGCCAAGTGTCGAGCGGGAGACGGGTCAATTCGATATTTGCAGTCGCCCCGGAAAGATCGACGCGAACCTGTGTTGCCGCTTCTATCTGCGCCGCGATTGTTTGGCGGTAGGATTCATCCGCCGCGACCCGGTCACTGCTGATCGTTAGATCGCAGTGAGGAAAAGCGAGCAGGTAGAGATAAAGATGAAAGAGCATGAAACGCTGAAAGGTCGGCCAGTCTTCCGGGCCCGAATCATTCTGTGGAAACGATTCGTCAATATGACTGAAAAAGCGATCATGTTTGCTCCGCGCAATAATGTCATTGATCCGGTCTAGAAAATAGCTATTCCCGCTGTGATACTGACCCGAGAAAGAACACCATTGCCGAAAAATATTTCTATACCAAAGTATATGATACCCGCCGAAGCGTTGCCGTAATCCTTGGACTCGTCCAAGGCTGCGCACTGCGGTCAGCACCGGGCGTCGCCCCTCCGCCGCCGCGCACCGGATTAAGCCCGCCAGGTAGGCGGCCTCCTCGTCGCTTATTGACTTATCAGGGGCCGTGGGCATGAAGCGCTCGTAGGCCATCCGGGGATCATAGAGCCGCATCTCCCCTTCTAGGTGAGCGCGGATATACTCAAGCAAATAAGGTGCCACGGGAGGGTGGGAAGAATTCCAATCGCGAGCCCCATGGATCGCCAAACGGCTCGGCTCAAGTTCCGCCAACGCTTCATTGAAAATCTCGTAATAGGCAACCACGTCGGGATTCTGCCGAAAGCGCCACCATATCCAGGTGCTTGAAACTCTAAAGCTTGAATGCACCCATATTGGCGGCGGGGCTGCGGTATTCTCGGAACTCAAGCCGTTTTCGGAGCGATCATGGCTGATGGTCATTCTCCCCAAATATCGCTCTGTTTGTAAGCCGGACAGCCCGTCGAGGGCAATTTTCCACTATGTCGCCACAAGATTCTGCCTTGATCAATTCCCGCACGCCCGCGTACATCGCGACTGAGCACCTGGTCGATCAGGCGGAAATATCGCCAGGTCTATGTGCGGAAATCCTTCACAAATGGATCCGCCTGCGGACATTGGAGCCTGTGCGCTAGGTCGTCCGAAACCCGAATTGGCCGAGACAAGAATGCAACTTCCCACGAGATCTGGGGGCGCGTGATCGTCGGCTTGAGCCGACAAGCTACGGCAAAGGCTACCGATTGAACCCTCTTCGACTTCGCCATCGACAGCAAGCTGCGGAGGTGTGACGTCGTCAAGGTTCGAATTGGCGATCTCGCCAGCGGTGACCGTGTGCGGACACGGGTTACGGTCGTCTAACAGAAAACCGGGCGGCCGGCCCAGTTTGAGCTGCTTGAAGCGTCGCGGTCCACCATTACCGCATGGCTGGAGCACCGCGGCGGCACACCCGACGACTACGCTGGCGCAAACCTGTCGATCGTCACTCCTCTTGCGAAGGTCCGCTTCCGCGGCGCATCTCACCAGAAGCGGACAGTCTCAAATCCCCCCGTGGCGCGATCCGAGGGCTAACGGCGAGTTTCGACCCATCCCAGCCATGACGGAGTGTCTTGCGGATGCGTAGAAGCGGACATTCAGTATGCCACGAACGACGCGATTACCGGGCTAAGCTTGCCAGAATTTTGCCGCTACACTTGTCAATCTTCAGGTCCAAGGTGCCACCTCCTGCCACAATCTGCCCTGGCGGCAAGTTGGTCGGATATTGAAAGACGGCCCATGCATCGTCGTCGTCCATTACCCGAACTTCGTGATCCTGCAATATAGGGAAGCCACGCCCGCGGGCGACTGCCTGGTAGATTTCGACCGCGGTGGCGGGCGATGGCACCATTGCACCGCCCAGGAAGCCCGCTTGCTTAGGACATTGGATTGGCTGTGCTTCGGCGCGAACTGCGGCAAAGGCGCAGAACGCGGTCCCGATGAGCAGCATGAGCGTAGATCTCGACGATAATGGCATTATGGGCCCCGAGGCAAAGGCAACTCCCACACGCTATCGCTGGAGCCGATCATCGAAAAGCCCCAAGGATCGGTTGGCAGATTCCGCCCCGTTGTCGTCATTCCGACCGATCAGGCTGTTTTCTAAAAGCCGACATAAGGTCAGACCGAGGCAGGGATTCTCGGCGAGGACTAACGGTGCTCTTCGTCGTTAAGCGGCGGTGCCGACCTTGGTTTCCTAGTAAGCTTTCTAGTGAAAAAGACGGGAAAACAGTGATGCCCCGTGGATCGTCGGGATAGCGTTTTTCAGATGAGCGTCGGCGACCCGGTCGCAATCCGCGCCCTTACTGGGGACGCTAATCGTCTCGTCGAGAACTATCCAGCCTTTCAGCGCCGCGAGGGCGAAATGCATATATTGGGTATCCGAGACAAGGCTGCCGGATGCGCGATCCGACTGGGATTCGGCATCTGCACTGCTCTTGACCGTCAGCGTCGGATTTCGTTTCCGTTCATACGCCATCAAGGCTGCGAGCGCCTTCCCAACTGGAACCGAGTTGCCATTCGGAATAACGATGAGATTGTTCTGCACGCCGGAATCCACGTTGACGCACCCCGTCGGTTTCTGCGGGTCGAACTCCGCTGTCAGCTCTCTGGGGACTTGCAAAGCCCAAGGCTTCACACATAGGAGGCCGCTGGGTTTATGCCGGACAATCGTTACGCCACCCTGTGTGATGTTTTCGAAAACCGCTTTGACACCCTCCGCGCTGACGAGAAAATCACCAGACTTCATTGCCCCTGCGGGATCGGTGCCCGGCGGGCCGGCAAACGACCCCAACGAACCGTCTGAGGTAATGGTTGTAACAGTGTTGGATCGCCTGATTTCGGCTTCTTTATCGAGTTCGCGCTGATCGATGGGCCGACAAACCGCGGTAGTGGTGTCTACATAGCCACACCCGCCTTCCTCATAACGCAGGCTGAGCTTCTCCAGATCGATAAACAGCTGGTGAAAGCCGCCGCAAAAGTCGAGAGGGCGCGGTCGATTGGATTGAGGCTGCAACACCCCTTCACTGGTAACAACGTATGGCTCGCAACGGTCGGATATACAGAATTGATGGGTGTGCGGATTGATGGAGTAGGTTACCGAAAACGGGGTTCTCTTGTCCGGCTGCCTGATGATGCTCGTGACACGCTCGCCTACACATCTCAGGTTCGTGGGTTCATCGAATGCTGCTGCAAAGCTCGGTACGGCCATGACCAACATTAGCAACGTCAGCGTCAATCCACGCACGGTGTGCCCTTTCACTCGAAACGACTTCCGAAGCCCTTCTTTTGTTTCCCACAACAAGCCACTTGCCCTGAGCGCAACCTCGTCTCTTGGTGATAATAGCGAATTGGCGGCCGCCAGCCGCCAATTTTCTCCAGCCAAATGATATGTGGTCGCTCAGCGAGCGCATTAGCGTCTTCCGTCATCGGGGGGCTGTCTTCATTGAGAAGACAAGTATCACCAGAGCGTAAGGCGGCGCCGCTTAAGAGAACGGAAAATGATTTCGGCCCAACCGATTATAATGTAACACCAAGGAAGCCATAGCAATTCGGCGTGACCCATTTGGAAATGATTGATCAACCATGACCAAGCAGTAAGCGCGGTGAGCCCGACTGTGCTGATAGCAAGCAGCACAAAGCGCGTGCGTGGAGTTGGGTCTTTCCCTATCCATGGCGTTTCCATGCTTCGATCTTAAGCCACGGAAGGTCAAGGCACCAAACTTATTTGTCAGACGCTGGGGCTTTGCGTGTCCTATCGAATGTCGGCTTTTGCCGTCTTTTGCCCAAAAGCAGACCGGCAGAAATCCCCCCCCCGGTTGCCCCCGACCAAAGGCTGATGGCGAGTTTCGCC
>Ga0070665_100006365_pt1 | contig 12040 bp, 10 predicted proteins | sample KBSS13metaG_FD_65862 | JGI IMG/M metagenome (GOLD analysis project Ga0070665, IMG submission 65862) | Switchgrass rhizosphere microbial communities from Kellogg Biological Station, Michigan, USA - KBS S1-3 metaG | ecosystem: Host-associated > Plants > Roots > Rhizosphere > Soil ...
CGCTCTTCTCGCTGCCCACGTCGTTGCTCGCGAAACGTGCGTACTCGGGACAGACCTCGAGCACATGGTCGCGAAAACAGTGACCGGTGCCGAGCAGCAGCATCGTCTCGTTCCTCAACTCGTCGGTGGACAGGCTCTTGCGCTTGGCGAGCGCATGCGTCTTCGGCACGGCCGCGACGAAGGGCTCGTCGTAGAGCGGTGCCACCGCGAGGCCGGTGTCGGGGAAGGGCTCGGCCATGATCGCCGCGTCGAGCTCGCCGGTGCGCAGCATCTCGAGCAGCTTGGCGGTGAAGTTTTCCTGCAGCATCAGCGGCATCTGCGGGATGCGCTCGATCGCCTGCTTCACCAGATCGGGCAGGAGGTACGGGCCGATCGTGTAGATCACGCCCAGTCGCAGCGGCCCGGAGACCGGGTCCTTGCCGCGCTGCGCGATTTCCTTGATCGACGCGGCCTGCTCGATCACCGACTGCGCCTGGCGCACGATCTCCTCGCCGAGCGGCGTCACGCTGATCTCGTTGGCACCGCGCTCGAAGATCTTGACGTCGAGCTCTTCCTCGAGCTTCTTGATCGACACCGACAGCGTCGGCTGCGAGACGAAGCAGGCCTCGGCCGCGCGGCCGAAGTGCCGCTCACGCGCGACGGCGACGATGTAGCGGAGTTCGGTGAGCGTCATGGCGCGAGAGGATAGCGCGCGGCGCCTTCGCCAGAGCAGTCAGGCCTTGAGATAGTCGCTGCGCCCGCCCAGCCAGCGGTCGACATGCGCGGCGGCGGCATCCGGGTCCTCGTCGAGCAGGCGCAGCGCGGCGGCGCGCGCCTGCTGCACCAGCGCCTCGTCGAGGACCAGATCGGCAAAGCGCAGCAGCGGCGCGCCGGACTGGCGCGCGCCGAGGAACTCGCCCGGGCCGCGAATCTCGAGATCGCGGCGTGCGATTTCGAAGCCGTCGGCGGTATCGAGCATCGCTTTCAGGCGCGCCTTCCCAGCCTGCGATAACGGCGCCGTATAGAGCAGCACGCACACGCTCGCCGCCGAGCCGCGCCCGACACGGCCGCGCAACTGATGCAGCTGCGACAGGCCGAAGCGCTCGGCGTGCTCGATCACCATCAGCGAGGCGTTCGGCACATCGACGCCGACCTCGATGACCGTCGTCGCGACCAGCACGCTCATGCGGCCTTCGGCGAACTCGGCCATCACCGCGGCCTTGTCGGCCGCGCGCATCCGGCCGTGCAGCAGGCCGACCGTCTGGCCGTGCAACGCGGCGCGGAGTTGCTCGTGCGTGGCCGTGGCGTTCTGCAGATCAAGGGTCTCCGATTCCTCGATCAGCGGGCAGACCCAATAGACCTGCTGCCCTTGCTCGGCCGCGTCGCGGATGCGGGCGATCACCGCGTCGCGCTTGCCGTCCGCAAACAGCTTGGTCACCACCGGCGTGCGGCCCGGTGGCAGCTCGTCGATCGTGCTGACGTCGAGATCGGCGAACAGCGTCATCGCCAGCGTGCGCGGGATCGGCGTGGCGCTCATCATCAGCGTGTGGGGCTCGATCCCGCCGTGAGCGAGCTTCTGGCGCAGCGCCAGTCGCTGCTGCACGCCGAAGCGATGCTGCTCGTCGATCACCGCGAGGCCCAGCTTCGCGAACTGCACCTGGTCCTGGATCACGGCGTGCGTCCCGACGACGAGCGTCGCCTCGCCCGAGGCGACCTGCGCCAGCATCCGGTCGCGCGCCTTGCCCTTGCGGCTGCCCGTCAGCCACGCCACCGTGATGCCGAGCGGCGCAAGCCAGCCGACGAGCTTGCGCAGGTGCTGCTCCGCGAGGATTTCGGTCGGCGCCATTAGCGCGCACTGCCAGCCGGCGTTGATGGCGATCGCCGCCGCCATCGCCGCGACCACCGTCTTGCCTGAGCCGACGTCGCCCTGCAGCAGTCGGTGCATCGGCACCTCGCGCTGCAGGTCGCGCGCGATCTCCTCGACGACGCGACGCTGCGCCGAGGTCAGGCGGAACGGCAACTCGGCGAGCAACCGCTCCTGCAGTCCCCCCGCAGCCACCGCGAAGCGCGGCGCCCGCTGCAGCTCGCGCTCGCGCTTGGCTTGCAGCTGGGAAAGCTGCTGGGCGAGCAGTTCCTCGAATTTCAGGCGCTGCCACGCGGGGTGGCTGTGATCCTCGACCGCCGCCAGGCTCACCCCGGCGGGCGGGTGATGCAGGTAGGTCAGCGCCTCGCGCAGGCTCATCGAGCGGGCGGGAACGAGCCGCGGCGGCAGCAGTTCGGCGAGATCCGCCCGGGCCAGGCCCGCCGCCACCGCCTTGCGCAGGTATGCCTGTGGAAGCTGCGCCGTGGTCGGATAGACCGGCGTCAAGGCGGTCGGCAGCGGCGTGCCTTCGTCGACCGCTTTGAAGGTCGGGTGCACCATCTCCAGCCCGAAGAAACCACCGCGCGCCTCGCCGCGAACGCGCAGCCGTCGGCCGACGGCGAACGACTTCTGATGCGACGGGTAGAAGTGCAGGAAGCGCAGCACGAGGTCGTCGCTGCCGTCGTTCAGCCGCACGACGAGCTGGCGCCGGCCGCGGATCTGCACCTCGCAATCGCGCACCACACCTTCGACCTGCGCTACGCTGCCATCGCGCAACGCGGCGATCGGCACGAGCGTCGTCTCGTCCTCGTAGCGCATCGGCAAGTGCAGCGCGAGGTCGATGGAACGCCGCAGGCCGAGCTTCTCGAGTGCGCGCTGTGGAGCCGACTTCGCTGGAACAGGGCGATCGGGCATCGGGCGATTCTGGCCGATGCGAACGAGCGTGCGCCGCAGCGTGATTTTTGCCCGCGCCGTGTCTCGCGCGAGTCCTCTTGTCACACCTGCTTGCAAGGCGCCGCGCGAGAATGCTTCAAACGCTGCGCCAAGCGTCCGAAACTCCGGTCTGTCACCGTTCTCGCTCTCATACCCGCCATGAAGCTGTTTCTGAGATTCACCGCTTGCGCGGTCACGATCCTGGTGGCCAGCGCCGCCGCGGCACTCGCGTGGGACCGCAGCGATCAGCTGCAGGCCGCCTCGCAGCAAGCCGCCGATCCGCACGAACGCTGAACGGTTCGCGCCCGCCGGGCGTGGAACAATGCGGCCTCGTCGACGACAGGCCGGTACAGCCTTCCATGCCCCGCAGCTTTCGGGTGAGCGACTTCGATTTCGCTCTCCCGCCCGAACTCATCGCCCAACATCCCGCCGCCGAGCGCAGCGCTGCGCGCTTGCTCGACGGCCGCAGGTGGCCGCCGGCAGATCGCGTGTTCCGTGATCTGCCGGGCTTGCTGGGACCCGGCGACCTGCTGGTCTTCAACGACACCCGAGTGATCAAGGCGCGGCTGCTCGGCGTCAAGGCCAGCGGGGGCGGCGTCGAGGCGCTCGTCGAGCGTGCACTGCCGAATCGCGAGGTGCTGGCGCATGTGCGCGCCAGCAAGTCACCCAAGCCCGGGACCCGGCTGCGCTTCGCCGATGCGTTCGACGTCGAAGTGCTGGGCCGCACCGGGCCCGACGATGCACTCTTTCGGCTGCGCTTTCCGGACGACCCCCTGACGCTGCTGGAGCGCCACGGCCACGTGCCGCTGCCACCCTACATCACGCACGGCGACACCGAGGAAGACGAGCGCCGCTATCAGACGATCTTCGCCGCCCAGCCCGGCGCGGTGGCGGCGCCGACGGCCGCGCTTCACTTCGACGAGTCGGTGCTGGACGCGCTGGCGCAGCGCGGCGTGCAACGCGCCAGCGTGACGCTCCACGTCGGCGCCGGCACCTTTCAACCGGTTCGCGGCGAGGAGATCGGCGCGCATCGCATGCACAGCGAATGGTTCGACATTCCGGAAGCGACCGTCGCAGCGATCGCCGCCACGCGCGAGCGGGGCGGGCGCGTCGTCGCGGTCGGTACCACGACGCTGCGCGCCCTCGAATCGGCAGCGCTCGGCGACGACTTGCAGGCCGGCAGTCGCGACACCGACATCTTCATCACGCCGGGCTTCGCGTTCCGCGTCGTCGATGTGCTGGTGACGAACTTCCATCTCCCCAGGAGCACGCTGATGATGCTGGTCAGCGCCTTCGCCGGCTACGAGCATGTGCGCACGCTGTATGCCCACGCGATCGACGCGCGCTACCGCTTCTTCAGCTACGGCGACGCGATGCTGCTCGAACGTCCGCTGCGACAATCCCGCGATGCTTGAATTCGACGTGCTCAAGACCGAGGGCCAGGCGCGCCGCGGCCGCCTCGCGCTCAACCACGGCGTGGTCGAGACGCCGGTGTTCATGCCGGTCGGCACCTACGGGACAGTGAAAGGCGTGATGCCTGCGTCGCTCGAAGCGATGGGTGCGCAGATCATCCTGGGCAACACCTTCCACCTGTGGCTGCGGCCTGGGCTGGACGTGCTGGCGCAGTTCGGCGGGCTGCATCGATTCGAAGCGTGGAGCAAACCGATCCTCACCGACAGCGGCGGCTTCCAGGTCTGGTCGCTTGGCGAGATGCGCAAGATCAGCGAGGAAGGAGTCAAGTTCGCCTCGCCGGTCAACGGCGACAAGCTGTTCCTCACGCCCGAGACGAGCATGCAGATCCAGCGTGTGCTCAACAGCGACATCGTGATGCAGTTCGACGAGTGCACACCCTACGAGACGGCTGGGCACATCACGACCGAGAAAGAGGCGCGCGCGTCGATGGAGCTGAGCCTGCGCTGGGCGCGGCGCTGCCTCGCCGAGTTTCGGCGGCTCGAGAATCCGAATGCCCTGTTCGGCATCGTTCAGGGCGGAATGTTCGAGAACCTGCGCGAGGAATCGCTCGCGCAACTCGTCGAGCTCGACCTGCCGGGCTACGCGATCGGCGGGGTGAGCGTCGGCGAGCCGAAGGAGTTGATGCGCCGGATCGTCGCCCACACGCCACACCGCCTGCCTACCGACAAGCCCCGCTACCTGATGGGCGTGGGCACGCCGGAAGACCTGGTCGAAGGCGTGGCGGCGGGCGTCGACATGTTCGACTGCGTGATGCCGACGCGCAATGCGCGCAACGGCCACCTCTTCACGCGCTTCGGCGATCTGAAGATCCGCAACGCACGTCACAAGACCGACGAGCAGCCGCTCGACGCCTCCTGCAGTTGCCACACCTGCTCGAACTTCTCGCGCGCCTACCTGCATCACCTGGACCGCTGCGGCGAGATGCTCGGGCCGATGCTGGCGAGCATCCACAACCTGCACTACTACGTGAACCTGATGCGCGAGGTGCGGGAGGCGCTGGATGCAGGCGGGTTCGAAGCCTACGCGCAGCGGTTTCGGGAAGACCGCGGGCGGGGCGTGTAGCTCAGCGCGTCACCACAGCGACCAGCGACCGGTCGTCGCCACCCACACGCAGAGCGCGGCGTTCGCCGTCACATGCGCGACGATGGGCGTCCACAGCTTGCCGGTGCGAACGTAGAGCAGCGCGTAGGCCAGACCCGCCAGCGAAGCCGCCAGCCAGTAGGGATGCGCCAGCGTGCAGATGAAAGTTGCCAGCACGATCGCCTTCGGGCCGACGCGCTGCGGGACCACCGCCTCGAACTGCGGCTGTTGCAGCCAGCGCATCAGGAAGGACCGCCAAAAGAGCTCGTCCATCAGCGGCACGAGCAGCGAGACAGCCAGCGCGTGGACCGCAACCGATGGCCAGCTTACCGCGCCATCCGAGTCGACGGGCACGAGGCCCTCACGCGCAGCGCCGATCCGAAATCCGTCGAGCTGCGTCGAGAGCGCGAAAAGGACCACGCCCACCCCCACGGCCATCGCGACCTCGCCCGCCGTGGGCCAGGTCTGCCGCACCAGTTCGCCGTAACCGCGCCAATTCCATGCGAGCAGTGCGCCGACGACTGCCAAGGTGACCGTGTCGAGCCAGCGCGAGTCGGCGTCGGGCCAGAAGCTGCGCCACGCTGTCAGCGCCACGTACGCTGCATACGGCGCGGTGCGCGCCACTGCCGCGCGGCTGAGCGACAAGGCCATCCGCGCAGCCCGGCCTGTCAGGACGCGAGCAGTCCCGCCACGCGTTCGCGCAACGATGCCGGCGTGATGCCTGCCGGCGGCAAGGCGTCGCCCGCGACGAGGCCGACGCTGCTGAACCAGCCACGCCGGAATGGTCGGCTCATCGCCGCGCCGTCCTTGCGCGAGAAGTACGAACCCCACAGGTTCTGCAGCGCGAGCGGAACCACCGGCACAGGGTTGGTCTCGAGCAGCTTCATCACACCGCCCTTGAACTCAGCGAGCGCCCCATCGCGCGTGATCGCGCCTTCGGGGAAGATGCACAGCAGATCGCCTTCGCTCAGCACCTGCCGCGCCTTCATGAACGCCTGCTCGTAGGCCGCCGCGTCCTCGCGCTGCGGCGCGATCGGGATCGCCTTCGCCAGCCTGAAGAACCAGCCGAGCACGGGCATCTTGAAGATGTTGTGATCCATGATGAAGCGAATCGGCCGCGGGCTCGCCGCCATCAACAGCACCGGATCGACGAAGCTGACGTGATTGCAGACCAGGATCGCTGCGCCCTCGGCCGGAATGTGCTCGTCGCCGCGCACCTTGAAGCGGTAGACGAAACGCGTGGCTATGAACGCCACGAAGCGCAGCAGGTACTCGGGCACGAGCATGAAGATGTAGAACGCGACGACCGCGTTCAGCAGGCCGACGATCAGGAACACCTGCGGGATCGTGAAGTTCGCAGCGAGCAGCGCGCCGACGCCGACCGCGCTGACGATCATGAAGAGCGCATTCAGGATGTTGTTCGCGGCGATGATGCGCGCGCGGTGGCTGGGCTGTGAACGCATCTGGATCAATGCGTACATCGGAACGCTGTACAGACCGGCGAACAGCGAGAGCAGGGCCAGGTCGGCCATCACGCGCCAATGCGGCATCATCGACACGAACGCGCTCAAGCCGAGATCGTTCGCCGGCGCCAGGCCGCGCGACGCGAAATACAGGTCGATCGCAAACACGCTCATACCGATCGCACCGAGCGGCACGAGCCCGATCTCGACGTGCCGCTTGCTCAGCACTTCGCACAGCAGCGAGCCGACGCCGATGCCGATCGAGAACACCACCAGCAGCAGCGACGCGACCTGCTCGTTGCCGTGCAGCACTTCCTTCGCGAACGCGGGGAACAGCGACAGGAACACGGCGCCGAAGAACCACATCCACGAGATGCCGAGCAGCGAGCGGAACACGACGATGTTCTCGCGCGCCAACATCAGGTTGCGCCAGGTTTCAGTGATCGGGTTCCAGTTGATGCGCAGGCTCGGATCGCTCGACGGCGACGGCGGCACGCCCTGCGCCGTGATCCGCCCGAGCAGTGCGACCGCGACGCAGCCGAACGCGACGTAGTGCCTGCCGACATCGGGGATGGCGACTAACAAGCCGCCGGCGACTTGCCCGAGCAATATCGCGACGAACGTACCCATCTCGACCATGCCATTGCCGCCCGTGAGCTCACGCTCGTTCAGATGCTGCGGCAGGTATGCGAACTTCACCGGGCCGAAGATCGTCGAGTGCAACCCCATCAGGGCCACGCATGCGAGCAGCACCAACACGTTCTGGAACCAGAACCCGAATCCCGCGAGCAGCATGATCGCGATCTCGAGATTCTTCACGAAGCGGATCACGGTTGTCTTGTCGTACTTGTCCGTCGCCTGGCCGGCCGTTGCGGAGAACAACAGGAACGGCAGGATGAACAGTGCGCCGATCGCGAGGCCCGCCATGCTCGGCGGCAACCAGCTCACCTGCAGCTGGTAGGTGATCATCACCGTGAACGCGAACTTGAACAGGTTGTCGTTGCCCGCGCCCAGGAACTGCGTCCAGAAGAACGGTGCGAAGCGGCGCTGCGTCAGCAACGAAAACTGATTCGGATGATCGTGAGAAGTCGTGTCGCTCATGTTGCTCCGTCGCTATCGAATGACCTGGACTGTGCCGCCGAGGCCGCTGCGATTCAACCATGCGAACACCGAGTCCACCGTGACCGTTTCGATCCGGTCTGTGAATCGCTTCGCGTTCGGATGATCGTCGAACGCGATGTTGGCAGCGGTCAGGCGCCCGCCGAGGCGCTTCAGTGGCCCGATGTGCAGCGTGGTCGGCGTGTAGCCCTGCAGCTTGAGCCAGGCCTGAGCCCGCTCGCGCGTGGACGCGGCCGGATCCTGCGCCATCGCTAGCGTTTCCAGAGCCCATTGATTGGACTGCTGGTATGTCTGCGCCCATGGGTACGCGACCATGCTATAGGACGGCGTATTGAGTTGCGCCAACCGGGCGTTGTCGCGCACGACTGGCAGCAGATGCGACTGGACTTCCGGGGTCGGGATCACGATGGCGGCTTCGTATTCGTACAGGTCGTCGAGAAAGAACTCGCCAAGACCTTGACGATAGACGGCAGCGCGCGCCGTTCCGCACCGGTTGAGCTTGTGCACGACCCGCCAGCGGCCGCTGTCGTCGCGGTAGGCCAGACCGAAATGCGAGTAGTGCACTCCGTACTCGCTCAGATTCTGGCCGACCCGAGCGAGCGCGACGACTCGGGCGCCACTCTGATCGAGGCGGCTCGCCGTGTGCTCGGCAAGCAGCATCGCGCGCTGGACGGCTTCGACCTTGGGCGGGCGGTTTTCGCAACTGCGTCCCGCATGGGCGGCCGACGCGGCCAGCGCGAGCGCGAGCGCGGCGCCGGCGTAGAGACGTACGTGCGGGTTCATCGCGTCACGCGCTCGTTGTAGAGCAGCGCTGCGCCAAGTTCGTTGGGGATGAATGCGATCGCCTCGCTCGCTGCAGAGAGCACCCAGCCGGTACTCACTGCGGTCACGACGACCACCGTGCCAGCGGCAACCGACAAGCCTTTTGCCGCTTGCGCGCTCAGTTGGAGCGTGGCGCGCGCACCATCGGACGCGCGCTCCAGCACCCACACCGCTCCTGTGGCAGAGGCCTCGACAGCAACCACCGTCAGCATCGCACCGGCCGAAAGCACGACGACCGGCGCCGCGACGGAAACCGCGATCGGCAGCGCCGAGAGCGCACTCAGTTCGGACACCGCGGACTGGGCATGCGAGGTGGCGACCGACATCGCGAGCATTGCAGCAATCGCGCTTTGACGAATCACGTTCATCTTCGTTCTCCAGCTGGCTTGAATCGCGTTAGGCCGTATCACGCTCGGCGAGAAGGGCGTCATGCGCATCACGCAGCGTCTTTGCGAGCGTGAACACGGTCGAGATCAAGAACAGCCAGCTCACGCCGAGGAAGGCCTTGTAGGTCGGGTTCACGTCCATGCGGTACAGACCCCAGGCGGTGAGCAGCATGGCGAGGCCGAAACCGCACCAGACGACGAGGCCCCACATCGGCGTGTCGACTTTGCGCATCTCGTTGTCGCGGACGAACTTGGCCAACGCGAAGGCCGTCGAGAGACAGAACATGTAGCCCATCACCATGAACGCGCGGTCCAGATCGGCACCGGGCAGGTAGGCCAAACCGATCGCGCACAGCGTGACGGCAAGTCCGAACGAGACCCAGACCTGAAGCTTCCAGGCGGCGGTGTCTTTGCGGATGGGGTTGCGTTGCATGGTGAAGTCGCTCGAGGCGTTGTTGAACACGGAAGCAATGTTCGACGGCGCGGCGCTCGGTATCAATCGCCCCAAGGAGGGTCGCTGGAACCCAGCCCCTTTGGTATCGTGGAGCGGTACTTTACGCTGGAGAACCCGTGTGAGCACGACCCACGACCTCGTCGCCGCCTTGAAGACCGAGCTGAAGGCTGCGGGCATCACCTATGCCGATCTCGCCGTGCACCTGGGAATGGCGCAATCGAGCATCAAGCGCATCTTCGCGAAGGGCGACATGCCGCTCTCCCGCATCGACGAAGTGCTGCGAGTGCTGAAGATGGACTTCGCCGATCTCGCCCGCAAGATCGCGGACGCACAACCACTGCGCCTCGAGCTGACGTTGGAGCAGGAAGCCGCCGTCGTCGCTGATCGCAAGCTGATGCTGATCGCGATCTGCTGCGCGAGTCAGTGGACTTTCGAGCAGATCGTCGCGGCCTACGCGATTACCGATGCGGAATGCGTGCGCTATCTGCTGCAACTCGACAAGCTCGGTTTCATCGAACTGCGACCCCTGAACCGCTATCGACTGAAAGTGGCAAAGGGCTTTCGATGGCGGCCGAACGGGCCGGTGATGGCGTACTTCCGCCGTCACGTCACCGATGACTACTTCTCTGGCGAGTTCGATGGCGAGGGCGAACGTCTGATCCTGATCCACGGCCAGATCAGCCCCGCGCAGGCGGCAACGTTCGTCGAGCGCTTACAGCGCGTCGGACAGGATTTCGCGCAGCAGCATTTGGCCGACCAGAAACTCGGCCCCGAGCACAAGCGGCCCTACACGCTGATCGTGGGCATGCGCTCGTGGTTGTTCGGAGAGTTCCGCGATCTCAAGCGGACTCCGGGCGCGCGCTGAGGACATCGTCGTTGTCCTCGCCGAGCCGCGGCGCGCGGCGCGTGATCGCCCCTGGCGTGAGGCTGAGCTTCGGCACGATGCCAGGCACTTCGACCTGCAAGCCGTCAGCCGTTGTCGTCGTCTGGATCATCCCGCGGGCGCGGTAGTGCGGGTCCTCGGCGATGTCCTTCGCGGTGTAGATGCGCCCCGCCGGCACGTTCGCCTGATTCAAGGCATCCAGCACATCGATGACGCCACGCGACGCTGTCCATGCGCCTATGGCTGCATCGATCTCGGCGACGCGTGCGACGCGGCCGGTGTTGCCAGCGAGCGCGGGATCTGCCGCCAGATCGTCGCGGCCGATCGCATTCATCAAGCGCTTGAAGATCGAGTCTCCGTTGCCAGCCACGAGAACCCAACCGTCGATACACGGATAGGCGTTGCTGGGCGCGATTCCGGGCAGCGCCGAGCCGGCAGCCTCACGCACGGCGCCGAACGCGCTGTATTCGGGCAGCAAGCTCTCCATGCAGTTGAAAACCGCCTCGTACAAGGCGACATCGACGACTTGGCCGCGGCCCTTCGGCGCATCCGGGCTGACGCTCGCGTGCCGATGCTGAAGCGCTATCAGAATGCCGATCACGCCGTGCAGTGACGCGAGCGTGTCGCCGATGCTGACTCCGACGCGCACCGGCACGCGCCCCGGCTCGGCCGTCAGGTGCCGCAAGCCCCCCATCGCCTCGGCAACGACGCCGAAGCCCGGACGGTCGCGGTACGGGCCCGTCTGGCCGTAACCGCTGATGCGCAGCATGATCAGCCCCGGGTTGATCGGGCTCAATCTCTCGTAGCCCAGACCCCAATCCTCCATCACGCCGGGCTTGAAATTCTCGATCAGCACGTCTGCTTCGCGGATCAAGTCGCGCACGATCGCACGCGAGGCTTCGTCCTTCAGATCCAGCGCGACGCTCTTCTTGTTGCGCGACTGGACCTGCCACCACAGGCTGGTGCCGTTGTGAAGCAAACGCCATTGGCGCAGTGGATCACCGCCGCTCGGCGACTCGATCTTGATCACTTCGGCGCCGAAGTCGGCCAGCGTTTTCGCCGCGAACGGGCCCGCAATCAGTTGTCCGAGCTCGACCACCTTCAGACCAGTCAGCGGTCCCCTGGCTACCGCGGCTTGATCTGTCATTTCGGCGCGTGACATGGCTCAGATCGTACCCCCATGAATGCGGGGGTTAGGCCTGTCGCACATAGGAGAGCGCCCCCCCATCCCGGGGATGGGCTGGGCAGGGTCCGCCGCCCAAAATTTCGATCACTGTTAACAACACGCGCTCTGTCTCTCGCTCCGGAAGTGTCATGTCCAAGTTCAAGTTGATTCTCCCTCTCGTCGCCGCCACTGCGCTCGTCTGCACGTTCGCAGTTCAAGCGGCCGGTGGTCGCGATGAAGCTGCGGCCGGAACTCAACTGGCAATGGCGGGCGTTGCCGCCACATGTCAACCGGCAGGTTCGTGCGCGGGCACTGTCGCGGCTCCTGTGAGTTCCGGGTCCGAGCCGAGCAACTATGCACTGTTGGCCGCTGGATTGGGTGTGATTGGTTTCATCGCCAGCCGCCGCCGTCAGCAGTTCTGA
>Ga0070665_100006366_pt1 | contig 12039 bp, 9 predicted proteins | sample KBSS13metaG_FD_65862 | JGI IMG/M metagenome (GOLD analysis project Ga0070665, IMG submission 65862) | Switchgrass rhizosphere microbial communities from Kellogg Biological Station, Michigan, USA - KBS S1-3 metaG | ecosystem: Host-associated > Plants > Roots > Rhizosphere > Soil ...
TACCGTTTCGAGAAATTCAAGGCGAAGTAGTGCCTATCGGCATCTCAGGTCTTATCCGTCAGTCCGGTGATTGGGGGACTCCACTGGTTCACAGCCACCCCGGGTGCGCGCCGTCCCCAAATATTGCCATGCGCGTCCTTGCGGTTGGTGAAAAATTTGACGATCAGGCGATGCAGCATGTTCATGTTGGGCAAGATGCCATGAAATCCGGCAACCGAGGTGACGACCTTGTCCTGGATTTCCCAATAGCCGAAGTCGTCGGGAGAGACACAAACCAGCTTTTCGAGCGGAAGGAATTCCGGCAAAGCGCCGTGGAAGGGGACGGTGCCGTCCCCCGTCATTTCCGCGGTGGTCTTGTCCGGATTGCCCCAGCCATTCTGGCGGTCGGATGAACTGAAGGAAAAATCCGGCTTGCCTGCCGTGACCTGGACAGACAGCCGGACCCGCGTGGTCGAATCCACGCCGATAACGCAAAGCCAGTCGTCCGGACTCAATCCGCATTTTCCAAGGTCGAGTCCGTTTGTCTTGTTGCGAAAGCTTTTCGCGCTCTTCAGCATCCTGGCCAAGATGTTAGCCGCCTGCTGCTTGGCATTCTTGGGATTCAACCCCCGCAACTGCACATATTGCGCGATGGTATCGGTTACGCTGGCCTGCCAGACGGAAGCGTCGAAAAGATCGGGCGGCAGTCCTGAATTGGACGGCACGGTCAGGGCGCCATCGAAATCCGGCAGCAGGTAATAGAGGGCAGGGGTGACGCGTGCCGCTTCCCGTTCCCGTGATGATGGTGCAGAGGTGCCGAGATTGGCGGTCCCGGTGGTGACCTTTATCACCGATTCATAAGAGCCCCGGAACGGTGTGGCCAGCGACACGATGGAGCCGATTTTGTGGTTCTTGCCCACCTTCGCCAGATGACCGGCAACGATGAGTCCGCCCATCGAATGGCCTACCAGATTTACCCGGGGATCGTTCTTGAAATCGTCGTCGGCATCGTAGTGCCTGAGCAGCTGGGTTCGGGCGATGACTTCGTCGATGAATTGGCCTAGTTGATCGCAGGTATCCTCCAATGGCTGCCGCCAATCGTAGCCAAAGGGAAAGACCGGCACTGGTTGATCGGGGCGCTGGCGCAGATTGTGCCGCAGCTCTTCGACCAGCTCCCGATAGGCGATCTCGTAGATCTGCCCGGGCGCGACACGCGCAGGCTCGATCGCTTCCAGGCGCAGATTGTCGGGATGGAGTGAGGCGCGTTCGAACTGCTTGGAGGATTCCAGGACTTCCCAGACTGATTCCGGCGGCAAAGTGTATTCGTCGCGCAGATAGGTTGCGATGATGCCCGGAACGACAATGACGGGATTTGGCAGCTTCGGCATCGCTGTAGCCCCTATACGCTTGTCGGACCAACCAAGCCTAGAACGCAGAGGTCACAAGTCAATCACGCTTTCGCCAATTGACTGCCTGTCAGCACCGGCGCGCATTATTTTCTCACCGTGGCTGCGGCCAATCGGGCCACCGCAGATAGCGTGGTTTGCGCGGCGTTCAGCCCCAGCCGGAAATCCTTGTCGTCATAGGTCGCATACATGTCGGTGGGCTGATGCCATTGCGGGTCCCAGCCCGCGCCGACATGGGTGCCGCGCTCATTCTCGCGCACACTGATCGCGGCCACCGCATCCTGGAATTCATGGGAGTCGGTGTTGGACATGTGGCTGCCGATATTGGCGGGATAGTCGGTGGCATATTTCTCGTTGGCCTCTTGCAGCGCAAAGGCCAGGTCGCGCGAGGCGGCAGCGAATTTGGAATCCCCCTGGAATTCGATATTGACGTCGGCTTCGGGGCGCTGGACCGGGCCTAAGGAGCCGTCAACGCGCGGCATGCCGTGGTCGAACAGCATCATGTCATGCTGGATCATGCCCAGCCATCTGGGTTCGGGGTAGCGGCCCGATCCGGCCGGGCTTTCCATGCCTTGCAAGTCGCGGCGTTGAACGACATAGGCGGCGGCGCCGTTCAATCCCGTCTCTTCATTGTTCCACAGGATGAAGCGGATCGAGCGATCCGTCTGCACATCGGGACTGGAAAAGATGCGCGCCAGCTCCATCACCAGCGCGGTGCCCGAACCATTGTCATTGGCGGCCTCGCCAAAACCGATGCCGTCCATATGGGCAGCGACGATATACATTTCGCCCGGATGGGTTGTGCCGATCTTGGTGCACCAGACTTCCTGGCGTTCGCCGGGCTTGGCGGGCTCGGCATCCAGGGCGCGGATGCGGGCGTCGGGCTGCTTCATGGGATCGTCATTGACGCCCGCGGGCTTGATCACCCCACGCTGGCGCGCGCCGCCCACCCCGAATTCCGGTTGGCCGCCATCGGCCTGATGGATGGTGGCGGCGCTGAGCACCCGATGAGGCGGCTCATCGCCGAACTGATAGGTCAGCCGCTCGGTATTGGTGCAGCCATAGCTTTTGAGCTGGGCCTCGATCCAGTCGATGGCGTCGCGGTTGCGCTGGGTGCCCTGGCGGCGGTCGCCGAAAGCCGTCAATCCCTTGATGGTGGCCTTGTATTTTTCCAGGTCCAGCCGCTGGACCAGCACGCGCACCGGATCGCTTTCAATTTGGGCGAAGGCGGGCAGGGTGAGCAAGGCAAACAGGACGGAAATTGAATGGACGCCCAATCTACATTTCATGAAATTTCCCCGCCCATGATTGCACACCCTAATCACATCAAATGGGCTTGTCATGACCGTCCTCCGGGCCATGACATATGACGACAAAATGCTCAATTTGGCGCGTTAGTTGGCAACCCGGCGCGCACGCTGGCGCAGAACCTCGTCGACCTGCATCACCAGATCGGCGACAGGGAAGGCGGCAGCAACACAGGCCCACACCACCGCCTCGACCGCCGCTTCGGGCAGCTGGAAGAAGACCATGATCGCCCGCACCTCCAGGAAAATCAGGGCGCAGGCAAAGCTGCGGATCATCCATTGCCGATGCTGTTGCATCCGTTTCGTGCGAATCATGACCAGCGCCATGGTGGTGGCGAAAATCCAAATGGCGGCGTCCATCACCGTGGCGATAGTGAAGCTGTGGGAATAGGTGCCCAGCTTTTCCTCGAACCACTGGATGTAGATGCCCAGCGGCGCGCCGACAAAGCAGCCGGTGATGTAGAGATAACCCATGGTCTTGTGCACCGTGATGTATTTGCGCCGCAGCCGTTCGGAGAATTGGAACGGCCCCAGGAACAGCGCCAGGGCGGCGGCCAGGCCGTGCGGCAGCAGCCACAGCTGGAAGGGTGCGATATGTGCCCATTCTGGGCTGGATTTGTCGAAAAGGAAGCTTTCGGTGGTGACGAGGACATAGACATACATCAGACCGATGGCGGCGAAGAACAGGGTCTTGGCGCGTGGAGACTGCCACTGTCTGGGTGCGCCGGGTGTCAGTTCGATGGTCATGACATGCTCCTCCAAATGTCCAAGATCCGCGTTGGTCACGGTTAGCCCGCCAATTCGGATTTTGACTTGGACCTGTAGCTTTCCATCAGCGCAACTCCTGTGACCTGAGAAAGCGCTGATAGTCCGGCTCATTCAGGGTGCAGAATGCATTCACCCGCGCGGACTCGGCTTGCACGCCGGGAATGCCGAGCTGCTTGCTGAGCCTGAGCTGCCGTCGCGCATTCAGTATGATCAGGCGTTCCACGCGCAGCGCGTCACCGAGACTGACCCTAAGCCGGATCAGGTCGGAGGTGGTTATCCCGCGGGGGGGATTTTGCAGGATACTCAATTCCTGCCAGGCTTCGCCTTCCGATGCCATCCAGGGGCGGAAATCCTGAAACATCATGTAGTAGCGGCCCATTGCGGCCAGCTCGGCGCGGGGAAAATGGACCAGGACCTGGGAAGCGCGTTCGGACTGCCACTCGCTGTCGCTGAGCAGAGAGCCGCTGCCCGCCCGGAAAATGGCGAACTTGCCGGGCTCCCGTCCGGCTTCGAGTGCGGAAAGAATGGCATCGGCCTGATTGATCTGCCGCTCCAGGCAGGGCGCGATGGCAATGCGGCGGGCAAAGAAATCGTGGTTATTGATGGTCATTTCCCCAGCGATGGCGGCGCGCGCATCGGCGACTTTGTTGTGCCAGTGCCAGGCTTCCGCCGCCTGCTCGGCGGCCAGGGCGGTAAGAACGCCCATCACGATGATGGCGTATTCCTTCAGGAATTCGCGCCAGTTGTGGACGGGCTTGGGCTTGTGGGGGTGCACGTCGCTCTCCTCGTCTGGCGCATCTGGCGGTTGGTCGGGGGAATCGATCATGAAATGCTTCGATAGTTGGGGTTTTTCGAGAGGTCAGGAAAATCAGTTTCGGATGGCGGGAAGGATGGGCGCGCGGCCCATCCTTCCATTGAGCAAGGCTAGTTGCACCCGGCCGCCGATGTCATTTCAGCGTGACCGTGAGGACGTGAAGTGTGGTGGTGCCCACATTCTTTGCCGAATAGGCGCGCTTGTCCGTCACGATCCGGGCCTCGCCGGTCTTGCGGGTTAGGGTCGCCTTGATGCCGTCGGAATAGGTGAGCTCCACCGTGCCGCCCTGGACGTAATAGTAGAGTTGTCCCTGACGGTTGACTGAGGCCGTGGACTCGCCCGGCTTGCCGTAGGTTTCCGTGACAAGCATTTTGTCATTCTCGGCGATGGTCTTGGGGCTGGCCATCCCGCCGGATTGCGCCCAGGCGGTACCGGCCAGCGACAGGGTGAGCGCCGCTGAGAAATATATCGTGTTTGCGATGTTGCTGTTCATGGCAATGACCTCTTTGAAATGAACCGGCGGCTTCCGAAATTGGGGGTTTGACCGGCAGTGAGGCAAAGCAACACAACAAATCAGGAAATGAAGTGGGGGGTGATGAACGGAGCTTGAGATGGATGCTTTGCCATCAGCGGCTGGTCACCTTTTTTACCTGCGAGAGCCAGGACGGTCCGCCTTCCTCCCATTGGTCATCGGTCAGCTGTTCGACCTCGCTCCCATCAGCGCGCATCACAAATATCTCGCCATAAGGCTGCGGCGCGCCGGTGTAGAGCGCCTCGTCCTTGAAACCCATGCGAGAACTGGTGAACAGCAGACGCCCGCCATCCGGCGACCAGGCCAGATGCGCATCATTGCCATGGGTGTGGCTGAGCTGCGTCAGCCCCGTTCCGTCGGGATGAATAGTGAAAATCTGAAAGTCGTGCGTACTGTTTCGCCGCACAAAGGCGATGAGATCGCCACGCGGCGACCAGAGGGGGAAATTGTCCCAGCCTGCGGTCAGCTTTACCACCGAATGATCCGTCAGGTTCAGGATTCGCAGTCCTTCGCCTTCCGGTCCCGCGGTTCGGTAGACGAGCCGTCCACCGTCCGGTGCGAAGGATGGAAAACCGTTGTTGTTGGGGCCGGACGTCAGCAGCTTGAAGCCGCTGCCGTCGGTGTTGAGAATTGCCACCTGCGCGCCGCCATTGACCGGATCAACAGGCTTGCGGCTGCCGAACGTAAAATCCAGGAACGCCGAGAATATGCCCACACCCGCCACGATCTGCTTGCCGTCGGCCGACCATTGCGGCGCCAGGATCAGGTCGGGGCGTTCCAGGATCGTGCGCGCCGGCTTGCCGTCATCGACAATGACGAGCCTGGTCCCAGTCCCGGCGCGCTCGGTTGTGGCGAAGCGGTTGCGCGCCGCATCCACCGATGACAGCAAGGAGGTACCGGAGAGCTCGAAATTTGAATTGCGGCTCCACAATTTTACCGGATTGGGCCGCGGGGCGAGTCCAAAGCGGCTGTAAACCACCTGCTTGCCATCTGGCGACCATGACGGCACGCGAATGTCCGCACCGCTGGGTCCGGTCTTTCCGCCGGCGTAGAATATCCCCTGGTTGGGTTTATCGCGGCGCAGATAACCGATTTCGCCCGACGGCAGCGGAAACGGCGCCTCTTTCACGCCGGCGCCGGCAGGCAAGATCGTGGCGGTTCCTGTCGCCAGGTCGATTTTCTGGACGGTATCTTCGGCGTCGATCTGGCCGACGCGATTATCCCAGGTCGCCTGTCCCGTCATGCAATAGGCGATGAGGCTCTTGCTGTCGGCTGTCCATTTGGGCGAACCGCAGAAATTTCCGTCCTTGGCGGTCAAGCGCCTGAGGCCTGTGCCATCGGGGTGCATGACCTGAATGGTCACGACATGCATGATCTCCCACCGGCCTTTGGCATCCGGCAGTTCGCTGTCGCGATCGGTGGAAAAGGCGATCCATTTGCCGTCGGGCGACCAGGCCGGGCGGAAGTCGCCGCCCTTGCCCTTGGTCAATGGGCGCGCCTTATGATCGGCGAGGTTCAGAATCCAAAGGTTGGCGAAGCCAGTAGCGCGCGTCGAAACAAAAACAACCTGCTTGCCGTCCGGCGAAAAGGCGGCTTGATCGTCATAGGCGGGACTGTCCGTCAGCCGTTCCAGCCCTGTCCCATCGGGATGCACGCGGTACAGGTCCGCCGAACCGTCACGCTCAGAGGTGAAAGCGATCCAATCGCCTCGGGGCGACCAGGCGGGGTCGTAGTCAAGATTGCCTGCCGGCAATAGCGCATGTTCGCCGCTGCCATTGGCCTGCGCCACATACAGCGTGGCCTGGCTTGGACCAATACGGCTCAGAAGTATCCGGTCGGCGGCGTGGCCGGAAGACGAAGCGGACACCAGCGCCAGGAAGAAAAGCGGAAAGAATCCAAAGCGTGTCATACCATTCCCTTCCAAGGTCAATAAAAAAACAGCTTGCCAAAACTCATCGGATGACCAGCGCCAGTTCGGATTTTTCGGACGGCGTCAGATCGAGTTGGGCGGCGCGGGCGAAGTGTTTTTTGGCTTCATCCGGTTTTCCGGCATAGGCGAGGGCATGGCCCCATTTCAGGTGCAGCCGGCCCCAGTTGGGCGCGTATTTCTCGGCTTCCGCGAATTTCGCCAGCGCCCCGTGCGACTGGTTCTTGGCCATCAGCGCCTCGCCCCAGCCTTCCAGCGGATCGGCGAAATGCGGGCTCTTCTTAGTGGCGATGGTGAACTGCGCGATGGCCTCGTCCGGCTTGCCGCGTGTCAACAGAGATTTTCCCCATTCGGATTCCGCGTAAGGCGAAGAGGGCGCAATGGCGGCGGCGCGGGCGAACCAGAAATCGGCGCGCGCGTCCTGGCGCCGCAGGGCGGCCACCTGGGCGCGGGCCCGCAGGCAGGGATAGCAATCGCCGGGCATGGGCCTGAGCCGTGCTTCAGCTGCCGCGAACTGTCCCCGATGCGCCAGCGCCAGCGCCGCCAGGGGATCCAAATAGGTCGGCCTGAGCTCGGTAATCCCAGGATATTGCGCCGCCAGTGGCGCGAATTCCTGGGCGGTGGCCAGTGCGGCGAGCCAGTCCTGTTCCGCGAGCCAAGCCGACATGCGGGCTCTCAGGAGCTGCATGCTGTAGAAACCGGCATTGGCGTTCAATGTGGAAATCTTCGCATAGTCAGCCAGTGCCGCGCGAGCAGCGGCGGGTTCATGCAGAGCGGCGAAGATTTCGACATTCACGCCGGTGTTGACACCGGAGACAGATGTAGAAGCCCCCGCATTGAAGGCACGATTCTGTTCCGCCGCCTCCTGCAGAGCGCCCTGATAAAAGAGGACGATGGAGCGGTAGCCATGCGCCGCGGTGTCGATCCGGTCCGGTGGGGTGTAGTCCCTACCATGCGCCGACAGCAGTGCTAGCCCAGCCTGAATGCCACGCAGGCCCTCTTCCGTGCGCCCCAGCCGAATGTCGTCGGAGGCCAGGTTGGTCCTGAGAAGGTAATGGTTGGGATCGAGAGCGACGCCCCGCTGAATCAGCACTCTGCCCGCCCGGTCGCTCTGCGCCTGGGAAACGGAAAGCCCCCAGCCGTTAAAGGCCCAGGCACGTTCGCTGGGGAGACCGCTCGCGGCCAGCTCCTTGAGAACCGCGACTCGTTCCCCGGCCCGGCTCGCGGGCAACCAGGTGGCGAAGCGATAAGGTTGGGTGATGCGATAGACCTGCTCGGCCAGCTTTTGCAGCAGCGCATCCATGTCGGCTTCCGCGCCGCTGACGGTGGCGCTGCCGTCGTTGCCGACGCGGGCGGTGAGGGCGACGCCTTTTTCGGTCACAACCGTCTCGCCGCTGATATGCAGGTCGTGGCCCAGCTTCTCGCGCAGGAAGCGGTCGAGTTCTGAAAGCGAGACGCCGGTTTCCGGAATCTCCAGCTTGAGGCCGTCAGAGAGCCCATTGGCATAACTCTTGGGCGAGCGTTGCGAGAATGTTTCGGCCTGCATTGCGGCGATCTTGTCCGACAGCTTGGCTGCCAGCACCGGGCCGCTGAGGCCGCGATCGGCAAGTTCGGGCGGCGCCTGGAAGGCGTCAATCACCAGGTCGTTGCTGTTGGCGGCGTTCCAGATCAGCCAGGCGGCTCCCGCCGCCACTGCCAGGCCGATGAAGGCGGTGGTGATGCGCAGCAGCACGCCCATGCGTTTTTCCCACAGGCCCAGGTAAAGCTGCCGCATCTGCGGCCCGAACTGCTGTTGCAAATGATGTTTCTGGACATCGATCAGGCCGCGCTGGTCGCGCAGGAAGGCGGCGACATCGTCGCGGAGAGAAGGATCGCTACGCGCTTCCTCCATGGCGATGTCGATAGCGAGGCCCGCAGTATCGGGAGCGACACAGCCACTGGAATTTTCTGAGGCGGCGGCCTCTGCTTCGCTCATGACCGCGCCTTTGCCAGTTCGGATTTTTCGGATGTCGTGAGATCGAGGATGGCGGCGCGGGCGAAGTGTTTCGCGGCCTCGTCGCGTTTCCCGGAATGGAGGAAGGCCTCGCCCCATTTGAGATGCAGGCGTCCCCAGTTGGGGGCGTATTTCTCGGCTTCCGCGAATTTTGCCAGCGCCAGGTGCGACTGGTTTTTCGCCATCAGTGCCTCGCCCCAGCCGGTCAGCGGATCGGCGAAGTGCGGGCCTTTCTTGTTTGCGAGTGTGAACTTCTCGATTGCCGCGTCGGGCTGGCCGCGTGCCAGCAGCGCCTGGCCCCAGTCGGCATAGGCGAAGGGAACGGACGGCGCGTCCCGCACCGCTTTGGCGAATCCGGCATCGGCATCGCCATGCCGCCCGGCCATGGCCGCGATCTGAGCGCGGAAGCGCACACAGTCATAGCAATCCGGCGGTGCTGTCGCGATCAGGGCCTGGGCGCCAGCAAGATCGCCGAGATGCGCCTTCGCCAGGGCCAACCTTGGGCGGAAAATGCGGTTGAACTCGGCATCCAAGTCCCATCCCAATTGGGTCGCGCGGATCGCTTGTTCCGCCGTCGGCTCCTGCGTCAGGAGGGAACGCCAGTCTTCCAGCGCTGCGAGTGTCAGAACGGTGTACCTGGCATCAATGGTGCGGGCATAGAGCGAGCGCACTTGGAGATCGGCCCTTAGGAGGCGGCGGGCGCCCCGCATGTCATGCTGGCCTGCGAACGCCAGCTCGCCGTTCCATTTGCTGATATTGTAGGCGCCTGGATTAGCCGGGCTGGCGAATCCGAGTTTCGCGTTCTGTGCGATCTCGGCAAAATCGCCCTCGACCGCGGCGAGAAAGGTCTGCGCCTGTCTGCTCTGCGGGTTGTCCTTCAGATAGCGCCGTGCCCAGGCGAGCGCCTCTTCCGTGTGACCATAGGACCAGGTCCATTGAAAAACCGCGCTGAGCCAAGTGCTCGTGGGCTGGATCGCAATGGCAGTGTGATAATAACCGATCGCGGCGGCAACGTTGCCGCGCGCCGACCAGGCCTGGGTACCCAGCCCGTTCCAGGCCCAGGCGCGCTCCAACGGGCTGGGATCATAAGTCATGCGCCGGTAGATCGCCTGCGCCTGATCCAGCCGGGCTTTGGCGTCCGCCGGCACGGGCAGACTGTCCTGATAGAAACGGTCCAGGTAATTGGCGTAACGATAGGGTTGGGTGACGCGATAAACGTTCTCTGCCGCCTTCTGGATCAGGTTGCCCAGATCGTCTTCCGGGCCGGAAACCATCTCGCCGCGGTCGCCGCCCGCGCGCGCGATGATGGCCAGGCCCGTCGGGATGCGCCACACCTCGCCGGTGATATGGGTGTCGTGCCCCAGCCATTCGCGCAGGAAGCGGCGCAGCTCGCCTAGCGACACCCCGGTTTCCGGAATCTCTACCTTCAGGTCGCTGCCCCAATTGTTGCTATAGGATTGCGCCGCCCGCACCGAAACCGTGCGGGTCTGCATTTCGGTCAGCTTGTCCAGCACCTGGCTGGCCACTGCCTGACCGGTAAGCCCCCTGGCGGCCAGATCCGGCGGCACGCTGAAGGGCTCGATGATCAGGCCGTTGCTGCCGGCGGCGTCCCGCACCATCATCACCATCCCTGTGGCGGCTGCGATACCGACGCACAGAGTCGCCAGCCTGAGCAGCACACCCAGCCATTTTTCGAAAATTCCCAGATGCAACTGTTTGAGCTGCTCGTGGAGGTGATGGCGCTGGTCGGCCAGCATCTGACGCTGGTCGGCCAGGAAGGCGGCGACTTCGCGATGCAGGGACGAATCGTTGCGCGCGGCCTCCATCGCGAGGTCCAGGGCAAGACCGTTGCTGTCGGTACCGAAAGCCGACTGTTCGACCGCTTCGGCGGCTTGTTCGCTCATGAATGCCCCACCAATTCGGATGTCGGAGGGAGCGCGGCCACGTGAACGGCAGCCAAGTCTGGGCTGGGAAGAGTGGCTTCCCCGCCGCCTTCGATGGCTTCTTTTTCCCCAGCCATACGCCCCCAACGGCCCTGGCGATGAAATTCGTCTGATGAATCAGCGTCTTGTGCGAAAAAAGGCGGGCAATACGCAGCCCGCGGGAAAGCAACAAGCAATGTGTGCGCTAACAGCCTGTATACTGACCGAAAGTTCCCGGGGGCGATAGGGGACCGGGCGGGGTGGGGTGTGCCGCGCCGCGAACGCTTGTGGTGCTTTTTCGGTCAGTCGGATGCGGAAGTCTTGCGGCCGAAAATGGGCCGGAAAACCAACCAAACAAAGACGGTACGAAAGCGAGCAGCGCCGCTGGCGCGGCCGCAAACCGAATTTCAGGCGCCGGGCAGGATCGCGACAGTTTCATTGCCGCCACGCCTTCAGGCGCAATTGAAGGCGTCCAGTACGCCATCGCTCCGCTGATGCAGGCCGCAGATGCGCTCGCCATGGTCGAATTCCACCACATAGACGCTGAAGTAGTCTTTGAGGGCCTGCTGCTCGGGTCTGCCACCTTTGTCCTGATGGCCCAGCCAGACCACCGCCTGGATACCGCCGAGATCGGGAGTGAGCGCGGGACTGGCTTGCACCCTTGCGTCATGCGGGACTTGCGCCAAGCCATTGGCGACCAGCGCGCGCATCAGCGGGTCCGCCGGACCGACCTGTGGCTCGGAAAGGTCGAGCTTTCCGCCGGACGACAGATTGGCGTCTTCGGTTGTGATACCGGCCAGCTTCATCGCCATGTGGCCGGTGAAACTGTTGCTGGAGTCGAGTGCGCCTTCCAACACGACACGCGCGATCGCGATGCCGCGGGCGAAATGGATCGTGCGGCCATCCAGGGTCACAGTATTGCTGCCCCCGTTGAGGCAATGGGCCATGAGTTCGTTTTTGACCTGCTCGATGCGGCAGAAGCGGGGATACAGTGGCCCAAATTCGATGCCGCCAAATATCCCGCGTTTGGCGAGGTAGGCGGGGCTGGTGATTTTCCACACCCCCACCAGGGCGTTGGCATTGACGGTGATGCTTTCGGTTTGCTGCGCCGATGCGGTCATCGCCGACAACAAGAGGAAAACCGATGCCAGCCGCATCAGGTCTGCGTCCGGCGGCGATAGGCCAACCAGAAGAGCGGCGTGAGTGTCAGCAGATATTGCGCCGTCACAACTGGCCAGTTCTCCAGCATCATCTTTTGTTCCGATGCCCTGAAGATGGCACCAAAACCGAGCATCAGATGGCCTTTGTGGTGGGGCAGAAAACTCACGTCAGCGTGGATGACAAGGATGAGCAGCAGCAGGGTGGCGGTGCAGGGCCAGACCAGTTTCAGG
>Ga0070665_100006369_pt1 | contig 12033 bp, 12 predicted proteins | sample KBSS13metaG_FD_65862 | JGI IMG/M metagenome (GOLD analysis project Ga0070665, IMG submission 65862) | Switchgrass rhizosphere microbial communities from Kellogg Biological Station, Michigan, USA - KBS S1-3 metaG | ecosystem: Host-associated > Plants > Roots > Rhizosphere > Soil ...
GAGGAACTGATCCACCGCGATGATTTGGTGCTGACATGAGATTGCTCGCCGCCTGTTGCCTTGCCCCCCTCATGTTTGTAGGCGCCCTGTCGTTTGGAGCGGCGGTGCAGGCGGCGCCCGCCGACGATATCGCCGACGCGCTGCTGGCAGCCGGGAACAAGGCCCAGATCACCGCCGACAGTTTGCCCAGTGACTTCGCCCGGCTGAGCCGGTTCGTGCGCCACGATGCCGGCGGCATGGCAATCTTCTCCGACGGCGGACCGACCGACGGTTATGTCCGCCACGCCCAGGCCCGCTATGACCTGGCGGTGATGCCGCGCGGAGGGGCGAACATGCCGCTCTTCACGGTCGCCTTCGATCTCGCCAGCCAGCCCGATTTCACCTTCGAGGGCCTGTCCGCTGCGCTGGAAGTGCGGCTGGGCACGCCGACCTCGAGCGCCAATCAGATCGGCAACAGCTTCCGCATGTGGCGGCTGAAGCAGGTCGATGGCCGCACACTGACGATCGCTAAATCCCAGGCATCGGACAATGGCGACCCGGTCACCATCGTCAGCCTGACCCAGCAACGATGAGCGATTTCGACCCGACCGATCCTGGAAGCTATCGCTTCTGGGCCGCCGAACATGTGCGTTTCGCCGATCTGGACATGCTGGGCCATGTCAACAACAAGGCCTATGCGACCTATTTCGAGACCGCGCGGGTCGCCTTCATGACCGAATGCGGCCTATCCGACGGATTGCGCGTCGGCGTGGCGATGGTCAGGCTGGAAATCGACTATCGCAAGGAGATTCGTTTCCCCGCCACCTTGCGCCTTGGCGTACGGCTCCTACGTCTCGGTAACAGCTCACTAACCTTGGCTTGCGCAATCTTCAACGGCGATGTCTGCGCGGCGACATCGCAATCGACCGCGGTGCGTTTCGATGCCGAGGCGCGCGGCTCCAAACCGTTCTCGCCGTCCGAACGACAGGCACTGGAGAGTTATCTCTGATGGAAAAGTCCAGCATCGATCAGATCGCCACTCCGAAGACGATCCATCGCCTGGACTATCGCGCGCCGAATTTCCGCGTCGCCCATCTGAATCTCGATTTCGACCTGGAACCGCAATCGACCACCGTCCGGGCGCGGATGGATATCGAGCGCACGGCCAAGGGCAACACGCCGCTGGTGCTGGATGGGCGCAAGCTGGACCTCGTCTCGGTCGCGGTCGACGGCAAGGTATTGAAGGCCAAGGACTACACGGTCGATTCCGAACATCTGACGATCCCAGGGATCGGCAAGCGCGCGGTGGTCGAGATCGTGACCGTGATCGATCCCTCGTCCAACACCTCGCTCGACGGACTCTACCGTTCCTCCGGATCGTTCTGCACCCAGTGCGAGCCCGAGGGCTTCCGCAAGATCACCTATTATCCCGACCGGCCCGACATCATGGCGCCGATGACCGTACGCATGGCGGCGGACAAGGCCGAATATCCGGTGCTGCTGTCGAACGGCAACCCGGTCGAGGCCGGCGACCTGCCCAAGGGCCGGCACTATGCCGTGTGGGACGACCCGTTTCCCAAATCGAGCTATCTCTTCGCCCTAGTCGCGGGCAGCCTGTCGCACATCACCGACACGTTCGTGACCGCGTCGGGCCGCACCGTGACGCTCGGCATCTATGCCGCGCCGGCGGACCTCGACAAGCTGGACCATGCGATGCGCTCGCTGAAGGCATCGATGAAGTGGGACGAGGAGACATACGGGCGCGAATACCAGCTCGACGTCTTCAACATCGTCGCGGTCGGCGATTTCAATATGGGGGCGATGGAGAATACCGGCCTCAATATCTTCAACACGAAATACGTGCTGGCCAGCCCCGATACCGCGACCGATATCGACTATGCCGGGGTCGAGGGCGTGATCGCCCATGAATATTTCCACAATTGGAGCGGCAACCGTGTCACCTGCCGCGACTGGTTCCAACTGTCGCTGAAGGAAGGGCTGACGGTCTTCCGCGACCAGCAATTCTCGGCCGACATGGCCGGCGAGGCGGTGAAGCGGATCAGCGATGTCGACCGGCTGCGCCGCTCCCAGTTCCCGGAGGATTCCGGGCCGATGGCGCACCCGATCCGCCCCGACAGCTATATCGAGATCAACAATTTCTACACGCCCACCGTCTATGAGAAGGGCGCCGAGATCATCCGCATGATCCGCACCCTGCTGGGGCCTGAGGGCTTCCGGGCTGGGATGGACCTCTATTTCGCACGCCATGACGGCCAGGCGGTCACCTGCGACGACTTCGTCCAGGCGATGCAGGACGCGACGGGCGAGGACCTCAGCCAGTTCCGCACCTGGTACAGCCAGGCCGGCACGCCGATGGTCGGCTCCCAGGGCACATACGATGCCGAGGCGAGGCGCTACAGCGTGACGCTCAGCCAGTCGACCGCGCCGACGCCGGGCCAGCCGGAAAAGGCACCGTTGCTGATCCCGGTCCGGGTCGCCCTGATCGGGCCCGAGGGCAAGCCCTTCGCGCTCGATTCGATGGGCCGGACCGAGCGGGTGCTGGAGTTGAAGACCGCCAGTGCGCGGTTCGATTTCGACAATATCCCGGCCCGGCCGATCCCGTCTCTGCTGCGCGGCTTCTCCGCCCCGGTCCGGCTGGCGACCGACCTCGGCGGCGCCGAGCTCGCCTTCCTGGCCGCCCATGACAGCGACCCGGTGGCGCGCTGGGATTCGGGCCAGGAGCTGGCGGTGCGGGCGATGCTGGCGAACGCCGCCCAGCCGGCGCATCCCGACGCGCCCGGGCTGGTCGACCTGCTGGCCGACGCAATCGGCACGATGCTGAAGGACCGCGATCTCGACCCCGGCCTCGGCGCCACCATGCTGATGCTGCCCGACGCAGCGGCGCTGGCCGAGTTCGCCAGCCCGGTCGATGTCGCCGCGCTGACCCGGACGGTGCACGACATCCGCGTCGCCTTGGCCAAACGGCTGCGGCCGATCCTGCTCGAGGTTTACGCCCGCACCGGGCCTGGCAACGATGACAGCGAGTCCGACCTGTCGGCCGGGGCGATGGGCCGCCGGTCGCTGCACAATGCGGCGCTGCGCCTGCTGATGGCGGCGCCGGATGCCGAAACGGTCACGCTGGCCGACCGGCAGTTCAAGGCCGCACGCGGCATGACCCTGCGCATCGGCGCGCTGGCGGCGCTGGCCGACACGGACGGGCCGGAGCGCGAGGCGGCGCTGGCCGCCTTCTATGAGCGGCACAAGGACAATGCGCTGACCGTCGACAAATGGTTCTCGGTCCAAGCTCGCGCCGACCGGCCGCAGACACTGGGGGATGTACGCGGGCTGATGCGCCATCCCGATTTCACCACCGGCAATCCCAACCGGCTGCGGGCGCTGATCAGCGGCTTCGCTGATGGCAATTTCGCCCGTTTCCACCAGCCGGACGGAGAGGGCTATCGCCTGCTGGCCGATATCGTCGCCCATCTGGACAGCACCAACCCGCAGGTCGGCGCCCGCATGCTGGGACCGCTGCGCCAATGGCGCCGCTTCGCCGAGCCGCAGCGCGGCCGGATGGAGGCAGTGCTGAAGGACCTGATCGAGCGGGTGAAGTCGCGCGACATCTTCGAGGTGCTGAGCAAGAGCCTCGCGACGTAAGATTCCTATCTGTTCTTGATTAGTTCTGACATGCCGCCTATATTAAGCGGCATGTCCAAGCTCGTCATCAAAACGGAAGTCGACGTTATCCCCGATGTTCCGCTGAAAGGGCGGGGCGCGGTCTCCAACCGGCCGAGCGGGCGGTTCGATAACCCGGACCGGGTCAATACCGACGACGGCTGGGGCGGCGGCGAGCCTGAGGAATGGGAGAACGCGCCGTTTCAGACCGTGCTCGGCATCGACACGGCCAAGAAGATCATCACCCGCAACACATCCCCCGATGTCGGGTTCGACCGCTCGATCAACCCGTACAAGGGCTGCGAGCATGGCTGCATCTACTGCTTCGCCCGCCCGACCCACGCCTATCTGAACCTGTCGCCGGGGCTGGATTTCGAGACCAAGATCTTCCGCAAGCCCGACGCGCCGGAACTGCTGCGGCAGGAACTGTCGGCCCGCAACTATGTGCCGGCGACCATCCAGCTCGGCATCAACACCGACGCCTACCAGCCGACCGAGCGGACCGAGATGCTGACCCGCCGCATATTGGAGGTGTTGGCCGAGTTTGGGCATCCGGTCGGAATCCTCACCAAGTCGGCGCTGATCCAGCGTGACATCGACATCCTGGGGCCGATGGCCGAGAAAGGGCTGGTCAAGGCCGGCGTGTCGATCACCACGCTCGACCGCACCATGTCCCGCATCATGGAGCCCCGCGCGGCGACGCCGATGAAGCGGCTGGAGACGATCCGGGCGCTGAAATCAGCCGGCATCCCGGTCTTCGTCATGTCCGCCCCGATCGTGCCGGGCCTCACCTGCCATGAGCTGGAAAGCATCCTGGAAGCCGCGGCCGAGGCAGGCGCCGAGCGCGCGGGCATGACGATCGTGCGCCTGCCGTGGGAGATCAAAACCCTGTTCGAGGAATGGCTGCGCGACCACTTCCCCGACCGCGCCGACAAGGTACTGAGCCTGATCCGCCAATGCCGCGACGGCAAGCTGAACCACGCCGAATTCGGCAAACGCATGACCGGCACCGGCCCCTACGCCCAGCTGCTGCGGCAGCGCTTCGAAAAGGCGGTGAAACGCTATGGGCTGGACAAGGACCGCAGGCCGATGAACCTGCTGCGGTTCAAGGTGCCGACCAAGCAGATGGATTTGTTCTGAATACATAAATTCCCTCTCCCTGCGGGAGAGGGTGGGGCCCGCCGCGAAGCGGTGGGAGGGTGAGGGTTGCGGTATGGCGGCAGGGTTACCCTCACCCAACTTTGGCTAAGCTCACTGCGCTCGCTAAGCCTTCGTAACCCTCTCCCGAAGGGCGAGGGATTTATGCATTACCGCAACGCCTTCACATCCTCCGGCTTCACCGCGTCCGCGTAGCTGTTGCCGAAATGGGTGCGGATATAATTCACCACCTGCGCCACCTGGGCGTCGGTCAGCCGCTCGGAGAAGGGGGGCATGCCGTTCAGGCCGTGCAGCACCATCGTCAGCGGATAGCCGGCAGCTTCGAGCTTGGAATCTTTGGCCAGCGCCGGGTAATGGCCGGCGCCCGCGGCGCCCTGGCCGTTCGGCATGTGGCAACCCTGGCAGATGCCGGCATAGAGGGTTTCACCGGTCGCTTCGTCGAACACGTCCCCGGTGCTGAAGACGGGGGTGTGGGCGGTCTCGCCGGCCATTGCTGGCAGGGCGAAACAGATCAGGGCGGCAACCAGTGGCATTCTCATTGGCCCAGCGCCTTTCGGTGCAGCCGCTCGACGGCGTTGAGCGCCGACAAGATCGCGCCCTCCTGCCAGGCCGGCAGGTAGGAGGCGTGCTCCCCCGCCAGGACCAGACGATTGTCGAAGGCGCAGAGATCTTCGTAATGCTCGGCCAGCGTCTCCTCCGTCCAGTCGGCGGCGCAGCCCATGGTGAAGGGTGAGCGGTGCCAAGCCATGGCAAAGCCGTTCTCGAACTCGGCCTCATATTGCGGGTGGATCTTGGCGCCCAGCGCCACGGCCCGCTTGACCCGCTCGGCCGGCGGCAGGGCGGTGAATTCGAAGGCCCGGGGTGAATCGTACTGATAGGCGCCGAGCAGCACGCCCTTGCCGCCGCGATTGAAGCCGAACTGGGGATAGCCGATCTGCTCGATCGGCAGGTCGGTAAAGGTGATGCCGCCGAAGATCGCCTCGTCCTCTTCCCAGAAGCGACGCTTGAACTGAAGCCCGATCTTGACAGACGAGGCGTAGGGAACGGCCGCCATCGCCGACTTGAGCTTTGGCCCGGCGTCGAGCTGGATCTGCGCCAGGACCGGCAGCGGGATGGTACAGATGCACCAGTCCGCGACCTCTTGGGCGACAGTGCCCGGCGATTTCGCATCCTCCCAGCTGACCGTCACCTTCACGTCGTCCTGCTGGATGCGGACCACCTTGGCGTTGAAGCGGATCAGGTCGCCGACCTCCCGGGCGAAGGCCTTGCCGATCGCGTCCATGCCGCCGACCGGCTGGAACATGGTCGTCTGATAGTCATAGAGGAAGAAATTTTCCAACGCGGCCCACAGGCCCGACTTCAGCAGGTCGGTGAGCGCGATCGGCTGGCTGGGGGTCGGCCGCCCACCCGCGCCGCCGCCACGCGGCTTGTCCCAGCCCCGGAATTCCGACGCCGGCACCGGCGTGTAGGCATAATTCTTATCCAGTGCGCCCCAGTGCTGGAGCGCCTTCAACAGAATCTCCTGGTCTTCCTTGGTGACGCCGGCGTCGAGCTTGCCCTGGCTTGTGGTCTTGGCGAGCAGCTCGGCGACATGGCCCTGGAAGTCGATCTTTACGTCGCGGATACGCTGCGGCTTGCCGCCGAAGGCGCGGGGCGACTGCAGATAGGCATTGTGGTTGAGCTGGATGAAGGGCTCCAGCTGCACACCCAAGCGACGGCAATAGTCGAGCACGCCGCGATGATGATGCGGGATACGCCAGGGGCCGGGATTGAGGTAGAGGCCGGGATCGAAACCGCAAGTCTGGGTGTCGCCGCCGAGCTCGGTATAGCTATCGCCGCCCCGCACCGTCCAGTTGCGCCCGCCCGGCCGGCTGTTGAACTCCAGGATCTTGACCGAATAGCCGGCCTTCCGAAGTTCCAAGGCCGCTGTCATGCCGGCGACCCCTGCCCCGAGGATCAGCACCGAGGCGCCCTTCGGCGCGCCGCTGAGCTGGATCGGCTCCTTGTATGAAGATTCCGCCGCCAGGCCGAGGCTGGTCATCGCCTGGTAGGCTGCGCCGCTGCCCGCCGCCAGGCCGATGATCGTCAGCAGATCGCGCCGGTTGAAGCCCGGCGCAGTTCCGTTTTCCATCAATGAATCCTGCCCGTTACTCGCGGCAGTAGCGCGTGAAAGCAGCGTCTGCGTCAAGCGCGCGTCATCGACGCATCCAGCGGACGCCGGTATCCTTTGCCCATGCCCGAGTCTCGCCTTCCCCACTTCAAATTCGAACGCGCCTTTGCCGGCATCGTCGCCGGCGTGGATGAGGTCGGGCGCGGGCCGCTGGCGGGTCCAGTGGTGGCCGCGGCGGTGATCCTGCCGCGCAAGCTGCCCCGTGCGGTGGCGCGCGATGTCGACGATTCCAAGAAGCTGACCCTGGCCGAGCGCGAGCGGCTGGACCTCGCAATCCGCGGCTGCGCCATGGTCGGCGTCGGCGAGGCCAGCGTTGCCGAGATCGACAGCATCAATATCCTGCAAGCCGCCTTCCTGGCGATGCGGCGGGCGATGGAGCAGCTGGGTGTCGTGCCCGACCTGGCGCTGGTCGACGGCAACCAGCATCCGGGCCTGCCGGTACCCTGTCAGATGGTCATCGGCGGCGACGGGATTCATCTGTCGATCGCCGCCGCGTCGATCGTCGCCAAGGTGGTGCGCGACCGGATGATGATCGCGCTGGCCAACCTTCACCCCGAATATGGCTGGCATAGCAATGTCGGCTATGCCACCCCGGCGCACCGCAACGCCTTGAAAAGATTCGGTCCCACGCCGCACCATCGCACCTCGTTCGCGCCGGTGCGTGAGTGTCTGCTGATAACCGCCTGACTCTGCTTGCGAAACAGGGGTTGACTGCGCGACTCGGTGACAACAAGATCGCGCCGAAATGGCGACGCGCGAACCAGCTATAACGGACCTTCCCATCGGGCAGATCGTCATGGGCGACTGCATCGAGCGGATGAACGCGCTGCCCGAAAAGTCGGTCGACCTGATCTTCGCCGACCCGCCCTATAATCTGCAGCTGCGCGGCTCGCTGCTGCGCCCGGACAATTCCGAGGTCGACGCGGTCGACGACGACTGGGACAAGTTCGCCGACTTCCAGCGATACGACGAATTCACCCGCGCCTGGATGACGGCGGCGCGGCGGATCCTGAAGGACGACGGCGCGATCTGGGTGATCGGCAGCTATCACAACGTCTTCCGCATGGGTGTGGCGCTGCAGGATATCGGCTTCTGGCTGTTGAACGACGTGGTCTGGCTGAAATCCAACCCGATGCCCAACTTCAAGGGCCGCCGCTTCACCAACGCGCATGAGACGCTGATCTGGGCGGCGAAGAGCGCGGAGACGCGCTACAAGTTCAACTACCACGCCATGAAGGGTCTGAACGACGACCTGCAGATGCGCAGCGACTGGCTGATCCCGATCTGCTCAGGCGGCGAGCGGCTGCGCGACGGCAAGGGCGCCAAGGTCCACCCGACGCAGAAGCCGGAGGCGCTGCTGTTCCGCGTGCTGCTGGCGACCACCGATCCCGGCGACGTCGTGCTGGACCCGTTCTTCGGCAGCGGCACCACCGGCGCGGTGGCGAAGCGGCTGGGCCGGCGCTGGATCGGCATCGACCGGGACGAGACCTATGCCGCGGCCGCGCTGGAACGCATCCGCATCACGGAGCCGCTGGCGCGCGACGCGCTGGCCGCGACGCCATCCAAGCGCAACGAGCCGCGCATCCCATTCGGCCGGGTGGTGGAACGCGGGCTGCTGTCACCTGGTACGCAGATCTTCGATGCCGGCCGGCGCCACAATGCCGAGGTCTATGCCGACGGCACGATCGAATCCCGCACCCTGCTGGGCGCCTGCCGTGGCTCGATCCACAAGGTGGGCGCGGCGGTGCAGAATGCCCCAGCCTGCAACGGCTGGCTGTTCTGGCATTTCGAAACCGACGGCAAGGCGACGCCGATCGACATACTGCGCCAGCAGATCCGCGCGGAGATAGCGTGAGCAGCGTCACGCCCAGGGGCCAAGCTGGGGGGAAAAACTACCGCATCTTCGTGCGCGACCTGGAGATGATCGCCTCGGTCGGCGTGTACGAGTTCGAAAAGGTGCGGCCCCAGCGCATCCGCGTCTCGATCGACCTCTCGGTCGGCCCTCGCCCGGCGGACGCCACCGATACGGTCGATAGCGTGCTGTCCTATGAGAACATCGTGAAGGCTGTCCGCGCCATCGTCGCCGCCAGTCATTTCCATCTTATCGAGACGCTGGCGGAGAAAGTCGCGGCGGAATGCCTGACCCACTACACGGTCAGCTCCGTGAAGGTGAAGATCGAGAAGCCGGATATCTTCCCGGATGCCGCGACGGTGGGGATTGAGATCGAGCGGCCTTAGCTGGTGGCCTTCCCCAGCGCATGCCGCACCACCTTCATCATCAGGCTGGGCAGCGCATAGTCCCCGAACCTGTCCGGCTTCACCCACACGCCCAGCTTCGGGTCGCCCTTGCCCGGTACACGGCCGGCCCAGACCGTCAGCGTCAGCTCGAAATGGGTGAAGACATGCCGCACTTGCCCCCGCAGCACGCGCCATTCAGCTGAGATCGGAGCCGCGGCCCGGGCGCCGGCATCGGATAAAGCCGGCCCCCATTCGGTCGACGGCACCTCCATCATCCCGCCCAGCAGCCCCTTTTCCGCTCGCCGACGCAGCAGCACGGCGCCGGTGCCGTCCACCACCCAGAAAGCCACGCCGGTACGATGCGGCCGCACCGCCTTCTCAGCCTTGCGTGGCAAGGTCTCAGCGATGCCCATCGCCAGGGCGCGGCAATCGGTGCGCCAGGGGCAGAGTGTGCAGACGGGCTTGCGCGGGGTGCAGATGGTGGCGCCGAGGTCCATCAGGGCTTGGGCAAAGTCGCCCGGGCGATCGGGCGGGACCAGGGATTCGCCGATGGCGCGGAGCTCAGGCTTGGCCGCCGGCATTGGGGTTTCAATGGCGAACAGGCGGGAGAGGGCGCGTTCGGCATTGCCGTCAACGGCGGCGGCCGGGATATCGAAGGCAATGGCGGCGATGGCGCCGGACGTATAGTCGCCGATACCGGGCAGCGCACGCAGCGCCTCGCGGTCGGCCGGGAAGACGCCGCCATGGCGTTCGACGACAGCCTTGGCGCAGGCATGCAGGTTGCGGGCGCGGGCGTAATAGCCGAGGCCCGCCCATTCGGTCAGCACATCGTCCAGCGGCGCGGCGGCGAGGTCGGCGACGGTCGGCCAGCGGTCGAGGAAGCGCAGGAAATAAGGGATCACCGCCGCGATGGTGGTCTGCTGCAGCATGATTTCCGACAGCCAGACCGCGTAGGGCGGTGTCCGTTCGCCGGCCGGGGCGCGCCAGGGCAGGACGCGGCGGTGGCGATCGTACCAGGCCAGCAGCGACGCACTCAGCCCCGTCAAATCGGAAACTGTCGAATCGGCAACTCTGGAAGTGTCGGGCATGGTGAGCCTATAACATGACCATGCCCGGTCCTCGCCATATGTCACGCATGATCCCCGACGTCGCCGGCAAGGCGCTGGGCAAGAAGGGGCTGGGCTACGGCAAGCTGGTCACCGACTGGGCCACGATCGTCGGCGCCGACCTGGGCGAAGCAACCGCGCCGGTGAAGCTTTCCTTCCCCAGGGGCGAGCGCACGGACGCCACCCTGACCATCGACATCGTCCCCGCCCGCGCCATCGAGGTGCAGCATGCCATGCCGCAGCTGATCGAGCGGGTGAACGCCGTCTTCGGCTATCGCGCCGTGGCGCGCATCAAGCTGGTCCAGCGTCCCCCGGCCAAAACCGCCCCGCCGCCCAACCTACGGCCGCTGAGCCTCGCCGAGGAAAGCGATCTGGTCGAGCTGACCCAGGTCGTCCCCGACGGCGAGTTGCGTGCGGCGCTGGAAAGCCTGGGCCGAGCGATGCAAGGCAGCCGGCGCTGACTCATCTCTATTGAAATCCAGCGACGGCTGGGGAATCCGGCGGAGCAAACTCGAAATCATCCGCCTCATGCAGGCCACTTAACATCGGGGTTGTGCCGTCACCATGGCAGCGATCAACTAGCTCCAGGGCGTCGTCGCGTTCCTCTGCGGATACGCTTCTGGGCACAACCACGCCGCAGCTGCGCTCGGGGATGCCGATCCAGAATCCTTCAGGGCAGGCTTCGTGCAATTCGGGCAGCAGAAGCAACCTCGATGTACCGAGACCATCGGGATGCATCATCACGGATAGCAGTGTCCGACCGCCTTCGGCCCTGTGGTGAGTGAACAGTTCCGACGACTGCCGCCTGAGATTGGCCATCGCCAGTTCATGGATATCTCCGCCCCGGCTCTCGATGTCGCCGTGACGGTCCTTGTTCACCTAGGACATTGTTTGCGCTTCGCCCAGCTCGACCCACGTAACCGCGAGCGCTGGATGCCGGAGTGGGCGGTGGAAGCCGGGGCACTTGCCGCGCTCGAAATAAGTCCGTGGCACAATGATGGGAAGCAACGTTTCGAACATTCGAATGCATTCCTTTGAAGGGCCCCCACACTGTATTGAAAGAGCTAATCAGCCCTCCTTGATCATCCCCAGGAATTTCACGATCAGGTCGTTGGTCTCCCTGGGCCGTTCCATCTGGACCATGTGGCCGGCATGGCCGATCATCTCGACCGCGCGCAGGTCGCTGTACTGGTTCTTGAGCTGGCCCAGCGGGTCCTCGCCGTGGAATCCCTCCAGGTCGACATCGTGCTCGCTGCCGATGAAATAGAAGGGCGCCGGATTCTTCTTGCCCTCGAACTGCTTGCGCTGCTCCCACCGCATGTCCATCGCGCGGTACCAGTTGAGCCCGCCGGTGAAGCCGGTGCGGCTATATTCGGAGATGTAGAATTCGAGCTCCAGCTCGTTGAGCCACTTCCACGGCAGCGGCGGCGGGTTGGGCAGCACGCCGCGATAGGTCGAGCCGGGCGGGTGGTTCCACATGTCGAGCAGGTGGTGGTCGCCGGACAGGGCGTAATAGACCTTGGTCAGGAACTCGCGGACGTTGCTGCCCAGATCCTCATCGGCCGGGCCGTAGGGCTCGAAATAGGTGATGTGGGTGAAGTGCTTCTTGGTCATCTCCCGCGATTCGGCCAGGGGAGAGATCGCCGGGTTGTGCGGGGCGACTGGGTTTTCCAGCCCGATCAGGGCCCGCACCCGCTCGGGATGGCG